>Ga0075434_100003400_pt1 | contig 14248 bp, 15 predicted proteins | sample RhiMethybrSRZTD3_FD_75298 | JGI IMG/M metagenome (GOLD analysis project Ga0075434, IMG submission 75298) | Populus rhizosphere microbial communities from Tennessee, USA - Rhizosphere MetaG P. TD hybrid SRZTD3 | ecosystem: Host-associated > Plants > Roots > Rhizosphere > Soil | place: USA... | reverse complement strand
CGCTCGTGGCACAAATACGGCACAACACGACCCTTTCCGACCTTTTTGACTGGAAGATCCTGGCTGAGAGGCGTAGAGTCGCCGTGACTCCTACGGCCGCGGCGCGTCGCTGCGCCGGCGCATCCGCCGCGGCGGGAGTCGGCTTACGGGGGCCGTCCACTTCCGACTCGTGCCAGGGGGCGGTCCCCGTACCAGTTCCGGCGTTTTCAGGCGATCAGCGGCCCGTCGTTGCTGGTGTTTCTCGCGGCAAGCTGGTGGGGGATTTGGGCAGATTTGTCGGGTTCGGCGCCGCAGACCTGGCAGGTGTGGTTGTCGCGCTCGAGGACGGTCTTTCGGGTCTTGCGCCATCGCCGTGTCCCCCGCTTGGGGGGCGAAGTACGCCCGAGCGGGGACGATGTTTGGAGCAGACCCCTGTCGTCGACCCTGGACCGGACCTGTGCACGAGCGCCGAAGTTGCTGCGGGCAGACGCTCCCGCTGATCGTTTTCTGCATGCTCACCGTGATCGGCTTCGCCGGCGCGGCGATCGACGTGGGGAGCTGGCTTCAGTCCAAGCGCAGCCTGCAGAACGCAGCCGACGCTGCGGCGTTGGCCGGCGCCTCGCAGATCCCCAGGGACTGGGCCTCGGCCACAGCGGCCGCGACCGCCGAGTTCGCCAAGAATCGGAAAACCGGTGATACGGCCAGCTACGCCAATACCAGCAACGCCGCCGCGAACGACAGCATCACGGTCACGGCGACCAGGCAGGCGCCTACGTACTTCACCCGGATCTTCGGGTTCATGGGCGTCACCATCACCGCCACCGCGCGGGCCACGGTGTCCTCGTTCACGACCGTCCACTCCAACCAGGACATCATGCCCTGGGGGGTGATGAAAGACACCTACATCCCGGGACAGCCCTACGACATCTACACCGACAACAGCTCGTCCAACAACGGCGCCCTGTCCCTGCCCTACGTCAACAACGCCAACTGTCCCGTCCCCAACGGCGCCAACCCCTACCGCGACGAGATCGACGGATCGCTCAACGCCTGTCCAGTCTCCATCGGCGAGCAGCTGGACGTAAAACCGGGTCAGAACGCCGGCCCCACCCGCCAGGGAATCGACACCCGCATCACCTCGTGGAAGCCCCTCGACCAGATCGTCCAGATCAACGCCAACGGCCAAGCCACCCTGCTCGACCCCACCAGCAAGCAGCTCGTCCTGATCCCGATCGTGGAAGACCCCAACGGCGCCACCGACTGGCTCAACGGGTCCGGCTGGGTGCGAGTAGTCGGCTTCGCCTGGTTCGTCATCACGGGGCCGCCCGGCTACACAGCCAACGGCAAGACCGTCACCGGCGTCTTCGTCGGACTCGACGACACCACCTCCACCGGCGATCAGACCGGCGCGTACGACCCCAACCACAGCACCGACTACACGACCAGCCTGACCCAATAGCCGGTAGGTGCGTTCGATCGATGCGGTCGAGGCGGAATCGGGCGCATCAACCGCCGCGGCGTCCAGGAGTCCCGTTCTCCATGCCTCGCGCCGGCGACGTCGAGTGCAGTTCGACGGCGGCGCCGCGATCCTCACCGTGCCGCCGCCGGGTGGCCCGCCGAGGCGAGCCAGCGGTACGCGACGCCCGCGCCGACAAGGAGTGGCACCATCCCGGCCGCGACCATGACGGCGCCGGCGCGGTGCTGGTCGGCGACCGTGAAGCCGTCGTAGACGGCCCGCGGGTCGAAGATGAGCCACAGGCCGATTGCGTCGGTACCGGCCATGATGCTCACGACGTAGAGGGCGACCGCGAGCGGGTGGAATCGGCCCGACTGAAGGGCGGCGAGCGCGCAGCCGAAGAACACGACTCCGGCGACCACGAGCGCCCAGTGGACGGCGCCCAGTGCGGCCGGCCGGCGATTGAGCGCATCGAGCACGGCCGGGATGTGCGCGACCCACTGAACCCCGGCCGCCGCCAGCCACGCCGTTCCCAGCGCGAAAGCCGAGGGCGTCCAGCTCGCGCCCCGGCGCACAAGCGCGTCGGGCCGGCCCGCGATCAGGCCGAGCGGCACGACGAAGAGGAGCGTCATCTGCTGCGCCATGTGCCACGCCAGCTCCGACCGCGCGCGGTCGTCGGCCGCAGCGCACGTCGCAACCGCCAGCACGACGACTCCGGTCAGGAACGCCGCCGTGCGCCGGGCCGGCCAGCCTGTTCCCGAGCGGCGCAGGCGCTCCGCCCCGGCGACGTACGCCGCGCCGGGCAGCGCGACGTTCAGGAACGCGAGCCCGCCGAGCGCCGAGACCGCGCCCGCACAGGCCGCCACCACGGCCAGATCACGCGCGATTCGCTGCTGCACGGGCCTCGGCCTCCGCCTCGCGGCGCCGCCGGCTCACCTCCTCGTTGCGCCGCAGCTCGTCGCACACCTTGAGCGTCAGCCAGAAGACGACGGGCGGCAGGACGAACACCAGCACCCGGTAGATCTGAAGCTGAGTCTCGTAGCTCCAACCGAAGAGCACGTACGCCCGGTCGGCCGAGCCGGCCAGGAAGATGAGGAACACCCAGCTCAGGAACCCGGCCGCAGTCGCCGTCCGCCAGCGGACGTCGCGGGGACGGTCGAGCAGGTTGTGGCGGGCGCGGTCGCCCGAGAACCGGCGCTCGATCGACGGCCACGCGTAGAGCGTGCCGAACACGAGGCCCGGGAAGAGCACGCCGCCCCAGAACGGGTTCGGGATGACGGTGTAGTCGAGGATCGTGACGTCGAACGAGGGCATCAGCCTGAGCGCGCCGATGAGCCAGCCGAGGTACCAGTCCGGCTGGGCCCCGTTCGTACCGTCGGCGACGTGGTAGGGCCCCCACAGCCAGATCGGGTTGATCTGCACGAGGCCGCCCAGCAGGAAGAGGACGGCGAAGACCGCGAACATGAGCCCGAGCGAACGCGCCGCCTGGGCCGGGTACGCGGGTAGGCCGACCAGCCGCCGCTCCGTCCGCCGGCCGCCCCCGAACTGCGTGTGATGAAGCGCCGCGACCAGCACGAGATGAATTGCTATGAGCGTCGCGATCAAGAGAGGTAACAAGAACACGTGGGCGATATACATCCGCGACCAGAAGTCGGCCGTACCCGGGAACGGCCCGCCCCAGATCAGCTGCCCGATGTTCGCGCCCACGAAGGGAATCGAGAGCGCAACCGCATATCCGATCGCGAGGCCCATTCCCGACAGCAGATCGTCGACCAGCGAGTAGCCGAGATACCCTTCGAGCAGCGCGAGCACGAGAATCGTGAGCCCGACGTAATACGTTAGTTCGCGCGGCTTGCGGAACGCACCGGTGAACACGATACGCATGAGGTGTATCGCGATTGCGGCGACGAAGACGTCCGCCGCCCAGTGATGCGTCTGACGCATCAGGAGCCCAGCTCTGACATCGAGTGAGAGCTGCACTGTCGACCGATACGCCTCGGTCATCCGCGTGCCGTCGAGAGGCGCGTAGCTTCCGTGATAGACGACCTGCGCGGTGGACGGATGGAAGAAGAGCGCCAGGTACGTGCCCGTCGCGACGAGCACGATGAACGTGTAGAGGGCGACCTCCCCGAGCAGGAACGACCAGTGGTCGGGGAAGAGGTATCGCAGTGCCCGCACTCCGAACGGCGCGGCATGTGTCCGCTCGTCGAGCGCGCGCACGACCGGCCGGATCACGATGTCGCCCTCCCGCGCCGCACGCCCCACCACGACGGCCCAACGGGGCCCGAGAACGTGCCGCCGGCGCGCAGGTTGCCCTGCCGGTCGATCCGGATCGGAAGCTGTGGCAGCGCCCGGCCGGCGGGGCCGAACACGACCGTGCCGCCCGTCGCCGGGTCGAACGTCGAGTAGTGGCACGGGCACACGAGTCCCGGCGGCTGCTCGGCTGGCTCGAAGAGCGGCGCGCGATAGAGCGCGATCGCGCAGCCGGCGTGGGTGCAGATCTTCGAGTACCCGACGATCCCCTCCGGCGCCCAGGTGCGGCGCGCCGCCGGCAGCCGCAGCCGGGCCGGATCGAGCCGGACGAGGATGACCGGAGAGCCGATTTCCTCCGGGTCGGCGCCCTCCGGGAAGGCCGTCACGAACTCGTCAGGCCGGACCGCGGCGGCCGGGATGGGCGCTCCTGCCTCGTCCACGAGCCGGCGGCCGCGACGCCACGGCGTCCGCGCCAGCGCGGCGAGGTCGAACGCCGGGCCAAGCGACACGACTGGAGCCAGGAGCGCTGCGCCGATCGCCGCGCCCGCCGCGGCTCCGGCGCCCGCCAGGAGCCGCCGTCGCCGCATCCTGACCGCTCCCTCCTCGACGACCTCGGCGACCTGATCGACCGCCTCGGGCGCCGGGCTCCCGTACTCGTCCTCCCCGTCCTCGACCGGCACCAGGTGCCGGCCCGCCACGACCAGCGCCGCCGCAACGCACGCGAAGGCGGCGCCCAGGGTGAGGCCCAGGAGCTGGGTCTGGTGGCCGATCGAGTCGAGCGCGTAGACGACCACGAATCCCGCGGCGCTCGCGGCGGCGAGGAGCAGGAGCGCCGCCACGGTCAGCTCGGCCCGCCTCATGCCGGCCTCCGCGCGACGGCGACGCAGACGCCGACCAGGACGACACCCGCCATGAGCCAGGCCACGAAGCCCTCCGGGACCGGGCCGACGTGCCCGAGCGAGATCCCGCCGCGGTCATCCGGCGCTCTCGCGTAGAGGACGTAGGCGATCAGCGAGTCGAGCTGCGCGTCCGAGAGGCGCGATCGCGAGAAGCGCGGCATGAGGTTCGGGCCGATGCGCACGGCCTCGGCGATGTCGCGGGCCGAGCTCTGCCCGAGTGGCGGTGCCACGGCATCGGGCACATATCCGCCGGTGGCGACGGCCTGATGGCAGCCGGCGCAGTTCTCGACGAAGAGGCTCATTCCCGCGCTCAGGCTGCCCTGGACAGGGTGCGGCGCCGGGATGCCAGGGCCGGGCGCGAGCGAGGCCACGTACGCCGTGAGCGCGCGGATCTGGCCGGGCGAGAACTCCACGTGCGAGCGGCGCGGCTGCGCCGAGGGGTCGCGGAGCGGCATGTAGCCGGTGCGCAGATAGAAGTCCGCGGCCTGCGCTCCCACGCCGCGAAGCGACGGGCCGAAGCCCGCCACATCGCCCACGCCGTGCACCGCGCCGGGAGCTGCGATCCCGGCTCCGTCGATGCCGTGGCAGCTCTGGCAACTCTCGGCGTAGAGCTCCGCCCCCCGGGCCGCGAGTGCGGAGCGCGGTGCGCTCTCACCGCGAGCCGCCGTCGCCGTCCAGGCGCCGAAGAGCGCGCCGGCCGCGAGCAGCACGAGTCCGGCGCGCCTCATCGCCGGCACTCCTCGAGCGTCAGGACGCCGGTCCCCGTGTAGAGGATGAGCGCCACGAAGATCGCCCCGACGGCGAGCCCGATCGTCGCCAGGAACCTCACGCGGCCGTTGGGATCGTCGATCGCGCCGCGCGTGACCGCCCGGTGCAGCGCCGTGGCCGACGCCAATCCGCCCGCGGCCACGGTCAGCGCGAGCCCGAAGATCACGCTCTCCCAGGTGTCGATCGCGATGTTCCACATGCGGCCGGCGGGGCCGCAGGCCGCCTCGGTGAGGCCGAAGCCGACCACGAGCTGCGTCGTCCACGCCAGCGGCGCGCCGAGCAGGGCGTAGACCTGGATCGCGAGCGCCAGGCGCGGCGTGCGGGCCGGAGTCACCACGCCGGGATGAGGATCGTGGCCGTCACCGCGAGCCCGGCCAGGCTGACGAAGTACCAGTAGAGCGCGACCGCCATCACCGCTCCCCGGCGGTACTCGGTCAGGTCGCCGCGCAGGCGTGTGAGCAGCCAGCCGTCCAGGAGGACGCCCACGCCGACGTGCGCGTGGTGGACCGCGAGCAGGGTGAAGTAGATCGACCCGTACGCGCTGCCGCCGGCCGAGAAGCGGCCGAGGTCGTCGGCGTAGAGGTGCACCTGGAAGGCCAGGTAGACGGCCTGGATCACCAGGGCGAGCGCGACCGGGGCGACGAGCGGCCCCGCGCCACGGCGGCGGGCCGTGCGCGACGCGATCGCCAGCGGCGCACTGGCGGCCACCAGGACCAGAGCGAGGACGAGCGGCGCGGTGATGCTCGGCGGCTCGATCCCGGGCGGCGGCCAGCGCGGGTCCGAGAAGCGCAGGTACGCATACGTGGCAAGGAGCGTGGCGAAGAGCGCCGACTCCGCCGCGACCAGCGCCAGCATGCCGTACCAGCCGTTGGGGCGAGCGCGGGGGACGGGCGCCGTGGTCATGCGGCCGCGGGCTCCTTCGCGTGCCAGAGCGTGAGGACGGCCGCGGCGAGCGCCACGGCGACGGCCGCGATCAGGTAGTGGTCGGTGAGCACGAACGCGGTGCCGAGCGTCGCGACGATCCCGAGTACGAACGGCCACGGCGACTCCGAGGGCATGTGCAGGATCTCGTCCAGGTGCCCGTCGACAGGCGTGCTGGCCGTCGTCTCGTGGCCTTCCTCGAGCACCAGCTCGCCGGTCTCCAGGCGGCGGCGATCATCGGCGCGGTCCGCGTCGTCCCAGCACGCATACGCGCTCGTCACCTGCGGGATGACGTCGAAGTTGTAGGCCGGAGGCGGCGAGCTGGTCGCCCACTCGAGCGTGCCGCCGCCGAAGGGATTGGGCCCCGCCGGTGCGCCTCGGTAGGCGCTCACGACGAGGTTCGCGAGCAGCACCACGAGCCCGCCCGCGAGAAAGAACGCGCCGATCGTCGAGAGTAGGTTCTCGACGTTCCAGCCCAGCCCGCCGGGATACGTCCACACCCGCCGGGGCATCCCGAGCATCCCGGAAATGTGCATGGGGAAGAACGTGAGGTTGGTGCCGGCGAAGACGAGCCAGAACGTCAGCTGGCCGACACGTTCGTAGTACATCCGTCCGGTGACCTTCGGAAACCAGTAGTACAACCCGCCGAGCAGCGGGAACACCGCCGCGCCCCAGATGACGTAATGAAAGTGGGCGACGACGTAATACGTATCGGTAACCTGCTGATCGAACGGCACCGCCGCGAGCGTGATCCCGGAGAGCCCGCCGAACACGAAGAACACGATGAATCCGACGATGAAGAGCAGCGGCGTCTTGAACTCGGGCCGGCCGGTGACCATCGTCATGCACCAGGCGAAGATCTGGATGCCGCTCGGGATGACGATGATGAGGCTCGCCGCGGCGAAGAACACCATCGTCGTCGCCGGGAGTCCGGTGGCGAACATGTGGTGCACCCACACGCCGAACCCGATGAAGGCGACGAGCAGTTCGGCGACCGCCACGAGCGGGAACGCGGCCATCATCCGGCGAGTGAACGTCGGGATGATCGAGGTCGCGATCCCGAACGCCGGCAGCACGATGATGTACACCTCGGGGTGGCCGAAGATCCAGAAGAGGTGCTGCCACAGGAGCGGGTCGCCGCCGTGGGCGACGTCGAAGAACTTGAAGCCCAGCTTTCTGTCGAGCTCGAGGAACACGAGGTCGGCCGTGAGCGGCGGCAGCGCGAAGATGAGCGAGAACGACGTGGCCAGGATCGCGTAGCAGAAGAGCGGCATCCGGTTCAGCGACATCCCGGGCGCGCGCAGCTTGGCGATGGTGACGAGGAAGTTCGCCGCTGCGGCGCTCGACGACACGCCGTTCAGGATGAGCCCGAGCGCGTAGAAGTCGATGCCGAGGCCCGGGCTGAACCGGCGTGACGCCAGCGGCACGTAGTCGAACCAGCCGGCGTCCGGGGCCATGCCGAGCAAGAGGCTCGTGTACACGAGCAGGCCCGACCCCAGGAAGAGCCAGTAGCTGAGCGCGTTCATCCGCGGGAACGCCATGTCGCGCGCCCCGATCATGAGCGGCACCAGGTAGTTGCCGAACGCCCCGATCGAGAGCGGGATCACGAAGAAGAAGATCATCGTGACGCCGTGCATGGTCATGAGCTGGTCGTAGGTCGCCGGGCCGATCACGCGCTCGTTCGGCTGGGCGAGCTGGGTGCGCATCGCGAGCGCCTCGGCCCCGCCGGCGGCGAAGAACGCGAGCGACGTCGCGAGATAGAGCAGCGCGATGCGCTTGTGGTCGGTGGTCGTGAGCCAGCCGGTCAGCCCCGGTCGCTCGGCCCAGATCCGCTCGAGCCGGTCGATCCGGGCGGCGGCAGCCGGCGCCGGGCTCTCGACCGCCATCAGCGCAGCCCCTCGAGGTAGGAGACGAGCGCCCGCCGCGCGGAGGCTGGGAGCGAGGCGAACCCCGGCATGCGGCTACCCGGCTTCCACCCCTGCGGGTTCGTGATCCATTGGTAGAGGTCTCCGGGGGTGTTCGGGATGGTCAGCGCCGCGAGCGTGCGCCGGCTCCCGATGTGGGTCAGGTCGGGGCCGACCTTCCCGTCCGCCGGGGTGCCCCGGATCGTGTGGCAGTCCTCGCAGGACGCTGACTGGAACTCCTCTTGCCCCGCCGCCGCGGCCCCGCCGGCCGGTGTCTCGGCGGGCTGGGCCTCGTGATCGAGCCAGCGCCGGAAGGCGGCCGGCGGCTGCACGATCACCTCGAAGGCCATCTCGGCGTGCCCCAGCCCGCAGAACTCCGAGCACTGCCCGCGGTAGGTGCCGACCTTCGGCACGTCGAGCTCGATGCTGTTCGTGCGGCCCGGGATCATGTCGATCTTGCGGTTGAGCCGCGGCACCCAGAAGCTGTGGATCACGTCGGCGGTGCGCGCGACGATCCGCACGGGCGTTCCGGCCGGGAGATGGATCTCGTTGGCGGTCACCGCGTCGGTGCCCGGGTAGCGCACCTCCCAGTACCACTGGTGGCCGGTCACCTCGACGGTGAGGCTCGTCGAACCGGGCTCCGGCGCCGACACGGCGGGCATGACCCGGATCACGAAGGCGAAGAGCACCGCGAGCAGGACGACGGGCGCGACCATCCCGCCGCCGAGGATGACGGCGTAGGAGACCCGCTCCGCCCGGTCCGGGTCGCTGGAACGGCGCCGCCGCACGTAGGCGAGGACGAGCAGTCCCAGGACGATGCCGAAGATGACCATCCCTCCGGCGAACATCGCCCACCACAGCGTGTCGATCTCCCGCGCCGGCTCGGTGACCGGGCTCGTGATCGACTGGTCGGAGCCGCAGCCGGTCGCGAGCATGCCGAGGACGCAGGCCACCGCCAGTCCTGCCCTCCGGGAGGCGCGCGCGTTCCGGTGTCCCACGTCCGCCTGCGAATACCCGGCCTCAGCGTCGGGTATGCGCCGCGGCCGTCGCAGCTACGGTCGGGAGCGGCTCACCAGGCGTCGCCGAGCGTCACCGCGACCGTCTGGCCGCTCACCGCCGACGCCTCGTCCGAGCACAGCCACGCGATCGTGTCCGCCACCTCGTCGGTCGTGGGGATGCGCCCGGCGGCGTAGGAGCGCTCGCGCTCCTCCCACACCTGGTCGGCCGAGATGCCCCTCCGGCTCGCCTCCGCTGCGGCCGAGCGCTCCGACATCTCGGTGCGCACCCAGCCCGGAAGCACGGCGTTCACGGTGACACCGTGCGGCGCCAGGTCGAGGGCGGCGGCGCGCACCAGCCCGATCACCCCGTGCTTCGACGCGCAGTAGGCGGGCATCGCGGCGCCGCCGACGACACCGGCCGTGGAGCTCGTGTGCACGATTCGCCCGAAGCCGTTCGCCACCATGCCGGCCGCCGCCAGCCGGGTCAGGTGAAACGGAGCGTCCAGATTGATCCGGAGCGTCTCGGCCCAGACGTCCACGGGCTCCTCCCAGACCGCGGCCTCGGCGCTCGAGCCGATGCCGGCGCAGGTGATCAGGATCTCGACTCGCCCCAGCCGGGCCTCGGTCTCGCGCACGGCCAGGCGGCATCCGTCCTCGTCGGACAGGGACACGGCCAGCGTCTCGACGCCGGTCTCCGCGGCGAGCGCTGCGAGCCGGTCGCCGCGGCGCGCCACGGCCATCACCCTCGCCCCTCGCCGGGTCGCGACCTGGGCGGTCGTCCAGCCGATCCCGCTGCTCGCTCCGGTGATGAGCACGACCCGCCCCCGCACGACCGGCGAGCATACCGGCCGTGCGGAGGCGGAGCTCGAGTCAGCCGCTGCGCGGCCAGCCGAGCACCGTCTGCACCGGGTGCTGCCACAGCGCCGAGACGGGCGGCGTCGCCGGGGCGAGCCCGGAGATGACCGTCCCGATCGGGGCGGGGCCGTGGAAGAACTGGTAGTCGCCCCACGTGCCGGCGAACCCCATCCAACCCGGCTGTGTCGCCGTCACCCGCCGGATCGCCGTCGGCGTGACGCCGGCGGCCGCCGCCGGGCCGTACGCCGGGCCGACGTGCGAGTGGTCGTCGGGGAGCGCGAGCCCCTGCTGCTGCAGGAACGCGACCGCGTCGGGCGGGATGCACTGCGTGGCGATCGGATGCTCGCCCGGCGCGAAGAAGTTCGCGTGCGAGCCGATCCCGACGTCGACGACGGGATGCGTCGAGCCGTGCCAGCGCGGCGTCGCGGCCCAGCTTCGCCGCTCACCCGTGCAGTGCTGGGAGTACCCGACCCAGCGCGGGTGCTCAGCGCCGCGCCGCAGGAGCACGGTGACGTTCTCCCAGTCGCCCTCGTGCGCCTGCCAGATGAAGTCGTCCGGCGGGTAGCGGTAGCTGTAGAAGTCGTCGTAGTAGAAGTACCAGTACTGCAGGACGGTCGTCCGGCCGGCACGGGAGGCGCGCCCGTAGACGACGCTGCGCGGCTCGGGGCTCAGCCAGTCGGCCCGGTAGCACGCCACCGACGCCGTGCCGGTGGCCGGCGTGCAGTCGGTCTGGTTCAGCCGGTAGCACGGCACGAGCGCCTGGGCGACGCAGGCCGCCGTCGGCGCGGCCGGGAGCGAGCCGAGGGTCGGGCTCGAGCTGAGCAGGGCCCAGGTGTTGGGCGCGGTCTGGGTCTCGAGGCCGGCGTCGGCCACGAACGACCCGACGTCCGTCGGCGCGAAGGCCTCGCCCGGGTCCATGACCGTCACCGGCTGGTAGCGCGCGAGCATCCGGCCGGCGTGCGTCGAGGCCAGCGCGGTGCCCGACAGGGCCGCGAAGCACGCGGCGGCCGAGGCGGCCACGGAGAGCCATCGGATCGAGGTACGCATGTCTCCTCCTCACGGTCGAGTGACGTTGCCGCCGTCCGGGCGGCACGACCGACGGTAGGCCGGTCGTTGCATCCGTCGCATGGGGGAAATCCCTCGAATCGAGCCCGGCGCGTGTAACACGCCGGCGCGGTCGCGCGGTGTCTGGGTATGGGCGAGCCCGCTCTCCCGTTCGGTCCCCGCGATGCGGTCATCGTCGACCGCCCCAGCCGGCACCCCGGTCTGCGCGTGACGGCGGTGGCCTTCGCCGACCGGACACCGCGCATCCGGGCGTGGCTCCACACGCCGGGCTGGGAGCGGGTCGTCGCGACCGGAACGGGTGGCTCGGCCGGCGAGGCGGCCGTGCGCGCCGAGGATCTGCTCGAGGCGGCCTGGGCCCGCGGCGTCCCGGTCGCGCATCCGCGGCTCCGCCGCATCGACGCTGCATAGGCGATCTTGAGCGCCCGCCCGGCGGCGCCGATAACCATGGAGTCGTGTCCGACGCCGCCGGCTCCCTCGTCCGCCAGTCCGAGGTCATCTCGGCGCTCTCGCGTGCCGTCGATCTGACGGAGGGCCAGCCGATGGGTCATGCCGCTCGGAGCTGCATGATCGGCATGCGGCTTGCGGCGGACGCCGGCCTCGACGCCACCGACCGCTCGGCCCTCTTCTACGCCCTGCTCCTGAAGGATGTCGGCTGCTCGAGCACCGCCGCGCGCGTGTCGCAGCTCCTCGGCGGCGACGACCTCGAGTTCAAGGCCGGGCTCAAGCGGATCGACTGGAACCGCCCGTCCCAGGCGGTGCGCCACATCGCCGGCTCGACGGCCGGCTCGCCCGTCGCCCGCGTCCGCCGGGTGGCCGCCGTGGCGCGGGACGGCGCCCGGCTCGGCGACGAGCTCGTCGGACTGCGCTGCGACCGCGGCGCGCGGATCCTTCAGCTCCTGGACTTTCCCGACGCGACGGTCGTCGCGATGGCGTCGGCCGACGAGCACTGGGACGGGCACGGGAAGCCGGCCGGCCTGCGCGGCGAGGAGATCTCGCTCCTGGGCCGGATCGTCGCGCTCGCGCAGACCGCGGAGGTGTTCTTCGCCATGGGAGGGCCGCAGGCCGCCGCCGACGTGGCCCGCCGCCGGAGCGGGACATGGTTCGACCCGGCCCTCGTGGCCGCCTTGGAGCGGACCGCCGCCGACGCCGCGTTCTGGCGCCTCGTCGCCTCACCCGGCGTGACGGCCCATGTCGCCGCGTTCGAGCCCGCCGAGCGCGTCGTCCACGCAGACGACGACCGGCTCGACCTGATCGCCGAGGCCTTCGCCCGGGTCGTCGACGCCAAGTCGCCCTTCACATCGCGTCATTCCGAGCGGGTTGCCGAGACGGCCGTCGGCATCGCCTCGGTGCTCGGCCTCGGCCCCGCCGAGCGCCGCGACCTGCGCCGGGCGGGCCTGCTGCACGACCTCGGCAAGCTCGGCGTCCCGAACTGCGTCCTCGACAAGCCGGGCCGGCTGACGCCGGCCGAGTGGGAGCTTATGCGCCGCCATCCGGCCCACACGGCCGAGGTTCTCGCGCACGTCGAGTGCCTGCGCCCGATCGCCGGCACGGCCGCGTCGCACCACGAACGGCTCGACGGCAGCGGCTATCACCGCGGCCTCGAGGCCGGCTCGCTGCCGCTTCCGGCCCGCATCCTGGCGGTGGCCGACGTCTACGACGCGCTCGCGCACGATCGGCCGTATCACGCCGCCATGCCGCTCGAGCGCGTGTTCGAGATCCTGGACGCCGATGCGGGCACGCGGCTCGACAGAAGGAGCATCGCGGCGCTTCGCGAACTCCTCCAGTCGGGCGCCGAGCTCGCGGCGTAGTTCACCTATTCCGGGGAGGCGAGACCTCCCCAAGCGGCCTACAACGGGAGCACCCGCCCATTACCCCCGATGGCCCGGCTTCTGCTCTCATCCCTTATCGAGGACGCCTCTGCGTCCGACGACGCGACCGTCAGTCGCGTGGTGCGCACGCTGCTTCGCTCACCCATGACCGACGCCGAGCGCGTCGGCGAGCGACTGTGCGTGTTCGGATGGGAGTGCACGCGGCCGGGCGACTCCGCCATCTCGTGGCGGTATCGCGTTGTCGGGGCTGACAGCGGGACGGAGTACGTCAGCTTCGGTCTTGCGATGCCGACCGGTCCGGACCTGCTGCTTTCGGTGTTCGGCCTGCAACTTCAGATCGCCCTCAACGGCCTGTCGTCGACCTCCGAGGAGGAGGTCGGCTGCTTCATGGAGCTGATGGCGGCCGTCCGCGCCGCGTAGCAACGCGGCGCGGAAGTCCTCCGCGCCCGCCCGGTGGTGGACGTCCAGCCGGGCGGGCGCATATCAGGGAGGCACCCCCGCGCGGTGCGCGCCAAGGATGTAGGTCGAGTCTGACGCGCTGGGGCCTGCGGGGCTAGCCCCCTGGCAGGGTGGTCTCCGCGGGTGGGCTTGGCCACCTCGGGGCGGGACTCCGATAGCCAGCCACGTGTTGTTGAACGAGCGCTAGCGCGGCCCTGGTGGCATACGTTACATCGTGGTAGCATCGGCGGCCTTCAGGGTCTCCCGAGCCTCGTTGGGCGCGATGCAAGAGCGGCAAGACCAGCCTCCCTCAGACGCGAAACAACGGCTGAAAGACTGGGTCTTTCCAGCCGCCGGGTTCGTCGCGGCGTTGCTGGCCATCTACACCTTCGTCGCCCACTTGGCTCCAGAGCAGTTGGATCGCGGCGACGCCGCAGCGTATCTCCGCTCCCACTTCGACACCGCTGTGCGAGCCCCGTCGAAAGCGTTTGACGCGTTCGACGACAACTTCCGATCGCATCATCCGAAGGAGACGCGCTCGGTGTTCGTCGCGGACTTCCACGGCATCTACAGGGCTGTGCCGACTCGCGTCCGAGACGAGACGAACGGCGTGTATAGCGCAACGGTCACCTACTGCCACAAGCACGGCGCGGTCAAGGTCCGAACGGAGGAGTTCACGCTCAAGTGCTCCAGGTGGTCGGCGCTGCCATTCGTCGCGTGCGGAGACATCAGCATCCACGACATCACCCAGAAGAAGAAGGTCAAGATCGGCTACGTCTGCCCCGCCGCGTGACACCGCCGTGGCCGTGTGGTCTGCGGCGGCACCGGCCGCCGCGGCGAATCCCAATTGGCCGCCCCAGCTACGCTGAGCGCGATGGCCGAC
>Ga0075434_100003396_pt1 | contig 14259 bp, 14 predicted proteins | sample RhiMethybrSRZTD3_FD_75298 | JGI IMG/M metagenome (GOLD analysis project Ga0075434, IMG submission 75298) | Populus rhizosphere microbial communities from Tennessee, USA - Rhizosphere MetaG P. TD hybrid SRZTD3 | ecosystem: Host-associated > Plants > Roots > Rhizosphere > Soil | place: USA... | reverse complement strand
GTGAGCCTTGCACGACTTGGGCGACGCGAGGCGAACCTTCCCGGTAGCGCAGCCCGTCGCCGCGAGCGCGACCGCCAGCACGATCCCGAAGAGCCGATGGCCATGATGCATATCGTTCCTCCGTGATCCAGCATGAAGTTTGGAAGCGTTCGGCGTATCTTACCCCACGGAGCGCAAAGGCGGGGCGGCGACGCGGGCCCCGCGAACATCTCACGGGCACGAGAGGAGCACGCCATGGCGGAGATCCTAGGCACGGGCGCCTATCGCTACGAGGTCGTCAACGACTGGGCCAAGCTCCCGCCCGGGCAGGAGTTCAACGCCGACGTGGCCGCGGTGGGCGTCGACGCCCAGGACCGTGTGTACGCCTTCAACCGCGGTCGGCATCCCGTGGTCGTCCTCGACCGCGAGGGCAATTTCTTCCGGTCTTGGGGCGAGGGCGTCTTCCACCGCGCGCACGGCCTTCACATGGCTCCCGACGAGACGCTATGGCTCACCGACGACGGCGATCACACCGTGCGGCACTGCACGCCGGACGGCCGCGTCCTCCTCACCATCGGCATCCCGGGGAAGCCCGCGCCCTACATGAGCGGCACGCCCTTCCACCGCTGCACGCACACCGCGCTGTCGCCCCAGGGCGATCTCTACGTCTCGGACGGCTACGGCAACGCGCGCGTCCACAAATACTCGCCCGACGGCCGGCTCCTCCTCTCCTGGGGCGAGCCGGGGACGGATCCGGGCCAGTTCAACATCCCGCACAACATCTGCTGCGACGCCGACGGCTGGGTGTACGTGGCGGACCGCGAGAACCATCGCGTCCAGGTCTTCGACGGCCAGGGACGCTACCAGACCCAGTGGAACAACATGCACCGCCCCTCCGGGCTGCACCTGGAGCGCGGAGCGGAGCGGCGCTTCTACGTGGGGGAGATCGGCGGCGGCCTCGGCGTCAACTACGACATGCCCAACATCGGCCCGCGCGTGAGCATCTACAGCGCCAAGGGGGAGATGCTGGCGAGGCTCGGCCACCGGCCCGCGGGCCTCGAGCCGGACCAGTTCGTCTCGCCGCACGGCCTCGCCGTGGACTCCCGCGGCGACATCTACGTGGGCGAGGTCTCGTACACGAACTGGGGCAACCGCTACAAGGGGCAGCCGCCGCCCGCCGGCCTACGCAGCCTGCGGAAGCTCGTGAAGGTGCGATGAGGGGCGACCGAGTCGGGCCGACGCGGCTATCGCGGCATGCAGCACTTGCGATAGCGGACGCCACTGCCGCATGGACAGGCCGCCGCGGGATCGGGAGCGGGTGAGCCGGGCGTCCACGTCCACCGCTTGCTCGTCCGAGCGGGCGGCGCCGCCGATGCCGCCTCGACATCAGCGGACCACTTGCTGATGAAGGCGGCCAGGGCCGCCTCGTCCGAGGTGTCGATACCACTCTTCCGGATCTCCAGGCCCAGGCTCCGCGGACTAGCCGGCGCGGGGTGAAGGGCGCGCTCGAGGAAGGCCGAGCGCTTCCGCGCGATGCGCGCTCGGATGTCCCGCACCGCCGGCGGACTCTCGTAGCCCTGGTCGGCGAGCCAGACGAAGAAGGCCTCCAGCTGCTCCGGCACGCCTTGGACGTCTTCCGGTGGAATCACGGCCAGGGACGGGAAGTAGTCGAGCAAGAACTCCTCGACCTGCTTCGCCGTCCATCCGACCGACGCCTCGTCGGCCGTGTCGACCTTGAAACGGAACAAGTCCTCTACCAACACCTGGGCGCTGCGCAGCCACTCGCTGCTCCGCCCGTTCCGTACCTGGTCGGCGACGAATCGGTCCGCGAGATCATCGGCCTCGGCCCAGCGCGCGGCCTGGACCGGATCGCCATCGAGCCAGTCCCAGTCCGCTTCCGGGTGCGGAGCGGTCAGCGTCACGGAGGGAGCGTCCGGGAGTCCATCGAGCACCACGGTTCGGGCGATCGGGCTCGCCGGCTCTTCCTCGAAGACGGCGGCGTGCTCGCCCAGGAACACGGCCAGTGCCTCGAGCAGGGCGGTGGCGTAGGCGTAGTCTCGCTCCGTGGTGGGCCGCGACAGACCGTCGACGTCTACGGCGAGGATCCACGGGTAGGCGCGCGGTCCCGCCACGGGCCAGGCATGGCGCTTCGTCTCCCGCGCCAGCCCGCGGGGCAGCTCCTTGCGCCCACCGAAGTTGATGGACAGGACGGGCACGCTCGCGCTCTGCCCTCCGGCGACGCCCTCTGCCTCGGCCATCGCCGTGTTCGAGAAATCATCGACCGACTCGAAGACGAGCACGCCGTAGTGCTCGTCGAGGCCCCCGATCACGCTGAGACACGCGTTCTCCACTCCGAAGGCAGGCGCGTCGAGTCGCAGGACCTGGCTCTCCCCCTGGACGATGCGCCACGGAGAAAGCCGGTACACGGCGGCCGCGGCTTCGAAGAAGCGCCGGATCGTCTCGGGGGTGACGCGGTCGGCCTCCAGATCGCTGTGCCGATCTTCGCCACGCTCGAGGTGACGAGCCAGCGAGCCCATGACCGCGTCGAGCTCCGGCGTGGGCGCCACCCGGATCGTCACCTCGGGGCTTAGGCGCGATCGCAGGGCATCCGCGAGCACCGGGTCCTCCACGCGCAGCGTGCGGGGAAGCCCGGCGGATTCGCGCGCGGTCGAGGAGCCGTGCATCACCTTCACGATTGCCTCGGCAACATCGGCTGAGCCGCTGTCCTGCGGAAGGGCCTCGATGCCGAAGAGCCATCCCGACGTCGCGTCCATCACGAGGGCGACCCGAGGGCGGAATGGCGTCGGCTCCAGGACACGGAATGCCCCGGGGCGCGATCCCGCGATCCACTCGCTGGTTGCTTCTTCCTCTGCGCCTCGATCGCGGGCCATGCACATGCTCACTTCGTCTTGAGCCGAACGTCCTCGTAGGGGGCGGAGTAGTTGTGGCCGACGATCAGGCCCAGAGCGGGATCGGCCACGCGCGCGCCATAGCCGTTGATGAAGGCCGGCTCCATGAGCGGGACGTTGACGCGATCCTTGAGGAGCTTCTGGCCCGAGCCGCGGTAGCGCTCGAAGGAGAACTTGACGGCGTCCGCCGTCACGGGGTCGCCATTGTGGAAGCGCACGCCCTTGCGCAGCACGAACTCGTAGACGGTGCCGTGGGGCGACAGGCTCCACGACTCCGCCAGGCAAGGGGCGAGCGGCTGGCCGGGCATCGGCTTGACCAGCGCGTCGTGGAGAGCGTAGAGCGCCATGAACGGCGTGATGATGCCGGGCGTCTCGGCGGGCTCGAAGTAGGTGGGGGCGATAGAGGGGTGCACCCCCCACCGCACTTCGCCCTCGGGGCCGGCCACCGCCTCGCGCGGCGCAGGCAAGAAGACCGCGAGCGCAACCAGGAGGACACACCACGTGCCGCCCTGACGAACGCGGGAGCGCAGGATCATGTCAGCCCTCCGCCAGCAGCCCGGCCGCGAGCACCCACGCCCGGGTTGTCCTGGTCGATGGGGTGAGCCAGCTTCGTCGCCGGCATCGCGATCACTCCCAGTCGGGTCGCGCCCGCTCACGTGAACTTGGGACCCTGAAAAAGGGAGCGTACCGACGTTCGGGAGCGTATGCGCCCTCCCGACCTGCGTCAAGGAGGCCGGGCTCGGGATCCGCCGCGACCGTGGCGGCCGCGACCCCGCCGGCAGGCACTCGCCCGACGGCCACCCGCTCCGCGTCAGGCGAGGTTCGTCTTGAAGAAGGCAACGGTGCGGTCCCACGCGAGCTTGGCCGCGGCTTCCTGATAGCGCGGCGTCGAGTTGTTGTGGAAGCCGTGCTGCGTCCCCGGATACATGTACATCTCGTAGCGGACTCCGTTCGCCTTGAGGGCCGCCTCGAAGGCCGGCCACATCCCGTTGATCCGCTCGTCGTTCTCCGCGTACTGGATGAGAAGCGGCGCCTTGATGTCGGGCACGCGCGCGGTGTCCGCGGCCGCGCCGTAGAAGGGGACGCCCGCCTGCAGGTCGGAGCCGAGGGCGACGGCAAGGAAGTTGGTGGTGCTGCCGCCCCAGCAGAACCCCGTGACGCCGAGCTTGCCCGTGGATAGCGCGTCCGTCTTCAGGAAGCGCGCGCCGTTGAGCATGTCCGTGCGGAGCTTGGCCTGGTCGAGGCCGGCCTGCAGCGCGCGCCCGTCGTCGTCGTTGCCCGGGTAGCCGCCCACGGGTGAGAGCCCGTCGGGCGCGAGGGCCACGAAGCCTTCGACGGCGACCCGCCGCGCCACGTCCTCGATGTACGGATTCAGCCCGCGGTTCTCGTGGATGACGAGGACGGCGGGGAACGGCCCCTGCCCCGCCGGCTGCACGAGGTACCCGCGCATGGTGCCCGAGGTGCCTCCCGGCGACGGATACGACAGGTAGCGTGCCTTGATCCGCTGATCGGTGAAGGAAATGGTCTGGGCCAGCGCGTAGCGCGGCAGGAGCGACTGGGCCATGGCCAGCGCCGACACGCCGCCCACCGTCAGGGCCGCCGCCCGCTGGAGGAACTCGCGCCGGTCGATGCCTCCGTGGCAGTATTCGTCGTAGAGATTGAACACCCGCTGGTCGATCTCGCTCTGGGTCAGCGGTGCCGCCGTCGCTGCATCGTCAATCTCGCTCTTCTCGGTCATCGCGGGATCTCCTCGTGATCTGAATCGTCAGTCCCTCGGTCGTGTGGGCCCGACTCTACTGTCCGCTCGAAGATGGTGTCAAGGCAGCGACCGTCCTACACCTGGCCGCGCAGGCGCGGATCGAGGGCGTCGCGGAGCCCGTCGCCCAGGAGATTGAACCCGAGGACGGCGACCATGATGGCGAGGCCCGGGATGGTCGCGATGTGCGGGGCGACGAGCAGAAAGTCGCGGCCGCTCGACACCATGAGCCCCCACGAAGGCGTGGGAGGCGGGACGCCCAAGCCGAGGAAGGACAGCGCGGCCTCGACGAGGATGGCGTTGGCCATGAAGAGCGTGGAGTACACGATCACGGTGGGCAGGATGTTCCGCAGCACGTGACGGACGAGCACGCGGGCCGGCGTCGCCCCCAGCGCCTTGGCCGCCCGCACGTACTCGCTGTCCCCCGCCGCGAGCACGGCGCCGCGCACGAGACGGGTCACGGTGGGGGTGCCCCAGATGCCTACGGCGATGGTGGTGTTGAGCACGCCGGGCCCGAGGGCAGAGACCACCGCGATGGCGAGGAGCAGGTACGGGAAGGCGAGGAGGATCTCCACCCCCCGCATGATCACCACGTCGATCCAGCCGCCCGCAAAGCCGGCGAGGCAGCCCAGGGCGAGGCCGAGGCCGAGGGCGATGGCCACGGAGAGGAGCCCGACGAGGAGGGCGACGCGGCTGCCGTAGATGATGCGCGACAGGATGTCGCGCCCGAACTCGTCGGCGCCGAGGAGGAACTTCTCGCTCGGGCGCGCTCGCTTCTCGATCAGGCTCTGCTTGGCAGGGTCCGCGGGGGCAAGCCACGGCGCGCCTGCCGCGGCCACCACGAGGAGGGCGACCACCACGAGACCGACGAGGGCGAGGCGATTGCGCCGGAATCGCTGCCAGGTGTCGGCGGTGAGGGTGGCGGCGGCTTCAGCAGCCACGATTCATCGCCCCCCTCTCCCTCATTGAGGGAGAGGGCCGGGGTGAGGGTGATCTCGCCGCAGCGATCATGGACCGGCGCTCATCCGTGGTGCGCGATGCGCGGGTCGAGGACGCCGTAGGCGATGTCCACCGCGAGATTGATCAGCACGAAGGCCAGCGCGAAGACGAGCACCGCGCCCTGCAGCAGCACGTAGTCGCGGGCGAAGATGGCCTTGACCATGAGACGGCCGAGGCCCGGCCACGAGAACACCGTCTCGGTGAGCACCGCCCCGCCCATGAGCTGACCCGCCTGCAGGCCGAGGAGCGTCAGGATGGGGATGGCGGCGTTCCGCAGCGCATGCTTGGCGACCACGAGGCGCTCCGCCACGCCCTTGGCGCGCGCCGTGCGCACATAGTCCTCCCGCAGCACCTCGAGCACGCTCGAGCGCGTCATGCGCGCCACCATGGCCAGCGAGGGCAGGGCCAGGGTCACCGCGGGCAGCACGAGATGCGGGAGCGAGCCCATGCCGCCCACGGGGAGCCAGGGTAGCCACAGCGCGAAGACGACGATCAGCACCAGCCCGGTCCAGAACACGGGCATGGAGAGGCCGAAGAGCGAGCCCACCCGCGCCACGCCGTCAAAGAGCGAGTTGGGCCAGACCGCGGACACCACGCCGGCCGCCACCCCGGCCAGCGCGGAGATAACCAGGGCGGCGCAGGTCAGCTCGAGAGTGGCGGGCCAGGCGTCGGCGAGCTCGTCGACCACGGGGCGATTCTGCTGGATGGAGCGCCCGAGATCGCCGCGCGCCACGCGTCCCACGTAGCCCACGTAGCGGACGAGGAGAGGCTTGTCGAGGCCGAGATAGTCGCGGAGCCGGGCCACCGCCTCGGGCGTGGCATGCTCACCCAGCATGAGGGCGACGGCGTCCCCCGGAATGAGCTGGACGGTGAGCATCACCACGAAGATCACACCCAAGAGCACGGGCACGGCGAGGAGCAGCCGGCGAGCGATGAAGGTCAGCACGGCCGGCGCCCGGCGCCCATCACGCGGGCGGCGCGACTACTTGTCGAGCCAGGTCTTCCCCAGCCAGAGGTTGTACTCGACGGGATGCACGGTGAAGCCCTTCACGCTGGCCCGCGTGACCACGATCTCCTTGGTGTTGTAGACGGGGATCCAGACCATCTCCTTGGCCAGGATGTCCTGCGTCTCACCGTAGAGCTTCTCGCGCTCCGTCTGGTTCATGCTCCGCCGCGCCTGCTCCACCAGCGTGTCCACCCGCGGATTGGCGTAACGCGAGGTGTTCCAGCCCGTGGGCGGGACCTGCTTGGAATGGAAGAGGGCGTAGAGCGAGTAGTCCGCGTCGGCGTTCGAGGTGACCCAGCCCAGGGTGAACATCTGGTGGTTGAAGCTCGCGGAGCGGAACTGGGTGAAGACGGTGGCCCACTCCAGGAACTGCACCTTCGCCTCGACGCCCACCTCCTTGAGCATGGCCTGGATCGCCTCGGTGATCTCCCCGTCCTTGGGGTAGCGGCCGCGCGCGGCCAGCCAGGACAGGGAGAGGCGCTGCCCGCCCTTCTGGAGGATGCCGTCGGGGCCAGGAGTCCAGCCGGCCTGGGCGAGGAGGGCCTTCGCCTTGGCGCGATCGAAGGGATAGAGGCGATCGAGCTGCATGTCCTTGAAGCCGAACACGCTCGGGGCGAGCACGCCGCGCGCGGGCACCGCAGAGCCCTCGAGGATGTTGTCGAGGATGGCCTTGCGATCCACCGCGTAGAGCAGCGCGGTGCGCACGCGCACGTCGTCAAGCGGCGGCGTGGCCGCATTCATCCCCGCGAAGACCACGCGCCCGCCCACCACCTCGTGGACCACGTACTTGGGATCGCGGCTGAGCGCGGGGAGCTGGGCCGGCGCGGGCAGGAGCACCATGTCCGCGTCGCCGGTTTGGAGCGCGATCATGCGCGCGCCTTCTTCGGGCACCACCTTGAAGACGACGCGATCGAGCAGCGCCTTGTCGCCCCAGTAGTCGGGATTCCGCTCGAGGATGACGTGGGTGTTGGTCTTCCACTCCACGAACTTGAAGGGCCCCGTGCCCACGGGGGCGCGGCTGAAGCCCTCGCCCATCTTCTGTACGGCGGTGGGCGACACGATGCCCGTGCAGTACATGGCCAGGGTGCGGAGGATGGGCCCATAGGGCTCGCGCGTGGTCACGTCCACTGTGAGGTCGTCCACCACCTCGGCGCCGCTCAGCGAGCCCGCGAGGCTGGCCCAGCGCGCGGGCGGATTGCCGCGCAGCGCGCGATCGAAGGTGAACTTCACCGCGGCCGCGTTGAGCGGGGTGCCGTCGTGGAACTTCACGCCGGGCCGGAGCTTGAAGCGGACCTTGGTCGGCGAGAGCACCTCGTAGCCCGTGGCGAGGGCGGGACGGATCTGCATCTTCTCGTCCATGGTGAGCAGCGGCTCGAGCATGTTGAAGTACACCCAGGCGCCGGGCGCGGTGGTCTCGAGCTGTGGATCGAGCGAGACGGGATCGGTGGGGCGCACGATGGTGAGGGTGCCCCCGCGCTTCTGCGCCTCGGCGGGGCCGGATGGGCTCACCAGGATCGTGGCGGCGATAGCGGCGGCCGCCAGCGTACCGAGAGCGACGCGAGCTCGTGTCATGGAGCGTTCTCCCGTGGCGTCAGGACGTGGCCAGCGCCACCAGCGGATCGAAGTTCTTCCAGTCCATGTGCCGGCGTCCCGCTTCCAGATCCTGGATGATCGCGGTGAGCCTGCGGGTGAGCGGCATGGGCAGCCCGAGGGACTCGCCCTTGCGCGCGAGGACGCCGAGCTGGCCGTCCACCTCGGTCTTGCGCCGGCGCACCGCGAGATCGCGCCAGATCCCCGTCTTGGTCTTCGTGTGCGCGCGGTAGTGGGCGGCGATGGCGGCCATGGCGCGCCCGCGCGCCGCGCCGTCGCCGCCCAGGGCGGCGCGATACCACGCGGGATCGAACTCGTCGAAGGGCTCGACGCGGATGCCCGCCTTGTCGGCCACGGCCAGCCCCTCGCCTACGATTCCCACGAGGACGCGCTGGATCGGCTCCGGCGCCTCCACCACCTCGTACACGTGGGCGTCGACGATGGCGGTGCCGAAGAGGAGGGCGCCGTAGATCAGCTTCGCCCACTTGTAGCCCCAGATGTTGTCGGTGACGGGCGTCTCGACGAAGGCGCTGAGGAGTCCCGCCAGCTCACGCACGCGGGGCGTGATCCGCCCGTCGAGCTCGCCCAGGATGAAGGCGCCGTGGCCGCCGTGGAGGATGCGCCCCGGCTCCTGCCAGTCCGCCGCCCAGTTGACGAGGCAGCCCACGGTGCGTGACGCCCCCACTGCCTCCGCGATCAGCTCCTCGCTGAGCCCGTTCTGGAGCGACACGATAGTGCCGGAGGCGGCGAGGCGCGGCGCCACCTCGCGCAGTACCTCCGCCGTGTGATGGCTCTTCACGGCGAGGAGGATGAGGGGCAGATCGCGCCCCAACTCGGCGGGCAGCACGGCGGGCACGCGCGTGGTGGTGCTCTGGCCGTCGCGCTCGATGGTCAGCCCGCGCGCGTTGATGGCCTCGACGTGGGGCGCGTGGCTGTCCACCAGGAGCACGTCGTGCCCGGCGCGGGCGAGGGCGGCGCCGGTGGTGCCTCCGATCGCGCCAGCGCCGTAGACGGTGACCTTCATGGGCCCCTCAAGTACCACAGGGACCGGAGAGCGTCAACGCCAGAGGCGCTCGGTAGCCAGGTCCGCGCCCTCGCGCAGCGCGCGCAGCTTCGCCCACACCACGCTCTCCGCCACATTCTCCGAGCCCGCGAAGGTGCCGAACCCGCAGTCGGTGGACGCGATGACGCGCGCGCGGTCGCCCACCGCATCCACCGCCTGGCAGATGCGGTCCGCCACCACCTCGGGATGCTCCACGTAGTTGGTGGTGCTGTCGATCACGCCGGGCAGGAGGAGCATGGGCGCAGGCGGCGGCTTGCGCTTGAGCACCTTGTACTCGTGCTGATGGCGCGGATTGGCGAGCGGCAGGGACAGCGCGCCCACCCGCGCCCGGTAGAGACGCGGGAGGAGCGGCTCGAGGGGCACGTCGTGGGTATGCGGGCCGTCGTAGTTTCCCCAGCACACGTGGAGGCGGATGCGATCGGGAGGAATGCCCTCCGTCGCCTGGTTGATGGCGTCCACGTGCAGGTCGACCATGGCGAGGAAGCGCTCGAGGGGATCGTCTTGGAAGAAGCGCGAGCGCTCCATGGCGAGGTCGGGGCAATCGACCTGGAGGACGAGCCCGCGCGCGTGGATCAGCGCGTACTCTTTGCGCATCTCGCGGGCAAGGGCACTGATGTACTCCTCGTGGGTCGGATAGTGCTCGGACAGCAAGATGGTGGCGATGACGCCCGGGGAGGCCGCGGTCATGAAGCGCTCGGCGAAGGAGGGCGATCGCCCATCGGTGGCGCCGAGGAACAGATCGCACTCCCGCTCGGCTGCCCCCAGGTCGGTGTACTCGATCTCGCCGACGCACTGCGGCGCGTCACTGATGCGGGCCGCGCCGCGCCGCCGCTGGGCGAGCATGGCCTCGAAGTCGGGATGCTCGCGGAGATCGCGGGCGAGGCGCCGCTTGCTTGCGCCGCCGAAGCCGCGCATGCGGCCAGCCACGTAGGTGGAGAAGCCGGGGCGCGGCATCTCGCCGTCGTTGCCCACGTCGATGCCCGCGGCGAGCTGGCGAGAGACCACGTGGCGCACGGCCGCGTCCGCCTCGCGCGCCAGCGCCGTCTCTTCGACAGCCTCCCCGCGGTCCTGCCTGACGAGCAGATCGCGCAGCGGCGCGGGGCGCGGCAGGCTGCCCACGTGAGTGACGAGGATCCTCCGCTCGCTCCTGATCACGGCCCGGTATCTTAGCCCAGAAGCGCCCGCGCCGTCGGACCGCCTGTATATGCTGGAGAGCCATGGACGCGGTGCGGCCGTTCCTGGGCTGGCTCCACGATCACCTCCTCCCCGTGGTGTTCGTGACAAGCCTCATCGACGCTACGGGGCTCCCCTTTCCCGGTCGCGCCATGCTGGTGGCCGCGGGCATCGCCGCGGCCGGGCACCGCGACGTCGTCCTCCTCGTCATGACCGGGGTGACGGGAGCGCTGCTGGGCGACCATCTCCTCTACGCGCTGGGCCGGCGCCGCGGCCCTCGCCTCCTCGCCCTCTACTGCCGGCTCTCGCTCGGCTCCGTGCGCTGCGTCGAAAATACCCTGGCGTGCTTCCGACGCTTCGGCCCTCTCGCCGTCCTCGTCGGCCGCTTCTCCACTGGCGTGCGCCTCTTCGCCGCCGTCCTCGCAGGCTCGGGAGAGATCAGCTATCGGCGCTTCATCCTCCTCGATCTGATCGGCTCCCTGGTCTACATGACGTTGTGGATCGCTCTCGGCGCCGCCTTCGGCGCCGCGGTGCTCGATCGAGTGGGACAGCCACTGCAGGCGATCCTCCTTCTCGGTCCCGCCGCGCTCGTGGCCGTCCTCCTGTACCGGCTCTTTCGGCGCTGGCGTTACGGCGCGGCTTCCCGGGACCTGATCCGATTCACCGAGTAATTTCTATACGGCGGTGACCTTCCTCCCAGCATTCCTTCCCACCCCTGCCTGCCTCGACCCGTTTCCTCGGAAAGAGGAACCCTCCCCGGCGCGAAATCGGCCATGGCACACCCGATGCAACCTTTACGGCCAAGGAGGTGACGACCATGAAATCACTTCAGAGCATCGCTCGGGCTGGGGTCGCCACGCTGTTCGCGCTGCTGGCCATGGTCGAAGTCGCCTGGCCACAGACCACCTTCTCGGGACAGGTCAACCCTCCAGGGAACGGGGGCTACGGCTTCCTTGCCTTCGCCTTCGTGATCGGACTGCTCGTCATCGTGGGGGTGGCGGTGAAGCTGTTCGACATGAAGCGGAAGCGTGAGGACGAAGGCGTGGCCCTGCAGTCGCGCCTCTCCGATGCGCTCCTTACCGACCCGTCGTTCGCGGGCCTGCCCATCACCCCGACCGTCCACGTGCCGTTCTCGCGGAAGGCGCCCGCGGTGATCAGGCTGACGGGCACCGTGCCGTCGCCGTGGATTCGCGAGGCGGCCCTCGAGGTGATGCGGCGCGAGGCCGCGTCGCTCATGAGCGACACGCGCATCGAGGACCGGATGGTCGTGGACCCGCTCATCATGCGGCGGGCGGCCTGACGAGGAGGGCACGGTCATGCGCTTGTTCAGCGCGGCGCTGCTGGTTGGCTGGTTTGCCATGGCGGCGGTGAATGCCGTCGCCGTCGAGAAGCACTCGGGCGTGGTCACAGAGGTGAGCGAGACACAGATCGCCATCGACGAGATGGGACCTTGGCTCGGCCCCAGCACGAAGCCGGTTCGCCAGACTTTCGACGTGACGGCGTCCACCAAGATCGCGCGCGTCGAGCGGTCGGTGAAGGGTGACGAGGGCTGGCCCTGGGCCTACGTCAGCGAGCCGGCGGACCTGTCCGTCGTGCACGTCGGAGATTTCGTGACGGTGAGCGTGGAGCCTCGGGGACGGCACAACGTGGCGGTCGAGGTTCAGGCGCTGCGGGCGGGGCCCAACGCGCTCGACTGAGACTTCTACTTGACGACTTCGACCTTCACGCGGGCGCGTTCGCTCTTGGCGAAGCCGAGGGAGGAGGCAACCCGCGGCGTCACCTCGATGACGCTCTTGGAGAAGCGGCTCAATCGGTCGTTGACGGTGACGACGGCGCTTTTGCCGTTGGCGAGATTGGTGACGCGCAGCTTGGTCCCGTAGGCGTAGCTCTTGTGGGCGGCGGTGAGGCCGGTCTTGTCGTAGGCCTCACCGCTCGCCGTCTTCTTCCCCTCGAACTTCGAGCTGTAGAAGGTGGCGGTGCCTTCCTCCTCGGCGGGCTGGGCCACGGCCAGGGCCGGCACGAGAAGGGCCACGAGGCACAGCACGATGCACAGGCCGCGACGCGGCCCTCGCATCTTCGGTGTGACCATGGCCGATCCCCTTCCGGTGACACCACGTGTCACGGGCAACCCAGGCTGGAGCTCCGGATCTCTCTGTTACCCCCGGCCATGCGCGCGGTCAACAGCAATTGATGGCCACCGCTTTCCGTCGTTGCGGCCGTGCGGTACCATGGCCCGCCGTCAACGCTCCATCCAGGAGAGGCTCATGAAGGCGGTGGTGCTCCACGAAGCCGATGACATGCGCATCGAATCCCGCCCGGTGCCCGAGCCCGCGGCCGGCGAGGTTCTCCTCAAGGTCAACGTCACCTCCATCTGCGGCACCGATGTGAAGGTCCTCCATCGCAAGCTCATGGGCCAGCCCGCGGGCGAGTTCATCATGGGGCACGAGTACGCGGGCACGGTGGCCGCCCTCGGTCCGGGCGTCGACGAGTTCCGGGTGGGTGACCGCGTCGCCGTCGAGGTGCACAAGGGCTGCGAGCGCTGCGAGAACTGCGTGAAGGGCTGGTACACCTCGTGCCTCAACTACGGCAACCTCGCCAAGGGTCACCGCGCCAAGGGGCTCACGTGCGACGGCGGCTTCGCCGAGTACGCGGTGAACCACGTCAACACCCTCTACAAGCTGCCCGCCAACCTGACCTTCGAGCAGGCCTGCATGGTCACCACCGCCGCCTCTCCGCTCTGGGCCATCGATCTGATGGGCGGCTACCTCGCGGGGGAGACGGTGCTCGTCCAGGGGCCCGGCCCCATCGGTCTCCTCGCCGTCCAGCTCTGCAAGGCCCTGGGGGCGGAGCGCGTGATCCTGTCCGGAACGCGCCCGGAGCGCCTCCAGATCGGGGCGAGGCTCGGCGCCGACGTCCTCGTCAACGTGCGCGAGGAGAGCCTGCCCCGGCGCGTGGCCGAGATCACGGGGGGCAAGGGCGCCGACTCCGTGCTGGAGTGCGCGGGCGGGCCCACCTCGATGCAGGAGGCCCTCGAGAGCGTGAAGCGCGGCGGCCGCATCGGCGTGGTCGCCTGGTATGCGGGGCCCGTCGAGATGGACATGAACCTCGCCGTGCGCAGCAACGTGCGCATCTATGCCGCGCGGGGCGAGGGCGGCATGAACTCCGGCCGCTCGCTCGCCCTCATGAGCGCGGGCAAGCTCGACGCCGCCGCCCTCATCACCCATCGGTTCGCGCTGGACGACGTGCACGAGGCCTTCCGGACCTACGTCGATCGCGTGGGGAATGCGCTCAAGGTCGTCATGCACGTCTAGGGCGTGCGGGCGCCTCGCGGGCGCCCTCCTCCTCGTCCTGGCCTCCGCCCTGCCCGTCGGGGCGCAGGGCACGCCGCGGCCGGGGGGCGAGCTCGTGTTCGTGGTGCCCGCCGAGCCGCCCTCCTACGACGCGCATCGCGAGGAGACGTTCGCCCTCGTCCACCCCGCCGCGCCCCACTACAGCACCCTCCTCCGCGTCGATCCCACGGACCGCACGGGGACGCGCATCGTCGGCGACCTCGCCGAGTCGTGGACGGTGGCGAAGGACGGCCGCACCTACACGTTCAAGCTCCGCCGAGGCGTCCGCTTCCACGACGGGGCCGAGCTGACGGCACGCGACGCCAAGGCCAGCTACGACAAGATCGTCTTCCCGCCCCCGGGCACGCGCTCGAACCGGCAGGGCGAGTATCTCTGCGTGGAGGCGGTGGAGGCTCCCGATCCCTCCACCGTGGTTTTCCGGCTCAAGTGGCCGT
>Ga0075434_100003394_pt1 | contig 14264 bp, 14 predicted proteins | sample RhiMethybrSRZTD3_FD_75298 | JGI IMG/M metagenome (GOLD analysis project Ga0075434, IMG submission 75298) | Populus rhizosphere microbial communities from Tennessee, USA - Rhizosphere MetaG P. TD hybrid SRZTD3 | ecosystem: Host-associated > Plants > Roots > Rhizosphere > Soil | place: USA... | reverse complement strand
TGCGTGCTGCTTCGGCCGATTGCGCGATGGCCGCACCGGAGCGCCGCGCGGCCGCCCAAACGATCCTCGACAAACTCGTGGAGCTGCGCGCACGTTGCCAGCGCCAAGCGAGCTCCATCGTCACTCCACTCGGAGATGAAATGTACTATCGCTACCAGCAATTCCTGATCGACGAAGCGACAACAACTCTCGCCGCCTTGCTGCAAAGCGCGTCCAGCGACAAGGGCGCCAGTTGGCGCCCCGTCTCTGTTCCTGAGTGATCAACCGGCACTTGCCGCGTCACAAACTATTGCAGCAGCTCCACATAGCCGATGCGGCTCGACAGCACGCCCGAGTACCAAACCCGTTTCGGATTGGTCGGATCGAGATCGATGCGGCGCACATCGGTCTCCGCCATCATGAGCGGGTACTCGGCCCACTTGCCCGTCGCGGGATCAAGCCGACCGAGCTTGTCGACATGGTGGAGCGTCGTCCACATCAGCTGGTTCTTGAGGTCCGGCTCCGCGAGATAAACACCGGCATCCTCGCTCGGCGGCGCGAATTCCGTCATCTTCAATGTCTTGTAGTCGACCCGCAGCAGCTTTCCGGCACCGTGCAGACCGACCCACAGGTTGCCGTCCCAGTCGGCGCCGAGCTTGCGGGCGACCGGATCTTTCACGCTGAGCGGATACTCGTCGAACTTGCCGGTGGTGCGGTCGACGCGCGCAATCTGGTCGAAGGCATTCTCGACGAACCAGATGTTGCCGTCGCCGCCGACGGCCATGCCGTAGGGGGTGGCATTCTTGTTGTTCTTCACGCCGACCGGCACGTCGTAAATGGTGAACTGCTTGCTCGCCGGATCGAGCTTGATGATCTGGTTCGAGCCGATCGCGGCAAGCCACACCGTGTTGTCGGGATGCACCCGCATGGTGTTGCCACTGGCGCTGCCGCTGCGTGTCGGCGGCAGATCATAGACTGCAAACCGCTCGGTCTTCGGGTCGAAGCTCAGCCAGCGGCGATTGGGTCCGCCGTCGACCATCCACAACTCCCCGCTGTTGCCACGGCGGATGCCGTTGAGACGGACGGTCGGCGAGCTTGCTGCCGGCGGCTCGTATTCGACGTAGCTGAGCGTCTTGCCGTCAAGCCGCCCCAGTCGTCCGCCGACGCGCTGGGAGACCCAGCCGTTGCCCTCGCTGTCGACCGCCACCTCGTGCGGCTCGGCCCGCGGATTGGGCAGCTCGTATTCGACGACCATGTAGCCCCTTGCCTCCGGCGGAAGCAGCGTGCGCGGGAGACGGCTGAACGGATCGGGCTTCGCCCTGGCCGTGCTGCCGGGCGCGGGCGCATAGTTGGTCGAGAGATAGGCCAGCAGCGCCTTTTCCTCATCGGCCGTGAGCGGCTTCGCAATGGTCGAGCCCTGCGCATAGAGCGTCATGGTACGCAGGGTTTGTTGCCAGCGCGCCTCGTTGCCACGGGAGCGGACGATCCGCTGCGCGTCGTGGCAGGTCATGCATTTAGCTTCGATGATGGCCTTGCCCTCGCCTTCGGCCAGGCGGGGCCCGCCTCCGCCGACGGCCGCCGCAGCTTCGGCGCCGCGCTCGCCCGGCGCCCGTCCGGGCCAAGCGGGCGGCAGCGGGGCTGCGCGCTCGACAGTAAGCGACAGATCGACCGACGACGACTTGCCGACCGCGACCTCGACCGGATTCGACGGAGCGCTCTGACGCTCGCCACCGACCGCCTGCACAACGTATTTACCGGCAGGAAGCCGGCTGCTTGAATACTTACCCTGCTCCTGCGTGATGACCATGAAATTGAGACGGCGTTCTGCGTTCTTCATCTGAACGAACGCGCCTGCCACCGGTGCACCCGCCGAATCCGTGATGACACCGTTGAGGGTGCCAACGGAATCTTGTGCAGATGCCAAAGCTGACCAAGAAACCGTTGCAAGCAACGCCAATGCAGCAAGACATGATTTCTGCATGCTGAGCCTCCCGCTCCCTAGGTGATCGAGATCAGCGTCCACCATCGCAAAGGCTGAGGTGACACGCGTCCGATCACATTCTCAATCTTGGCTTTGGGTGTTGTGGCTTTGGGCCATCATCGCCCCAAAGCATGGGGCACCGACAATGCGTTGCCTGGAAAAAGCGTCGCATGTGGCTGCAGACAAGTCAACGCGAGACCCCGCTTGCGGGGCCACGTTCCGTCACGGCCGGCGGATTATTTATTCGCCCAGTATGCCGGGTTCTGCTTGAAGAACTTCTTCGGCACGACGCCGTAGATGAGCTGCACACTGTCCACAGCTTCGGCCACACGGAAGTCGACGCCCATACTGGCGATGGCATAAGCCTCCGCTGCCGTGACGCCGGCCTTCTCCTGCAGCAGCTCGACCGTTTCACGAACGGCGTTCTTCATCGCGACGTTGAGATCGACGTCGAGTCCAAGCGTGTAATAGTTCGTGGCGTCCTCGGCGCGCGGTCCGCGCATGGCTTTGCCAGCACCCTTGTGCAGGACGAATTGCAGCGTCGCGGTGATCGATTGCTCGAGCGCGCCGCCGTCGACCTCGCCGTCACCTTGCACGCCATGCGGATCGCCGGTGTAAAACAAGGCGCCGTCGTTGAACACGGGGATGTAGAGCGTCGAACCGACGCCAAGCACTTTCAGGTCGAGGTTGCCGGCCCATTTTCCGGGCGGGCCGGAGCTCACGATGATGAGATCGCTCGGCGGCGCGACCGCCATGATGCCGAGGAACGGCGACAGTGGCAGCTCGATGCCGCCGGGCAGGAACGCGACCTTCCGCTGCGGGTCGGTCTTGATGATGCGCGGCGACGGCGTCTTCACGAGATCGGGCAATACGCCCGAGCCAGGGCCGGTGTTGTTGACACCATAGGGTACGCGCAATTGCAGATCGAGCACGCGCACTTCGAGCGAGTCGCCCGGCTCCGCGCCCTCGATCCAGATCGGCCCCGTGAGGACGTGAACGCCGAGCCCCTTGCCGCGCGGCACCTTGGCGAAGATGTCCTTCGCGTCCTGCAAGACCTCCTCGGGCTTGATGCCGGCCTTGCCGAAATATGTGACGGGATCCTCCCGCGTGGTCAGGCCCTGATGCGACATGGTGTCAATGCGCACGGTCGTGCCTGACTTGATGCGCAGCACCGGCGGCACGCGCGACGAAATATAGCCCCAGATCACCGTGTCCGGCGTCGAGCCGAGTGTGACATCGGGCTTGTTGTCCGCGGGCGCCGGCTGCGCGGCGGCCGGGGAGAGAAAAGCGAACGCGGCAAGTGCTGCAAGCGCGCAAGACACAAGCGCGCAAGACATGAGTGCAAAAGGCTTGGCGGCGGGTGATCGGCGTGGCATGGGATGCGCCCCTTTAGGCAAACGGTCGGGGCAGCATAACAGCAAATGGGCCCGGGGAATGCGGCCGCAATCCATTTCCTTGCCGGGACCACGTCACAACTCGCCGCACCCGGCACCGCTCGCAGAGGGTGTATGGCGCTGTGCTGATCAGCGCTTGCGCACTTAGTCTCGCACCCTGGAAACCGAAAGCAGGGTGTGACCGATGACACTGAGGAGCGCAGCGATGCCCCATATGGTGAACATGTTCTGCTTGTAGCTCGCGGAAAGCCCAGCACCATCGGCGATCGCGTCGCCAATAGACTTCCACCAGCCGGTCAGTGTGCCCGGTAACCAGCCGGCTGCATCAATGATTGCAAGCGCGACTCCCGAAATAACGGGCAGATAGAACACGAGCACTATAGCTGCAACGAGAAGGCGGAGAATGATCAGCATAAGAGCCTCCTACACTGGGTGTCCAACTGCACGATTCCTGTAACCGACATTCTCCAGATGCGTCATTCATAGTTGTTCTTATTGTTGCTATTTCCGCAGACCGCCAAGCACCATAGTTAGCCGCCGAGCCTCCGGTTGGTCCCGGACCGTGGGCATGTTCGACCGCAACCGGAAACGAAATAGGCGTACGAACGTTCCATGCTCGTATCACCTATCGCGGGTTGATCCAGGCATAGGGCAGGTAATATGTAATTGAACTCCGGGAGCAATCAATCACAGCCGCAGCAGCGAACGAGCTGAGGCGCAGGTGGAAAAAGCTTATCAGGCATCTGGACAGGCTTGACGACCAGCGGCGGCATCGATTGCGGATTCAAGGTAAGAAACTTCGATATGCTGCGGATTTCTTTGCGAGTGCCTTTCCTCGCAAGAAATCAGTGCTGCGCCAGAGAAATTCATAGCGAGCCTGGAAGGATTGCAGAATGCTCTTGGCGATCTTAACGACATTGTTGTGCACGAAAAGCTCCCTGAGCAGTTTGTGGAAGTAAACGACGCGGGCGACAAAGGTCGCGTTGGCCGCGCAAGAGAGGCGTTCGCGGCGGGCCGACTGTCCGGACGTGAAGAGGCTCGTCTTGCGCCTGCGCTGAGAGAAGCCAAACTAGCGTACAAGGCTTTCGCGAGAAGAAAGCCGTTTCGGTCGTAATTAATCAGTTCCGCCCGCAGACCAGCACATTTGCAGGGCCAGCGGCGTAGGACCGAAACCCGCCCCTTGGTGTGCTACCCTCGATCGGTCTCAAGGCTTGCCGACGTGACGGCGCGCGCCTACGTTTCGTAACGGCTGGGTGGCCGTCTCCACGAGTATTTGCGGCAGTAAGCAGCGTACCGGACAGGAGGAAGCCCAGATGCGATGCAAACCCAGAAGCGTTGCCGCGCTCCAAGTGGCGCTCGGTGGCTTGCCTGACTCGATGCACGTTGAAGCAGACAAGGGCATTGGCGTATCGGCAAAGACTGTCGGCGAGCTTCGCCGAGTTACGGCGTGGTCCGAGAATTTGGTGATAACAACTCCGCAGGAACGCTATCCCGAAAGCGCCGTAAAGGTGAGCAAGGCGAGCGGGCCGACACGCACCTCGCCGAAGCCGTAAGGGCGCGCCAAGGATCGGCGAAGGTCAAGGGTCACACGGATTGGTGGCGCACAAGCCGCGCCACCTGATGTGACGCATTGGTCAGAAGTCCAGCTTCTCGGCTCTGGGAACGTCTGCCTCCTTGTTGTTGTAGTACTCCATCCGATTTTCAGAACAGACGCCTTCCGTTATTCGGCTAGCCGACGGCGCATAGGTCATGGTGGCGGTCCAAGGCGTCGTGAAGACGCCCTCGTCCTCGATCGTCAGATGCACCTGCAGGAACTTGCTGCCGCGCTGCCGACTCCAGACATCGCCCTGAAACAGCCAATTCTCTTTATTGTTTCGTTCGATCGCGTCTTTCACGTCGTCATAGTCGCGCAGCCGATAACGCTCCACGATGTGCAACTTGTCGGTATAGGGCGTTCCGAACAAGTCGATCATCGCATACTTGCGATCGGTCTTGATGCCGACGGTGTCAATCACCAGGGTGTCGCCCTCGTAATGACCGACGGAATCGCCGTACCAGGACGGCTTCAGCGGTAACCGATGCGGCTCGTTCAAGCGCACCTGGCGCACCTCATTGTTGTAGCCGCCGTACAGAATCGTGATCCTGTCCGCCTGCTGGAACATCTGCATATTCTGCAGCTTGTAGATAAACGGCATCGGCGAGGGCTGACACTGGTTCGAAGGGTTGGGGACCGACATGCCGGCAAGGGCCATCTCGCCGGCTTTCTTGACCACCTGCGCCGCCCAGGGCTGCAGAATCGGACTGTTATAGTCCCCGACCAGCTGATCGTAGTTGCTGATCCCAACCTTTCCGGCCGGCAAAGCCAGCGAGCCGCCCGGGCCCGCGGGCCCCTGCCCGTCCCAACGGGACAGGTTAGTGATTGGACCAGGACCAGATGCGGGCGGCTCAAACCAAGGAAAGGCAGGATGAGTCCACGTGCCTGAAAAGTTGGGAATCGATGCAGCGCTTTGCTTTTCGCTGCCGGTCGTTCCGGCCACCGTGGACGTTTGCGCCACGGCAGGCGTTGTCGCGATAGTCACCACTGCTGCAAAAAGAAGGAATTCCCGCTGCACACGCATCGGTCACCTCCCGTTGGTAAAGCATTCTCCCGTTTGATGAGCGTTGACCGTCGCGATCCGGGCAATCTTCATCCGGTATTCGCCCGATGAACGCCAGACGGCACCAACAATAGACGATTTTCAACTCGGCCGGTAGCGGCTCCCGCATGCGAGGGAGTTGGAGTTGACGGTCGAACTAATCGCGCACTCATCACCGCCAGTCTCTCGTGGCCACAGGTTACCGATGAGAGATTGCTTGCTTTCTTGCGCCGCCGCAGTGCGCTCGTTAGCATCCAGGAGCCGCGAGGTCGGGAGTCGCATGGCTTGGTGGAAGAAGCGCATAGGCTTGTGGAAGCTATTTGCGCGCCGAGATTCGCGCCCCGAAAGTATTGACGCCAATGACTCCAGACTGGACGATCTTTACTTAGCCACCAAATCGGAATCGGTCGCGCGCTCGGAGACGGCATTACCTGGAACTGCATCGATTCCTCAGCTGTTGGCGCTGGTTCCGCCCCCGATTGACCCTGAGCTTCGCCCGCCGGACAGTGACGACAGTCCCCGCGACTATGGTCCCAATCCAATTGCGGAGTATGCCCTGACGATCCCGGCACGCACAGTATTTTCCGTCGCCCAACTGGGTTCGGCGATAACGCCGGAGCTGAGACGTTACTTTGCACTCCCTACGCTCTACGTGCGCACTCCCGAAGGACACGTGACCTACATGGTTTCTTCAGAGGCACCGAAACAGGCGACGCAGATCATCGCCGGGTGGCGTCTTGGTGCGGAGGACAAAGACCTTGTGCAAAACATAGCTGTCGGCGCTCAAGGGCTCACGGGATGGCTTGCCACTCGCCCGGAAGGATTTGCTGTTGTTGAACCGAACTTGGCGGAGATTGCCGCCCGGCATCGAGCGGCGCGTCGCATCATCGAAATCGAACCGAATGATGTGTCCATCATGGCGCTGCCCAGACAATCCAATCAAAGGTTCGATGGAAAGAAGGTGTGGCGCACGCTCCACGCACTTGGCTTACGGTGGGGCGACCTCGATCAGTTCCAGTGGTCCGACCCAACGGACCAAACCGACTACCTGTTCTGGGCAGAAGTCGACGATGGACAATTCGGCTATGCGCTGCCCGAAGAGATCGCGGCGGGACGCCAGCACTTTCTCAGCGTCTGCTTTACCTTCAACATTCCCCGGACGCCTCATGGCGTCCATGTCCTCAAGGAGATGGCACGGGTCGCCGACGCCTTTGCCCGAGAGCTTGATTGCCAGCTGATTTTTGAGATCGATCGCACGCCCGCACTCGGACTGCGGGCGCTCGAGGCCGCTGTCCGCGGAGTCACCGAAAAACTGCGTGCATGCGGGGTCAAGCCCGGTTCGAGCTCCGTTTGCATGTTGCGTTAGATCTGGCGCGCAGACCGACCATCGACGCGCACGGTGACGACTGCCGGCACTACTTCAACTGAAGCAGTTGAGCCCGTGCACACTCCTCGGCGACCTTCACGTAGCGCTGAACAGAATCCTGCCCGACGACATACGGATGCGGATCGCCCGGCTTGCGCTTTGCCAGAGCGTCAAATTTCTCGAGCGACCCGTCAAAGATCGTATGATTGGACAGGAGAATGTCAGCGCCGGCTCTCTTGACGACATCCTGAAAGCTCGTCGCCGATTTGATGTAGATCTGGAACGCCTCCGGCGAGAGCTGGAAATTGAACGACGTGCCGCCCCAGGTCGCGACTGTGTGAGAGCGGGCGCCATCCTTCACGGTGAAAATCGTCGAGATCGTCCCCGGCGTGTGGCCCGGCGTGAGGTGAAGCGAGAGCGTCGTGTCGCCGAGTGTGAGCTTGTGCCCATCGGGCGCAACCACGTCGCGCTTGGGCTTGATCTCATCCGGCAGGCGCGTGCTGCGCTCCGCGAAGTCCCAATCGGCGGCCGACATCACAATGCGGGTACCAAATTTTTCCTGTAAGTATTTCGCTCCGCCAATGTGATCGATGTGGGCGTGGCTCACCAGGGCGTATTTGATGTTGGCCGGGTCGAGACCGAGCTTCTTGAGGCCGCCAACAATCTCGTCCTCGACCGAATAGTCCCAGATGGTGTCGATCACGATGATGCCGTCGGACGTCGTCACGGCCCAGGCCGAATATTCCTTCTCGCCCACATAGTAGAGATTGTCGAACACCTTGACCGGCTCGTGGTGCCAGGTTGAGCGCTCCGGCACCGGCCGCGGCTCGGTGCGCGCTGGCGGCGGGCCCGGTTGGCGCACGCAGGTCGCCTCAAACAGCGCGGCATGCTCGGCCCCGGCTGCGGCCTTGGCGGCCGCGATATGAGATTCGGCGGTGTCCTGCTGTGCGAACGCACCCGACGCGACGGCCGCTATGGCGGCCGTGAACGGACCGACGACCTGCCACTTCATGGCATCCCCCCTGTTTTGAGTTCCACACGCACTGCGCGATTGGTCAACTATATTCAGGCTATCGCACTATTGCGGTGGTTCAAAAGAGGTCCGGGCGCCGCCCGGGGAACATGCGGAGCCGACCCAAACTCGAGCGCCTCAGCGCCAATTTTCGACAAATCCGTGATTGCCAACACATCTCCTCGGCGAACGACCGGCTAGTCTGTATGCAGCGAATAGACCTCCCTGGGTGGAAACGGAACGGAGGCGACAATGAGCTACGACCCGGAATTCATCATCCGAATGTTGGTCGGCAATCTCGGATACGTCCTGCTCGTCGTCTCCATGATGATGACCAGCATGCTGCTCCTGCGAGTGTTCGCGATCGCATCAGGAATCGTCGGCGGGGCCTATATGTGGTTGTGGCTGGGCGACCCGGTCGGCACGGTCTGGGAATTCACCTTCGCCATGGCCGCTGTTCTTCAGATCGCGCTGGCTATGTATCGCAATCGGCCGGCCGTACTCAGCGCTGACGAGCAGGCGCTTCAGGCTGCATTGATGCTTGATTTCGAGCCGCGCCACGTGCGCGCAATACGGAGCGTCGGCTCCTGGCAGGACAGCGAGCACGGCAGCGAGTTGATGCGCCAGGGTGAGCTTGCCAAACGTTTGATTGTTCTGCGATCGGGCAGCGTCTCTGTGCTGGTCAACGGCCAGCACGTCGGCACCTGCGGACCCGGCAGCCTGATCGGAGAGATTGGTTTCGCGAGGGCCACTCCTGCGACTGCAACTGTCGTTGCAAACGGACCCATTCGGTACTTGGCGCTCGACTGCGACGCTCTGCGGCGTCTCATGAAGTCGGATTCCGAAATTTCAGACGGCGTCAACAGCCTCTGTCGAAGCGCGCTCGAGAAAAGGCTGATCTTGATGAACGAGGCCAGGCTGCAAAAGCTCCCGGCAGCCGATCATCTGCCCGGAACCAAGCAGGCGGTGCTGTGCATCTGCCGGCGAAGACCCGCAGCTCGGGTCGGTACGAGGCTGGCGTTGGCCAATTGAAGCGATCGCCAGCCGACCAACGGCCAGTCGCCGCCCACTTCCGCCCAGCCCGGCCTTGGTCAGTTAGTCGCCTTGATCCCTGCATTTCGGATGACCTCGGCCCATTTCAGGCTCTCGGCTTTGAACAGGGCAGCACATTCTGAAGGCGCATTCCCCATCGGCACGAAACCAAGCGCGTCCAGGCGCTCCTTGATATCAGGCAGCGCAATGATCCGCACGATTTCACGATGGAGCAGCGCGGTGATCTCCTTGGGAGTACCCGCGGGAACAATGAAGGCGAACCATCCTTCGCCCTCGATGCCGGGGTAACCGGCTTCGGCCATGGTCGGGACACCCGGCAGTGCTTGCGAGCGAACTCTGCTTGTCACCGCGAGTCCACGCAAGGTCCCGTCCTTGATGTGCGGCGTAGCCGGTGGAAGCGAGCAGAATACGATCGGAGTGTGCCCGGCAACCGCGGAGCTGATTGCCAGACCACCGCTGTTGAAGGGCACATGGGGGAGGTCGAGGCCGAGTGACAACCGGAACTGCTCGCCGACAAGATGTGGCGGCGTCGCGGTGCCTGGCGAGGCAAAGCTGTATTTTGGTGGATTGAATTTGACGAGAGCGACGAGGTCTTTGACGGTGGTGACCGGCAGCGATGGATGGACCGCAAGCACAATCGTCGCCGCAACAGCAGCCGTGATGGGCTCGAAATCCTTGAAGGGATCGTAGGCTACCGAGGGATACAGGAGCGGGTTGACGACGATATTCGGAGGAACGACGATCACCGTATGCCCGTCGGGCGGCGCCTTCGCGGCTTGCGCGATTCCAAGATTGCCGCCTGCGCCAGCAATGTTCTCGACGTAGAATTGTTTTCCGAGCCGCTCGGAGAGCTTCTGGGCGGCGAGGCGTGCGAGGATGTCGTTCGGACCACCCGGCGCATAGGGAACGATCAGGCGTACTGGATGGGCCGGGTAGCTCTGCGCGGGCGCCATATCCGGCAACGCCGTCGCCAGGGTGCCGGTCGCTGTGAGCTGCAAAACCCGTCGGCGCGAAAATTTCATGGGGTACCTCTAACTTGCAGGAATGTCGCTAAAAGCGGCATACCGCAATGGCGGTAGGTAGGCTATGATATCAATTGAGCAAAATTCATATCATCCAGGGTATCGCAATGGAGCTTCGACATTTCCGGCACTTCGTTGCCGTTGCGGAGGAAGGACATGTCACCCGAGCCGCCGAGCGTCTCGGGATGCAACAGCCGCCGCTCAGTCGTCAGATCAAATCGATCGAACGCGAGCTGGGTGCTCAGCTTTTCCTGCGCAAGCCTCGCGGAGTTGAGTTGACCGAGGCCGGTCGTGTTTTCCTGGACAATGCGCGCGCCATCCTGGCGCACTACGACCGTTCATTCGAATCGACCAGGCGAACAGCGCGCGGCGAGCAGGGCCGCCTCTGTGTCGGCGTTACCCCGACGAGTCCGTTCCATCCAATCGTTCCGCTGATTATTCGCTCGTTTCGCGAGGAGTTTCCGCAGGTATCCATCACTCTTGAGGAATGCCTCACGGCGGAGCTCATCGAGCGGCTGCAAAGCGAGCAGATTGATATTGCTTTCTTCCGTTCGGACATCCCCGCCCCGACGGGTCTTGTCATCAAGCCGTTGCTGGTCGAGCCGATGGTCGTGGCTTTGCCGAGCGGACATTCCCTGGCTCGCAGCGGCGGTCCGCTTTCGATGAAAGACCTGGCGGACGAAACCTTCATCATCTTTGCGCGGCAGCAGGGTCCGGCATTCTATGAGGCCACAATGGCGGCATGCCTCAGCGCGGGCTTCAATCCCCGCCTTGGCCAGGAAGCCCCGCGCATATCATCGGCTCTGAACCTCGTTGTGGCCGGACTGGGAGTGTGCGTCGTGCCAGCTTCCATGCAACGAGTAGCCATGAGCGACATTGCCTACCGTCGGATCAAAGGTGCACCGCAATTGCGTGCGGTGTTGAATCTGATCTGGCGCCGCGGCGACGCTTCGGCGGTGATTCGAAAATTCTGCAACTCAGTCAAGCACGCAAAAGCAAAACTTGCCACGCGTGGCAATTGATGCTCGCGTGGCTGCAGTCGCTTGCCAGCCGATGAGCACGCGTGCTCAGCCGATCTCGACGTCCTGCCAGAACCCGACCCGGCCTTGGGTTTCGGCCTTGGAGGGGCGTGGCCTCTCATAGACCCAGGCGTTGCGAGCGTGGCGCACGCCGTCGATCACCACGTCATAGAACTGGACCCCATGCGGACAGGTGCGATCCTTCTCGGTCACGGGTGCCTTCTCCAGCCATTCCATCCGCACCGCGTCCGGCGGGAAATAGATGTAGCCGTCGTTCTCCACGATGTCGTCGCTCTCGGCGATCGTCTTGCCGCTCAAGGTGGCCTTCATAGGGTTTTGCTCTTTGACTGTTGGCTGTCCGTCAAGGTAGGCAGGGCCCGCCCCCGGAACAACCGAGGCGGACTTCACATTTACTCCATCCGGAGTACGCTCTCTCGAACCGATACGTGATGGGCCATGTCCGACACACCACCCGACCGCCTCTCCAACGATCCGAACAGCCCCTACTATGACGCCGACGTGCTCGCGCGTGATGTGGGTATCCGCTTCAAAGGCGTCGAAAAGACCAATGTCGAGGAATATTGCATCAGCGAGGGCTGGATCCGGGTGGCGGCCGGCAAGGCCAAGGACCGCTACGGCAACCCCCTCCTGATCAAGCTCAAGGGGCCGGTGGAAGCCTATTTCAAGGCCAAGAAGGACGCTTAGTTTTCGGGTGGACGGCGGCGCTTCCGACCCTACATGCTGCGGTATGGAAAACGACAAAACCATCATCAGCCACTGCGTCTTCGATACCGCCATCGGACCCTGCGGCGTCGCCTGGAGCGCGCGCGGGCTGGTCGCGGTGCAGCTGCCCGAGCGCGATCGGGCCGCCACCGAGCGACGCCTGGTTTCAAGGTGCCGCAGCAGCGGCGCGGCAGCACCCCCTCCGTCGATCGCGACATTGATCACCGACATTGCGCTCTACCTTGATGGCGAGCGGATCGACTTCTCCGCGGTTCCGGTCGATCTCTCTAGCCTCGACCCGTTCCGCCGCAAGCTCTACGAGACGATGCGAGCGCTCCCCTGGGGCACGACCACGACCTACGGCGCGCTCGCCCGCACGATCGGCCTCACGCAATGGGAAGGCGCCCGCGACGTCGGCGAGGCGATGGGGCGCAATCCGGTGCCTATCGTCATCCCGTGCCACCGCGTGCTGGCGGCCGGCCAGAAGCTCGGCGGCTTCTCGGCGCCCGGCGGAGCGCGGACCAAGGCCAAGCTCCTGGCGCTCGAAGGCGTGCGCTTCGATGGCGGCGCTCCGCGCCTGCCAGGTCTGTAGGCGCTGAACCGCCGACAGGATTGAATTCAAAAGTCAGACGCGGAACGAGGCGGCGGCCGGATCAGCCCGCAATACCAATGTGTTGCATAGCCTCCACCGTTTCTAGTCGGCTGTGCCTCGCCAGCCGCCCATCGGCTGCTGTACAGTCATAACGAAATCTTGTGTTGCGAATGACGTCTTGCGAACCGCTTGGGGCATTCTGGCGGCTTGCGTGGCGAACTGAAGCCAGGGGTGGCGCACAGGAGAAGCTAATGAAGACGCTGCTGACTCGACGCCAGGCCCTGACAGCAATGTCAGCGTTCGCACTCGCTCCATTGGCGGCGAACGCCGCCGAGCAGGTCGGGATGCAGCTCATCCTCGCCGCCGACGTCTCAGGCAGCGTGAGCCCAGCGCGCTACCGAACCCAGCAGGACGGCTATATCGAAGCGCTCGGCGACCCGCGCGTGCTGAAAGTCATCAGCGACCTCGATCCGCCCGTGCTCGCGATCACGTTTATTGCATGGTCGCGCGAGCAGGCCGTCATGGTTCCCTGGATGCGGGTGCACGATGCGCGATCGATGGACCAGTTCCGCGAGCGGCTGAGGAGTGAGCAGCGTCCGCGCGTCGGGATCAACACGCTGATCAGCCAGGCGCTCCTGTTCTGCGACGCGCGCTTCGACAAGGAGTTCACCGGCGGCCGGAAAGTCATCGATGTCTCCGGCGACGGCGACGACAATCAGGGGATCGCCGGTCTACGGGCCGTTCGTGACATGCTGGTTGCGAAGGGCGTGGTGATCAATGGCCTGCCGATCATCGTGAAGCCGCCGGAATACATCTTTCCGCCGCAGCCGCCCGAAGGCCTCGAGGTCTACTATCGCAACCACGTTGTAGGCGGTGAAGGGCACGTCACCATCGAATCGATCGGCTTCGATAATTTCAAGAATGCCATCCTGCAGAAGCTCCTGCTCGAGATTGGGTGACGGCTAAAAGTCCCGCAGGCGTAGGATGGGTTGAGCGCAGCGAAACCCATCATCTCTCTCCGACATGGGCACGTCCTGTGATGGGTTTCGCTGCGCTCAACCCATCCTACAACCGGAATCAGGAAAGCTTCTTCAACAACCATTCACTCAACACACGGTGGTGCGTCGAGGGCAACAAGTGATTGGCGCCGGCAAACACCTCAAGGCTCGCGTTGGGCAGTCGTTCGGCGATCAGCGCGGCGATGCGCCGGACCGGCAGCGGGCTCATGTCGCCGGCAATGAGCCGAACCGGAAATGCAACGTCACGCAAGGCGTCGACGGCCTGATCGGCCGAGGCCGCGTTAAATTCGTGCATGATCTTGGGTGCAGCGCGCCGCATATTCGCCCGCGTGCCCTCGTCCATCGCCTCCCAGGTGCCAGCGGTTGACCAGTAGTCGACGAAATGCCGCATCGCGGCGTCGACCTCGCCCTTCGCCATGCGTTCCCCAAAACCGCTGCTGAACCGCTCAACCTCGGCCCAGGCTTGCG
>Ga0075434_100003392_pt1 | contig 14265 bp, 22 predicted proteins | sample RhiMethybrSRZTD3_FD_75298 | JGI IMG/M metagenome (GOLD analysis project Ga0075434, IMG submission 75298) | Populus rhizosphere microbial communities from Tennessee, USA - Rhizosphere MetaG P. TD hybrid SRZTD3 | ecosystem: Host-associated > Plants > Roots > Rhizosphere > Soil | place: USA... | reverse complement strand
TTTTTTCGCGGTGAACCGCGCTTGCGGCACGCGGTTCAAGGCGGAGCCCGACTCTATCCCTCGCACCGCGGTGCCGATATAGTCGATTATTCTCAACCGGAGGTCCCGCCATGTCCAAATGGTTTTTCGAGCCCGGCCACACCGCGGCGGAGTTCAGCGTGCGCCACATGATGGTTACGAATGTCCGCGGCCATTTCAAAGATATTCACGGCACGCTGATTTTCGATCCGGCCGAGCCCGCAGCAGCCTCCTTCGAGGCGGTCATCGACGCCGCCGGCCTTTGGACGGGCGAAGCGCAACGCGACGCGCATCTCAAAAACGCGGATTTCCTCGATGTGGAAAAATATCCGAAGATCACGTTTAAAAGCAGCCGCGTCGAGATGACCGGAGCGAGCGACGCGGTCGTGACCGGCGAGCTTACGCTTCACGGGGTCACGCGGCCGGTCGCGTTCAACGTCCATTATTTAGGCCAGTGGCAGACTCCTTGGTGGGAGGACGGCGTCGATAAAGGCCCGAAGGCGCGCGCGGGATTTAGCGCCACAGCGGCGATCAACCGTCACGATTTCGGCATCAGCTGGAACGCCGCGCTGGATCGCGGCGGCGTCGTTGTCGGCAACATGGTAGAGATCACGCTCGACGCCGAGGCGGTCCTGCAAGACCGCTGAATCTTTTCGTTAAAGGTCTGAGTCTAGCTCACAGCGCCGGGGCGCAGAGGTCCTGGCGCGTGACTTTGCCGGGATAGACGTCGAGGCAGGCGCCATGCTCGACGACGATTTGGCCGTTCACCACGACCGCGGCGATGCCCGGCGGATGGCGCCGCACTTCGTTCGCGTCGACTTTGTCGGGCAGCCGACCGCTCGCGAGGTCATCGATCTTGTCGGGGTCGAAGACCGTGATGTCCGCCGGCAGGCCGGCCTTCAAACGGCCGCGGTTGAGCCTGAGCTTTTCCGCCGGCAGGCCGGTGATCTTATGCACCGCCTCTTCCAGGCTGAATAATTTTTTCTCGCGGCGCCAGTGGCCGAGAATACGCGCCGGCGAGCCGTGCCAGAAAAAACGGTCGAGGTGCGCGCCGGCGTCGGTGCCGATGAGCCCTTGGGGGCTCTTGATCATGCTCGCGAGCCGGTCCATGTGCGCGTTCGCCCAGCCGTAAAAAATCAGCCGCGAGGCGAGATCGTCTTCGAGCAGCGTGTCGCAGAAAGCGTCCATCGGCGCCTTGCCGGTCGCGCGCGCGATCTCTTCCACGTTCTTGCCTTCCAGCGGCTTCAAGTTTTCCTTCTGCACGTGCTCGAACACGACGCGGTCCCAGCCGAGCCACTCGGGAAATTCCGGCTTGCCCGCGCCCTCGACGCGCTCGCGCTCGAGCCGCGCGCGGAAAGATCCATCCCGGAGCTTTGGCTTGAGATCACCGGATTCTTTGATCGCCTCCCACGCCGGCAGGCCGTGGAAAATAAAGCAGTCGGCGGCGCCGAAGCGGCGGATGTGCATATACGGGATCACGACGCCGTTGATGTCCTTGCCCCGCTTTTTCGCCTCCTCCATGAAGGCGATCGATTTCGCCGGGTCGTCTTTCTCGCCGGGGCGGACGCGAAACTCGTTGCCGATCATGTTGGCCCTGATCTTCTCGATCAATGCGGGAAAACCGCTCGCGGGCTTCAGCAGATTCTGAAAGCCGTTGAACTGAAAGCAGCCGCCGTACTCGGCGGCGAGGTTCGCGAGCCCGACGAGCTCTTCTTCGGTCGCGAAGGTGCTCGGAGTTCCGGCGTGGACGGCCGGACCGCCGCGCGGGCTCGAGGAGAAGCCGATCGCGCCGGCCTCGAGCGCCTCGCGCACCATGCTCTTCATCGCCTCCAGCTCCCCGGCGGTCGCCTCGCGCTGATAGGCGGCCTCGCCCATCACCGCGAGCCTCACCGGCGAGTGCGGCACGAGCGCGGCGACGTTGATGCCGACCCTGCCCTTAAGATAACCGAGGTACTCCGGGAAGGTTTTCCATTTCCAATCTTTCTCGTCGACGTAATTGTCGAGCACGCGGCGGAGATAGGCGACGAGCACCTTGCGCGGCTCTGCGCCGTCGGGCACCGGCGCGCACGACGCGCCGCAGTCGCCGATGACGATCGTGGTGACGCCGAAGTTCACCACCGGATTGCCGTGCGGATAAAGGACCAGAAAAAGGTCCATGTGCGTGTGCGGGTCGATGAAGCCCGGCGCAACGGCATGGCCGCGTGCGTCGATCTCTTTTTTTCCCGCCGCCAGGTTTTTACCGATCGCCGCGATCCGATCCCCCTCGACCGCAACGTCGGCCTCGACCCCCGGGCGCCCCGTGCCGTCGATCACCGTCCCGTTTCTCACGACCAGATCGAACGCCATGATATGACCTCCCCGGACGGTTCGTCCGCAGTAGCCGAGCCCTCGGCCAGCTTCATATCACCGGGACCGCCGCTTGCAAGCCTTATCCGCACCGGCGGCCAGGCAAGAAAGCTCAAAATCTAGGCGTGCGGTGGATTGCGCGGGGAACCCGGCCCGGCGTGCCATCACGCCGGGCCGGGAAAAACGGTGGAAATCAGTTGAGGTTGGTGAGGTCGGTCGTGCCGTCCGCGTCTTTGACGAGGCGGATCGTCTCGACGCTGAGCGCGCCGGCGCCCGCGAACGCCTCGGCGCCGGCCGAACCGAGCTGTGTACCGCCGAGCGCGATGCCCGCTTGAGCGCGCGCCTGCACCTCGACTGTCTGGACGCCGGGCATGGCGTTGGCGTGAATGAAGTTGAAGTGGGTCGCGTCCAGGGTCTTCAGCAAAAGGCGCAGCTGCTCGGGATCGGTGCAGGTAACTACGCCCGTGACTGCGTCAGCGGTGCAGTTGAGGCCTGAGAACTTCGCCTCGAGCTTCTGATAGCGGTCGCAGTAGGTCAGGCCGCCGCCGCTATTATCCAAAGAAATGTCGGTCGCGAGATCGGCGCCATTGTTGGGCTGGCCGTAGACCACCGAGCCGTCGGGCTGCGTGATCTTGACGCGCACGCGGATTCTCCCCCGCGCCGATGACGAATCGAGATCGCCGTTCTTGCTCCGCACCGTCGTATCGGTGACAAGACCGCACTGGAGCGAGACCCCCATGCCGAGCTCCTTGCCGTTGGGCGTCTTGATGTGAGTGGTCAAAATGCTGACCCAGCCGGTGTCGTTGGTCGCCGCGCCGGTCGACGACGCCGAGGCCGCCGGCAGCGAGACGAGCTCGGCGAAGCGCCACGCCGCCTTCGAGCTCTGCGCGCGCGCGTTCCCCGCGCCCAGCGAACCGGCCAAGAGCGCCGCCGCGAAAAACGAAACTGCGAATGCTTTTTTCATTCTTTCTCCCTCGTTTTATTTCCTAGCCACAATAAAGACGGAATACATCCATCGCCTCGCCGCCGTGCAATCATCTCCTCTCACCTCCTTCTCCGCGGATTGGCGACGCAAACAAGACGAGTCCCGCCCGCTCAACGAGCAAGCGCAGTGCCAAACGAAAAACTTCTCCGCCGCGCGGCGGGGCGATCTCGATAATAACGTCGGCTGAGAGACGCGAGCCCTCTAAAAACAAAGGAGGAAAATCGGTTTGTTAATTTTTAACGAGGCGCGATGCGAAACGATTTCGCGGGCATGAAGCGCGCGAGAGCTCGCTCGCGCATGTATTGCTTTCACTGCGACGTGTAGAAATTTAACTACGGGTCCTAAAGAAGCGGCCGGCGGATGCTTTTCACGCGCCTCGACCGCGGGCGCGCACAAATCGGCGCTGGCGCGCGAGCGACCGCAGGAAGGCCAGAACGGCGACGACGGAGATCAGCACGAGCGCGGGATACAAAACCAGGAGGTCGATGCGGATATTGCACTCCCCGGTACAGAGAATACGGAGCTTCATCCCGTACTCATACGGCAGATAGGCGAGCCAGGCCGCCGCGGCGGCGAGGATGATAACTTTTTGCGACACGGCGTAGAGCACGAGAAACACGGCCAGCGGGAGCGCCGCCAGGAGCGGCTTCTCGATGAATACGGCCATAGGCGCATAGAGCAATTGGAGGTCCACGTTGACGTGCTTTTTAGCACGGCGCCCGGAACGCGGCAACGGGAAAATAGGTGCCATTTTCCCTGGTCCGGATTCGATGAAACCAACCGAAGACAGACGGCTTCGCGACATCGACGAAGTTATGCCGCTCGGTTTTCCGTCGGGAACCGCCGCTGGCGTACGGCGCGACGCCGCCTGCACCCCGATGCATGAGATGCGCGAGCGCGGGCGATCGGCGCGGACGCCAAGGAGGAAACGCGCCTGGGCGCGCGACTTTATTGCTCCTGCTTCATCCGTTGAAGCATTTCTTGCTGTATCTGCTGCAGCCTCGGCATGAAGGTCTGCATTCGACGGAGCGTGACTTCGAGCGCCTGCCGCGTGATCGAAGGCATCTTCCCCATGACGGCCTTGCCGGCCTCGGTCTTATAAAATGCGATCATGCCGTCGACCTCCTGCTGCGTCAGCGCGTTGCGGTAGATTTCGATATACATCGGCTCGAGGATTTCCGGGCTCATCTCCTCCTTGAAGATAGCGACCATCTTTGCGCTCATCTCCGTGAGAAGTCGTTCCTGCTTCTGGCTGAGACCCTGACCGATGAACGCCTGGCGCACGGATGCTTCGGTGGACGCCTCCATGTTCTGCGCGACGCCCTCGATCGTTTTCCTCAAGTCGGTGAGGCTCATGAGCTCCTGGATCGATTCCTGCGTCGGCGGCGTCTCGGCCGCGCGCGCCACACGCCCGCCGATGGCAGCGAAGAAGGCGATTAGAACGGCGGCCAACACTCTTCTCATGGCGGCTCCTTTTCGAAACACGGTCATCGGCGCGGCCTTCGAGGGATGTGAGGACATGCGCGCGCTGCGCTCGTCGGATATTTATTTTACCAGCCCCGCGTCGGGCCCGAGGACGCGATAGCTTTTGACGAGCTCGGCGAAGGGGGCCTGCGCCTTCTTATGGGCGGCTTCGGTCTTGCAAGTGAGCACGATCGCGACGTAGTCGGCCGGCGTGTCGATATAAGCGATCGACTCGAAATTGCCCCATTTATCTCCGCTCAAATGATTGACGCGCGCCGACGTGCCGTCGGAAAGCCGGATCGGCTCTCCCCGGCGCACCTGGAGCTTGGGCGACTGCTCGCGCTCGTGCGCCACGTCGTCGGCGATGAGCGCGTCGAGGTTCGGCTCGATGGCGCGCGAAAGCGTATTGATGTAGATCACCGCGTCCGCCTCGACCTCGCCGCCCTCCGCCGCCGCGGGATAGAACATCGCCTGGATCCGCGGCCGGCCCCTCTCGTCGTCGAGCAGCCAGCCCGCGGGCGCGGTTAGCGAGACGGCGTTGTCCTTGAGGTAGATGATTGTGGTCGTTGGCTCGGCGGCCAAGAGCGAGGCCGACGAAAGCAGAAACGACAGGACGGCCCATTGCGCGAAGTTGCTGCGCTTCATCGTGCCAATTTACCACAGCCGGCGAGCGATGGCTATTTGGGCAAAAACTCCTAATGCGATCGAATCGAGATGCGGCGGCGCGACGGTCGCGGCAGAGAACTCAACAGTCAAAGCGCCCATAAAGCGGCCGGCCGCGCCGCGTGGAGTTTTCCGGATTCATCCGTGGATGTAAAAACGCCGATCGGCTCCGCTTTCAAGAAAGAGCAGCGGCGCGTGGCGTTCCCTGCCCTCGGTCCGCTGAGGACATGCTTCGCGGGGCTGACACTGAAAGAACGCTCCGAATCCAAAGGTAGGGGCGGTTCGCAAACCGCCCCTGCTACGGATATTTACGAACCGATTAAATCGGCAAAGCCTCGCGCGGCGCGATGCTGGAGGCCGTTTCTTTCGCCGGCGTTGAAGCTGTCGACCGGCTGTCGGCGCCGAGCGCCTGCACAACCCGGTTCATATAACAGAAGAAGCCCGCAATATGCGCCGCATCCAACACCGCGCGGTCGGAGAAGCCGGCCGAGCGCAGTCGAGCGATGTCGTCGCGGGTGACGCTGCTCGCGTCGCGCGTCACTTTTTCGGCGAAGGACAGGAGATCGATCATCTCCGGCGTGATCGGAGCCTTGCGGTAATCATCCATCAGCGCGTCGGCCAGTTCCGCGTCGTTCAGCTCTTGACGGAGAAACTCTCCGTTGGATTCCGTTCAATAAAAACAGTTGTTCACCCGGGAAGAGACGATGGCGATCATCTTCCGCTCGGCGCGCGTGAGCGGCGACGGTCCCTCCATCAGCGTGCGGAAGAGCGGCCCCAGCGTCACCAAGAGACGCGGGTGCAGGCTCGAAACCTTGACGATGTTCGGCACCCGGCCGCGCGTCCAGCGCAGCACGCGATAGGTCCAGGCGAGCAGACCGCGCGCCTCGTTCTCCTCGAAGGTTTTGATCCAGGCCATTTGAGATCCTCCTTTCAGACGATTGTGCCTATAACAGGTCTATCGGGCGCTAATCGCTCTGACAAGGTGCAAGGACAGAATTATATTTGTGATCTGCGCACCGGTCCCCAACTCAATCGGATTCACGAGACCATCAGCGGAGGCGTTCAAGACTGCCTACAGGAAATGCATCCGCCGCTCGTCAGACATTTGCGGTCCGCGGGACTTATTTAAATTTTTGTGGCGGGCCGGCTAGCGCGTTGTGCGGTTCGAGGAAGTCGTCGAGATGATCTCTGGACGCAGGCAGGTTCGCCTCCAGCATTTCCCAGAGGTCGTCCCGCGGGCACAGCGTAAACAGATGGGTTCGTATGACCTCGAAGACGTGGCTCGCCTGACAATTGTCGCGGCCGTAGGCGCACAGGGCCAGGATGCGCCGGCTTTGAAAGTGGGCGTGCGCCGCCTTCTCGTAAGCCATCAAGTCGCCCCAGGCCGGCGTCATAACTTCGGCATTCGCCGAAACACGAAGGCCCGCGTAGCCGTCCCTTAAAGCCTTCTCTTCGTCGCTCAGCCAGTGCGCGATGATCTTGTCGGCGTTGAACTCCGTTCCGTTGACGTGCCAGTCAGCGAAGTTTTGTATTTGAATGCGGCCTTCTTTCAGCATGCCGTCGAGTCCCGGGACTGACTAACTCCGCTGCGGCGTCTGCGGCGGTGAGCGGCTCCGCCGTGATCTAAAGACAGCGCTCGTTGTTGAGGATGCCCGTTTGAAAGTAAGCGACGAGACCGTCCACCAAACTCTGACGCGTCGTGTACAGCAGGGAAAAGTGGCTGCCCCATGGAACCTTCCCGATGCCCGGGATGCCACAAGCGACCGTATGGCTCAGGGCGTGCGCCGCGGTCATTAATTTTTTCCCTGCCGCTCGTAGCGGCGCGCCTGGGCGATCACCCGGTCCGAGATCTCGGGCATCGCATCCTTGAGCCACAGCAGGAGCGCCTGTGAAGCCGGCATCGCCGGGACCGACCAGCTCTTCGACCGCGCCAGGCCCTTAAAAAGCGAATCTTCTTGCCCGGCGAACACTTCGGCGATCGCCCGATCGACGCACTCCCTGTGCAGCTCGTAATTTTCCGCCGGAATGAGGTGCGCGTGAGTGCGGCACACATTCTGGAGCGCGCCGTCGTATATCTCGGGATCGAATTTGTCCATTGAGAACGAGCAGAAGATCGGGATCGACGACTCGTGCGCGACATCGTCGAAAAATTCCTCCAGCCGCGTCGAGGCGCGGCCGTTGCCATCGACGTAGAGGACGTTCACCATCTCGCCCCACCAGCGAACCCGGGGATAGCGGCCCCCGGCGCGGGCCTTCTCGATCGTCGCCCGCGCGATGTCTTTGAAGACTCGCTCGTCCGGCATCTCGTTGACCATGAACTTGGGCAGCGTCTGGTGCGCGTCGAGAACCGTCAGCTGGCCGCGGCGCCGGAGCTCCGCGACGTCGAAGCCTTTAGCCGCGAGGCAGCGGGCAAGAATATCCCAATGGGGCGCGGTGGCGACAAAAATAATCGATTCGTCTTTTATGAATCCGCCGGCCGCAAATTCGCTCACCGCTTCGCCGAAAAACTCGTCGTCCTGGTAGAGCTGCACTATGTGGCTGTCCGCGCCGGGATTCGCGAGAAGCTTTTTCCATTCAGAAGAGTGTTGCATGACTGGATTTTCCTACCACCGGAGCACTTCTTGTCAATGGGATAGAGGAGAATGGGAAATTATTCTAACGCGTACAAAGCGCCGACGTTCTACTCCGCGATCTCGTCGTACCCGCGCCCTACGAACTGAATCAAACAGAAGCCGTGGCCGAAGGGATCGGCCATGAGCGCGAGCTTGCCCCAGTTATAGGCGGCGATCGGCCGCTCCAGGCGCGCGCCCGCGGATACGGCCCGCGCGACCGCCGCGTCGATGTCGTCGGCGACAAAGTCGAGATGCACCGGTGTCCAGTGGCGCGCGTAGCTGCGCCGCTCAGAGGTCGCGTCCGACGCCGGCGTCCCGAACGGCTTGGCGAGCAGGTAAATCGGCGCCGAGCCTCCGAGCAGCTCGACTCCCGACGCGCCGAAGCGCCGGCCCGCCTTCAAGCCGAACGCGGCGCGGTAAAACTGCACCGCCTTTTCCAGGTCGTCGACGTCGATGTTGACGAGGATATCCATTCACATCATCCCGTTGGTTGATGATTGAGATCGCAACCGTGTTCCACGGGATGGATTATAGCGATCACCGGCGCGGCGTGCGAGAAGAATTAGAAGAAATGCTCATTCGGCAGGAATCGAGTGGTGCTCGTGCGTCACAGTCCAGCGACCGTCGATTTTCCTGAGCCCGACGGTCAAGCGAAAATCGAGCTCGAGTTTATCCCCGTTCGCTTCGGTCCCAGCGCAACGCATCAGGGCGGTAGCGAACGCCACTTCGTCGCCCGCGGTAACATCGAGCTCTTTAATGTCGAAGACGCCCGAATCCCGCGCCCACGCGAAGAAGAAATCCCAGGTCTTTTTGTAGGCTTCGATGCCCTTCGATTGACTCGGCGGCGGCACGTCAAACATCAATATCTCCGGCGCATGGTTGGCCAGAATCCCATCGATGTTCTTGGCGCGGACCGCCCGCGCCCAATTCTCGATCAGCTCGCGGATCTCGGCCTCGTTTCTCGATTTTTCGGTACTCGCGGTCATGATTGGCTCCTCTACCGAGGTTAATGAATTATCAGCGACGATCTGACGTTTGGTAAATTATAGCGGAGGGTTTAGAGAAACTACATGCGCGGAAATTTTCTTCGTGAGGACGTGTTCCTAGTTACATGCATCGGGCGTTTCCCCCATTAGTTCGGCTGGTGGTCGGGTTTATGATGGAATTGTTACCACGAAAAAGATCGGAAAGGAGGTTTTATGAAGATTCAAAATCTCATGAGCCAAAAGGTCGAGGTCATCCATCCGGACACTCCGCTGCAGCAGGCGGCGGCGACGATGAAGCGGTTTGATATCGGCATGCTTCCGGTTTGCGATGGCGACCATCTGGTCGGGATGCTCACCGACCGCGACATCACGGTGCGCGCGACGGCCGAGGGGCTGGACCCGACGAAGACACCGGCCGAACGCGTCATGAGTAAGGACGTCTGCTACTGCTTCGAGACGCAGGAGGTCGAGCAGGCCGTCAAGCTCATGGAGCAGAAGCAGATCCGCCGGCTGCCGATCGTCGACCGCTCGAAAAAGCTCGTCGGCGTGATGTCGCTCGGCGACGTCGCCGTGCGCAGCAAGAACAAAAAGCTCGCCGCCGAGGCGATCGAGCAGGTCTCGATCCCGGTGCATCACTAGCGGCGAGCTTCGCCGCAGTTTCTCCGCTGCCGCGTAAACTAAAAGCCCGGCCGGGAAACCGGCCGGGCTTTTTGCTGCTCGCGAAATCTTTCAGCTTCCGTCCTCGATCGTGAGTTCGAGGAAGTCCGAGACGTTGAGATGCCGAGCACCCGGCGGACGAACGCCGGCATCGCGCCCCGCCGCTCGTCCCGGATCAACTTGGAGCGCGAGTCGGTGCATGCGCCCGCCGGTGATCAGCTCGCCCCGCTCTGCGCGACGACATTGCGCACCCATTCGGATTCTCTGCCGTAGGTGAGCGCGATGAGGATCCGCTCGCAGCGCGGAAGATCATTACGGGCGTGCGGTGCATGCGATGCGTCCGGTGTGCACGACGACGCCCATGCCGGGTAGACGGCGCGCGAGCCAGCGCGGCGCCGGCATGAGACACCTCCCGCGGCAGAAATCGGTCGGCGAATGATCATTTTGAAAATAGAGGAAAGCGGCGCCGCGGCAATCAGGGATTTTGCACGGTTCTCAACCACGCGAGGATTTCAGGGACGGCGTCGCCCGGCGTACTCAGGTGGTCGCCCTTGATCTCCACGTACCGATTCAGCGGATGGCGCGGGGCTTTGTCGAACGCGTACGACCGGCCGCGTTTGGACATCGGGTCCCGCATGCCCACGACCCAGAGAAGCGGCGTGCCGGGCTTCAGCGCGGCGGCGCTTTTGGGCATGACCGCCGGCCCGTCCGGATCCATGTAGCTCAAATAAATTTTCGCCGTCGTCTGGACGGTGAAGCGATTGCCTTGATTATTATCCTCGAACGACGCTCGCTCATCTCCCCTGCCGGCCTGAATGATCCGCTTCGCCCGCGTCACGCTGTCCTCCGGCGTCTGCACATCCGGTATGTGGCCGGGCGACAGCGCCAGCACGCCGTCCACCTCCGTTCGACCGGCGTAATAGAGCGCGGCATTGGCGCCCAGGCTCTGACCGCCGATAAAAATTTTCTTCGCGCCGCTGTCCCTAAGCTCCTTCACCACGGCGTCGATCTCCTCCATCGCCGCTTCGTAGGTTCGATCGTAGATGCGCGCTCCCGACCAGGGCATCTCGGGCGTGCGCACGAGGCATCCTTCTCTCATCAGAGCCGCCACGAGCGGGCGCAGCAAGCGGGCATCCGCCGATCCCTGCTTTCCATGGAGCAGAACGACGCCGGCGGTTTCCGCCGCGCCGGCGGGAGACGCGAATACAAGAAAAACAAGAACGGCAAAACGGAAAAGCTGACGAGAAAACAACATCGGGTTCACTCTGGAAGTGAGACGCGTCCGGGCGCAGACAAGCTCGCTTCTACTTTTCCTCTTCGAGCACCTTTTTCATGCGCTCGACGACATCCTTCGGCTGCGCCATCGCCTCGCGCGCGACGCGCTCGAGCTCCTCGCCGCCCGTCGGGCTGAGCTCGTACTTGCGCTTGGCGACCTCGGCGAGGAATTCCTTGTCCTTCATCGTCTTGTCGAACGCCTCGCGCAAAATTTTCACGCGCTCGGCGGGGATTCCGGGGCTCGCGAGCATGGGCCGACCCAGCTCTTCCGAGGCGAGCATCACCGCGGCCAATCGCCGCGCGGCCTCGGGCGTCTTGTAGCGGTCCATCAGCTCGTAGATGGTCGGCGTGTCCGGCAGGCGCGAATCTTTCTGCCGCCCGGTCTGGATGATGTTGCGCACGAATTTATTTTTATACCAGGTGAGATAGGGCTCGCGCGCGAAGAACGCCTCGACGGTGAACGCGCGGCAGTGGAGCTCGCCGCGCTCGACCGCGAGGTCGATCTCCGGGCCGCCGGGGTAGCCCGACACGAGCTTGAACTTCGTTCCGAGCGTCTCGGTGAAAAGGCGCGGCAGGTAATAGGCCGACTCGGAGGTCGACTGGGTGCCGCAGCGCGGCGGCTCGGCGGCCTTGCGCACGTCATCGATCGTCTTGTAGGGCGTGTCGGCGCGCATGTACATCTGGCTCTCGCCCTTGACCGGCGAGCCGATCCAGGTGAACTTCGCCCAGTCGTACTGCACCTCGCCTTTGCCCAGGAGCTGGTCGAAATAGAGCGACGGCACGATCGAGCCGGCGATCGTGAGCCCGTCGGGCTTGCCGACTTTGTAGACGTAGTTCGCCGCGATCTTGTGCCCGGCGCCGGGCATGTTCTGCGGGATCATGTCCGGGCGCCCGGGAATGTGTTTCGGCATGTGGGCCGCCAGCAGCCGCGCCCACTGATCGTAGAGCGCCCCCGGCGTCGTGCCGATAATGACCTTGATCGTCTTGCCCTTGAAGAACGACTCCTGCGCCCCCGCTCCGGGCGCGAGGCCGAAGAGCGCGGTTAAAAAAGCCGCGAGAATTGCCGAAATGGTATTGCGCGCGCGATTGATCATGATGCCCTCCGCTTTCGGCCACCGCTTATCATAGCGGGGAGTGGGAGAGCAATGAGGGACTTTAGATAGGAATCGGATTCACGAGATGCATCATCGCGATCATCGGTGCGACATTCGAGACGACGTAGAGGAAATGCACCCGCCACTCGGTTGGATATTTGAACACCGGCCAAGCGATCAGAGCGAACAGCGACGGCGCGGCGATCAGCGCCGAGAGAAAACCCCAAAAGATCAGAACGCCTTTCGGCGCTCCGGCGACCGCGAGCGCCGTTCCGACGACGCCGTAGGCGATGACCGCGTAGTCGAGAGGGAGGAGTTTCATTGCTCACCGCAACCGTGCCGCGATCTCCGCCAGCCGCTCCATCTGGTCCAGATCGTCGGCGCATGGCCTCAGGATGAATTCATCGACTCCCATGTCGGCCTGGCGCTTGATCGCCGCTTCGACTGCCTCGCGTGAGGCGGGCAGCGAGGCCAGGCGCCGCGCGGCGAGATCGGGATTGTAGCCGTAGTTGGCTTCGATGTAGCGCTTCGCGTAATCTCCGGCCTTCGGCCCGAGCGCGTAATAGCTCGCGGCGACCCAACGGGGCTTTCCCGCGCGGCCTTCGTCTCGCCATGCGCTCTCGATTCGCTGCCACATTGCAGCAAGCGCTTCCGGCTCGCCGCCGCCCGGCGCCATGTAACCGTCGCCCCACTTCGCTATGCGCCGTGCGATCGCCGGCACATAGCCGCCGATCAAAAGCTCGGGGCCGTTCACGCGACTGGGCCGCGGCCCGATCGCGCCGACTGCGCTCGACATATTCCCGCCAGACCATAAGCGCCTGAGCATCGCCAGCTGCTCCTCCACGCGGCGGCCGCGGCGATGAAAGTCGAAGCCGGCGGCGAGATAATCGTTCTCGCGCACGCCGACGCCGATGCCGAGCGTCAGGCGGCCGCCCGAGAGCACGTCGAGGGTCGCGGCCTCACGCGCGAGCAGCGTGGTTTCGCGCGTGGGCGCGAGTACGATGCTCGTCATCAAACGGATGCGCTTTGTCGCTCCCGCCGCGAGCGCGAGGACCGTCATCGGCTCGAGCGCCTGCGACACGACCCGATCGGTGACGACGACGCTCGAGAACGGGCCGCGCTCCGCGCGCGTGATCCATTCGAGCATCACGTCGCCCGAAGCGGAAGCGACCCGGCTCGGCAGTCCTATGGCGATACGCATCATTCCTTCTGCCCCGGTGCGGCTAAGCGAGCCTTACTTCTCATCCTTCATCCGCCTGATAATTTCTTGCTCTATGATGTTCAGCTTTGGCACAAGTGGCTCTATCTGTCGCAGTGTAATCTCTATCGTCTGCAGAGTAATGGACGGCATCTTCTCAATCAACGCCTTGCCCGCATCTGACTTGTAGAATGTGTTCAGTCCATCGACCTCCTGCTGCGTGAGCGACTTGCGGTATATGTCAATGTAGACTTGGTCGAGGGCTTCCTCTATCTTTTCCTCTTTGAACATAGCCGCGACTTGTGCGCTCACCTCACTGAGAATCTTCTCCTGCTTTTCACTGAGCGCTTGATCACGGAACACGCGCCGCACCGCTGTTTGCGTAGCCAACTGCATATTTTGCTTGACAATATCGATCGGTATCCCCACGCCATTAAGACGCATTAGTTCACGGATCGATTCTTCGCTCGGCGGAGTCTCGGCCGCACGAGCGCCGGGCGCGACGACAACAAAGAACGCGATTAAAAGAATTGCAATAATTTGACTCATCGCGATCCTCGGCTCCTGGATTCCCGCTAAAAGTATGCGGGAATGACTTATGGCACGGCAGGCCGTGCCCCTACTTACGACGATTCGCTCAACGTCGTCATGTCGCTAACCGGTGTCTACCCCGCCCTTTTCTCCTTCAGATCCTTCAGCAGCCGGTCGATCTCCTCTTCTTTCTGCAGCGCCGCGAAGCGGTCGTCGACGCTGTCGGCGGCCTCGTGGCCGACTTTCGACTTCATGCGCTCGAAGCTCTCCGCCTCCGCTCTAGCTCATGTGGTCGAGCGCCGCACGCGGGGCACGATTTCACAAATATCCGCGCTCGCGGTAAAACCGCGCGGCGCCGGGATGGAGCGGGAGGCCGCGCGGCGCCTCGGCATCGTCGGCGCAGAGCTGGGCGAGGTTGAGCGGCTTGAAGTTGTCG
>Ga0075434_100003390_pt1 | contig 14266 bp, 16 predicted proteins | sample RhiMethybrSRZTD3_FD_75298 | JGI IMG/M metagenome (GOLD analysis project Ga0075434, IMG submission 75298) | Populus rhizosphere microbial communities from Tennessee, USA - Rhizosphere MetaG P. TD hybrid SRZTD3 | ecosystem: Host-associated > Plants > Roots > Rhizosphere > Soil | place: USA... | reverse complement strand
GGGTGAGACGCACCTGGCGTAGCGCCTCCGTCCCCGTGCCGACGCGCGCGACCTGAAAGCCGTCGCGCTCGAGGTGGAAGGTCAGCAGGTCCCGGATGTCCGGTTCGTCCTCGACGATCAGCACCCGGCTCGCCATGCCGGGATCATCCTACCAGCGTGGGCCTACCAGCGGCGTGTCTCGCCGATCTTCAGGATCCAGACGCGCTCGGGTCCGATGCCCCGCCGGGCGGTCTCCGCGAGCATGCGCTCGGGCGGCTCGCCCAGCGGCTCCTCAGCGAGGTCGAACGTCCCCCAGTGTATGCCGAGCGTGATGCGCGCTCCGACGTCCTGCGCCGCCTGCACCGCCTGCTCGGGCGTCATGTGAACCGAGCGCATGATCTCGGGGGGGACGTACGCGCCGATCGCCACCGCGGCCAGGTCGAAGGGGCCGAACCGCGCGCGGATTTCCTTGAACTGGTCGAAGTACCCGGTGTCGCCGGTGAAGTAGAAGCGGCGCGACGGACCCAGCACCGCCCACGTGGCCCAGAGCCGCTGGTTCTGATCCCAGGGGGTGCGCTGAGAAAAGTGCTGGGCGGGCGTGCACACGAAGCTCACGCCCCGATGCTCCACTCGCCCCCACCAGTCGCGCTCCTCGACCCGCGTCACGCCGCGCTCCGCCAGCCACGCCTTGAGGCCGAGCGGCACCACGAACAGCGGATCGTAGGCCTTCGCGAGCCGCTGCACAGTGGGCAGATCCAGGTGATCGTAGTGATCGTGGGACAGCACCACCACGTCCACCCGTGGCAGGTTCTCGAACGCCAGCCCGGGCGGGACCAGCCGCTTCGGGCCCGCCCAGGAAAATGGGCTCGCGCGCTCGCTCCAGGTGGGATCGGTGAGGATCGTGACACCGTCGAGGCGGACCAGCAGGCTCGCGTGCCCGATCCAGGTGATGGTGGGCTCGGCGCCCGCCAGGAGCGCTTGCCCTGCCGCGAGCCTCTCGGCGCTCTCCCGCGGCGTGTCGAAGGTCCGCGGCGACACGAGGCTTTGCCAGCTACGGCTCGCAAGGAACTTGATCCGCGTCCAGCCCCCGGCACGGTGGAAGTCGGGGGCGGTGTTCCGGAAGCCGCCCTTGGCGTGATGCGGTGGCTCGCCCGGGACGGGCTCCGACGGCAGGCCGGCGCATCCCGAGAGTACAGTGAGCAGCAGCGCGGCGACCCCGAAGGCCGCCGGAAGGGACGAGGACGGACGCACGAGGAGCGAGTGTACCCCGCCCCCCGCCGCACGACCAGACCGCCGGAGGTTAGGCCGGCGTCCCGTTCCGGGTGGAGGCCTGCGGCAGGAGGCCGAGCACCCGGAGCCGCTTGCGCAGGGTATTGCGATTGATGCCCAGCAGGCGCGCCGCCCTGAGCTGATTGCCGCCCGAGAGATCGAGCACGTGGCGGAGCAGCGGCAGCTCCAGCCGCATCATGACCGCCCGATACAGGCGCCCCCGCTCGGCGGTGACCTGCTCGCGCACGAGCGCCGGCAAGGCATTCAGCACCAGACGCTCGAGCTCGGTCTCCAGCTGCTTTCCGTCCATGACCCTGACTCCTTGCCCCCCGACACCCGGGCGATGACCCAGGCGGCAGCAAGCCGTATGCCGTACGCGGTGGCGAAGGAAATCAAAGGCTTGAGTGGGTCGGCTCCGGAGCGGAGCCTGCGCGCTGCCCAGAAGATCAGCAGCCAGCCTGCGCCTTGAGCAACGCAGTCAGGGAGCCGGGGTCAGCCAGGAGACGTGGGCGCTCACCACCTTCCCTTGTCGGTCCGCACCCAGGTCTGGCTCTGGCGCCCCTCGCGGCCCGAGTCGACTCGCTGGAACTCCGTGTTCGCGGTCGCGAAGTCGCGGCCGAATGTCGTGATCAGAGTGTGCTTGAGCTCGCGGCGCAGGTCGGTGTTGCCCCGGCTGAGGCGCGACCGCGCGATCGCGTCCGGGCCGTAGCCGTTGTCGTGGAGGGCGAAGCGGATCACCAGCGGATGATCCCAGAACGATGCTTCCAGCACGGGAATGTCGTTGGCGGTGAGCGCTGCCTCGTAGCGGCGGAAGGCCTGCGTCACCTCGGCGACGACCTCGGGGATGTTGATCTCCATGCCGATCCTTTCGGGAGGGGAGCTCAGGCGATGCGCGCCGCGACCACGCCCTCGGCTTCCAGATGGGCGGCCACGCGCAGCAGCGCCGCCTCGCGGAAAGGCGCCGCCACGAGCTGGACGCCCAGCGGGAGGCGGCCCGGCGCGCGCGCCATCGGGACCGAGATCACGGGCAGGCCGATGAACGACAGCGGCTGCGTGTAGAGGCCGAGCGTGGTCCGCGCCGGCACCTCCTGGCCCGCGACCGTGATGCGCTCCTGTCCGATGCGCGGCGCGGGATACGGCGTGGAGGGGGCGAGCAGCACGTCGACCTGGTTGAAGAGGAGCCGGACCGCGGCGCGATACCAGGCCCGGAAGCGCTGCGCGGCCACGTACGCGGTAGCGGGGACGAGCGCCCCGGCCAGGAAGCGATCGCGCGTCATGGGATCGAAGTCGTCCGGACGCGCCCGGAGATCGGGCAAGTGGAGCTGGGCACCCTCGGCCGAGGTGATGATCAGGGCGGCGGCCCGGGCACGATGCGGCTCGGGCAGTATCACGGTCTCGCGCGCCCCGAGCGCCTGCGCGACCTCCGCGACCGCGGCGAGCGCCTCGGGCTCGCCGCCGCGCGCGAAGTGCTCGCCCGCCACCGCGATGCGGAGCCCGGCGATCCCCTGCCTCCACCCCTGCCCGACGGGCTCCGCGGGACGACGGCTCGCCGCTGGATCCGCCGCGTCGGGGCCCTGCAGCACGTCGAAGGCGGCGGCGAGATCACGCGTCGATCGCGCCAGCGGGCCCACGTGGTCGAAGGAGCCCGCGAACGGCGCGGTGCCACGCCGCGACACACGCCCGTACGTCGGCTTGAGCCCGAACACGCCGCACAGCGCCGCCGGCACCCGGATCGACCCATTCGTGTCGGAGCCGAGCGTGAGCGGCACCAGGCCGGCGGCGACCGCGGCCCCCGAGCCGCCCGACGAACCGCCGGCGACGCGGTCGCGGTCGTGAGGGTTCCGCGTGGGACCGTAGTGGGTGTTCTGGGTGGTGAATCCGAACGCGTACTCGTCCATGTTGAGTGCGCCGACGAGGACGGCGCCTGCCCGGCGGAGCGCGGCCACGCACGCGGAGTCGCGCGAGGCCGGCGGGCGTTCAGCGTTGATCCGCGAGCCCGCCAGCGTCGTGAGCCCCTCCACGTCGAAGAGGTTCTTCACGGCGACCGGCGCCCCGGCGAGCGGGCCGGGATCCTCGCCGCGGGCCAGGGCCGCGTCGACCGCCGCCGCGTCGCGGCGGGCGCGTTCCGCCAGCACGGCGGTGAAGCAGTTCAGCGCGGGGTCCCGCGCGGCGATCCGCGCGAGCGCGCGCTCCGCGACCTCGGCTGCGGTTGCGCGACGCGCGCGCACCGCCTCGGCCACGCCGACCGCGTCACTCGCCTCCAGGCTCGCCGCGCTCATGGCTCGAAGACGGGCGCAGCGTCCTCATCCTCGGGCAGCGGGAAGTCGAGCACGAGGGCAGCGGCGGCGAGCAGGATCGCGAGGTGCTGCGCGACGGCGGGTATCCGCTCGGCCGAGAGCGGGAGGCCGATGGCCGCGGCGGCGCGCTCGGCATACGCGCGGGCCTCCGCGAGATCGGGCGCCGGGTAGCTCATCGGCGCCATCCTCACCCGATTGTCAGAGCTTGCGCAACCGCAACGGCGGGCGGTCGAACAGGGCGCGGCGCCCCGCCGCCCACAGCGCCTCCGCCGCCTCGGTGAGCGCGGGCGCCGAGGGCGCGGCCACGCGCACAAGCACGCCCGCGCGGCCGAGCACCGCGGCCCCGCCCCGGACCGGGGTGCGATCGCGGGGCAGCGCGTCGTCCAGCGCGCCCGCGATCGGGCCCCACGCCGCTCGCCCCGATTCCACGGCCACGAACACCCCGAGGTACGGCATGCCCTCGGCGCCTCCCAGCCCGTCCCAGACCCCGCGCCCATCGAGCCGGGCGCGCTCGTGGAGGATCGGGCCCCCCGCGTCGCGGACGTGCAGGCGCAGATCCAGCTCGGCGAAGGTCCAGGCCTCGCCACGCGCGGGGCGGCCGACGGACCAGGCGTCCCAGATCAGCGCCGCGCCACCGGCCTCGAGGATGATCTCGGTCTCCTGCCGCAAACGGGAGCCCGGTGACGGGATCAGGTGATCGGGCACGTACTCGAGCCGCGCGCCCACGGCGACGGAGGCGACGACTCGCTGTCGCGCCGGCTCCCCCAGGCTCCGATACACCCGCGTGGCCGAGGGCGTGGTCAGACAGGCGTGGGCGCCCGCGCCCACCCGCACGCGGGTGTCCAGGCGATCGCCGCCCAGCACGCCGCCGGTGGGATTGAGGAGCATGAGCGCGGCCACGCCGTCCTCCAGCTCCATGCACTCGAGCGCCTGGAGCGGCAGCGCGTAGCGCCGCTCGGCGAGCACGGTGCGGCCGCCGCGCCGCTCGAAGCCCAGCACGAGCAGCCCATCGCGGCCGATGCGCCGCGCGGCCTCTCCGTCGCCGTCAGCCTTCGAAGAGGAGCTCGCGCCGGATCCAATCGGCCACGGCCTGCGCGCCGTCACCGTCGCGAAGGTTCGTGAAGACAAACGGCCGGTCTCCTCTCATGCGCTTGGCGTCGCGCTCCATCACCGCGAGATCGGCGCCCACGTACGGGGCCAGGTCGATCTTGTTGATGACGAGCAGGTCGGACCGTGTGATACCCGGGCCGCCCTTCCGCGGGATCTTGTCCCCCTCGGCGACGTCGATCACGTAGATGGTCGCGTCGACGAGCTCAGGGCTGAAGGTGGCGGCGAGGTTGTCCCCGCCGCTCTCGACGAGGAGCAGCTCGAGGCCCGGGAACCGGCCGACGAGCTGATGCACGGCCTCGAGGTTCACCGAGGCGTCCTCGCGGATCGCGGTGTGGGGACAACCTCCGGTTTCCACGCCAATGACCCGCTCGGCGGCTAGCGCGCCGCGCCGGATGAGGAACTGCGCGTCCTCCTGCGTGTAGATGTCGTTGGTGATCACCGCCATGTCGTAGCGGTCGCGCAGGAGGCGCGAGAGCCGCTCCACCAGTGCCGTCTTGCCCGAGCCGACCGGCCCGCCGACGCCGACCTTCAGCGGGCGCGGCAGCGCGCGCTGAGTCGTCGACGCGCTCATGAGCGGAAAAGCCTCGCGTCCAGCCGCTCGTGGGCCAGGCTCGCCAGCTCGAGGCCGGGCGCCCAGCTCCACATGTCGTCGGGATCGCGCGCCGCCGCTTCGGCGGCCAGGCGGCCGATGAGCGGGTGGAGCCGCCAGAGCACGCGCTGGCCTTCGAGCTGGCCGAGGCGCATGAGCCGGAGGGCGGCGCCGACCAGCAGCGACGTCGCGGAATAGAGATAGCCCGTGGCCGCGGCCTCGGCCCCCACCCCCAGCGCGCCCGCGGCCATGCCGAAGGCCACGCCGTGATGCCCCGGGGCCTCACCCGCGTCGACTGCCGCCGCGTAGGCACCGAGCCCTGTGTCGCCGGTGAGCGTCCCTGCCACGCGCAGGGTCTGGCGGCCCATCTGACGGCTGGCCTCGCGCAGCTCGCGCGCCGGCTTCATCGCCTCGAGCCGCGCGTCGAGCGCGCGGCACGCCCCGAGATCCCGGGCGGCAAACGCGCGCAGCGCAGCCACCGCGGCGGTGGCGTCGGCCGGCCCGGCCGCGCCCTCGAGGTGCATGGTGAGGAAGGCCGCCAGCCCCTCGGCGTCGGCGACGCGGCCGTCCTGGCAATACGTCTCGAGCCCGAGCGAGTGCGCATAGCCGCCCGTCGGGAACGCGGTGTCGGCCAGATGCAGGAGCGGCAGCAGCGCGGGATCAGGCATGGGAGTGCTCGTGCCCGTGGTCCAGGTGCGTGTGGCCGTCCAGCGGGCTCCGCCCAGGCTCGTGGCGGTGGCCGCCACCGCCGATGGGGTCGTACACCGCGGTGCGCCGCGCCCAGGCCACGCCGAGCCGCTGGACGAGCTGCTCCATGGCGGTGTCGTCCGGCACGAGGATGACGTCCCCGTCCAAGGCGAGCGAGAAGTGCCGGTTGCCCACGTCGAAGGCCACGCGAATGGCCTCGGCGCGGTCGCGCGGCGCGATCGCCAGCACCGGCTCGGGACGTCCCTCCACCACCAGGTACCAGCCCGACTCGATCGCGATCACGTCGCCCGGCTGCAGCACGCTGCCGGTCGGGAGGGCGAGCGCCACCTCGCGGCCGGCACCCGTCAGCACGCGCTTGCGGGTCCAGCGCCGCTCCTCCCAGGTGAGACAGAGCGTGTCGCGCTCGCGTCCCCGCAGGGCCTCGTCGGAGACGTGAAGGTGGGGCTCGGTGATCACGACCATGCGCGCGTCGCCTAGAAGAGGAAGTAGCGTTGCGCCATCGGCAGGACCGACGCCGGCTCGCAGGTCAGGAGCTGGCCATCGGCCCGGACCTCATACGTCTCCGGGTCCACTTCCATACGGGGCACATAGGCGTTGTGGATCATGGCCGCCTTGGAGAGGCCGCGGCACCCGCGCACCGCGCTGGCCCGCTTCTGGAGACCGAGGCGCAGGGGCACGCCGTCCTCCAGCGCCGCCCGCGACACGAAGGTCACGGAGGTCGAGCCGACGGCGCGGCCGTAGGCGGCGAACATCGGGCGGTACCGCACGGGTTGCGGCGTCGGGATGGAGGCATTGGGATCGCCCATGGCCGCGGTGACGATGAGCCCGCCCTTGACCACGAGCTCAGGCTTGACGCCGAAGAAGGCCGGCTTCCAGATCACGAGGTCGGCGAGCTTGCCCGCCTCGATCGAGCCCACCTCATGGGCAATGCCGTGTGAAATAGCAGGATTTATCGTGTACTTGGCCACGTAGCGCTTCGCGCGCGCGTTGTCCGCGCGGCCGTCCCCCGCAAGCGCACCCCGCTGCCGCTTCATCTTGTCGGCGGTCTGCCAGGTACGCGTGATGACCTCGGCGATGCGGCCCATCGCCTGGGAGTCCGAGGAGAGCATGCTGATCGCGCCCAGATCGTGGAGCACGTCCTCGGCGGCGATCGTCTCGGCCCGGATGCGCGACTCCGCGAAGGCGAGATCCTCGGGGATCTTCGGATTCAGGTGATGACACACCATGAGCATGTCGAGGTGCTCGTCCATGGTGTTCACGGTGAAGGGCATGGTCGGGTTCGTGGAGGACGGCAGGCAATTCGCCTCCCCGCACACGCGGAGAATGTCGGGCGCGTGGCCGCCTCCCGCACCCTCGGTGTGGTAGGTGTGAATGGTCCGGCCCTTGAAGGCCGCGATGGACGCTTCCACGAACCCCGCCTCGTTCAGCGTGTCCGTGTGGATCGCGACCTGGGTGTCCGTCTCCTCCGCCACCGCGAGACACGCGTCGATGGCCGCCGGCGTCGTGCCCCAGTCTTCGTGGAGCTTGAGCCCGATGGCGCCCGCCGCCACCTGCTCGCGCAGCGGCTCGGACCGCGACGCATTGCCCTTGGCGAGGAAGCCCAGGTTGATGGGCAGCCCGTCGGAGGCCTCCAGCATCCGGTGAATGTTCCAGGCGCCGGGCGCACAGGTCGTGGCGTTGGTTCCCGTCGCCGGCCCGGTACCGCCGCCGATCAGCGTGGTGAGCCCCGCGGCAAGCGCCTCGTCCACGAGCTGCGGACAGATGAAGTGGATGTGGCTGTCGATGCCGCCCGCCGTCACGATGCGGCCCTCGCCCGCGATGACCTCGGTCGAGGCGCCGATGACCAGCCCCGGCATGACCCCCGCCATGATGTCCGGATTACCGGCCTTCCCCACTCCCGCGATGCGCCCCGCCCGCACGCCGATGTCGGCCTTGACGATGCCCCAGTGGTCGAGGATGAGCGCGTTGGTGATGACCAGGTCCAGCACGCCCTCAGCCGCGGTGGCCCGGGCGGATTGCCCCATACCGTCGCGGATCACCTTGCCGCCGCCGAACTTCACCTCGTCGCCGTACACGGTGAAGTCGCGCTCCACCTCGATCAGGAGCTCGGTGTCGGCCAGGCGCACCCGGTCGCCCACCGTGGGTCCGAAGAGGTCCGCGTACTGCCGCCGCGGGATGCGGAGGCTCATCGCCCCGCGCCCTCGAAGCCGCCGCGCGATGCCCGCGCCACCGCGGCGGCGCGGGCCCCCTCGACGGTGGGTCCGTCGGTGAGGGCGTTGAGACCGTGCACCTCTCGCGCGCCCGCCAGCGCCACCAGCATCACCACCTTCTCGTCACCGGGCTCGAAGCGCACCGCCGTGCCCGCGGGGATGTTGAGCCGCATGCCGAATGCGCGGGCGCGGTCGAAGCGAAGCGCGCGGTTGGCCTCGAAGAAGTGGAAGTGCGAGCCCACCTGGATCGGCCGGTCCCCCGTGTTCGCCACGGTGAGCTGCGCCGTCTCCCGGCCGACATTGGCCTCGATCTCCCCGTCGCCCAGCAGGTACTCGCCCGGAATCATGCGCGCTCCGTCATCGGATTGGATGATGCACCGTCACCAGTTTCGTGCCGTCGGGGAAGGTGCCCTCGACCTGGACCTCGTCCAGCATCTCCGGCACCCCGTCCATCACGTCGGCGCGGCTCAGGATGGTCATGCCGTAGGCCATGAGATCGGAGACGGAGCGCCCGTCGCGAATACCCTCGAGAATCTCCGCGGTGATCAGCGCCATGGCCTCGGGATAGTTGAGCTTGAGGCCCCGCGCGCGGCGGCGGCGGGCCACCTCGCCGGCGACGAACACCAGGAGCTTGTCCTGCTCGCGCGGAGTCAGGTGCACGCGAAGGCCCCTAGGGCGTCCTACACGGTGAGATGCTCGCGGACCGCGTCCTGGCGGAGATCCGCGGTGGCACCTCTCGCCACGATCGCGCCCTTGCGCATGATGGCATAGGAGTCGGCAAGCCGCCAGGCGAACTCCAGGTACTGCTCGACCAGCAGCACCGCGATGCCACGCGCCTTGATCCGCTCGATCGCGTCCTCGATCTGCAGGATCACGCTCGGCTGTATACCCTCGGTGGGCTCGTCCATGAGGAGGAGCTTCGGCCGGGCGAGGAGCACCCGTGCGATCGCGAGCTGCTGTTGCTCGCCCCCCGAGAGCACGCCGCCCTTGCGCTTGAGCAAGGTCTCGAGCTTCGGGAACAGCGAGAAGACCTCGTCGAAATCGCCGCGCGGGCCGTGGCCGTTCCCGTTCCCCCCGCCGGCGCGCCCGAGAAGACCCACGCGTAGGTTCTCGGCCACGGTGAGATTGGGGAAGATCTCGCGTCCCTGCGGAACGTAGCCGATGCCCCGGGCAACGCGCTCCTCGGGGCGGCGCCCCACAAGGTCCTCGCCGTCGAACACGATGTGCCCGTCGCGTGCATGCAAGAGCCCCATGATGGTCTTGAGGAGTGTGGTCTTCCCGACGCCGTTCCGGCCCATCAGACAGACGACACTGGCCGCGGGCACGCGGAGCGACACGTCCCAGAGCACCTGGCTCTCGCCGTAGGCGACGTCGAGTCCCTGGACCTCAAGCATGGGCAGGGCCCCGCTCCTCCCGGCTGCGCCCGAGGTAGACTTCGAGCACGCGCTGGTCCTTCTGGATCTCGTCCACCGACCCTTCGCACAGCACGCTCCCCTCGTGGAGCACCGTGACCGTCCGTGCGATGCGTCGGACGAACTCCATGTCGTGCTCGATGACGAGCACGGCCCGCTCCCGCGCCACGTCCTGGAGGAGCCGGCCAGTCCTCTCGGTCTCCTCGTCCGTCATCCCCGCCACTGGCTCGTCCACCAGGAGCAGCTCGGCGTCCTGCACGATGACCATCCCGATTTCGAGCCACTGCTTTTGGCCGTGGGAAAGCCCGCCCGCACGCAGCCCCGCCTCGGCGGCGAGCCCGATCGCCTCCAGGGTGGCATCCACCCGGGCGCGCTGTCCGCCGTCGAGGCGCGTACGCATCGTCGCGAGGACGCCCTTGCTGGGACGGGCCAGGGCCAGCTCCAGGTTCTCCCGGACGGTCAGATTGGCGAAGATCGACGGGGTCTGGAACTTGCGACCGACGCCAAGGGCCGCGATCTCGTTTTCGCGGCGGCCCACGAGATCGGTGTTCCGGCCGAAGATGACGCGACCCGCACTCGGCTGCGCCTTGCCGGTGATCACGTCGAGCAGCGTCGTCTTGCCCGCGCCGTTGGGGCCGATGACGACCCGCAGCTCCTTGTAGTCCATGAAGAAGTTCAGGGCGTTCAGCGCCTTGAACCCTTCGTATTCGACGGTCACGTCCTCCAGATAAATAATGGAGCCCTGAGCAGCCGCATTCACGGTCATGATCTTGGGCCTCGCGGCGGAGGGGGGGTCTGGGGCCGGGGCCCGAGAGGGGCGTAGCTCCCCTCGTTCGAAGAGTTCGGCGATCGCTCGCCGCGGACCCTTCGAACGCGCGTCAGGAACCGCGGCAGTCGCTGCAAGCTCCCCACCACGCCTTCGGGGAAGAACAGCACCACCCCCACGAACATGCCGCCGAGCACGAGGAGCCAGAGGTCGGGGTAGTGGGTGGTGAGTAGGCTCTGGAGCCAGTTCACCCCCACCGCGCCCACCACGGGGCCGAGCAGCGTGCCGCGGCCCCCGACCGCCACCCAGATGATCATCTCGATGGATGGGAGCACGCCGATGCGGGCGGGCGTGATGATACCCACCTGCCCCACATACAGAGCCCCGGCCACTCCGGCCAGCACCGCGGAGACGACGAACACGAAGAGCTTGAAGGCGGCCGGCGAGTAGCCGCAGAAGAGTACTCGCATCTCGCTGTCGCGGATCGCCACGAGGACCTTGCCGGCGGGCGACCCTACGATGACGCGGCAGAGCACGTACGCCAAACAGAGGGCGATGGCGCTGGCCACATAGAGCCCCCGCTGGGTCGCGGGCTCGCTGAGCGAGAAGCCGAAGATGGTCTTGAAGCCCGAGAGCCCGTTGGTCCCGCCGAGGTTCATCGCGTTGCGGTTGAACGTCAGCCAGGCGCAGAGGGCAAGGGCCTGCGTGATGATCGAGAAGTAGACACCGCGGATGCGGCTCCGGAAGGTGAGGAAGCCGAACACCGCGGCCACGATGCCGGGCACCACGACCACGGCGAGCAGCGTGAACCCGGCGCTGTAGAACGGGCGCCAGAAGAGCGGCAGCTCGGTGACCCGGTTCCATATCATGAAGTCGGGCAGCGCGTTGCCGTACACGCCCTGCGTGCCGATCTCGAGCATGAGGTGCATCCCCATGGCATAAGCGCCCAGCCCGAAGAACACGCCGTGCCCCAGCGAAAGCACCCCCGCATACCCCCAGATGAGGTCGATCCCCAGCGCCAGGATCGCGTAGGTCAGGAACTTGCCGAAGAGGTTCAGGGTGAAATCGCTCACGTGGAACGGCGAGTCCTTGGGCAGCGAGTTCAGCGCGGGCAGCACCACGACGACAAGCGCGGCACCGGCGAGCAGAGCCCAGCGCTCACGAGTCCGCATACCGACCCTTGGCGGCGAAGAGGCCGGACGGGCGCCGCTGGATGAAGAGAATGACCAGGACGAGGATCGCGACCTTGCCGAACACTGCGCCCAGGCCCGGCTCGATGAGCTTGTTCAGCCCGCCGATGCCCGCGGCCGCCACGATGGTGCCGGCGAGCTTTCCCACCCCACCCGTCACCACCACCATGAACGAGTCCACGATGTAGTTCTGGCCGAGCTCCGGCCCCACATTGCCGATCTGGGTGAGCGCACAGCCGGCTAGTCCGGCAAGCCCCGCGCCCAGCGCGAAGGTGAACGCATCCACCCGGCGCGACCGGACACCCAGGCACGCGGCCATGCCGCGGTTCTGCGTCACCGCGCGGATCCGGAGCCCGGCGTCGGTGCGGAAGAGCACCAGGTACATCCCCACCACCGCCACCACCGCGAGTCCGACGATGAAGAGCCGGTTGTACGGGAGCTGGAGCCCCACCATCACCGGGATCCCGCCGGACAGCCACCTCGGCGAGAGCACGTCCACGTTGGCCGCGCCGAACCAGAGGCGCAGGCCCTGCTGGATCATGAGGCTCACGCCCCAGGTGAGGAGCAGCGTCTCGAGGGGCCGCCCGTAGAGGAAGCGGATGACGCCGCGCTCGAGGGCGAAGCCGGCGGCGGCGGAGACGAGGAAGGCGAGCGGCAGCGAGACGAGGAAATAGTAGTCGAATGCCCCCGGCGCATGCGCCTGGAACCAGCCCTGGATGACGAAGGTCGTGTAGGCCCCGAGCGCCATCAGCTCGCCGTGGGCCATGTTGATCACGCCCATGAGACCGAACACGATGGCGAGCCCCAGCGCCATCAGGAGCAGGATGGAGCCGAGGGACAGCCCCTGGAAGCCGATCTGGATGGCCGAGGTGAGGAGGGCCCAGCGCTCCACCCGCTTCACCGCCGCGGCGGCGGCCTGTCGCACCGGGGCGGCCGCGCCCGCGTCGGCTGCAACCTCGCGCAGACGATCCAGCGAGTCCTCGCTGGCGAGAGCGCCCAGCTTGGCCGCCGCCGCCGCACGCTCGGTATCGCTCCCCGTCTTGAGCCGGATCTGCGCGACCGCCTGCTCGAGCTCGTAACGCACCCAGCGGTGCTGCTCCTTGCCCAGCGCCTCCGTCAGGGTCGGGATGGCGCCGGGATCGCCCGAGTTGCCCATCTTGGTGGCCGCCGCCTTGCGCACCGTCCAGTCGGGATCGGCGAGCTGCGCGTGACCGGAGAAGGCGTCGATGAGGGGACGAATGGCCAGCCGTAGGCTGCGCCCCGTGGAGACTTCTTCCAACGTGCCGATGTCCACGAGGAGGGGCTTGCCGTCGGGCCCCGCAAGGGGCTCACGCGCGTACGCGCTGAAGAGGGGCACCAGGGTCTTGTCGCCGTCCGTCACCTTGTCCCCGGCGATGACGGTCTCCTTCTTGCCGCCGGGGAGCGGGCGCACGAACACGCTGCCCTCACGGAGCGCCTCGAGCAGCGGCAGGATCTTCCGGTCGCCGGTCTTGCCGAGCGTCACCGCCGCCGCCTCCTGGACCGCGCCATCGGACGAGGCGACCTCGGCGATGGCCTTCGCGATCTCCGGAGGCGGCGCGGCGGCTGCTGGCCCCTGCGCCGCCGCCGGGGCGGCGAGCCCCGACAGCAGGAGCAGGGCCAGCAAGACGTACGCCATCACCTCGTCTTATGCCTTCTTCTGGTACGTGCCCTGGTGCTTGACCCAGTCGCAACCCTTGTCCGCGCTCGTGTACTCACTCCACGGCTCGGCCTTCACCAAACCCTTGGAGCGCGACACCACCTTGAACTGCCCGTCCTTGAGGATCTCGCCGATGAGCACCGGCTTGTAGGTATGGTGGTTGGCCTCGTCCATCTTGATCTTCCCGCCCGGCGCGAGGAACTCCTGGCCGTACACCGCCTTGCGAACGGCGTCGACCTCGAAGGACTTGGCCTTCTCGACCGCCTGCTTCCAGACATAGACGCCGAAGTACGCGGCCTCCATCGGATCGTCGGTGACACGCTTGTCGCCGCCGGGGAGGTTGCTCTTCTTCGCGTAATTCTTGAAGCTCTGCACGAAGGTCTTGTTCTGGGGCGTGGAGACCGACTGGTAGTAGTTCCAGGCGGCGAGGTGGCCGACCAGCGCGGAGGTATCCATGCCGCGCAGCTCGTCCTCGGCCACGCTGAACGCCATGATCGGCGCGTTCTCGGAGCGGAGACCCTGGTTCGCGAACTCCTTGTAGAAGGGCACGTTCGAATCGCCGTTGATGGTCGAGAGCACCGCGGCGTTGCCGCTGGAGGCGAAGCGCTTGATCTTGCCGACGATGGTCTGATAGTCCTGGTGATTGAACGGCGTGTATTCCTCCGCGATGGAGTCCGCGGGGACACCCTTGGCGAGGAGGAACGCGCGCAGGATCTTGTTGGCCGTGCGCGGGAACACGTAGTCGGTGCCGAGCAGATAGAATTTCTTGTACCCGCCGCCCTCCTTCGACATGAGGTACTCCGCCGCCGGGATGAGCTGCTGGTTCGGCGTGGCCCCCGTGTAGAAGACGTTCTTCGAGCACTCCTCACCCTCGTACTGCACGGGGTAGAAGAGGAGCCCGTTGTTGCTCTCGAACACCGGCAGCACGGACTTGCGGCTCACCGAGGTCCAGCAGCCGAACGTCACCGCGACCTTGTCCTGGAGGAGCAGCTGCTTGGCCTTCTCCGCGAAGAGGTCCCAGTTCGACGCGGGATCCACGACCACGGGCTCGATCTTCT
>Ga0075434_100003389_pt1 | contig 14267 bp, 13 predicted proteins | sample RhiMethybrSRZTD3_FD_75298 | JGI IMG/M metagenome (GOLD analysis project Ga0075434, IMG submission 75298) | Populus rhizosphere microbial communities from Tennessee, USA - Rhizosphere MetaG P. TD hybrid SRZTD3 | ecosystem: Host-associated > Plants > Roots > Rhizosphere > Soil | place: USA... | reverse complement strand
GGCGTCGAGGAAGCCCCCAGTGACGCCGCCGATACCCGCGAACACTTCAGCGATCTTCAGCCTCATCACCGCTCCACTGAGCCGTGAGAATCAGCTACTGAGCCAAGGCCCACATCCTCTCGTTCGAATCGAAAGACCTCGCGCACGGGCACCCGCAGCTGTCCGTGTTCCTTTCGTGCAGCAAGCCTTTCTCCCCGAACCCATCGCCAGACCGTGGCCGGGTCGACGCCGAAATAGGAGGCCACCTCTCGGAGTGAAAGGATTCCGTTCACCGAGACCTCTGTGACATAGCGCCTGCCACCGATATGCCTCTCAACGGTCATACGCTGGGGCTCTGGATGCTTCGGCCGTCGCGTGCCTGGCGGGAAGTCGGTTAGGTAGACGAGTAGTCGAGCACGAACAGGCACGAGGATCAAGTCTATCCGTAGTAATGCAGTGGTGCAATACCTAGTATTGCATAACGGCGGAAGAGGAAGGTCTGCAAATGGATGCCACGGAGTTCAGGATGGCGATAGCGTGAACGCTTGTAAGCCCGACGAACAAGGCCGCCGGCAGATGCCGAGCTTTGATTGCCCCTCCTGGGCTCGAACCAGGACTCTCCTGATTCAGAGAGGCCGATGCTGGGGGCATCACGAGCGGTCAACATGCCTGAGAGTGGCGTCCCGACGAGCATCAGCGCCCCCACACTCAGCAGATTTTGCCCGCTACTGCTGGAGAAATGCTTGCAAAACGCTTGGGCACGTTTGCGAGAGGAACCCGTTCGTAAGTCCGGGGCCTGCGAGCGTTTGCATGCGTTTCCTGCGTTCGCACTCGCAGTGCTCAGCGAATGGAATTAGACTGGTCTGTCGAATTCAAGTTATCCGGCGCCGCCCGAACCGATGACCGCATCGGACAGAGCATCGCACAATCTCATCACCTACTCCATCCAGTACTATGCGGTGGGGAGATTCGCAGTTCTTAACCGTATGCATCGGATAGCACCTAACTTGCTACATCATGCGGTCGAACTCGTGCTCAAAGCATCGCTTGTTCATCATCAGAGTCTCAAATTCCTCAAGAACCAGTACGGTCATGATCTGGAGAAGCTCTGGGCGGCAACAATCGCCAAGACCCCCACCCTGAGCAGCCCTCACCGCCAGCAAACGATCTCCGACCTGGCTCAGTTCGAAGAACTTAGATACCCTGACCTCCTCATGACCCAAGGGGCGACGGTTGCATTCAGCATGGACACCGGGGACAGAGTGAGCACCTCCGGCTCGCCCTCTTCTACTATTACCGAGCCTCTCTATCAACTCAACCTTCAGGACATCGACGAGTTGTGGGCCGCACTGTTCTATCATGCTGACGGCAAGCCAGAAGCATTCTTACAACACCTCTCGGAGGAGGCCCGCGCTGTGCTTCAGTTCAACAATCGCCACCCTATATAGCCCGAACACTCGCTTGCCCCGACACTCCATTGTCGGCGCGGTCTAACAAGATCTTCTCGCGCACAGGGCCCCCTGTGCGGTGACGGCTCCAGCAATAGTTACGGCGCGGAGGGGTTTGCTTCCTCGGAGGTCTGCTCCGACATTTCAGCGGCTCGATCAATGCGTACTCATGTCCGGTCTTTGAAGTTGCGGCGGCTCTTTGCAGGGACCACGTTTTTGAGAGGGAGCGACGCAGCCGGTCGAGCTAGTCAACGGCAGTCTTTTCGCTGCTGCGAATACTTGAAGGTGACAAACAGCCCCTTCTTTTGTGTGGCTCGAAAGGGTTCCCAAAATGGGGATGCTGGCCTTCTTCCCGTGGATCACTCTCGAGACTCAATTGAATCATGGCGAGTTTCGACTGTTACCCTTCGAGCGCGGACGCTCACCCGCGGGGCCAGATACTCCACTTCAGCGGACGATCGATGAGGTATTGCTCTCCTATTGCAGCCGACCTGACCACCCGGTTCGCGCAGCTGTGATCTTAACTCACGAAGGCCGTCCCGATTTCACCGCCGACCTTACTGCGGAAGACATCGCGAGCTATTTCGTGTTCGGCGATAGCTTTGCTTTCTCCGCTCTCGCAGCCCGGACCTTCTTCGACACGGGATATGCTAACACGGACTGCTACCGGCTTGTGATCCAGGCTTTTCGAGCGGAGTCGAGGTCAGTGGCGGTCGAGAGCCGCAGACGTGACGGTAGCACTGTTAGCCTTCACCCGGCTGGGAGCTTCACTGAATCCAGACCTCATCATGTGTCGATCACGGCAACCAAGGTCGACCAACACCTACTGCTCGGCCTCCTGAACGCTCGCGCCAGGGGAGACTGGGACCGTTACTACGAGGCCATCGCCAATTTCAATTTGGCAAACACCGACAGCCAACAGATCCCGATTCACACTGAAGCCGTTCTTCTTATCGGAGCTCTTCAACGTGCACTTAATTGTCGGAGCTCTGACGTGAACGAATTGTGCGAGCGTCTCCATGACTTGTTCAAGCCGTCGGCACCGAAATCACCGACCACTTGCAGGGCGACTTCACCTGACCCAGGCGTGATGGCCAAGTTTCAGCGGGGACCGAGCGTGACTGACGGATGGATTCGCGACTTCTGCGCCCTTCGAGGAAACCTCGCACACGGTCGACTCACTCCGGTGTACCCGTCCATCTGGAATGTTCACGAGCACTTGCTGCTGGGCGCATTCCTCTTTCCACTGGTCGTGAAGCTGGTGCTAGCACGCGAGGGGTTGTACTCGCTCACGGAGACGGACAGAGTGGATATTGATCTCTTCGAAGAACTGGCGTGTGTCCGTCACTTCGATCGGGACTATACCCCAGGAGCGACCGCGCCCTGGCGCGAGATTCGGAACCCCCTGAGAATGGCTATTAGAACACTTCGGTTGGACTTGGACAGACGGACCGGCCCAGGCGACACTGGGTAGCCCGCAACTCGACAGTTGAAGAGAAACTCTTGGAACAACAGTCATGCACTGGTGAAAATCAGGGCGTAGCTGGGGCGCCCTCTTTGGCAGTATGCGCTTGCATCGCCTTTGTAATCTCAACCATGTTCAGCGGGGGAAGCACCATCGCTCCCACCCGACTCTGAGCTGTTAAGGTAGTGATTACCTGACGCAGGTACGGAACAAGAAGTACAGGGGCCTGCACCGTGGCGAAGGTGTGCAACAGCTTGGGGTCCGCTCCCCGTCTAAGCGTGAAGGCACCCTCAACGGCTGCGGCCAACTTCAAGAAGAACTGCTTGTCAGAGGGCGACTCTAAAGAGGCTCGGACAGTTACAAAAGCCCGGTCCCCGTGTTCGGAGTAGCCCACCTTCACATCCAGCTGGATTCCTACGCCCTCGAGTTCCTGAGGCGCCAGAGTGGCCTGCTCACCCTCCACGTCTAGGAACGTGGCTTCCCTCACCCACACTCGCTCGAACCGAAGAGCGCTGAGCTGTTCGTCGGAAATCTTGTGTTTCATGCTGCCTTGGACAGTTCAGAGGCTGACGGTACCTCTTCAAGTTCCTCCCGCCCCTTCGCGTCCAAGATCACGCCACAGCCAGCGAAGCTGCCCCAATTCAGGATGAAGGTATGAATTGGTTCAATCGGGCTAAATAGATCTTGGTCCGCGTGGATACCTGACCAGGCTGATACGGTCGTGGTGAAGACGGCTTTGTTATTGCCAATTGCATCTAGCCGAATTGGTCCGAGTAGGCTCTCCGTATCCTCCATCGCTTTGGAAAGGCCAGCCACGTCGTCCAAGGTCAAAGTCCAGACTTCACCTATCGAGTACCATGCACTCGCGCTCGCCTCTGAGGGCGTAGAGAAAACGCGCCCTGAAAAAGGCTCCCACCTTTCGAGCTCGCGAGCTTGGAACTGTGCAGCAGGATCCTTCTTGGACTTGACCGCCCGGCCAAGCCTTGGATTCGCTCCGAGCGGCCGCTCATTGAGTGAAGCCCAGTAGGAGTCCCGAACTGCAATCGTTGCTTCCTCTGTTAGCATTCCTACTTGGAGAGCAAGATCGGCCTCGAGAATTGGTCTGGCATTCCAGATTGCGGCGAAGCGCGGCTCTTCCAGGCCAGTCTCTGATGTTTCAAGGCGAACATCCTCGGCAGTCCAAACGAATCCGGGCTCGCGGCCCGTGTAGAGTGGTGCGACGAGGAATTCCGGGCTGCCGCGATCAGCCGCAAAGGGGCCGGCGATGATGACAACGAGCGCGTCCTCGAGGCCGAGAACCGACCACACAGAGCCTACGAGGTAACTGGGCATTGGGCTAATGTTCCGCTCCATTTCTAAAACCCGCAAGGCAACGTTCCGTTCCTATAGTCCGTGCTCCCTAAGTATCATCAGCTCCTTGAGCTTGGCCTCATTCAACGTGGCCACGTGCCGCATGAGCTTCTCTCGCCCAATGCGTCGCGCCTCGTTGAGGCGAAAGCGTACGTGCTTCTTGAGTGCAGTTGCGGGATCACAGTCGGGGGGATCAACTGGCAATGCAATCTCATCCTGTGCTGGGGGTCGACTACCGGACCCCGGTGCAATCCTGACAGGCCCAGCCTGGAAAGTGCTACCGCCCAAGACCAGGACGAGATGGTGACCATCGAACGGGATGCCGAGATCCTCGTTTCGCACCAACCAGATTTCCCCGACGCGCGGGTCACGCACCTTGAAGAAGCGCTTAAGGATCTTTCGGACCAGTCAGCCACCCAGCAGTTCGAGTGCCGAGGGCGGGTGCAAGACTGCAGCCGCGGCTTCCTTAGTTGGCGGGCCACAATAATATAGCAGGCTCCCGGGCCATGGTGTTGCACGGTTTTGGGCGGAGGGTGAGGAACGTACGATGGGAGCTCAACGCGGCTTCAACGAATGGCATGGTCTAGATTAGACCCGCACCGCCGGCCATACAACCGTTGCGACCAACGATCAACCAAGATTGGAACCCGTCAGTTCCATGACCGCGGATAGCCTCGAGGACATCGAGAAACTCGAAGCCGACCTTTGGGAGGCGGCCGATAACCTCCGCGCCAACTCCAAACTCACCTCCAGCGACTACTTCATGCCCGTGCTGGGGGTGATCTTCCTCCGCCACGCTGCTAACCGGTTCGACGCTGCCCAGCGTCAGATAGAGGCCGACCAGGCGAGCGGAAAGATGCCTAAGCGCAAAGTCCTCCCGGCGGACTACATCGCACGGCGCGCGCTCTACCTGCCTGGGGAGGCGCGCTACGACTGGATAATGCAGCAGGCCGCCATGAGCGGTGCCGATCTGCCCAAGCTCGTCACCGAGGCCATGACCGCTATCGAAGCCGAGTTCGAGCCGCTCCTCGGCGTCCTGCCTAAGGACTACGGCATCTTCGAGACCAAGGTGCTTGAAGACCTTATGCGCCTGTTCAACAGCGAACAGATCAAGAAGGCCACCGGCGACGTTTTCGGACGCATCTACGAGTACTTCCTCGCCAAGTTCTCGGTCCAGAAGGCGCACGACAACGGCGAGTTCTTCACACCGTCGTCAATCGTCCAGACCATCGTGAATGTGATCGAGCCCGACCACGGCACAGTGTTCGACCCGGCGTGTGGCTCTGGCGGCATGTTCGTACAGTCGAGTCACTTCATCGAGCATGAGGGTGGCGACACAGCAAAGAAGGTCGTGTTCTATGGGCAGGAGAAGAACCGCGACACTATCCATATCGCCAAGATGAACCTCGCGGTGCACGGACTAGAGGGAAAAATCGCTGAAGCCATCACCTACTATGAGGATGAGCACACTCTCGTCAGCAAGTGCGACTTCGTTATGGCCAATCCACCGTTCAACGTGGACCTAGTGGACGCCGAGAAGATCAAAGGTGACCTGCGACTACCCTTTGGCCTCCCAGGCGTCAACAAGGCGAAGAAGGTCAGCAACGGGAATTACCTGTGGATCTCCTACTTCTGGAGCTACCTGAACGAAAAGGGCCGCGCCGGCTTCGTCATGTCTTCGCAGGCATCGAGCGCTGGTCATGGCGAGAAGGAAGTGCGCCGCAAGCTTGTCCAGACGGGTGACGTGGACGTGATGATCTCCATCCGCTCCAACTTCTTCTACACCCGCACTGTCCCCTGCGAGCTATGGCACTTCGACCGAGCCAAGCCGCCCCAGCGCAGGGACAAAGTTCTGATGCTCGACGCGCGCAACGTCTACCGCAAAGTCACACGCAAGATCTACGACTTCTCGTCCGAGCAGATGCATAACCTCACGGCGATCGTCTGGCTCTACCGTGGGGAGCAGAAACGCTTCCTCGAGCTAGTGAAGGACTACCTCCGCCGCATCTGCACCGAGAGCGCGGCCGTTCCTGGCACTCTCATGCCCTTCGAGACTACGCTCGCCGACCTTCGCGGACGCTTCGATGCCCTCACCAAGGCGGCGACGAAGCACGCAGATGTCGACGCGGGCAAGAAGCAGGCGCTCGCCGATCTCGTGGCCGAACTGCGCGAGGCCGCGACACTCTACCAGGCCGACGCGAAGAAACTCCTCGCGAGTCTTGCCGCGTGTTGCCACAAATACGCCATGGCGCTACCAGAGAAGAACGACGCCCAGCACGCGGTGCGTAAGTCGTTCGCCCCTCACGTGGAGGCGGTCCGCGGGCTTGTCAAGCAGGTGGATCTGCTCTACAAGCTCGCTGCGCGGGTGACGGATCAGGGTACCGAGCTGGCGGCCGACGATGAGATCTCCGCCGCCTACGACCGCCGCGCTACAGGTAGGTTGGTGAAGCAGCTCGACGAGGAGCGCAAGGCCGCCGTCGAGCAGTTGAAGCACACCGTGTACCTCCACCGGCAGGTCGCATGGCTGCAAGACCGGTTCCCGAAGGCCGAGCTTGAAGCCGTTCCCGGGTTAGTGAAGCTGGTTGATCGTGCGGAGATCGAGGCCGCCGACTGGAGCCTCACCCCTGGCCGCTACGTCGGCGTCGCCCCGCCGGAGGAGGACGAGGACTTCGACTTCGAGCAGACTCTTCGCGACATCCACACCGAGTTGGCAGGCCTCAATAAGGAAGCGGTGGAGCTGGCAACGAAGATTCAGGAGAACTTCGAGGAGTTGGGCGCATGAAGTGGCGCACAATGTCACTGGACGCCATCAAGGCACCGGTTCCATACGCCTTCGTTGGCGGGCCGTTTGGCTCCAACCTCACGACACGCGACTACATTGAGGAAGGTATTCCCGTGATTCGAGGGAACAACCTCCCCGCTGAAGCGTGGTTTCACGATGACGACTTCATGTTCGTATCCGAGAAGAAGGCTGACGACCTTCGATCCAATACCGCCTTCCCGGGGGACGTCGTCTTCACTCAGCGAGGCACACTCGGCCAGGTCGGTGTGATACCGCAAGACTCACGGTTCCAGCGCTACATCATTTCTCAAAGTCAAATGAAGCTGACCGTAGATCCGGGAATCGCAGATCCACGTTTCGTTTACTACTTCTTTCGGAATCCTGCGACGGTACAGAAGGTCATCAACCACGCGCTAACCTCAGGTGTGCCGCACATTAACCTTGGCATCTTGAGAGAGTTCAAGATCACGCTTCCGGAGGTTGCCAGCCAGGAGCGAATTGCCGACATCCTCTCCGCCTACGACAGCCTCATCGAGAGCAACCGGCGGCGGATGGTGCTGCTGGAGGAGATGGCGCGCCAGCTCTACCGCGAGTGGTTTGTCCGCTTGCGCTTCCCCGGCCACGAGCACACCCGCATAACCAACTGCGTGCCGGAGGGGTGGGAGCGTCGTGTGTTCGCCGACGCTTGCGCCAGCCTCGAAGATGGCGACTGGATCGAGACTAAGGATCAGGGCGGCGACGACTTCCGGCTGCTGCAGATTTCTAACATTGGCGTCAATGAGTTCGTTGAGACCGGCAACTTTCGTTACGTCACTGAGCAAACGTTTAAGCATCTCAGCTGCCGAGAGCTCCTCCCCGGTAATATCCTAATCGCAAGGATGCCAAAGCCGATTGGACGGGCCTGGCTCGTCACAGAAATGCCTTGGCGTATGATCACCGCGGTGGACGCGGCAATCGCTGTCGCGAATGACGAACTGGCGGACGCCTACTTCCTTACGCACTACCTCAACTCGCCTGCAAGCCTCGAGCACTGCGAGCGTAGGGCAGTGGGCGCCACGCGCCCGCGAGTTGCAAGACGTGAACTGGCTGAGCTGCCCCTCTTGCTCCCACCTCGTCGATTGCAGGCGCACTTCCGTGAGTTTGCCGCACCAATAAATCGGCAGCGAGCCCTTCTTTATCGGCAGAACGAGAAGCTCAGCGCCACCCGCGACTTGCTCTTGCCTCGTCTGATGAGTGGAGAGATCGCGGTGTGATGGAAGCCATCGCGCCATGATCACCGACATCAACAGCGAGGACCGCCTTGTCCAGCAGACCTTCGCGGACCACCTCCGCGATCGCCTCGGCTGGGAGAGCGTATATGCCTACAACGCCGAGACCTTCGGGCCGCAAGGAACGCTTGGCCGGTCGTCAGAGCGCGACGTGGTGCTGGCGCGTGACCTCCGGGCGGCACTTGCACGACTAAATCCTGGCCTTCCGCAATCGGCGCGCGAACAAGCGATCGAGAAGATCACCCGCATCGACTTCGCCCGCTCGCTCGTCCAGCACAACCGCGAGTGCTACGGCTTCATTCGAAGCGGGGTGCCGGTCGAGTGGCGTGACGCTGGCGGGGAGACCCGACATGCGCACGCGCAGGTGATCGACTTCCGCAACCAGCTTGGCCCGGATGCAGAACCAAACAACCGCTTCGTGGCCGTGCGCGAGCTGAAGGTGCAGGGCCTGCGCGTCCCGCACTACAACCGCCGCGCCGATCTCGTGTGCTTCGTCAACGGCCTCCCTCTGGTATTCATCGAACTGAAAGCGGTTTATCGAAACATCCGCACCGGCTTCGACGACAACCTAACCGACTACCTCTCTGAGCACAGCATTGCGCACGCCTTTCATCACAATGCCTTCCTGGTGGTGAGCAACGGCGACCACGCTCGCTACGGCTCGATTACCAGTAAGTGGGAGCACTTCGTCGAGTGGAAACGCAGCGCCGAAAAGGACACGGCGCGCCTCGACGCTGAGTCGCTGCTCGACGGGATGCTCTCGAAGGAGCGTCTGCTAGACCTCGTCGAGAACTTCATCCTCTTCGATGACAGCAGGGCAGGCGGCACGCGTAAGATCGTAGCGCGCAACCATCAGGTGCTCGGAGTGAATAGCGCCGTCGTGTCTGTCTTGCGGCAAGAGGAGTTGAAGCGTCGGTACCCGACCGGCGAACGGGTCGTCCAATACCTTGCGCGATCCCAAGAACGGCCACTGGTTCGTGGTCCGGCTGCCGGATCGGGCCGGGAGCCGGCAAGGGTCACAGAAGCAGATCAGGACTTGCAATTGGTTGCTCGAGCTCACCCCGATCTCGGCCGCCTCGGTGTCTTCTGGCACACCCAGGGAAGCGGCAAGTCCTACTCGATGGCCTTCTTCGCTGAGAAAGTGCGTCGAGTCCTGCCCGGCAACTTCACATTCCTGATGATGACCGACCGCGACGATCTGGACGACCAGATCTGGCGGACCTTCATCGGCTGTGGGGTCGCGGACGAGACGACGCCACGCGCCACCTCAGGCAAGGAGCTGCAGGAAATTCTGCGCGGCAATCACCGTTTCGTTTTCAGTCTGATCCACAAGTTCAACCAGCCCGTGACAGAGCCCTACAGCGACCGCGATGACATCATCGTCGTCTCGGACGAGGCCCACCGCACGCAAGCGGGTAAGTTCGCGCGCAACATGCGGCTCGCTTTGCCCAACGCGTCGTTCATCGGATTTACGGGTACACCACTTTTCAAACACGATGAGCTGACTCGGCGGATCTTCGGCGATTACATCTCACGATACGACTTCAAGCGCTCAGAGGAGGACCGGTCGACGGTCAAGCTGGTCTACGAGAATCGTGGCGAGAAACTGGGACTAGCCCGGCTGGACCTTAACGATCGGATCGTCGAGGCCGTCGAAGCGGCCGACCTCGACCCGGATCAGGTCGCGCTGCTGGAGCGGCTTCTCGGCACGGACTACGAGGTGATCACCGCTGACGACCGGCTGGACAAACTGGCCGATGACTTCGTCGAACACTGCTCCACCCGCTGGCAGACGGGCAAGTCGATGCTGGTGTGCATCGACAAGATCACCTGCGCGAGGATGTTCCAGGCCATCGATCCACGGTGGAAGGCCAAGCTCGCACAGCTCCAGGGGCTTATCTCCAGCAAGGAGGCGTCGCTTGTCATCGCCACCGACCCCGACCTCCGGCAGCACTTGACGGCAGAGCTTGATGCCGTGCGCGGCCAAGTGCAGTGGATGAAGAGTACGATCATCGAGATCGTCATTAGCGAGGCGCAGAATGAGTTACGCGACTTCCAGAAGTGGAGCTTCGACATCATCCCGCACCGGATTGTGATGAAGACTGGGTTCCAGACCCCCGACGGACGGCGGGTGCCAGTCGAGGACGCGTTCAAGGATCCGCAACATCCCTTCCGAATCGCCATCGTCTGCGCTATGTGGCTCACCGGCTTCGACGTCGAATGCCTCGCCACCCTTTACATCGACAAGCCGATGAAGGCACACAACCTGATGCAAGCGATCGCCCGGGCCAACCGCGTATTTCCGGGCAAGGACTGTGGCGTCATCGTCGACTACAACGGTATGCTCAAGAGCTTGCGCGAGGCGTTGGCCCAGTATGCCCTTGGAGATGACGAGACAGACGATGATGTCGTCGCGCCCATTGAGGAATTAGTGCCGGCCTTGCTTCAGGCCATAGAGGCAGCGGAGACGCACCTGCGCGGTCTTGGCTTCGATCCAATTCGGCTGCACGGCGCAACCGGGTTTGACCGGATCGAAGCCTTGCGCGACGCGGTGGACGCGCTCTACACGTCGGACGAAGCCAAACGCCGCTTCGAGATCATGGCGCGCCAGGTGTTCATCCGCTTCAAGGCCTTGCTGATGGAGCCGAGCGCTCTGGCCTATGCCGAACGGCACGACAATATCGAGACACTCTACAAGAAGTTGGATGACAGGCGCGACACAGCGGACGTGACAGAGGTGCTCAAGGAGCTGCACCGCATCGTCAACGAGGCCATTCGAGCGGCGGGGCCAGGCGGCGACCACGCCGAAGGCCTCAAGGTGGACATAAGCCAGGTCGACTTTGCGAAGTTGAGGGACGAGTTTGCAAGCATGGTGCGGCGAAAGCACGCCGCGTTGCAAGACATTCGTGACGTTGTCGAGAAGAAGCTGGCGCAGATGCTGGCCAGAAACCCCCTGCGGATGGACTACTACAAGAAATACCAAGAGATCATTGCGGACTATAACCGTGAGAAGGATCGTGTGACGGTGGAGGAGACATTCGCAAGACTCGTCACGCTCGCTGACAGTCTTGATGCTGAGCAGAAGCGTGCAGCAAAGGAGGGACTGAATGATGATGAACTTGCGCTGTTTGACCTACTCTTCAAAGAGAACATCTCAAACTCCGACCGCGAGAAGCTGAAGCAAGCCAGCAGGACTCTATTGGTATCGCTCCGACACCTGCTAGCTCCCATGCGAGACTGGACTCAGAACACGACCACACAAGCGGAAGTAAAGGTTTCGATCCTGGACAACTTGTGGCGGTTGCTACCTCGGCCCCCGTTCACGGAGGACGAAACGGAGGGGCTTGCGGGACGTATATACGACTACGTATGGGAACGAAGCGCGAGCGGCGAAAGCCCGCTTGCGGCGTAAACCGGTTCCGCACCAATCTGCGGCTTTGATTGCCCCTCCTGGGGGCCGCGCAGCGAAGCAAGCGACGAACCAAGACTCTACCGATCGAGAGTCGGGCGTGTTGCCAGTTACACCGGGCCAGGGTCGGTCAAATGCCTACACGCACATTGGTCGGGACGAGACCAATGACGCCGAGAACGGCTCTCACGGCGCCAAACCACTTCCGATCACATCGCGCAACGCCGTCTTGCGCAACTCCGCGCTGAACCGCGGCACATCCTGCGTCATCACGACCGTGAACGCTCGCGTGGCTTCGGCCAGGCGCTGCGCCAGGACCTCCTGAACGCCAAGCTGCTGGGCGGTCGGCGCGAAGTCGGCGCTGTTCTCCGCGACGTCCGACTGCAACGCGGCCAGCTGGCCATAGAGCTGCATCGGATTGCGGAAGGCATCCTCGCGCGCGCCCGTCAGGTTCACGTGGAATATCCCCTCGAGAGGAGGGCGCGGTTGGGGCACGCCAGGAATTTGTTAAGATCCGTGGCGGAGAAGATCAGTTTCCCGTCAAGAGATTGCATTCCGAGTCTCTAAGATAGCGTGCTCGTAGATTCCCCTATTCAACCATAACGTAGGTGTGTGACAACGCAGTGAACCGCTGGAGCTCGACGCATTACACACTGGAGGAGCGTTGTGAACGAGCACCGCCACATACCCTCGTACGAGTTGTTCATTCTCGCCCTGAGCCTGTACGCGTTGGCCGCGCTCGCCATCGAGGCCATCGTGCCGCTGGATGTGGCGACTCGGCAGATCATGGACTGGACGGACTATGGTGTCTGCTTCGTGTTCTTCTCTGACTTCGTGCTCCATTTCTTCAGGGCCGAGAAGCCGGGTCGCTATTTCATCACTTGGGGCTGGATCGACCTGGCGTCGAGTGTGCCGGCAGTCAGCATCCTGAGACTGGGCCGCGTGGCCCGGGTGTTCCGTATCGTTCGAGTCTTGCGAGGTGTGAAAGCCACGAAGCTGATCGCTTCATTCATCCTCGAGCGTCGTGCCCAGGGAGCTTTCCTCGCCGTTTCGCTCCTCTCGGTCCTCCTGACGATGTCAGCGGCGATCGCCATACTGCATCTGGAGAACACACCGGATGCGAACATTAAAGGTGCGGGCGATGCGATCTGGTGGGCGGTGGTCACCATCACGACGGTAGGGTATGGCGATCGCTATCCCGTGACACCCGAGGGCCGAGTCCTGGGTGCACTACTGATGGTCGCCGGGGTCGGCCTTTTCGCAACACTATCTGGCTTCGTGGCTTCATGGTTTCTCAAGCCTACGCACCTTCAACAGGAAAGTGATATCGACAAGCTCCGAGTTGAGATCACTTCTTTACGCCTGGCGCTCGAGTCACGGTTCAAGGAGCTTGGTTCGTGACTAAGAAAACCCTACTCACTGTTGGCGTCATCTCTGCCAGCGCACTCTTGGCTAGCGGATACTCAAGCGGCGGCGCGCGCAACCCAGCCTCCGATCCGTGCCCGTCAATAACGATCCCTCAGCCCGTTAGGACGAGTCCTACTAGATGTGGGGTGCACTGCGGAACTGAGCGTTGGCAAGTAAAGACTCTCTCGGATGCAGACGCTGACCGTGTTGACCTCTCACCCGTCGCAACGACCGTCGAATCCTTAACAGCGCTGCCCCGCCCGAGGTACTTCCCGCCCTATGGACGGTCCGGGCAAACAGAGACCACAGTTTTCTGTGTCGAGGGATGGCTCGTTGGTTTCACTACTGAGGCAGACTTTGATGTCCATGTCATCGTTGCCGGCCTCGAAGACTCGTCCGCGACTCTCATCGCCGAGATTCCGGATGCGCGGTGCTCGGGCGCGTGCGCGTCGGGTTTTGCAGCGCTCTACGCCAGCGCCCGCGAAGCTTTGGAGAACCGGCTAGCCACGTTGACGGCTGACACGTTGCGGGTGCGGATCATGGGGGTGGGGTTCTTTGACAGGCCACACGGGCAGTATGGGGCGGCGCCGAACAATCTCGAGCTGCATCCTGTGCTCGGGATCGATTTTCCCTGATCGAGGCCTATGAAAAAGCCGCGGGCAAGACCCGCGCGAACAAGGCCGCCGGCAGAATGCCGAGCGGCCTTGAGTTGCCCCCCCTGAGGGGCGTTGTGCCGCTCTGCGGGGGACACGACCCTGTTCCAGCGAGTATTCATATGCGGCTCCACAGGGACTCCGCCTGGATATTCTCAAGAAGCCAAGAACCACTTCAGAAACAAAAGGCCGCAACAATCCTAGGAACGTTTCGTTCTTTTTGCCCGCCTCTTCGTTTCGTTGGCGATCGAGTGCTGAGCGGGGTGTTGCGCGCTCCGTGGTCGTCTCTTGAAAGACCCGGCCTTGTAGTGAAGCGCGAGCACATCGTCCAAGACGGCGACATTGATCCCGATCTTGTCTGCGGCGTCCAGCAGTTGCCGCTCGGAGAGTCTGAATCGAAGGCCAAATTCGCGGATGTGAACGTCCCCTGGGATCAGCACAGGGATGTTGGCAACGTTCTGGAGCCAAAGGACTGCTGTCTTGCCCGCAGATTGATCGTCAAGGCC
>Ga0075434_100003386_pt1 | contig 14270 bp, 12 predicted proteins | sample RhiMethybrSRZTD3_FD_75298 | JGI IMG/M metagenome (GOLD analysis project Ga0075434, IMG submission 75298) | Populus rhizosphere microbial communities from Tennessee, USA - Rhizosphere MetaG P. TD hybrid SRZTD3 | ecosystem: Host-associated > Plants > Roots > Rhizosphere > Soil | place: USA... | reverse complement strand
CACGGGCCGTGCCGTAGCGGCACCGCGTGTACCTCGTCATGGTAACAACCATCAGGTAGTGAATCTAACAGCTGTTACATCATCGCGGGCGCCGGGCACGAACAACAACTACACGCAGGACGGTTACGGCGCCTTCGACTCATCGGGTCATCCCACGCAGATGGGCGGCAGCTACTCCGAGTGCGCCAACTCCCGGGCACCCGGAGTCAGCGCGATCGACAAGTACCTGGCCTCCCTGCCTTACAAGCCGATGGCGAACTGCAAGCCAGGCAGCTACTACCTGCTCAACAACTACAACGCCGGGTACAACGTGGACGGCAGCCTCAACACGACGCCGGGGTACACGGTTCCCCCGCAGAAGACCGATTACGTGACAATCGGGAACGAGCTGTCGGCCCGCCACATCAGCTGGGGGTACTTCGGCGAGGGCTACAACAACGGCCACCCGAACTTCTCCTACTGCGGCATCTGCGACCCGATGCAGTATTCGGCGTCGATCATGACCAACCCGACGCTGCGGAAGAACGTCCAGCATGGCCTGAACGACTTCGTCTCCGAGGCGGCGAACGGCACGCTGCCCGCGGTGTCCTTCCTCAAGCCCGGTGACGATGACGGCCACCCCGCTTACTCGACGCTCTATGCCTACGAGAACTTCGTGGCGCGGGCGATCGCCGCGATCCAGGGCAACACAAAGCTGTGGCGCTCGACCGCGATCTTCATCACCGAGGACGAGTCCGGCGGCTACTACGACTCCGGTTACATCCAGCCGGTGAGCTTCTTCGGCGACGGTCCCCGGGTGCCGATGCAGGTGGTGTCCCCGTATGCCCGGCGGGGATTCGTGGACCACACCTACACCGACCACGTGTCGATCCTGAAGTTCATCGAGGCGAACTGGGGCCTGAAGCCTCTTACCCCCTATAGCGAGGACAACCTGCCGAACGCGACGCCGGGGCAGTACGTCCCCAAGATCAGGCCCGCCATCGGCAACCTGATGACCATGTTCGATTTCCGGAACCCCAATTTCGGCACGATCAAGCTGCCCGTCCGGCCCGCGCCGCCTACGGCGGCGCACCTGCAGGCGATCGGCATCGCCGAACGCTGACGCGCGGCGAGGTGCCCCCGGCCGGCCGGGCCGGGGGCATCCGCGTTTCCGCCCCTTCCTGGCCTTTGTGCCATCAGCCACAACGCGGTGCCAGCCCGGGATGGCGCTGCCGGCCGCCCGCTCCGGAGTACTGGCCGGTCGGGCCCCAGGCAGGCACTAGCATCGAGGCCGTGGGTATGACGTTGCACATCAGTGAAGCCGCACCCCACCAGGTCGAGGCGGATGCCGTAGTCGTTGGGGTCATCAAGGAATCCGGCCGGGCGGTCCCGGTCGCGGGCACCAAGGACGTGGACGGGGCGCTCGGCGGCAGCCTGGCGCAGACGCTCGCCACGCTTGGCGCCACTGGTGAGGCCGGCGAGATCACCAAGATCCCTTCAGCGGGCCGGCTGGCCGCACCGCTGATCGCGGCTGTGGGCATGGACGCGCCCGCCGGGGGCGGCGATGCCACCTTTGACCCGGAGGTGCTGCGCCGCGCCGCCGGAGCCGCGGTCCGGGGCCTGCTCCAGGCGCGCCCGCCGGGCAGCACCGAGGACATGCGGATCGCGCTGGCCCTGCCCGCCCGTGATAGCGCCGAGGCCGCCGCCGTGGCCCTGGGCGCGCTGCTTGGCGGGTACTCGTTCCGCCGCTACCGCAGCGAGCCTGCCCCGGGCGCCAGCCTGACCGTGCTGGCCGACGCCAGCGACACCGCCCAGGCGGTGCAACGGGCCCAGGTGCTCGCGGACGCGGTGGCCCTGGTGCGCGACCTGGTCAACACCCCTCCCTCCGACCTGGTGCCCGCCACGTTCGCGGCCCGGGCCGAGCAGGTGGCGGCAGACGGCGGGCTCGCCGTTACCGTGCTCGATGAGGGTGCGCTCGCCGACGGCGGCTATGGCGGGATCCTCGGCGTGGGCCAGGGCTCGGTGCACCCGCCGAGGCTGGTCCGGCTGGAGCACGCGCCGGAAGGCGCGTCCCGGTCGCTGGTGCTGGCCGGCAAGGGGATCACCTTCGACTCCGGCGGCCTGTCCCTCAAGCCCGCCAAGTCGATGGAGGCGATGAAGTCCGACATGAGCGGCGCCGCCGCGGTGCTCGGTGCGATCCAGGCCATCGCGGCACTGCGGCTGCCGGTGCGGGTGGTCGCCTACCTGCCGCTCGCCGAGAACATGCCGAGCGGATCCGCGCAGCGGCCCTCGGACGTGCTGACCATGTTCGGTGGCACGACCGTCGAGGTGACCAACACTGACGCGGAAGGGCGGCTGGTGCTCGCCGACGTGCTCGCCGCGAGCGCCGCCGACTCCCCGGACATCGTGATCGACGTCGCGACGCTGACCGGCGCGCAGATCGTGGCGCTGGGACCGCGGGTCGGCGGGGTGATGTCGAACGACGACGGCCTCCGGGAGGCGGTGGTGGACGCCGCCCGCCGCGTGGGCGAGGCGATGTGGCCGATGCCGCTGCCCGCCGAACTCGGTAAGGGCCTGGAGTCGGCCGTGGCCGACCTGACCAACCTGCCCGCAGACAGCCGTGGCGGCGGGATGCTGGTCGCTGGCCTGTTCCTGCAGGAGTTCGTGCCGGACGGGATCCGCTGGGCACATCTGGATATCGCGGGCCCGGCGTTCAACGAAAGCGCCCCGTATGGGTATACCCCCAAGGGCGGAACGGGCGCCGCGACCCGGACGCTGGTCCAGCTCGCGCAGGACATGGCCGACGGGCGGCTCTAACCGCAGCGCACGGACAAGATCAAGGCAGCACGACAGAGAGCAAGGAGCAAGGTCAGTGGCTGACAGCAGCGGCCGATACGACATGGTCATTCTCGGCGGCGGCAGCGGCGGCTATGCCTGCGCGCTAAGGGCGGCCGAACTGGGCATGCGAGTGGCGCTCATCGAGCGGGGCAAGGTCGGCGGCACCTGCCTGCACCGCGGCTGTATCCCCACCAAAGCGCTGCTGCACGCGGCGGAGATCGCCGACAACGCGAACGAGGCCGAGTCGTTCGGCGTCCGCGCCCGGCTTGAGGGCATCGACATGAGCGGTGTCAACTCCTACAAGGACAAGGTCGTCGACCGGCTGTACAAGGGGCTGGTGAGCACGATCCTCAGCCGGAAGATCGAGATCATCGAGGGCGACGGCCGGCTTGTCTCGCCGACCGCGGTCCGTGTGGGCGACCGGGTGTACGAGGGCGGCCACGTGGTACTCGCCACCGGGTCGGAGGCCAAGAGCCTGCCAGGCCTCGCCATCGACGGCCAGCGCGTGATCACCAGCGACGACGCGCTCAAGCTGGACCGGGTGCCGGGCTCGGTGGTGATCCTCGGCGGCGGGGTTATCGGGGTGGAGTTCGCCAGCGTGTGGCGCTCGTTCGGCGCGGAGGTGACCATCGTCGAGATGCTGCCGCACCTACTCCCGGCCGAGGAGGAGTCCAGTTCCAAGCTGCTGGAGCGGGCCTTCCGCCGGCGCGGAATCGCCTACCAGCTCGGGGCCAGGCTCGAGGGGGTCAAGGACACGCCGGACGGGGTCATCGTCACGCTGGAGGGCGGCAAGACGCTGGACGCCGAGTTGCTGCTGGTGGCCGTCGGCCGCGGCCCGGTGTCGGCCGGGTTCGGCTACGAGGAGGCGGGCGTGGCCATGGAACGCGGTTTCGTGCTCGCCGACTCTTACTGTCGCACCAACGTGCCCACTATCTCCGCGGTGGGCGACCTGACCCCCGGGCTGCAACTGGCGCACGTCGGCTTCGGCGAAGGCATCCTGGTAGCCGAACGAGTGGCCGGCCTGGATGTGACCCCGATCGACTACGACGGGGTCCCCCGCATCGCCTACTGCGATCCCGAGGTCGCCTCGGTGGGGATCACGTCGGCCACTGCGGCCGAGCGCGGCATCGAGGCCACCGAGTACACCTACAACCTTGGCGGCAACGGCAAGAGCGTCATCCTGCAGACCCAGGGAGCGGCGAAGGTCCTCGCGACCGCAGGCAGCTCTCCCGACAAGCTCGGGCCGGTCCTCGGCGTGCACCTGGTCGGCGCCAGGGTCGGCGAGCTAATCGCCGAAGGCCAGCTCATCTACAACTGGGAAGCGCTGCCCGCCGAGGTGGCGCAGCTCATTCACCCGCACCCCACCCAGTCGGAGGCGATCGGCGAGGCACATCTCGCGCTCGCCGGGAAGCCCCTCCATGCACACGCCTGACCGGGAGGCGTCTCCCGCACTGGCACCAACGAGGGCTGAGCAGCGAAGGAGTCTGGAGAAGCCATGACGGTCACGGTATCCATGCCCCAGCTTGGCGAGAGCGTCACCGAGGGCACCGTCACGCGCTGGCTCAAGAAGGAGGGCGAGCGCGTCGAGGCGGACGAGCCGCTGCTCGAGGTGTCCACCGACAAGGTCGATACCGAAATCCCCTCTCCTGCCTCGGGCATCTTGCGAGGGATCACGGTCGCGGAGGACGAGACGGTCGCCGTCGGTGCCCAGCTCGCGATCATCGAAGACGCCGCGGACGGCGCGGGAGCCGCTCCCGACGGGCAGGCCCAGGCGGCCGAACCCGCCGCACCACAGGCGCCCCCTCCGGCGAGCGCAGAGCCGGGTGGCCCTCCGGCCGGTGGTCCCGAGCCGGGCAGCTACCCGTACGCGGTGGCCGAGCCCGCGCCGGCGCCCCAGGAGCCCGCGCCGGCGCAGCAGGAGTACGCCCAGCCTGCCGCGGCCTACCAGGCACCCGCTCCGGCAGAGCCGCAATACCAGCCTGAGTACAGCGCGCCCTACAGCCAGGGGCCCGAGCCCGGCTACGCCGCCCCCCAGCCCGAGGGTTACGGGGCGCCACAGCAGGCCTACGCCCCCCCGGCCGCCGCGCCGCCCCCACAGGCCGCACCCGCGGAGCAGGCCGCACCGCCACCACCGCCGGCCCCGCCAGCGGCTCCACCCGTGGCCGAGGCCCCGGCCGCGCCCGCGGCACCACAGGCGCAGGCTCCCGCGCCTGACGACGAGCCGCTGGCCACGGCCGAAGGCCCGTACATTACTCCGCTGGTCCGCAAGCTCGCCGCCGAGCACGGCGTGAACCTCGCCACCGTGGCCGGCACCGGCGTGGGCGGGCGGATCCGCAAGCAGGACGTGATCGAAGCCGCCCGCGTGCACCGCGAGCAGCAGACCGCCGCCGCACCAGCCCCCACGGCAGCCGCCGACGGCCAGCAGGCCGTGACGGCGCCGGCAACGGCGCCGGCCCCGGCCGCCCCGGCCCGGGCCATCGTCCCCTCGACGCTGCGCGGTACCACCGAGCGGATGTCCCGGGCCAGGCAGCTCATCGCCCGCCGCATGGTCGAGTCGCTGCAGATCTCGGCCCAGCTCACCACGGTGGTCGAGGCAGACGTCACCGCGATCACCAGGCTGCGGCAGCGCGCCAAGGCCGACTTCGAGGCCCGCGAGGGCGTCAAGTTGTCCTACCTCCCGTTCTTCGCGCTGGCCACGCTCGAGGCACTGAAGGTCCACCCCAAGCTCAATGCGGCGCTCAACACCGAGGCCGGCCAGATCATCTACCACGACGCTGAGCACCTGGGCATCGCGGTGGACACCGAACGGGGCCTGATGGTGCCGGTCATCCGCAACGCGGGCGACCTCAACATCGGCGGGCTGGCCCGCAAGATCGCCGACCTGGCGGCGCGGACCAGGGCGGGCCAGGTCAGCCCGGACGAACTGGCCGGCGGCACTTTTACGCTCACCAACACCGGCAGCCGTGGTGCACTTTTCGACACCCCGATCATCAACCAGCCGCAGGTGGCGATCCTTGGCACCGGCACCGTCGTGAAGCGCCCCGTGGTGATGGAGGACCCGGCGCTGGGCGAGGTGATCACCGTGCGGTCCATGGTCTACCTGGCGCTCACCTACGATCACCGGCTCATCGATGGTGCCGACGCCGCCCGGTTCCTGACCACGGTGAAGGACCGGCTGGAAGAGGGTGCCTTCGAATCCGAACTCGGGCTCTGAATTGCCCCGATGAAGGTTGCGGTTACCGGGTCGTCGGGACTCATCGGCACCGCCCTGGTCGCCGCGCTGCGCACTGATGGCCACGAGGTCATCCGGCTGGTCCGCACCGCACCCGCGGCCGCGGACGCGATCGCCTGGGACCCCCATGCGGACCGGGGCGGCCTGGATCCGCGGTCGCTGGACGGCGTGGCGGCCGTGGTGCACCTGGCCGGGGCGGGCCTCGCCGACCGGCGCTGGACGCCGGGCTACCAGGCCGAGGTCCGCGACAGCCGGGTACGGGGCACAAGGGCGCTGGCGGGCGCGCTGGCGGCGATGGCCACACCTCCGCGCGTGTTGCTCTCCGGATCTGCCATCGGCTGGTACGGGGACACCGGGGGCCGGGAGGTGACCGAGTCCGATCCAGCCGGAAGCGGCTTCCTCGCCGAGGTGGTACGGGACTGGGAGGCGGCCGCCGGGGACGCCGCCCGGGCCGGAATCCGGGTGGTCACGCTGCGCTCGGGTGTCGTGCTGTCCCCCAAGGGCGGGATGCTGGGCCGGCTGCTGCCGCTGTTCCGGCTGGGCGCCGGCGGACGGATCGGGACCGGGCGCCAGATGATGAGCTGGATCGGGCTGTCGGAGTGGGTGGCGGCCGCGCGGTTCCTGCTCGGCCGCGACGATATCAGCGGCCCGGTGAACCTGACCACGCCGTCCCCGGTCAGCAACGCGGAGTTCACCTCGGCCCTGGCCGCAGCCGTGCACCGGCCCGCGGTACTGCTCGTGCCCGTCCCCGCGCTGAAGCTCGCGATCGGCGGCGTGAGCAGCGACATCTTGTCCAGCGCGCGGGTGCTGCCGCGGCGCCTGCTGGATGAGGGCTACCGGTTCCGGCACCCGGCAATTGCGGGGGCGCTGGCAGCCGAACTGTAGTGCCGCGGTGCTGGCCCGCGGGGGGCGACCCCCCTGAACGCGCGATGGCCAAGGCCCGGCTCCGTCGTCGCCCGGCGGCAGTCCCGGCTAGCCGGTGTCCTGGCCGGCGAGTTCGGCGCCTTGGGCGGGCGACGCGTCCGTGCTGACCAGGTCCGGCGGCTTGCTCAGCAGGGTGCGATAAGAGCCTGGGCAGTCACCGAACAGCGGCACCTGCCAGAACGAGGGCACCGGGCCCGGGGAGCCGGCCAGCAATTCGAGCCGGCCGACGGTCAGCCGCAGCAGCCGCCGCGCGCCGATCAGCGCCACGACGGCCAGCGGCAGTTCCACCAGGGCGGCCGACAGCACGCTGACCATGAAGCCACTGGTGCCCCAGTCCAGCGTGATGTCGAACCACGCATCGCAGCACAACAGGGCCGCCAGCACGATCAGGCACACGATGAGGACCTGCCGTCGGCGCCAGGCGGCCCAGGCGGTCGCCGCGAACACCACGAGCAGGCCGATGTCGAACCCGACCCAGGCCGCGCGCCAGCCACCGGCCCGGTAGTCGCGCGGCAGCTTGATCTCGAGCACCGCGATCCAGGCCGAAAGCAGCACCACCCCGGCCAGGCTCGCCGCGATGAGCAGCTGGCGCCGGCGCTGGCCGAGCGGGGTGGGCGTGAGGCTCTGCGCGTTCAGGCTGGCCAGCGCGCGGGCGAGCCGCGCCCGCTCCTCGGGAGTCATCCGCTGCAGATCGGATTCGTCGAGCACGCAATCCTCCTCGCTGCCACGGTAAAAGCACCCCTTGCGGGAAACCCCGGCCGGCAGGCGTGTATGCCCGCACGGGCCAGCTGGCCCGGCGCGGGCGGCTCCGGGCGCGAGCCTGAACTCCCCCGGTGCGAGGCTGAGCTCCCCCGGTGCGGGGCTGGTGGCTCCACGGCGCGAGGCTGACGGTTCCCGCGGTGCGGCCTGTCTGGTTCCGGAGTTAGGCTGGCAGCGTGCCTGGTGAACTGGTCTTCGCACACGCCGGCTTCGGCGCGGACGCCGTCCCCTATCTCGACGGCTGGGAACTGCAGCGGCGACTGCACGAACGACGGGTCGCCGGCCAGATTCCGGACACCTGCCTGCTGCTGGAGCACCAGCCCGTGTACACGGCAGGCCGGCGGACCGAGCCGTTGGATCGCCCGCTTGCCGATCCCGGGATCCCGGTGATCGACGTGGACCGGGGCGGCAAGATCACCTGGCACGGGCCCGGGCAGCTCGTTGGATACCCGATCATGGCCCTGGCCGAGCCGCTGGACGTGATCGCCTACGTGCGGTCCCTCGAGGAAGCGCTGATCAGGTGCTGCGCGGACGTCGGCGTGGCCACGACGACTGTCGAGGGCCGCAGCGGGGTGTGGGTCACCGGCGGCGGACCGGACCGGAAGGTCGGCGCGGTCGGCATCCGGGTGTCGCGCGGGGTCACCATGCACGGGTTCGCGCTCAACTGCGACTGCGACCTCGGCTGGTTCGACAAGATCGTGCCCTGCGGCATCAGGGACGCGGGCGTCACGTCGCTGACCGTGGAGGCGGGCCGACCGGTCACCGTGCCCGAGCTCACCGGCCTGGCCGAGCACCACCTTGCCGAGGTATTCGGCGCCCCGGCGTGGCGCCGCGCCGACGTGGCCAGCCTGCTCACGGGTGCCGAACTTAGCCCTGCGGCACCCTGAGCGTCAGCCCTCCGCCCCGGCGGCCAAGTCCGCAAGGTAATCGCTGAGCCCGCTCAGCGGGACCGCGGCCTGCTCCCCCGAGGTCATGTCCCTGACTGTGACCGTGCCCGCCTCCTCCTCGGCGTTGCCGTAGATCAGCGCCCAGCGGGCCCCGGTGTCGCTGGCCCACTTGAGCTGGCGGCCCAGCTTGCCCGAGGAACCCAGGTAGACGCTCGCCCGCAGCCCGGCGTCCCTGGCGGCCCCGGCGAAGGCGAAGCTGCGCGGGGCGTGCCGCTCATCCATGATCGTCACCGCCACGTCGAGCCGGCTGCTCCCGGTGCCCTGTTCCGGCAGCAGCATCAGGATCCGCTCGAAGCCCAGCGACCCGCCGGTGGCCGGCACGTCCGGACCGCCAAGCTGCTCGATCAGGTGGTCGTAACGCCCGCCGCCGGCCAGCGACCCGGCGCCCCCTGCGGCGGCCACCTCCCAGATCGGCCCGGTGTAGTAGCTCAGGCCGCGCACCAGCCGGGGCGCGAACACCACCCGGTCGTCCGGCAGTTGCCCGCCCACCAGGGACAGCAGCGCGTCCACCTCGTCCAGCCCGGCCGCGCCCTCTTCGCTGCCCTTGAGCGCGTCCCTGATCTGCTCCACAGCGTCCTTTACGGTCAGCGCACCGACGAGGGAGCCGGCCTGTGCCTCGGGCAGGCCCCGCCCGGTCAGCTCGGTGATCACCTCGTCCGGCGCGAGTTTGTCCAGCTTGTCCAGGGTGATCAGGACTCCCGGGCCAAGCCCGGCGGGCACGCCGAACGCCTCCAGCAGCCCGGCCAGCACCCGGCGGGAGTTGAGCTGGAACCGGAACCCGTGCAGGCCGAGTTCGGCGAGCACGTCGTGGACCGCGCAGATGACCTCCGCGTCGGCCAGCGCCGACGTAGTGCCCAGCGTGTCCACGTCGCACTGGGCGAACTCACGATACCGGCCCCGGCCGGGCCGGTCCGCGCGCCAGACCGGGCCGATCGCGTACCGCTTGTACGGGGTCGGCAGCTGGCTCCCGTACGCGGCGACCACCCGGGCCAGCGGCACCGTGTGGTCGTAGCGCAGCGCCAGGTCAGCCTCCCCGCTCCCCTCGTGCTCGCCGCGCCGCAGGATCTTGAAGATCAGCTTGTCGCCGTCATCGCCGTACTTGCCCAGCAGCACGTCGAGACGCTCGAAAGCGGGCGTGACCAGCGGCTCGAAACCGTACCGTGCGAACACCGACCGGATCCGCGCGAACGCGTGCTCCTGTATCTCCCACTCGGCGGCGAGGAAGTCACGGGTACCGGACGGCGGATCGAACTGCGTTGGCATGTGCCTATGGTCCCCGACACCGGCCGTCCTCGTCACATCGAATAACGGACCGGGCGCCAACTGGCCGCGGCCAGGCCGCGAATCATCACGTTCCATCCCGGCGGCCGTACCGGCTGCGGCCTTGTCCTCGGGCCGGCAGACGTACCCTGGAACCGTGGTACTCGCACCCGAGGGGCGCAGGCTCCTCCGTATCGAAGCCCGCAACAGTCAGGTCCCGATCGAACGCAAGCCTCCGTGGATCAAGACCCGGCTGCGGACTGGCCCGGAATATACAGCGCTGAAGGACCTGGTCCGCCGCCAGGGGCTGCACACGGTCTGCGAAGAGGCGGGCTGCCCGAACATCTTCGAGTGCTGGGAGGACCGCGAGGCGACGTTCCTGATCGGCGGGGATGCGTGCACCCGGCGCTGCGACTTCTGCCAGATCGCGACCGGGAAGCCGGAGCCGCTGGACACAGGGGAACCGCGCCGGGTGGCCGAGTCGGTGGCAGCGATGGGGCTGCGTTATGCAACGGTCACGGGGGTGGCCAGGGACGACCTCCCCGACGGGGGCGCGTGGCTGTACGGGCAGACCTGCATCGAGATACACGCGGCGGTGCCCGGATGCGGCGTCGAGCTGCTCATCCCCGACTTCAACGCTCAGCCGGAGCAGCTGGCAGTGGTGTTCGGATCCCGCCCGGAGGTGCTTGCCCACAACGTCGAGACGGTCCCCCGGATTTTCCGGGAGATCAGGCCCGGGTTCCGCTATGAGCGGTCACTGGAGGTGCTTGCCAGCGCCCGGGAGGCCGGGCTGGTCACCAAGTCCAACCTGATACTCGGCCTCGGCGAGGAGGACCGGGAGGTCGGCCAGGCGATGGCCGACCTGCGCGGGGCGGGTTGCGAACTGCTGACGATCACCCAGTACCTGCGGCCGTCGGCCCGGCACCACCCGGTCGCCCGGTGGGTGCCGCCCGAGGAGTTCGAGCACTGGCGCGAGGAGGCCGTCGGCATGGGCTTCAGCGGTGTGATGTCCGGCCCACTGGTCCGCTCGTCCTACCGGGCCGGCCGGCTCTACGCCGAGGCCCTGGCACGCCGCGAAGTTCAATCCACCGCGCCAGTTTCACCCTGACCCCTGGCTCTCGTATCCTGCCGTCCATGGTGAATAAGCCCGCGGCCCCGCCGGATCCTGCGAGTCTCGGCCGCATCAAGCAGATCCGTATGGCGGCGGGCATGCTCCGCAAGGCCAATCCCCGGGCGCTGCCCCTCATCGCGCTCATCGGCGTGGGCATCCTGGCCGTGTTCGTGATCGTGGGGCTGGTCACCGGCCTGTTCTTCTTCCTCCTGCCGCTTGGCATCCTGGGCGGGCTGATGGGAGCGCTGATCGCGTTTGGCCGGTTCACCCAGTCCGCTCAGTACGCGACTATCGAGGGTCAGCCCGGCGCGGCGGCTGCGATCCTGCAGAACATGCGCGGCGGCTGGACGGTCACGCCCGCGGTCGCGGCCAACAGGAACCTGGATGTGGTCCACCGTGCCGTCGGCAAGCCCGGCGTGGTCCTGGTCGGCGAGGGCAGCCCCAGCAGGCTGCCCAGCCTGCTGGCGGCTGAGAAGAAGCGCATCTCCCGGGTGGCCTACGACGTGCCCATCTACGACCTGCAGGTTGGCGATGAGGAGGGCCAGGTACCGATCCGCCGGCTGCAGCGCAAGGTCATGCGCCTGCCGCGGAATCTGAAGGGCCAGGCGGTGGCCGAGCTCAACTACCGGCTCAAGGCGCTGCCCGCGAACCTCCAGGCGCCCAAGGGCCCGATGCCGAAGACCGGCCGCATGCCCAAACAGCCCCGCCCCCGCTCCCGCTGATCCGGGGTTGCCCTGGTCGCCACGCGAACCCTGATCTGGCTACCCAGCTCTACGGGTCAGGCTGCGAGCCAGGCCGGCCATGGCCGTCGTTATATCCGGATGACGATGGTGTTGGCGGCCCGGTCGTGCAGGCCGCGCAGATCGCGGTCGGTGATCAACGGCGGGATGACAGTCAACAGCAGCAGCGTGCGGACCAGGCCCCAGAGCAGCCCGACCGGCTTGCCGTCCAGGCGCGCGACCCGTATGCCGGTCAGCCGCTTGCCGATCGTTATCCCGGCCAGCGCCGTAAGCAGGTAGTCCTCCACCGCGAAGACGACCAGCGTCCAGTACTGGTCATGGAACAACGCGACCGCGATCAGCGTGCAGACCACCCAGTCGATCAGCAGGGCGCCTACCCGGCGGCCCATCCCGCCCACCGAGCGGGGCCCGTCTGCGGGCAGCCCGAACCTTTCGCCGGGATACGCGGGGCGGTTGCCCGGAGCGTTGGCTCCGTCCACCGGTGAAGCTGACACGCCCTCAACGGTATCGCCTGCGGGGACGGTGATGTACGGACCGGCCTGCTTACTCTGCGTGAGCTGGGCGAGGGCCAGGCGTAACACGGGTGAAACACTTGGGACACCGCTCGGAAACGGCAGGGGCCTAGCGTGACAGCCGCGGTCCTGCAGCAGCGCAAACCCGCGTGGCCAGGACCCGGCCGCAGCCTCCAGGGAGGGTTGATGTTCACGAACGCCGACGAGGTATTGAAGTTCATCGGCGATAACAAGGTGGAGTTCGTCGATGTCAGGTTCTGTGACCTGCCAGGGACCTTGCAGCACTTCACCGTGCCGGTCGAGTCTTTCGACGGGAGAGTCTTCACCGACGGGCTGATGTTCGACGGCTCCTCGATCCGCGGGTTCCAGCAGATCCACGAGTCCGACATGCTGCTCCTGCCCGACCCCGCCACGGCCGTGCCCGACCCGTTCCGCCAGCATCCGACGCTGAACCTGACGTTCTTCGTTCACGACCCGCTGACCGGCGAGCCGTACAGCAGAGACCCGCGCAACGTCGCCCGCAAGGCGCAGGACTTCCTGCGCGGCACCGGCATCGCGGACGTGGTGTACTTCGGCCCCGAGGCGGAGTTCTACATCTTCGACTCGGCCCGCTACGAGACCAGCGCGGAATCCGGCTACTACTACCTGGACTCGGTGGAAGGCGCCTGGAACACCGGCCGCGACGAAGCAGGCGGCAACCTCGGCTACAAGCCGCGGTACAAGGGCGGCTACTTCCCCGTCCCGCCGATGGACCACTACACCGACCTGCGGTCGGAGATGGTGCGGATGCTGATCCGCTGCGGCATCCAGGTGGAAATGCAGCACCACGAAGTGGGCACGGCCGGCCAGGCGGAGATCGACATCCGCTTCGCTCCGCTGCTCCAGATGGCCGACAACCTCATGCTGTACAAGTACGTGGTGAAGAGCGTGGCCAGGGCCGCGGGGAAGACCGTGACGTTCATGCCCAAGCCGCTGTTCGGCGATAACGGCTCAGGCATGCACTGTCACCAGAGCCTCTGGAAGGAAGGTACCCCGCTCTTCTACGACGAGGTTGGCTACGCCGGGCTGTCCGACGTGGGCCGCTACTACGTGGGCGGGCTGCTCAAGCACGCACCTTCGCTGCTGGCCTTCACCAACCCGACGGCGAACTCCTACCACCGGCTGGTGCCCGGCTTCGAGGCGCCGGTGAACCTGGTCTACTCGCAGCGCAACCGTTCCGCGTGCGTGCGGATCCCGATCACCGGCGCCAACCCCAAGGCGAAGCGGCTGGAGTTCCGGGTCCCAGACCCCTCGGCCAACCCGTACCTGGCGTTCGCGGCGATGACGATGGCGGGCATCGACGGCATCAGGAACAAGATCGAGCCGCCGGAGCCGGTGGACAAGGACCTCTACGAGCTTCCGCCCGACGAGGCTCTTGCCATCCCCCAAGTGCCCGGTTCCCTGGAGAAGGTGCTGGACACGCTGGAAGCTGACCACGACTACCTGCTCGACGGCGGGGTGTTCACGCCGGACCTGGTGGAGACGTGGATCGACTACAAGCGCTCCAACGAACTCGACCCGCTCCGGCTCCGCCCGCACCCACACGAGTTCGAGCTCTACTACGACGTATAGGCGGCTTCCCTGGTCTGACCTGGGGCGCACGAGGACCAGGCCATCTGGGGACACTTCGCAGCTGCCTGCCGGGAGCCGGGGTGTCGGTCGGTGTGGTTCGCCGCTGTGAGCCGTGAGCCGTGCGGCGGCGCGGATACGAGGTCGCGGCGGCGATGCTAGACCTCTGACCAGAGGCTCAGGGTTTAACGAGACGTGTCTCAGACTGCTTGACATCTTCCGGCCGTGGTGCCAGCACCACGGCGGGCAACCGTCCGGCACCTCAGGGGATCAGTTGGCGACGACGAATGCATCCACGTCCACGCGAGGGTGGCGGCTGGTGGCCAGGTTCACGATCTTCAGCGTGTGCTTTCCGACCCT
>Ga0075434_100003384_pt1 | contig 14275 bp, 13 predicted proteins | sample RhiMethybrSRZTD3_FD_75298 | JGI IMG/M metagenome (GOLD analysis project Ga0075434, IMG submission 75298) | Populus rhizosphere microbial communities from Tennessee, USA - Rhizosphere MetaG P. TD hybrid SRZTD3 | ecosystem: Host-associated > Plants > Roots > Rhizosphere > Soil | place: USA... | reverse complement strand
CTTTGGCGAACGCGTCGTCGAGGAGGATGAGGCGCAGGGCCCGGCCGTCGTCGCCGAGGCTGGTGAGGTAGCCGTCGGCGGCGGCGAACAAGGTCACGTAGGAGACGAAACGGGTTTCGCCCTGGGACAGTTTCGCCCGGCGGGACAGCCGCCGTTGCTGGCCGTCCTCAGGGCCGAGGATGGTGACGGCAACCTCGTGCCATTGCCGGTAGTCCAGCGCGGCCGCGAGGTGGGTGGCGTATCCGCTGCTGGGGTCGGCGCCATAGAACTGCTCGACGCGCTGCCGCAGCAGTTCAGTCAGCTCGGCGTTCTGCGCCTCGGAGCGGACCGCGTCAGACGTCGCTACGAGCTCGAGGATGCGGCCCAGCGTTGCGTAGTCGTCGCGCAGCCGCCAGCCGAGTCGGACCCCAATTCCGTTGCTGGTACGGATCTCGCGCAGGCTGGCGTTCATTGCGCCGATGAGCTGGCCGGCCTGATTGATCCGGCGGCGCAGTTCCTCACCCACGCCGCCGAGCACGAACCGGGTGAACACGGCACGCTCCCGTTCGCTCAGCGCGGCCCGGCCGGCCTCGACTCGGGCTGCAAGCGTGCGGGCCGCTCCCGCGAGGGTGTGCTCGTCACCTGCGCCAGCGAGTTCGACGAGGAACACGCCGTGGTCGTCAATTGTGTGCCGGACGTCGAGCTGGCCGGAGACCTCGCGGTCGAAGTCCCGGAAGGCGTTGAGAAGCGTGGTCAGCGACGGTGGCTGGCGGGGCGCGGCCACTGCGGACAGCACCGCCTGGGCGGATGAGCGGACTTCCGCGACCTGTTCCGGATGGACGATTCCAGACAGCGCGTCGGCTGTTGCCGCGGCAGCGAGGCCAGGCAGTATGAGGCACCGGGTGAGCCGGTGCCCGGCGGCCACCATCTGCGCGGTCTGGCGGTGCACGTCCTTGGTGGCATTCTCGCTGAGCGTCTGCGCTTGACCGAGCCGTGGGCCCAGTGCCAGCGCCGCCTTTTCGGCGAGCTGATGGTCACGGCCAGCTCGCTCATAGGCCGCCTCGGTCCGGGCCAGTTCCGCCTGGGCCTGCTTGAGCGGCATGTCGACGGCGTCGTGCTGCGCGGCGAGCTCGCTCGCTGCGGAATGCCACTCTGACCAGTGCTCCTCGGCGATTTGCTCGGCGCTGTCGCGTGTGGCCGAGACCTCCTTGGCCCGGTGGAGCTGCTCGTTATGACGCTGCGCGCGCTCGCTGAGGCGGCCGAACTCACGGGCCAGTTCCACGCTCTTGTCCTGCGCCCGGCGGGCCGCGGCCACGGTGCCTTCGAGCGCTTCCGCCTCGGCGGGCAGGCCGAGGTGGGCACAAGTGGCTTGGTGGGTGCTCAGTTCCGCCGCCCACGTGCTGCGAAGCTGGCTGGCGCGATCGGCCTCCTGCTCGGCGCGTGCGGCGCTGCGGTTGGCCCTGGCGAGCGCCTCGGCGGCGACCCGACGGGCGGCGTGCAAGTCCGCCGTACGCGGCGCGGCCCGGACCAGCGCGTCGATCCGGCTCATGATGGCGCTTAGCTCGGCGCGCCGTTCTTCCCGCTGCCTGACCTGCTGGCCGAGCTTGGTCAGCTCGGCGTCGATCTGCCCAATCCGCTCCCGACGGTGCGCGGCGCGGGCGGCCGCTCCGATGTGCCGGGCCCGGCCGATGACGTACCGGCCGCGCAACGGCCCGTTGCGCCAGCTCCCGTCGGGGGACACGCTCGTGATTGCGCCGGGGTCGTCGAAGCCGACGATGGCCAGGACTGCGGCGACCGTATCCGCGGGTAGCCCAGCAGCCGGGTCCGGGCGTAGCGCGATCGACAGTGGCCGGGCAGCCTGCGTGCGGGCCGGGCTGAGCAGCAGCTCGCCGTCGTCGGCGCGCAGGGCGCCGTCAGGCTGGATGACGGCGCTGAGCAAGCCTGCCGCGAGCAGCGCCCCTTCGAGCCCGGCGCTGTCAGCGTCGGTCAGGTGGCCGGTGAAGTCTACGCAGCGCCATAGCGGCTCGCCCGCCCGCTCCGAGGACAACCAGGGCGGGTCGTCTGGTTTAGGGTCCCGTTCTGCGGCCAGGTCCTTGCGCTCAGCCCGAAGCGCCGTTTCCCGGTCGCGTGCACTCTCTTCTTCAATGTCGAGCCGGGCACGTTCGGCCTCGACCGCGGCCCGGGCTGGCCGGGCGGCCTCCTCCGCCGCTTCGTCCAGGCCGGGAAGAGAGCCATCGTCCTCGCCGGTGAGCCTCTCGGCATCGAGGATCAACGGGCCGATGGCCGGATGGGCGGCCCAATCGATCCCGCCGAGCAGGTCACTGGATTCTCCGTCACAGGTCCAGGCACGCCAGGCCTCGGCCAGGACGATGGCCGCGGCGTCCCGTCCAGCGACCCGTTCCTCCGCTATGCGTGCGTCATCGTCGGCGGTCGCCCGTAGTTGTTCGGCCTCCGCCTCCATCCGAAGCACCTGCTGCTGCGCCTCGGCTAGCCTCCGGGCTTCCGCCTGCCGTCGTTCGGCCAGATCGAGACGCTCAGTTGCGCTGGCTGCGGCGGTCAGGGCCGTCTCCCGGGCTCCGCCCACGTCCCCCGGGATAATCTCGGCCAATCTCGCGGCTGGGCGGGTCAACTGCTCCAGATCGCCCTCGCGGCTGCTGCGTAGCAGCACTGGCGTGGGAGCTGGGGCCTCTTCGGCCGTGCGGACCTCGACGGGCAGGCTCCCCACGGTCAGGCCAGCGTCACACAAGCATTCCCGGGCCGCGGAGAGGGCGGCGGCGGTGTCCTCGGCGGCCTGCCGGAGTTCGCCCAGCGCGCGGTCGGCGTCGTCTACTGCGCGCTCATGGTTCGCGCGCTCCCGCTCGGCTCCGGCAAGCGCCTGGTCGGCTGCTGCAGCGAGCGCTTTTTCGGCTCGGTCGCGCTGGACGAGGTCGTCGGCGGTCTTGAAGATCTCCCGGGACCGGATCGCCGTCAGCGCGTGGTCGATCTCCCTTAGTTCGTCGGCGAGCTGCTGGGCCTGCTCCTGGAGGCGGCCGGATTCCTCTTCCAGCGCGGTGAGTTCCTCCGCTCGTCGTTTGGCAGTTGCCACAGCTTCGGTGATGTCATCGGCCGCGGCCAGGGTGTCCCGGGCTATGGACCGCAGCGCTTCCGCGGCGTACCGCTGGTAGACGGACAGGAACGCGGTGACCTGCCGGGCTGAATTCTCCAGCCGTTCCTGCGCGGCGCGGGTCTCGGTGAGGCCGTCGAGCTGCTCGCCCGCCCGGACCAGGGCGTCCTCGTGCAGGGGTGGCAGTGACTCCAGCAGGATCTGCGGCAGCCTACCCTCGTCGATGCGGTTGCCGACGTCCGGCGCGCGCAGCGTATGCAGGAGCTGGAGCAGGCCGTCATAGCGGTCGCGACCGGCGTCCCCGCCCAGGCCGAACACCTCAGTGCGGACGCGTTCCCGGTGCGCACCCGGGGACTCGGTGATGCGCTCGGCCCCAATCAGCTCGGTCAGTGCGTCACGGGAGAGCGGCTCGCGTGCGCTGGATATCAGCGCCAGGCCGTCGCCGACGCGCAGCGGAGTGGTGAAGTACCACACCTTGGTGTTGCTGGCGGACTGGCTGTGCCGGACCAGTGCCCCCACGGTGAGGTAACCGCCGGGCCGGTGAAGCTCCAGCCATAGGTAGCCGGTGCGGTTGGACTGGCCCTGCGCGCCGGTGCGCATCAGCTCGTCAAGGCTTACCCGCGCTGCGCCGGTGGCGTCCATGCGGCGGCGGTCGGCATCGAGCAGGAACGGCAGCAGCATCTCCAACGCGCGGGATTTCCCGGATCCGTTCGTGCCCCGCAGGATCATTCGGCCGCCGCTGAGATCGAATTCATTGTCCAGGTAATGCCAGACGTTGACGAAGCCGGCGCGGGACAGCCGCCAGCGCTCATCGAAACGGCGAGGAGCACATTGCCGGCTCATCTGGGTATCTCCTCGATCGCAGGGCTACGTTCGGCTTCCTGGGTCCTCACGTCCGGCTGGTATCGCGCCGCGAAAGGGAAGATCGCCAGGCCCTCGGTCGTGGGACGGCCCAGGCGCAACGCCACCAGCAGATCGACGACATCGGTGCGCAGGGCGTCCAGGGACTGGCCGTACACACCCTTCCAGGCGGCGCGGTACCGGGTCGTCAGCTCGCCCAGCACCGCATCCACCTGCGACCAGGCGGCGAGGGCGGCCGGCAGGGGGCTGCCGTCAACCAGGACGGCGGATTCCGCTGAGGGCTGGAGGGCCATGGTCAGCTCGTCGAGCAGCAGTAGCGCCGCTTGCTTGGCGCTGCCGGTGCCCGGGAAGTCGAGATCTGTGAGCGTGCCGGACGGATCGTAGGCCAGCACGCCTTCGGCCCGGACTTCCAGTACCAGGCCGAAGTTCTCGTCGAGATGCCGGGCGAGCTCATGGCGCTCACGGGACAGCACGTCGAGTTCGTCGTCGGGAAGCTCCGCCCGGAACACCGCCGGGTTCTCCACCAGCCGCTGGCGCAGCCGGCGGCGCGGCGGCTCCGGCTGGAGCTGCGACCAGGTGTCCTCTGCCGCCGTGAACTGGTGCAGCGGGCTTGGCAGCAGGTGTATGAGCAGCGGGCGGTTGATGCTGAGCAGAGCCTCGTCCTCGGGCCGTTCACTCCAGGCGGTGAGCGAACCGTCAGTCTCGCTCACCACTCCCCAGGCCACCAGCAGCCTGAGGGCTGTGACGAGCTGCCGCCGGTCGCTGATCCCGTCGGTGATCGTGATCGACTGCTGGGCAGCGTCGGCCCGGATCTGGTCGACGAGCGCGGAGATGAGGATCTGCTCGCCCACGCCCGGCGCGAGGAGCGCGGCGCAGGTCAGTGCGAGATGGACATACGTGGCGGCCGTAAAGGGGCTGTCGTCGGTCACACGGCGTGCCGGGCGGACCGGCGCGGACGCCGGCAGCGGGGCCTTCACCAGACGGGCGAAGCGGGACTCGATAATCAGGGCGTAGCCAAGCTGGCTGGCGAACATGGACTTCAGCGCCGCGGCATGACGCCGCACCAGATCCAGCTCGGCCGGCTGCTGGGCGGCGGTGAGCATCGGTGCTGCCAGCAGGTGCCGGGCGGCGATCCGCCGCTCGCCGGCATCGAGGCCAGCCGTCGAGACGCGCGGGCCGGTCATATGGCAGCTTCCCGCTCACCCGGCGCCCACTGCGTGGTGCTTGAGACCGAAAGACTGAGATCGACGAAGGTCGTCGTCCCGTCGGAGCTGGTTACGACGGTATCCGGGCCCGGGACCGCGCGTAGGCGCAGGCTGACGTCGTGGTCGTCCGTCTCGTCGCGATGCCGGGCCAGCAGATCGGCCACCAGGTCGAGGAGCAGGTCGCGCGCAGCGGGTGAAATCGTGGCACCGTCCAAGGAGCCGGTCAGCGCCAGCTCGGCCGCTGCATCCTGGCGCTGCTCAGCCTCATGCCTCGCTTCGGCGGTCAGGCGGAGCCTGTCGGCGGTTGGATCGGGAACGCGGGAACTGCGCCCTCGCATCGCGCGGTCGCCGCGTTCGCGCAGCGACAGGGGAACGTGTACTGGATCCGAGTCCCACCATGACGTCGTGGGCCCGACCCGCGGGTCGGGCTCATCCGGGCCGAACAGCAGGTGCCGGGACGGATAGGCGCCGAATGCGGCCGTGTAGAGCCGGTGAGCGCCGTCGTCATCAGCCGTGGAGAACCATTGGGCGAGCCGGAGGAAGTCGGCACGCCGGGAAAAGCCCGTCCCCGACGAGTCAAGCAGCCGCTTGGCATTGGTGATGAGCTGGCCGAGCGCCTGCCCCGCGGCAGCGCGAAGCTGCTCCGGTCCCGACGCACCATGGCTGGCGTCATACCAGGAAGCGAGCTCCTCCCAGTCGGAACGTGTCCTTCCCTGGGATCGCTCGACGGGCGTGCCATCCGGCAGCGTGAGGCTGGGCAGCTGAGCCAGCGCGTACAGCAGCGGATCGATCAGCTCCAGGACCGAACCGATCCGGTGGGCGACCACCGGTGCGTGCCGGTTGACGTCAGCGGTGATCAGATCGATGTAGACCAGCAGCAATTCCTTGAATTGCGCGTACTCCTCGCCCCCTAGGTCGTAGCGGCTGAGGATCCCAGCCAGGTAGGCGTAGAAATCCCGGACGCTTTCGGTGAACACGCGCTGATTGCCGAAGACCGTGGTGACCTCACCAGCAAGGGCGTCAGCGTCGATCTGGTTGCGGTCCAGCATCGCCCGGATGCGGTCAAGGGACTGCACGATCTGGCCGAGCAACTCCCGGGCCACCTCGCGCGCACCGTCACTAGCGTGCAGTATGGCGACTGCCTCACGGTGCAGGCGCCCGCCGAGCTTCGACACCTGGTAACGGGAACGGGAGCGGATGTACTCGGCGACCGTGCTAACTCTCGCGTCCCGCAGAGATGGCACAAGATTGCCCCAGATGACGAGCTGCCGGCAGCGCACCTCGGCAATGTCACGGTCCATGGCCAGACCGCGCTCAACGAGCTCGGAAGCTACCTCAGCGGCGGAGAGATCGGTGAGCAGGGTGGCCGAGAAGAGATCCATGATGGCCAGGTAGTCGGCGGACTCATCGGCGGTCAGGTAGCGGAACAGGCCATGCCGGGAACGATCCGCCAACGGTATGCCCACGTCCGAAGGCTCCACAGCGGCAAGGCTAGATGAGCGGGCCGACATTTCCGCCGAATCGGAGGTGTCCGACGCTAAGGCCCGGCGGTCTAGCCCACTTCGTTGCGGCGCCGGACACTGGCCCTGAGCCCGTCAGCATCTCCATCCCGAACGGCCGCACACCAGTGGTACGCTATCTGGTACTAGTAGAGGAGGGTTCGACGGCATGTCCATCACCGCGAGCGAGGCCCGCAAGAGCCTCTTCCCACTCATCAAGAAGGTCAACGAGGACCACGATGCCATCGAGATCGTCTCCAAGCACGGCAACGCGGTCCTGGTTTCAGCCGACGACTTTTCAGCCTTGCGAGAAGGCGCCTACCTGCTTCGCTCGCCTGCGAACGCCCGCCGCCTGCTCAAGGCGTACGAAAACGCCCTGAACGGCGTCAACCTTGCTGAACACCAGCTCATCGACCCCGACGCCGCGGACCCGCGGGGGGGCGACAGGTGAGGCTGGTATTCGAAGACCAAGGCTGGGAGGACTACACATCCTGGCTCAGGATCGACCGCAAGACGCTTGTCCGGATCAACAAGCTCATCGAGGACATACGCCGAGACCCCTTCACTGGCATTGGCAAGCCTGAGCCGCTCAAGTACCACCTGCCCGGGGCTTGGTCGCGGCGCATCGACGACGAGCACCGACTTGTCTACCTCGTCACGGACAAAGAGGTCATCATCATTGCCGTCCGCTACCACTACTGACAGCCCCACCATCTCGCATCCTCAGCCGGCGGCCCGACTCTGCGTAAATACCTTCGCACTCATGATGGCGGGTCAGCGCGAGCGCCCAGCCAGGCCAGGCATGTACGAAAGGGTCGTGTCCGAGGGGGAGTTGAACCCTCATGGCTGTGACCTGCGGCTTCACCGAACTTCGTCAGCAGGCTGGACACGAACCCGCAGGTCAGCGCGGATGTGATGTGTCCGAGGGGCGAGTCGCCGGTTACGTACATGCCTGTCATCACGGGCGAGCTCGTTCTTTGGGGCTCCGTTCGCGGTGGTTCACCGCAGGCTGCTGTCTAGCGCGCGCCTCTCCACCACGCAGCTCATCCAGGTGATCTCATAGTCGTCATTGACGCCAACCCTGGGGTGGGCGTCGCCGGGGGCGCCGAGCGAGCGCAGGGACGCCAGGTGCTTCTCAAGCTCGGCCAGGGTCGCGCCGTCAGGGAAGGTCTGCTGCCTTTGACGTGCGTTTCGGTCCTCGGATCTCATGGCCATCTCCGCGACGTTGAAGCTGACCACGAACCCTGCCCGCCTCACCGGCGAGCGCGTGGCGGATCTCGGTTGCTGCCTCATCATGTGCCCGGCGGCGGCGCATTGGCAGGGTCGAAGGGCCCAGCTCAGAGGTCTGATAGTCATGCCTTCCCGGACCCGGGCCCTGGGTGCCGCCTAGGGCAGCAGGCGCCATTCCCCGCTGCTGAGCCGCCCTGGCGTGTCGTCGGCCACCGTGATTCCTGGACAAGGGCCAGCGCCGCGTCGATGGCCAGTCCTAGTGCCGCGCCGCCTGCGGTGTCGAGCGGCAGATGGGCGCCGACGTAGACGCGGGTCAGGCCCACCGTGGGAACGGCGGCCAGGGTGAGGGCGCGGCCGGCCGGGCCGAGGTGGGGAAGGGCGGCGGCGCCCAGGGCGACGGCGACGCCGGCGTGCCCGGACGGGTATCCCAGCCCGGTCGCGTCGGGGCCGCGGCGGTGGGTGCCCAGGAGCAGGGTCGCTGGCCTGGGGCGGCGTACCATCCGCTTGACCAGCTTGGAGGCCGCCCAGGTGCCGGTGCCGCCGGCGAGGAGCCGGCCCGCCAGCTTGCGGTCCCCGGCGAGCCAAGCCACGGCGGCCGCTGCCGGGGCGGCGCCGAGGGTGCCCAGTTGCATGACGATCCAGGCGGACGGGTAAAGCGCGTCAGGCAGGCCGTTGACGACGCGGAACGCGGTAGCCTCACCGCGGCTGACGCGGTGGCGGCGGGCGGCGATCGCCGTGACCAGCATCACCGTTGTCCCAGCGCCGAGCCGGACCCGGGGATCGGCCAGCACGCCTGCCAGGGAACCTTTCCTGGCCGGGGATTGCGGCGCCGTCAGCCTGGCCACGCTGTCCCGGCCGCGGGCACCGGTGAGCTGGGTCATGGGTTGAGCTCCACGCCGAGCTTGTGCTTCAGGATGAGCCGCAGCAGCTGCCTTGGATACAGGCCGATCGCTCCCTCGAATTGCTCCATCAGTGCGATGTGCGGGCCGGTGGTGAAGTTGAACGAGTAGCTTACGCAGCCGCCGGGGAACACGTCGTACAGGCGGCCGGCGAAACGCGGGGAGATCGACGTGAGCCGGGCATAGTTGAGCACGCCAGGTGCCCGCGGCTGAGCAGAGCCGGCTTCACCCGGCGTGGACCTTGCTGGCGATGACTGGCATGCGCCGCGGCGAGGCCCTCGCGCTCCGCTGGCGCAACGTCGATCTCGACGCCGCGACGCTGAGCGTACGCCGGTCGGCCGGGGTGGTCAGGGTAAAGGGCGAGGGCGCGTCGATCGCCGAGGGCGGCACGAAGAGCGGCAAGCCCCGGGTGATCGACCTCGACGCCTCCACCGTGGCCATACTCCGTGCGCATCGCAAAGCCAGTGGCGGCATGGCGCTCCAGCTCGCCCGCGATGACGCACTCGTGTTCGCCGACCAGGAGGGCAGGCACCTGCACCCGGAGCGGTTCACCCGCTCGTTCCAGGACGACGTGGCCCGGTGCCGGAAGGCAATCGGCGAGGACGCCCTGCCGGTGATCCGGCTTCACGACCTGCGCCATACGCACGCCACGCTGCTGCTCGCCAAGGGCGTGCCGGTCAAGGTGGTCAGCGAGCGCCTCGGCCACGCCAGCCCGACTATCACCTTCCAGGTCTATGCTCACGTCCTGCCGGCCAGCCAGCGGGACGCGGCCGAGCTGTTCGCGTCGCTGGTCAAAGGGGGGAATGCGCGATGAGGTTGGCAGGAGGCGGCCGCGCTGCTCCCAGCGTGACAGGCTCCCGAGCTGGGGGAAGCCGGGAGTTGCAGCTGCAGGCGTGGCAGTGGGCGCGGGCCAACCAGGCAAGTGACGGCTCGCTTCCGTCCGGCAAGGCCATCGTCGGCCAGTATGGCCGGCATGAGCGCTGGGGACGGCTCGTCAAACAGGCTGGCCTGACTGCCGCATTCGCCACCGACGAGCAAGCCGCACAGCAACGCCCAGACGCTCGGCCCAGCGACGCAACCTCATACCGGGCTTGCGCGGAGGCAGGCCGCCCGGGTACCTGCTGAGGCGCTACCAAGAGCGTGCATGCGACGATCGTTACAGCGCTTTCGTTGGTCCAGAACGGCCGAATCGGCGCGAGTAGTCAGCTGACTGGTTAGCTGTGGCCGCACGGCCAGATCCACCAGTTCTGGGCGTCCCGTGCCCTGCCAGGCGATCGACCGCGCGGTCGATCGTCAGCAGGGTAATCGTCGGCTGCGGCTGATACGAAGGACTACATGACCGGCGATGAGGTCCTGCCAGGCTCACTGCGCGCTGAGGCAGAGCGCTGCTTGCGCGCTCTTGCGGGACCGGATGCGCGACTGCGTGAGGACCAGTGGACAGCGGTCCGCGCGCTGGTCGAGGACCGCCGCCGGGCCCTGGTCGTCCAGCGCACCGGCTGGGGCAAGTCGGCTGTTTACTTCACGGCGACCGCGCTGCTGCGCTCGCGGGGGGCAGGGCCGTCGGTCATCGTCTCTCCGCTGCTCGCCCTCATGCGCAACCAGATCGAGGCGGCAGACCGAGCCGGAATCCACGCTCGCACGGTGAACTCGGCCAACACCGAGCGGTGGGAGGAGGTATACGCCGAGGTAGCGGCCGGCCAAGCGGACGTGCTGCTGGTCAGCCCGGAGCGGCTGAACAGCCCGGGCTTCCGCGACTTGGTGCTGCCCAAGCTGCTCGCTGCCGCCGGGATGCTGGTGGTGGACGAGGCGCACTGCATCTCGGACTGGGGCCATGACTTCCGGCCCGACTACCGGCGGCTGCGCACCCTGCTGGATGAGCTGCCGCCCGGCGTGCCGGTCCTCGCGACCACGGCGACAGCGAACGCAAGGGTCGCCCTCGACGTCGCCGAGCAGCTCGGCGCCGGCCGCGGGGGCGAGACGCTGGTGTTGCGCGGCCCGCTGGACCGCGACAGCATACATCTCGCCGCCGTCCGCCTTCCCGGTGCCCAGCAGCGCCTCGGCTGGCTCGCCGAGCATCTCGGCGAGCTGCCAGGCTCCGGCATCATCTATACGCTGACGGTGGCGGCCGCCCACGAGACCGCCTCCTTCCTGAGCGAGCGCGGCCATGACGTCGCCGCATACACAGGAAAAGACGAGCATTCAGAACGCAAGGCCGCAGAGGACTCCCTCCTGGCCAACCAGCTCAAGGCCCTGGTGGCAACAAGTGCCCTCGGCATGGGATTCGACAAGCCCGACCTCGGATTCGTCGTGCACCTGGGCGCCCCGCAGTCGCCGATCGCGTACTACCAGCAGATCGGCAGGGCCGGCCGCGGCGTCGATCGTGCCGAGGTGATCTTGCTGCCGGGACGCGAGGATGCCGACATCTGGGCCTACTTCGGATCGCTTGCGTTCCCGCCGGAGCAGGTGGTCCGCAGCACGCTCGCCGTGCTCGCCGAGGCGGGCAGGCCGCTGTCCACTGCCGCGCTGGAGACGAGGGTCGATCTGTCCCGCAGGCGGCTGGAGATGATGCTCAAGGTCCTGGACGTGGACGGCGCGGTCCGCCGGGTCAGCGGGGGCTGGGTGTCGACGGGGCAGGACTGGGTCTACGACGGCGACCGCTACGCGCGGGTCGCGGCCGAGCGCTCCCGCGAGCAGCAGGCGATGCTCGACTACATCTCGACGGGCAACTGCCGGATGGAGTACCTGCGCCGCGAGCTCGACGATCAGGCGGCAACGCCGTGCGAGCGGTGCGACAACTGCACCGGGCGGCCCTGGCCGGACACGGTGTCGCTGGCCGGCGCTGCTGCCGCACGGGACCGGCTGCTCCGGCCTGGGGTTGAGGTCGAGCCGCGGGCGATGTGGCCGACCGGGATGAAGGAGCTGGGCATCGACGTCGCCGGCAAGATTGGCCTCGACGTGTCGGCCGAGCCCGGCCGGGCTCTCGGCAGGCTGACCGACCTTGGCTGGGGCCCCCGGCTGCGCGCCCTGCTGTTCCCTGCCGTTCCCGCCAGCTCCGCCGATCCCGGCAGCGACGGCTCGATCCCCGATGATCTGGTCGCCGCGGTCGTCAAGGTCCTGGCCGCCTGGGATTGGGTGCATCGGCCGGTCGGCCTGATCACGCTGCCGTCCCGTTCGCGCCCCCAGCTCATCGAGAGCCTCGGCCAGCGGATGGCGGAGATCGGCCGGATGCCGTATCTCGGCGCGCTCACCTACGCGGACAGCGCTCGGCCCGGTGCCCGCCAGTACAACAGCGCGCAGCGGCTCCGCGCCCTCTGGCACGAGCTCGAGGTCCCCGACTCCGTGCGCAGCGCAGTCGCAAGCCTCGACGGCCCGGTGCTGCTCGTCGATGACCGGATCGAGACTGGCTGGACTATGACCGTCGCGACGAAGCTGCTTCGCGAGGCCGGTGCCGCCGCTGTCTTGCCGCTCGCGCTCGCAGTGACTTCCGGCTGAGCGCAATCCAGTGGCCGGATCAGGAGCTATGCAAAGACCTCCGGCCGGCCAGAATCTAGTGGAGCCAAGACCGGCAGGAACACCATGTGATCCAGGTCGGCGCAGGTAAGGCAGAGCGGGCCCGCGTCGTCCATCCGCAACAATGATCTTTGCTGTGATCGTCGGCGATACCCCAGTCCGACCGGGTCAGTGGCAGAGATTCACCAGATCACGGTGCGGCCTCTGGGGCCATGAGCCCGTTCGCTGGCCGTTGATGCAGGTCACACTCCCATGCGCCCGCCCAGCAACGTGATCGGCTTCACCCGGCCTCAGCACCCCTTGAAGCTTCGCGGCGATTATTGCCGCGTCTGGGAAGGCCCAGCGGCGGGGTTCGGTTAGGCGTTGAAGCGCCTTTGGTACTCGGCAGGGGTCATTCCGAGGCTGCGCTGAAAGTGGCGGTGCAGGTGACTTTGGTCGGCGAAGCCGGTGACGGCGGCGGCCTCGGCGATCGTCTTGCCGGCTTCGAGCAGGCGGCGGGCAATGCGGATCCGGTGCGCGAGCTGCAGCGCATGGGGTGGCAGGCCGGTACGTTGACGGAGGAGGCGGACGAGGCGGAACTTGCCGATCCCTGCGGCGGTGGCGAGCTCGTCGAGGCTGACGTTGCGGTCGGGCCGGTCGCCGAGGTAGTCGCAGGCCAAGCGGAGCGCCTTGTCGTCGCGGGGGCTGAGCGGCGATCGCTTCGGGCGGCCGGCCGGGGAGCGCTCGATCAGCACGCGCAGCCATTCAGCGAGCCGTTCGTCGCGCTCGAGCCGGGTGGTGGGCGTCTCAAGGGCGGTGTGCAGTGCCAGGAAGTCACCGGCGAGCCTTTGATCAGGGATCACTGGCTCGGGGAGGGCAACGTCGGCCAGGACGCTGATCTCCTCGTCACCGGCGAGCGCGGCCAGATCGGCAGCCTGGACGACCATGAGCCGGGCCGTCCAGGGCTGGGCATCGACGGCCACGCCGGCGTGTGCGCTGGAGGGGTCCCAGGCGACGAGCTGGCCTGGCAGGACAATACGGCGTTCATGCCCACGCCGTGAACGCATCGGCTGCCCGGTGACGACGCCAAAGACGTACTCGCCCCGTGGCTCGATGGCATAGCGCGTGGTCTGGCCGGCCATCAGCAGGACGCGGTCCTCATCGGCGGGGCGCCACATCCGGACCTGCTCGGCTGCCATGCCGGAAGGCTATGCGGCAAGAACGTTCAATACCACGTGGTGTGGCGCGCATACGGTGGCCTCATGTCGATCACCCCGCATATCGTTGTCCAGGGTGCCGAGCGCGCTGCCGCCTTCTACCGCGATGCCTTCGGCGCCGAGGAACTCGACCGGATCCCCACTCCCGACGGGCGGCTGATGTCGGTTCAGCTGCGCATCGGCGATGGCATGCTGCACCTCGCGGACGAGTTCCCCGAGATGGGGGTGCTCGCCCCGCCCTCGATCGGCGGCACGGCGGTCGTCCTTGCCCTCGATGTCGCCGACGCCGAAGCGGTGTTCGCGCAGGCGATCACGGCCGGTGCCCAGGTCCGTCAGCCGCTGGCGGACATGTTCTGGGGCGACCGCCACGGCCAGCTCGAGGACCCGTTCGGGCATCGCTGGAACGTGGGCCAGCACCTGCGCGATGTGCCGCACGACGAGGTTGTGGCCGCCGCCGCGATTGCGTTCGCCGCCGGGCCGACACGCTGATGCGCTACTTCGGATCGCTTGCGTTCCCGCCGCGTCAGAACTCGACGCAGCAGTTGTGACCTGCGGTTTGGCAGGATGTGCTGGCTGGGGCAGGATCGCGGCTTGTGTCGCTTCGCCTTCTCTATCTGATCATGATCCGGGTATTTGGCTGGCTGCTCTTGCTGGGCCATAGCCAGGCGTCCAAGGATGCGGAACTCGTGGTGCTCCGGCACGAGGTCGCAGTGCTACGGCGCCAGGTCGCACGGCCGAAGCCGGACTGGGCCGATCGGGCGGTCCTGGCGCGCTGACCTGGCTGGCGCCGACG
>Ga0075434_100003383_pt1 | contig 14276 bp, 15 predicted proteins | sample RhiMethybrSRZTD3_FD_75298 | JGI IMG/M metagenome (GOLD analysis project Ga0075434, IMG submission 75298) | Populus rhizosphere microbial communities from Tennessee, USA - Rhizosphere MetaG P. TD hybrid SRZTD3 | ecosystem: Host-associated > Plants > Roots > Rhizosphere > Soil | place: USA... | reverse complement strand
TCCAAGCGGCGGGTCAATTCTTCTCCGCTGGGGATTTCGAACTGTATGCGCGCCTCGCGAATCTTTTGCTTGGCCCGCGTGAGCCGTTTTGCAATAGCGGCTTCCGTAGTCAGAAACGCGCGAGCAATTTCCGCAGGGCTGAAACCGCAGAGCGTCTTGAGGGCCAACGCAACCTGCATCTCCGGCGGAATGCGCGGATGGCAGCAGGTGAACATCATGCGTAGACGATTATCGGGGATACCATCCGGGCGCGCTTCTGTATCGGTCGATTTGGCATCCGCCGAGATTTGCTCCATTAAATGCGAGATCTGATTTTCTTTGTTGCGGAAGATTTTGTCCCGCCGGATGAGGTCCACGGCAAGGTTTTTGGCCACCTGGGTAATCCAGGCCGACGGGTTTGTGGGAATCCCGTAATAAGGCCATGTCTGCAAGGCTCTGATCAAGGTTTCCTGTACCACGTCTTCGGCCCGGTTGAGGTGCTCGATGCCGAAGGTCCGCGTCAGTGTGGCGATCATCTTGCCGGACTCGTGCCTGAAAAAATGCTCCACCACCTCAGTAACTTTAGCGACGGAGGAAGCCGGCGGTGTCGTCTCAGAATCTGTCATCGTACTCACTGATAAGAGTCCGGCGTTACTTTTGCAGCATCGTCTAAATGTATGGTGTCATCCTGAAGCGTAGCTGAAGGATCTACTGTTCCTTAGTCCGCGGTAAGAAAGATTCTTCGCTGACGCTCGGAATGACAGCTGGTGAATTTCAATCGCCCAAACAATTTTGCCGCGAGGAGAAATAAGGCACACTTGGATTACTAAAAAACTTCTATGCGGTCGCGCGTTGCTTCACTGCCGCAGCACTCTCGTCCAATGCCATTGGACATTCCGGTGCAACCGGTCTTACTTCCACTGATGCCCCATAGTTCAGACCGGGAAACTCCTTGGCGATTTCCGCGGCTTCTTCAAGGCTCCCCACTTCGAGCAAAAAGAACCCGCCGATCGCTTCTTTGGATTCGGCAAACGGCCCATCGGCGACCGAACGGCCTTTTTTCTTTGAAACGACCTTGCCCTCGGGGAAGAGCGGCTTACCGATTTTTGCCTTGCCCTCCGCAGTCAAGCGATCGAGCCATGCGTACATTTGTCTGACCACTTCCTGAATCTCTTCAGGGGACAGTCCTTTATGCCAATCGGTGCCCCGAAAAAGTAATATATATTCCGATTTTTCCGGTTTGCTCATAACAATTCTCCTTTATAAATAGTTTGCTGCTTTACAACCAGACGACGAACGGCCAATCGTTCTAAGGACAGTGCCTTTGAAATTTTGATTTCAGCCGATTCTCGGAAATTGTTCCCTCGATTTAAAGAGCCGCGCTCTTTCTATTAACGAATAGGCAAAATTTCGCTATTCTTTAATACAGCGGGATTGGGAATTATCCCTATTCATCCTGCCAAAATGTCGCGACACCGGTCGGGAGGTGTCCATGTGGAACCAATCTTTCTTTAACTTCTGTTCTCTGATGCTGTTACTCACGGTTCTCGCTGCTCGTCAGCCTGTAAATCTGCTATCCCGGACATCAGATTCAGAGTTGGACGCTGACGAACCACGCTCCAGCATAATGGTCCGACAGGCACAGGTTGCAGATGCCGTGAGCTTCGTCGAAAAAACCTGGCGTCGCGCGATGGTCATGCGAGAGTGGTTACTCGAATACAACGGCTCCCAATGGGAAATTTTTAATGCGGCCAATCCCGCCGTGACTGATCTGCTTGAAGCCAGATTCCATGTCAGCAACGCCGAAGTGCTCGCGGCCGCAATGAGCGAGAAGGACCGAGCCGTCAAGGAGCTCGCCCGTGCCGAAACTTCGCTCGAGGCTGTTCAACCTCTGGTGACCCGGAGCTTGTCTCCAGACTTGAAAACTGTCGAACGTGAGATCGCCGCCGCCGAGCGCAGCGATGCGGACCCAGCGTTTTCGAACGTTCCTTTCGAGACTATCAAGACCAACTTGGATCATCTGATCCAAACGCTGCGCTCTTCATAGAGTTGACTTGCCAGATCCAAAAACCTGTTTCGAGCAAAAGGGTACATCGAATGGAGCTCTGACCCATTGAATAAGAGCCTCGCTTTGAGCGATGACGGCCAAACTACGTATTTAGTATTCGCGAGATATTTCTACTCCGGCAGCTTCTCCTGGAATTCAGTTTCCAACAACGACACAAGCTGCTCGATCAGCGCTATTTGTCCGCCGAGAATCTTTGTCCGGGCTTCTGCAACCGTAAACCATCCGGCGCGGTCGACCTCAGGAAAATCCCTGGTCTTTCCTGATTTCGGCGGCCATTCCATTGCAAACCGATTACTCTGAAGCTGCGCCGGATCGCAGTCGGCTTCAATTGCCCAAGCTTGAACGACCTTGCCGCCGGCTTGTTTGATCGAGTTCAGCTGTTGAAAGTTGCCGTTGATTTCGAAACCGGTTTCCTCCAGAAATTCACGCTTGGCTGCTTCGAGCGGCTCCTCCGCTTCGTCGATTTCTCCCTTGGGTATTGTCCATGAGCCAATGTCTTTCTTCGCCCAAAAAGGTCCGCCGGGATGGACCAGAAATACCTCGAGCTCACCGCGACGGCGATACAACAACAATCCGGCGCTGCTTTTCTTGGCCATGAGTAGTTCGCTTCGAGCTATCTCAGCTCTTCAAGCGGTAGCCGGTTTTGAAAATCCACGCGACGGTGGCGAGGCAGATACTAAAAAATAGCAAGGTCATCATCGCGCTGACTCCGACACTCACATCCGAGGTCTCGTAAAAGCTCCATCGGAAACCGCTGATCAGGTACACCACCGGATTGAATAACGTGACGGTGCGCCATGCCGGCGGTAACATGTCGATCGAATAGAAAGCGCCGCCGAGAAACGTCAGTGGCGTCACGATGAGCATGGGAATGAATTGCAGCTGTTCGAAGTTCTTCGCCCAAATTCCGATGATGAAACCGAACAGGCTGAAAGTCACGGCTGTGAGCACGAGAAAGGCAATCATCCAGAGTGGATGCAAGACCCTGATCGGCACGAACAACGAAGCCGTGCCGAGAATAATCAAGCCAAGAATCGTCGATTTGGTCGCCGCCGCGCCGACATAGGCGAGAACGATCTCAATGTAGGAAACCGGCGCAGATAAAATCTCGTAGATCGTGCCAATGAATTTCGGGAAGTGAATGCCGAATGAGGCGTTGAAGATGCTTTGTGTGAACAACGACAGCATCATTAGCCCCGGCACAATGAACGCCCCGTAGGAAACGCCGCCCACTTCATTCATCCGCGATCCGATCGCCGAGCCGAAAACGACAAAATACAGCGATGTGGTGATGACTGGGGTCACGACGCTTTGCCAGATGGTGCGCAAGGCTCGAGCCATTTCGAACTTGTAGATCGCCCAGACACCGTGCTTGTTGAAGACCAATGACTTCGTCTTCATTTACGTTCGCTTACCAGGCTCAAAAAAATATCTTCAAGCGAGCTTTGCCGGGTGTTGAGGTCCTTGAACTCGATTCCAAGCTCGCTCAAGCGCTGTAACAACTTCGGAATCTCAGTATGCTCCTGGTTGGTGCTGTAGGTGTATTCCAACTCGTGTCCCGCGTCGTTGACCGACAAACCCCAGCCTTTCAATTCGCTTGGGATTGTCACGAGCGGCTCGGGCAGGATCAGGGTGAGCTGTTTCTTACCGAGTTTTGTCATCAGCTCCGCTTTTTTCTCGACCACGATCAGCTCACCCTTGTGAATGACCCCGATCCGATCGGCCATTTCTTCGGCTTCATCTATATAGTGAGTCGTGAGAATAATTGTCACGCCACTTTCACGCAGCTGTTGCACCAGCGACCACATGTCGCGCCGCAATTCCACGTCTACCCCAGCGGTCGGCTCGTCGAGAAACAAAATCTCGGGTTCGTGCGATAACGCTTTAGCGATCAAGACGCGGCGCTTCATCCCGCCAGAAAGCGTCATGATCTTATCGTTGCGCTTTTCCCAGAGAGAAAGTTCGCGCAGCACCTTCTCGATGTATGCCGGATTGGGCGCTCGCCCGAACAGTCCGCGACTGAAGCTCACGGTCGCCCAAACTGATTCGAAAGCGTCCGTAGTGAGCTCTTGCGGCACTAGACCGATCTTCGACCGCGCGCAGCGATAATCGCGCAGGATGTCGCAACCATCGACGAGGACGCTTCCGCTTGTCGGTGTAACGATACCGCAAATGATACTGATCAGCGTCGTTTTGCCTGCGCCGTTGGGTCCGAGCAGCGCAAAAATCTCACCTTTGTTGATTTCGAGATCGATTGGCTTCAGCGCCTGGAAGCCTGACGCGTAGGTCTTTGTCAGTTTGGAAATAGAGATGATCGGCGCCATCAGGATTGTTCGGTATATCACCACAGAGGCGTAGAGGACGCGGAGGGAACCAACTTAATTCTCCGCGTCCTCGGAATCTCTGTGGTTCTTTTTTGCTATTACAACAAAATGTACAGAGCAGTCTGTGAAAGAAATCGCTCTAAATCAACTCCGATCGCCAGGGGAATGCGCAATGTGGGCGCGGAGTCTTTGGTCTGAGACAGGAACTGCTAGCATAAATCCAAAGACTTGAAACGAAATTATCGCGCAGCGCCACGGCGCGTGTGGAGGTGACATCATGAAATTGGGACTTCAGATACCCTCTTTTACCTGGCCCGGCGGTGCGGAGCAGATTCCTGCAACGCTGAAGCGTATCGGGCAAGCTGCGGAGGAAGCTGGTTTTGCGAGTCTATGGGTGATGGATCATTTTTTTCAGATCGAAATGATCGGCAAACCGGACGAGCCGATGCTCGAAGGCTACAGCGCGCTGAATTATTTAGCGAGCGCAACTAAGCGCGTCCGCCTCGGCACTCTCGTAACCGGTGTGATCTATCGCTATCCAGGAATCCTGATCAAGACAGTGACCACCCTCGACGTTCTTTCCGGAGGACGCGCCTATTTCGGCGTCGGCGCCGGGTGGTATGAACACGAAGCCAAAGCACTCGGCGCTCCTTTTCCGCCGTTGAAAGAACGGTTCGAGCGGCTGGAGGAAACTGTCCAGATTGCGCTTCAGATGTGGTCCGGCAAAGTCGAAGCCTATAACGGCAAACATTATCAGTTGGCGCAAACACTGAACGTGCCGCAACCGCTTTCCAAGCCCCATCCACCCGTCATGATCGGCGGCGCCGGCGAAAAGCGTACTCTCCCGTTGGTGGCCAAATACGCCGATGCATGCAATCTCTACGCGTTCGAAAACACCGACGTTTTGCGCGCCAAACTCGATGTGTTGCGCCGCGCCTGTGATGCCATCGGCCGCCCGTTTGAACAGATCGAACGTACCGCCATCGGCGCTATCGATCTCCGCCCCGGCCAGGTGAGCGCACGCGAAGCCATCGACTATTGTAGGCGAATCAACGACGCGGGCATTCAGCATCTTATTGTCAGTCTGCCGGGAGACTACGATCTCAAGCCGATCGCGATCATGCGCAAGGAAATCATTCCCGCGGTGGCGGAACTGTGATCCGCGTTTAGAGCTGCGCTGATACACAGACCCGAAGCCAAGAAATCCGAAACAAATCGAAAATCCAAAGCCACAAAACGAAGGGTTCCGCACGCGTCGAGTTTTTTGAGTCTCTAATTATCCTTTTTCGTTCGTTTCGAATTTCGTAACTCGGATTTATAGGTCTAGTGATTCCTACCGTTGCCCTTTCGCTATATCAAGTTAGAATCACCTCATGAAACGCTCCGGAGTCGCAGATCTACCTCTTCACGGCGGTCGGGTTCCGCAATGGTTGGCGGAACGCATGACTCGACTCGGCAGCGCCATCGCCGAAGCAATCATTCGCGACTACGGTCCTTCCACGTTTCTCTCCCGACTCAGCGATCCCTTCTGGTTTCAGGCGTTCGGCTCAGTAATGGGAATGGACTGGCATTCCTCAGGGATCACCACGTCGGTCATGGGCGCACTCAAGCGCGGCCTCGGTCCGCGCGCCGGCGAGCTTGGCGTTTATATCTGCGGCGGACGCGGCAGAGTCTCACGTAATACGCCGCAGGAACTGCGCGCAATTGCCGATCGGCGCGGGTTTGACGGCGATAATCTCGTACGCGTCAGCCGGCTGACAGCTCGGATCGATAATAATGCCGTCGCCGACGGCTTCCAGATTTATCTGCATAGCTTCATTCTGACGGCCAAGGGCGAATGGGCGGTCGTGCAGCAGGGCTTGAACGATCACACCGGCATGGCGCGCCGTTATCACTGGCACTCAACCAACGTTCGCGATTTCGTCACCGAGCCGCACAGCGGCATCGTCGGCGAGCATCAGGGTATCATCATGAACCTGGTTGACGCCCAAGCGAAACCTGCGCAAACGGCTCTGCTTCAAATCAGTCGTGAAAATCCCGACGCGACTTTGAAGGAAGCGCGTCATCTTCGATTGCCGGCGCGCCATGAAGTTCGCGCGCGGGATCTCGATCTCAAACGCCTCGGCGCGGTGCTTGCTGTAGCCTACGAATGCAATCTTCACGATTTTGCCGAGCTGCTACTTTTACAGAAGCTCGGTCCGCGCACGCTTCAATCGCTTGCATTGATCGCCGAAGTGATTCACGGCGCTCCGAGTCGATTCATAGATCCCGCGCGCTTCTCGTTTGCGCACGGCGGCAAGGATCGTCATCCGTTTCCGGTGCCGCTGAAAACCTATGACGAGTCGCTGAACTGCCTCCGAACTTCCCTCGATCAGGCAAAGCTCGGCGACCGGGACAAGCTCGACGGTTTTCGCCGACTGGATGGATTCGTTCGGGCCGTTGAGACCCAGCTCGAACCGCAAGCCGATTTTGATGCGCTGATTCGCCACGAACAGGCGATCTCTCCATGCCTTGACGGCCGTTCTGTTTTTGACCGGCCAAAGCAGCTGTCGCTTTTTTGACTGCCGCTCCGCGTGATATTCCCGTTGAAACCTTACTGAAAATCCCCCGCAAAGCATGTCCTCAGCGGAGTCGAAGGGCGCGAAGGCGCAAAATTAAATTGTCATTTCGACCCCTTCGATACCTCAGGGTAAACTCCGGGAGAAATCCTTCTAAATGTTGGCGCACTCAAATTTGATTTGCCCCAGCAGCAGTTGCAGATGAAAAATTGCTCCACCGCAACCGGCGCGGCCAATGTGCTAAATTAACGTCACGCGAATGCAAAAATCCGATCTTCCTATCTTTGAAATCGAGCAGACACTCCTCGAAACTTTGCGGACGCACAAACGCCTTGTAGTGACTGCGCCTACCGGCTCCGGAAAATCAACCCAGGTGCCGCAGATGCTGCTTGATGGCGGACTGCTCGGCGATGGACAGGTGACAATATTGCAACCGCGGCGGCTGCCAACCCGGTTGCTCGCGAGCTGGGTCGCGCGTACTCGAAACGTCAAGCTTGGCGGTGAAGTCGGTTATCAGATGCGCTTCGATAGCGTCATCTCTAATTCGACCCGCATTTGCTACGTCACCGAAGGCGTGCTGTTACGCCGGATGCTCGACGATCCTGAGTTGCGCGGCGTGAGCGCGGTTATTTTCGACGAATTTCACGAGCGCCATCTCTACGGCGACATCACGCTGGTGCGAGCCCTTGAAATTCAGCAAACATCGCGGCCCGACCTCATCATCATTGTGATGTCCGCGACTCTCGATATTGCCGCGGTGGAAAAATATCTCCAGCCGTGCGCCTTGCTCTCGTCAGAGGGACGCGCTCATCCAGTCGCCACCGAATACCTCTCTCAAGTGGCCGGTGAAACGCCCGTCTGGAGTTTGGCGGTCAAAGAGCTTCTCCGCGTGCTTCCTCAACAGGCAGAAGGCGACGTTCTCATCTTTATGCCTGGCACGTATGAAATCGCGCGCACCGTGCGTGAGGTTTCAGCCGTTCTCGGCGCGCAATTCGCCGTTTTTCCGCTGCACGGCGAGCTCACGCCGAAAGATCAGGACGCCGCCGTTGCGCGCTATGACCGGCGCAAGATCGTGGTCGCCACCAATGTCGCCGAAACTTCGCTCACGATTGACGGCGTGCGTCTGGTGATCGACAGCGGCTTGGCGCGCATTCCCCGTTACGATCCCTATCGCGGCATCAACACTTTGCTGATCGAAAAAATCAGCCGAGCCGCGGCCGATCAACGCGCCGGCCGTGCGGGACGCACCGCTCCCGGACACTGCCTCCGCCTGTGGAGCGCGCACGAGCACTACGCGCGCGCCGCGCACGAAATTCCAGAAGTGAAGCGCCTCGACCTTTCGGAAGTGATTCTCACTCTAAAAGCGAGCGGTATCAAAGACGTAAAGAGCTTTCGCTGGCTCGAGAGACCCGACACTCATGCCCTCGAACGCGCCGAAACGCTGCTGCTCGACCTCGGCGCCGTCGATCCGAACACCGGCGCAATCACGGCTCTAGGCGGGCGCATGTTACGGTTTCCTTTGCATCCGCGCTGCGCTCGCATGTTGCTCGCAGCAGAAGAATATGGCTGCGTCCGCGCCGTGGCTTTGATCGCCGCGCTGACACAGGGTCGCGATTTGCTGCGTCGGCAAGAAAAGCAACATCATGATTCCCGTGAAGAACTGATTGGCGCAGAGACAGAGTCGGATCTTTTCTTGCTGATGCGCGCGTGGGAAGAAGCGAAGCGGAGCGGCTACAACAACGAACACTGCCGACGGCTCGGGGTGAATCTGCAGACGGCGCGTCAGGTGGAGTCAGTGTTCACACAATTCTTGCAGATCTCGGGAGAAGAAGGCTTGGAGGTACGAGAGACAGCCCTCGTGCGCGAAGCAGTGCAGCGTTGTGTGCTCGTCGGCTTTTCCGATCACCTCGCAAAGCGATTGAACGGCTCCCCTCGTTGCGAGTTGGTCCACAGCCGCCGCGGCACCCTGGCGCGGGAGAGCGTCGTTGAGGCGCCGCTTTTCGTGGCGTCTGAAATCCGGGAAGTGGAAACCGCGCGAGGCAGAGAACGCAATCTGAATGTCCTACTGAATCTCGCAACGGCTGTTAAGCAAGAGTGGCTGCGCGAGCTTTTCCCGGCTGAGTTCAGCGAAACCAAGAACGTGCTTTACGATCCGGTATTAAAGCGTGTGGTGGCTCGCGCAGAGACTCGCTTTCGCGATCTGGTTCTCCAAGAGAAGCTCACCGAAGACGTTCCAATCAATGAAGCCGCGGCGATTCTTACCCGCGAAGTTCTGGCTGGTCGGTTGACTCTCGAGAACTGGAGCGACGCCGTCGAGCAATGGATTCTGCGCGTCAATCGTCTGCGCCAATGGATGCCGGATCTCGAGCTACCGATGATTGGCGACGACGAGCGTGCGACCATTATCGAGCACATTTGTCACGGCGCGGCGAGCTACGGCGAGATCAAGCATCGACCGGTTCTGCCGCTAGTTAAGTCATGGCTTTCTCATTACCAGCAAAACTGGATCGACGAATACGCCCCGCAGCGCATTCAGCTCCCCAGCGGAAGAATGGTAAAAATCGTTTATGCCGTCGACGCGCCGCCTCTCATCGCTGCGCGCATTCAGGATCTCTACGGCATCAAGGAAGGACTCTGGATCGCAAAGCACCGTGTTCCGCTGCGGATTCAAATCCTCGCGCCGAGCAACCGCCCGGTTCAGGTTACCGACAACCTGTCGCTCTTCTGGCGCGAAACCTATCCCAAGCTCAAGACACAGTTGCAGCGCCGTTATCCCAAGCACGAATGGCGCTGATCGAGCATTGCGAACGCAAAATTAAAGAGAACCCACAATGCTTGCCGCGCATTGCTCGCGCTTCAGAGCCGCAGGGCAAACAAGTTTCTCGTTCAACCAAAAGGGAGAATTCGTCGTTAACGAACAGCTTGAGGGCATACAGGATGATAAGAGAAGATTTCGAGGATCATACTGGCGGAATTCATTCTCCAAATTCACTTCTTGGCACACCCGACTGACGAATAATCGAATGTAATGTGCCGATGCGAATTTCAACGTGATCGGGTACTGGAACAGTCACGGTTAACGTAGCTGTCTTCTTCTGCATGACTATGTGGCTGCCACGCCTGCGAACTTCTTCAAACCCAGAGTTTTTCAAGATAACGCAACATCCTTCCCGGACAGAACGCGCAATCTAGCCAACCGCTACCTCAACCTGTGTTATGAAAACTTCCTCCCGAAAACGTTGCTTGATTTCATCCGGAGATGCCGCTTCAAAAAACAGCTCCAAGGCTTCGCGCAAATTGTCGCGCGCTTCTTCGATGGTTTTACCTTGACTTGCTACATCGAATTCCGGACATAGCGAAACATATCCATCGCCTTCCCGCTCAATCAAAGCTGTGAGTTTCATTATGAGCCTCCGTAATCTCGAAGTATATCAAGCGTTCTGTTCTGCCGCCAACCTAATAAATAACACTGCTCTGGATAAGGTTGGGACCATTCTCCACGCGAACTCTACTTGTTCGGTTTACCGAAAATTTCATTGAACAACTTGTCTGCCGGCCGCCGGTCGGCGTTGTTGTCATCATCCGCATCGAAATAATCCACGCCCTCTTTCCGCTGAATTTCTTCCGGCAGATTGCTCTTGGCAATGTCAATGCGCAACGAATTGGAACCGGTGCGCGGCCGTCCTTTGCGGCCCTTTTGCACCTCCGTTTGCCCTTCGCGCGAAAGCAGCCAGTTGACGAACACCTTGGCGGCGTTTGGATGCGGCGGGTTTTGCAGCAGGCTCAGCGTGCCGCCCGAAGAACTCAAGGTGCCGCCTTCTTTGAGATTGAGAATCTGACCGACGGGTAAACCGTGTTCCATCGCCTTGTCCATCTCATCAGAGACGCATGGAATGCACAGTGAAAATTTCCCGGCGGCGAGCCAATCGATAGGCTGGCGATAATCTCGCGTAATCGAAACTTCCGTCTCGCCATAAAGCTTTTTGATAAATTCGGGCCCGAGCTTGGCATGGTAGTAGAAGAACAACACGGGATTATCCATGCCGCGCATACGCGGATCCACTGCGACGATCTTGCTTTTCCATTTGGGCTGCACCAGATCCCAGTACGAGCTGAACTCGCGCGGATTCACCAATTTCGAATTATAATTGATTTCGACTCCGCCGGCGTTGCCGATATAGACGAAGATGTACCTGTTTTCCGGATCGACATACTTATGCGTGCCGCGCCACCATTTGCTTTCATCCACAACTTCCGGCAGCAGCAAAATCGGCTTGATGGGATCGAGAAGCTTGCCGACATAAAGCGTGCTGAACGCGGTGCCCTTGCCGCCGGCGAAGAGATCCGCGATGCGCTTATCCGCACGGCGCTCGGCTACCAGCCGCGGTCCCAGATCGTTGCCGCGGCCGCGGAGCTGGCTGACTTTGATTTTCGGATAGGCCCGCTCGAAAGCCTTGACCGCCTCCTCGGTTAGCGGTCCGTTTTCGAAGATGTAAATGCTGACCACGCCTTCCTTCTCCGCCGCTGCAACGGCCTTGTCCCATTCGGCGCGCCAATCCGGCTTCGCACTCGCGGCGAAGCCCGCGCCGTGAGAATAGAGCAGCAGAAACAGCAACGAGAATATTTTTTTGGCCATTTTTTCGCCTAACGTTTGGCGCTGGCTACTCTAGAAGCCGCGCTGGTGAGTGTCAATATGACCGCACTCCGACTCACGAAGCGTGGACAACTTGATCGAGCCTCGTTGGCACGAGTCGCTTTGCAAACTCATTCGCAAGGTTGATTTCGCTCCGCTTCTTTTTCAGACTGATTGAGTCCGGTGACGATGAGTTGAGAAGAGGTGTGTAATGAGGCTTTATTTCAATCCGCAGAGCCGTGTTGTGATCGCCAAATGGATGCTCGATGAGTGCGGCGTGCCGTACGAGATCGTTCCCATTGATTTCACCAAGCGCGAGCACAAGACGCCGGAGTTTCTCAAGATCAACCCGGCAGGCAAGCTTCCGGCATTGGTCGACGACGATGTTACGGTGTTCGAAAGCGCGGCGATCTGTTTGTACCTCGCCGACAAATTTGCTGAAGCGAATCTCGCTCCGAAAATCAGCGCGCCCGAACGAGGGCGCTATCTTTCGCTAATGGTTTACTCGAGCTCCCAGCTCGAGCCCGCCATGGGCGACGCGCTGCTGAACGTACAAACGTTGCCGCAGCGCGGTTGGAGCGACTTCGAAACCGTGAAGGACGTGATCGAGCGTGAGCTCGGCGACGGACCTTATCTGTTCGGCAACTGGTTCACGGCCGCCGATGTGATGATCGGCTCGATGTTCGTATGGCAGCGGATCTGGGGCAAGCCGTCAGGGCGGCCCAAGCTCGAAGCCTACGTCGATCGCCTCCTCGCCCGCCCCAAGGCAATGAAGTTCGGCAAGTGATCGGGTCTCGATCCAACGGCCGCTTTTTTGGTCCGGGCTCAGAAATCTTCGCATGTTTTGTTCCAGTTGAGAATTGCGTGATCGTCCGGCTTTGCCGCCTGAAGTATATAGATACATTTCGATGGCAGTGCCGCTAAAGCTCCGGCAACAATTTGATACGATTTATTTCGAGTCCGGTCCTGAGGACGCTCCCTTATTCGTCGTATTAGTAAGAAAGAAGTAAAAGATGACTGAGAACCCTAATGAAGAAGGGCGAATTCGCGCTCTTATCGAAAACTGGCCGCTCGCAATGCACGCGATGGACGCCGCCGTCGCCGTCTCTCACTATGCTGCACCGGATGACAAAGGGAAACTGGAATCGCCCATGAGCATCTACAGGGACGGCGCTTGAAAGCGGCGGTCGGTCTCAAACCCTAGCATGAGTGTTGAGCACTGGCTTCGACGCATTACGAAAGGAGTTGGATGATGAAAATGAAGCTTTACGAGTTCGGGCCGACGCGAGCGATCCGGGTGCGCTGGACGTTGCAGGAACTAGGTGTTGATTTCGAACCTATCCGCGTCGATCTTTTGGCCGGCGAGCATCGGCGACCCGAGTTCCTCAAGATCAACCCCGCCGGCAAACTTCCCGTGCTCGTTGACGGCGATTTTGTGCTCACCGAGTCCGTCGCGATCGTGCTTTATCTGGCGGAAAAATATTCCGAGAAGGGGCTGCTGCCCGCCGGTCTTGAAGCGCGCGCGCAGGTTAATCGGTGGCTGCTGTTTGCCGCGACCGAGTTGGAACAGCCGCTCTGGCGCATTTCCCGCCATACATCGCTCTATCCCGAAGACGAGCGACTGCCCAAAGACGTGAGGCTTGCGGGCCGTGATTTCAAAGAGATCGCGGCCGTGCTGGAAAGGCACATGCAGGGACGTCAGTTCGTTGCCGGGGATCAGGTGACGGTCGCTGATTTCGTGACAGCCTACACGCTTGATTGGGGTAACGAGGCTAAATTGCTCGGCGATTTCCCGCAACTCGTGGCTTACATGGAGCGGATGTATGCGCGCCCGCATGCGCCGCCGCGGATCGCTGCGGCTTTCGCCGCGATCTCATCGGAGCAAAATTCGGCGCGCAGCGCCGGCAGAACAGACTGACGCAAAAGAAATGCGCGGCGACAAAGAGCCAAAGCTAAGTCGGCCAGAGGAGAACACGATGGAACCGGCTCGTCGAATCGTGATGTTTAACTGGATGACCGCCAACGGCTATTTTTCCGGAGCCGACGGCAACTTGGACTGGGTCGTCCCCGACGAAGAGCAGGCCAAGGCGGCCATGGCCGGCATTCCGCTCTTCGATACGATGCTGTTTGGCCGCCGCACCTATGAGTCTTTGAGAAATTCTGGAGCCGCGCCGACGACGGCTCTTCCACTGCGCCGGACGCGCACCGTCGCGGAGAACGAACGAAGGAACACCAGTCCATCGCCAAATGGTTAAACGAATCGAGCAAAGTGGTTTCGTCCAAGAACCTCAAGCACGCGACGTGGAAAAATTCCCGCATCGTTTACGAACTCGATCCGCGCGAGATCGAGAACATGAAACGCCAGTCCGGGAAAGATATGACAATCTTCGGTAGCAGCTCCATCGTATCTCAGCTCACCGAGCACAGATTGATCGATGAATATCAATTCGTCGTCTGCCCGATCTTTCTGGCCAGCGGTCGGCAGCTGCTGAACGGCGTATCGAAAAACACTCGGCTCGAGCTCGTCCAAGCCAAGCCGTATCCCTCGGGCGATGTTTTGCTTTGCTATAAGCTGCACTAGACTTGGCCAAACATCAGCCGTGGAATCGCAGCGGCCCAGTCGTGGCGCTCACCTCCCGCGCTAACGGCCCAACCGTTCGAGCTGCTCGAGATGATCGGTTTCCGACGCCAGTATATTCTCCAACCGAATGGCC
>Ga0075434_100003382_pt1 | contig 14278 bp, 4 predicted proteins | sample RhiMethybrSRZTD3_FD_75298 | JGI IMG/M metagenome (GOLD analysis project Ga0075434, IMG submission 75298) | Populus rhizosphere microbial communities from Tennessee, USA - Rhizosphere MetaG P. TD hybrid SRZTD3 | ecosystem: Host-associated > Plants > Roots > Rhizosphere > Soil | place: USA... | reverse complement strand
GGGCGTTCGGGGTGGCGCGCAACACGGCCGTCGTGTCCCCGGGGTTCGGCTTCACGGAAATCAGCGAGCAGCCATCGGGGGAGACCACACCGGGGGATCTACAGGCGGAATTTCGCACCAACGACAACACGATCGACGCGACGTGGCCGTTCACCCTCAACGCCGGGGCGCTGGGCCTGGAGATCAAGTCGGCGGCGACGGGAGGCACGGGTGTCGTGGACGCGGTGGAGTCGACGGTGAGCGCCGCACCGGCGTCGATCACGGCCGGGACCGGCACGTCGACTATCACGGTCACGGCGCGCGATGCCAGTGGGCTGCCGGTGAGCGGCGCGACCGTGGTGCTCGCCGCGAGCGGCGGCGGCAACACCCTGACGCAGCCGACCGGGCCGACTGATGCCAACGGGGTGGCGACGGGGACACTGAGTTCCACGGTGGCGGAGACGAAGGCCGTGACCGCGACGGCGAACGGGACAGCGATCACTCAACAAGCTGCTGTGACCGTCACGTCGGGCCCCGTCTCAGCCACGCTGTCCACGGTGACCGCGTCGCCGACCACCATCGCGCCCGGGGGCCAGACCTCGGCGATCACGGTCCTCGTGACCGACGCCCACGGCAATCCGATTCAGAACGCAGCCGTCGTCCTGTCCGCGTCGCCCGCGACGGGCGTCACCCTGATGCAACCGAGCCCGACCGACGCGGGCGGGACGGCCACGGGGTCGCTCGGCTCCACGGTGGAGGGAGACAAGGTCGTGTCGGCGACGGTGACGGTGGGCGGGACCACGACGCCGCTGCAGAGCACCGCGATCGTGAGCGTAACGTCCCAGGGCGCGTCGGCGATCGCCCATACGCTGCTCACCGCCGGCAACAACCCGGTCAACACGACCGTCTACACCACCGCCGGCATCGCGCCCGCCGCCAACGCGCTCGTGACGGTCGCGGTGCTGTCCCAGCGCTCGACCGGGGCGTCGCCCAGTCCGACGCTGTCGGGCGGCGGGATGGCCAGCTGGACGGTGGTGTCGTCGATCACGTTCGACACGGGCACCTTGCCGCTGCGCCGCCTGACGATCTACCGGGCCATGAGCGCCAATCCCGGGAGCGGTCCGATCACGATCACGTTCAGCGGCAACCAGTCCCACTGCCAGTGGATCGTGTCGCAATGGAGCGGGGTGGAGACGAGCGGTGTGAACGGAGCGGGGGCGATCGTGCAGACCGCCTCGAACCGGGCCGACGCGGTGAGCGGGCTCACGGTGTCGCTCCCGTCGCTGGTGCACGCCAACAACGCGGCGTACGGGGCGTTCGGGGTGAACCGCAACACGGCGGTGGTGACACCCGGGTCCGGCTTCGCGGAGATCAGCGAGCAGCCGTCGGCGGAGAGCACGCCCGGCGATCTCGAGGCCGAGTGGCAGACCAACGACAACACGATCGATGCGACCTGGCCGTTCAATCTGAACGCCGGGGCCGTGGGTCTGGAGATTCAGGCGGCGGCGGGCAGCGGCGGATCCCCTGTGGACCCGCAGCTCTCGTCGGTCTCCGCTTCGCCGACGTCGATCACGCCGGGAGGAGCGGGCTCATCGATCGAGGTGGTCGTTCGGGACGGGAGCGGCCAGCCGATCAGCGGCGCCGTCGTGGAGCTCACGGCGACTCCGACCACCGGCAATACGCTGACGCAGCCGGTCGGCGTCACGGACGCCACGGGGACGGCCGTGGGGACCCTCACGTCGACCAAGGCGGAGCTGAAGACCATCTCCGCCACCGCGCGACTCGGAAGCGTGACCACGCCGCTCAACGCGACGGCCACGGTCCTGGTCAACCCTGGACCCGTATCCGCCACGGCGTCCGCCATCAGTGCTGCGCCCACGTCGATCACCGCGGGGACGGGAACCGCGGCCATCACGGTGACGGTGCAGGACGCGGACGGCAACCGCATCCCGAACGCGATGGTGCAGCTCGCGGCCACGGGGACCGGGAACGTCCTCTCGGCGGCAGGCGCGACGGACGCGAACGGCGTGTACAACGGGACTCTGAGCTCCACCGACCCCGGGGACAAGATCGTGTCGGCCACCGCCACCGTCGGAGACGAGGGCACGCTACTCACCTCGACCGTGACCGTGACAGTGACCAGCGCGTCAGCAGTGTCTGCGTCACAGTCGACCGTGAGCGCGTCGCCCACCACGATCACCGCCGGGACCGGTAGCTCGACCATCACCGTGACGGTGAAGAATAGTGCCGGTCAGCCGATCAGCGGCGCGACGGTACAGCTGGCGGCGACCGGCACGGCGAACACCCTGATCCAGCCGGCCAACCCGACGGACGCAAACGGCGTGGCCACCGGCACGCTCAGCTCGACCGCGGCGGGCGTCAAGACCGTGTCGGCCAGTGCGACCGTCGGGTCGATCACCACGCCCCTCACGCAAACGGCCAACGTGACGGTGACCCCGGGACCGGTCTCGGCCGCGCAGTCGACGATCGGTGCCGCGCCGACCACGATCACCGCCGGGACCGGTAGCTCGACCATCACCGTGACGGTCGTGGATGCGCACGGCAACCCGATCAGCGGCGCGTCGGTCGCGCTCGCGGCGACGGGGAGCGGCAACAGCCTCTCGGCGCCGGGCTTGACGAACGCGAGCGGGGTGTACCAGGGGACTCTCAGCTCCACGGTTCCCGAGGACAAAGTGGTCTCGGCGACGGCGACTGTGGGAGCCGAGACGACGCCGCTCACTGCCACCGTGACCGTGACGGTGACGCCGCAGTCCGTGAACATCACGCAGACGTTGCTCACCATCGGCACCAACACGGCCAACCAGAAGGTGTACACGACGGCCCCGGTCGCGCCGGCGGCGGGCACCCTCATCACGATCGCGGTGCTGGAGCACAGCTCGTTGGGCACGCCGCCGGTTCCCACGTTGTCGGGCGGCGGCATGGCGGCGTGGGACCTGGTCGCCACCACCACATTCGATACCGGCACGCTGCCCCAGCGGCGGCTGACGATCTTCCGCGCGATGAGCGCCGGGCCGGGAAGCGGGCCGATCACCATCACCTCTACCATGACCCTGTCCCATTGCCAATGGATCGTGTCGCAATGGAATGGTGTGGAAACCAGCGGGACGAACGGGGCGGGAGCCATCGCTCAGACCGGCTCGACCACGGGCGACGCGGCGAGCGGCCTGACGGTCTCGCTCGCCCCGTTCGGGAACACCGGCAACGTTGGCTACGGCGCGTTCGGAGTGCGGAGCACCCTAGCGGCCGTCACGCCGGGCGCTAGCTTCACGGAGATCGGCGAGCAGCCATCGGGCGAGGGCACGCCCGGCGACCTCGAGGCCGAGTGGGCCCCGAACGTGGCGTCGATCGCGGCGAGCTGGACCAACCTGAACGGCGGCGCGCTGGGCGTCGAGATCAAGGCGCGCGCGGGACCCTGAGCAGGGCTCAGCGATGCACCGAATCGGCTGGAGGATCCTCTCCCTGGCTTTGCTCGGGGTAGCGGCGACGTGTGCCCCGGACGGAACCGATCAAACCCCGACACACCCTGACCTACGACGTCCGGCGTCGCAAGTCACCGAGCCGATCTCCGGCGACGTGCTGGTCGGCGCCGGCAATATCGCGCGCTGCGACCGGCCGAATGACGAGGCCACGGCCGCGATCCTGGACACCGTCGCGGGGACGGTGTTTACGATCGGCGACAACGTCACCGCGAGCGGCTCCACGACGGATTTCACCGGCTGCTACGACCCCACGTGGGGCCGGCAACGGGCGCGGACTCGTCCGGCGGTCGGGGACCGGGAATATCAGACGGCTGGCGCGTCCGGGTACTTCGCGTATTTCGGCGCTGCCGCGGGCGATCCGACCCAAGGGTACTACAGCTACGACCTGACGGACTGGCACGTCATCGTCCTCAATAGCGGCTCGAGCAGCGTTTCCACCAGCCTCGGCTCGCCCCAGGAGCAGTGGCTGCGCGCTGATCTGGCGGCGCACTCCCATCAGTGCATCCTGGCCTACTGGCACCACCCACGGTTCAGCTCGGTCGGCACGGCCGTCAACTCGACCGTCAAACCCTTGTGGGACGACCTGTACGCGGCGCGCGCCGATATCGTCCTCAACAGTCACTATCAGGTCTACGAGCGCTTCGCGCCGCAGACCCCGGACGGGGTGGCGGATCCCGTGAACGGCATCCGGCAGTTCACGGTCGGGACGGGCGGCGCCGGGACCCAGGGGTTCAGCACGACCATCCGACCCAACAGCGAGGTGCGAAACAGCGGGACGTACGGCGTGCTCAAGCTGACCCTGGGAGCGGGTGCCTACAGCTGGCAGTTCATTCCCGTGGCCGGTCAGACGTTCTCCGACGGGGGCAGCGAAGCGTGTCACGACCACACCGCGGTCGCCGCGGTGACGGTCGATCCGGCATCAGCCAGCGTGCAAGTGGGGCAGACGGTCCAGCTCACCGCGACCCCGCGGGATGCCGCGGGGAATCCGGTGAGCGGGCGGACAGTCACCTGGCAAAGCAGCGATGGGGGCGTGGCCAGCGTGTCCACGAGCGGTCGCGTGCTCGGCCTGGCGGAGGGCGGCGTGACGATCACGGCCACGAGCGAGGGGCAGAGCGGCTCCGCCGCCATCACGGTGACGGCGCTCCCTCCGGGAGCGCCGGTGGTCCTAGTGGGCGCGGGCGACATCGCGGACTGCACCAGTAGCCGCGACGAAGCGACGGCCGCGCTGCTCGACAACATCGCGGGAACCGTGTTCGCGAATGGAGACAATGCGTATCCCGACGGGACCGCGGCCGATTACACGCAGTGTTACGCCCCGTCCTGGGGCCGTCACAAGACGCGCACCCGTCCCGCTCCCGGAAATCACGACTACAACACGCCGGGGGCTGCCGGCTATTTCGGGTACTACGGCCCGCTCGCCGGAGACCCCGGCAAAGGCTACTACGCCTATGAGATCGGGGACTGGCAGATCATCTCGCTGAACAGCGACGTCGACATGAGTGCCGGCTCCGCGCAGGAGCAGTGGCTGCGGGCGACACTCGCCGCCAGCGCCAAGCAGTGCACGGTCGCGTACTGGCACCATCCCCGCTTCAGCTCGGGCACCACCCACGGGAGCTTGGCGACCACGCAGCCGCTGTGGGAGGCGCTGTACGCCGCGGGCGCCGAGATTGCGATCGCCGGCCACGAGCACAACTACGAGCGGTTCGCGCCTCAGACCCCCGGGCAGGCGCCGGATCCGGCCCACGGAATGCGCGAGTTCGTCGTGGGGACGGGCGGCGGCAGCCTCTACAACGATCAGGGCAGCCCGTTACCGAACAGCGAGCGCTTCAACGGGACGACTTCGGGGGTCTTGAAGCTCACGCTGGGTTCGGGAACCTATGCGTGGGAGTTCATCCCCATCGCGGGCCAGACGTTCACCGACGCCGGCAGCGGCACCTGCCACACCGCGCCCTCCACCGTGAGCGCGTCACCGGCGACCATTCGCGCGAGCACCGGGTCCACCGTCGCGACGATCAGCGTTACTGCCCGAGACGAGTCCGGGAATCCGCTCAGCGGCGCGACCGTGGTGCTCTCGGCCACGGGATCCGGCAACACCCTGCGTCAACCGCTGGCGGCGACGGACGCGAACGGCGTGGCGACCGGCACCCTCAGCTCGACTGTCGCGGAACTCAAGACCATCTCGGCCACGATCAACGGGGTTGCGATCCCGGCGACCGCGACGGTGGCGGTGACTCCGGCCCCGGCGTCGGCGCTGGCGTTCACGGTCCAACCGACGAGCACGACGGGCGGGGCGCGGATTGCCCCCGCCGTCCAGGTGGAGATACGCGACCCGCTGGGCAACCGGGTCTCGAGCAGCGCGACCGTGACGCTGGCGATCGGAACCAACCCGGCCGGCGGCACATTGCTGGGCACCAAGTCGGTCAACGCCGTTGCGGGCGTGGCCACGTTCAGCGACCTCGCCATCGACCGGGCGGGTACCGGCTACACGCTGCGCGCTACCTCGGGCAGCCTGGCGGCCGCGACCTCGACGCCGTTCGACATCACCGGCGGCTCGGTCTCGGCGTCGTTGTCCACGGTGAGCGCCGCCCCCACGACTATCGCGGCGGGCTCGGGGGTCGCGACGATCACGGTGACCGTGAAGGACGCCGCGGGCAACCCCGTAAGCGGCGCGACCGTCGTTCTGGCGGCCACCGGGAGCGGCAACACACTCACCCAGCCCACCGGACCGACCGGCACCAGCGGCGAGGCCACAGGGACCCTGAGCTCCAGCGTGGGCGAGACGAAGACGGTCAGCGCCACAGCGAACGGAATGGCCATCACACAGACGGCGACGGTGACGGTGACACCGCCGCCTCCGCCGCCCCCCGGCGCGATCGCCCAGGCGCTGCTCACGGCCGGCACCAACCCGACCAACCAGAAGGTCTACACCACGGCTGCCATCGGCCCGGCCTCAAACACGCTCATCACGGTGGCTGTGCTCGGACACAACTCGACCAGTGCCCCTCCGAGCCCCACGCTCTCGGGCGGCGGCATGACGACGTGGACGGAGGTGGCGAGCGTGGTCTTCGACGCCGTGGCGACGCCGCACCGGCGGCTCACGATCTTCCGGGCCATGAGCGCGGCACCGGGCAGCGGACCGATCACCATCACGTTCAGCGTAAATCTGTCCCATTGCCAGTGGATCGTGTCGCAATGGGCGGGGGTGGAAACGAGCGGCGTGAATGGGGCAGGCGCCATCGGGCAGACGGGGTCGACCAGCGGCGACGCGGTGAGTGGCCTGACGGTCCCGCTCGCGGCCTTCAGCAATGCCAACGACGTGGCATACGGCGCCTTCGCGGTGAATCGCAACGTCGCCGTGGTGAATCCAGGCGCGGGTTTCACGGAGATCAGCGAGCAGCCCTCGGGCGAAAGCACCCCCGGCGATGTCGAGACGGAATGGGCGGCGAACCTCAATACGATCGCGGCGGCCTGGACCAGCCTGAACGGCGGCGCGCTCGGAGTCCAGATCAAAGCGGCTGGGGGGGGCTCCGGGTCGGGCGTGGATCCGGCGCAGTCGACGCTGGTCGCGTCACCCGCGTCGATCACGGCGGGGGGTGAGACGGCGACGATCACCGTGACCGTGAAGGATGCGAGCGGCGCCCCGATCAGCGGCGCGAGCGTCGTGCTGGCGGCCACGGGGACCGGGAACACCCTGACGCAGCCCACCGGGCTCACGGACGTGAACGGTGTGGCGAGCGGGACTCTGGCCTCTACGGTGGCGGGGACGAAGACCGTATCGGCGACCGCGAACGGGACGCCGCTCAGCCACAGCGCCGCGGTAACGGTGACGGCAGGGCCGGTCTCGGCCGCGCGGTCGACCGTGACGGCGGCGCCGAGCGCGATCGCCCCAGGAGCGGAGACGTCCACGATCACGGTGACGGCGAAGGATGGCTTCGGGAATCCGGTGAGCGGGGCGACGGTGGTGCTCGCTGCGTCCGGGAGCGGAAACACGCTGACGCAGCCCGCTGGGTCCACGAACGCGAATGGCGTGGCGACCGGGACGCTGCGGTCGGACGTCGAGGAAACGAAGACGGTCTCGGCCGTGGCCGACGGGACGGCGATCACGCAGACTGCGACGGTAACGGTCGCCCGGGCCATATCGGCGTCGCAATCCACGGTGACGGCGTCCCCGACGTCGGTCGCTGCCGGTGAGGCGGCGACGATCACGGTCACCGTGAAAGACGCGAGCGGCACCCCGATCAGCGGCGCGAGCGTCGTGCTGGCCGCCACGGGGACCGGGAACACCCTGACCCAGCCCACGGGCCTCACCGATGGGAACGGGGTGGTGACCGGGACACTGGCCTCGACCGCGGCGGGAACGAAGACGGTATCGGCGACGGCGAACGGGACACCGCTCAACCAGACCGCCGCGGTGACGGTGACGGCGGGGCCGGTCTCGGCCGCCCAGTCGACGGTGACGGCCGCGCCGGCGACGATCGCGGCGGGGAGCGGAACGTCGACGATCACGGTGACGGCGAAGGATGACTTCGGGAATCCGGTGAGCGGGGCGACGGTCGTGCTGGCGGCGACGGGGACCGGGAACACGGTGACGCAGCCGGCTGGGCCCAGCGGCGCGAATGGGGTCGCGACCGGAACGCTGAGCTCGACGGTGGCGGAGCCGAAGACGGTGTCGGCCACGGCGAGCGGGACGGCCATCACCCAGACCGCGACCGTGACGGTAACGGCCCAATCGTCCGGAACGATCACCCAGACCCTGCTCACGGCCGGCACCAACCCGGTCAACCTGCAGGTCTACACCACGGCCGCCATTGCCCCGGCGCCCAACACGCTGGTGACGGTGGCCGTGCTCTCGCACCGGTCGTTCGCCGCTGCGGCCAGCCCCACGGTGTCTGGGGCGGGGATGACCTGGACGCCGGTGGCGAGCGTCACCTTCGATCCCGTGAGCGCGCCCACCCGGCGTCTCACGCTCTACCGGGCAATGAGCGGAGCGCCCGGGAGCGGCCCCCTCACCATCACGTTTGTCGGCAACCAATCCAACTGCCAATGGATCGTGTCGCAGTGGGACGGGGTGGACGTGAGCGGAGTGAACGGGGCGGGGGCGGTAGTGCAAACCGGCTCGACCAGCGGCGATGGCGTGACCGGCCTGGCCGTGCCGCTCGGCGCTTTCGGGAGCGCCAACAGCGTCGCCTACGGCGCCTTCGGGGTGAATCGCAACCTCGCCGTGATCACGCCGGGCGCGGGCTTCACGGAGATCGCCGAGCAGCCCTCGGGCGAAGCCACCCCGGGAGATCTCGAGGTGGAATGGACCACGAACGACGACACCATCGACGCGACCTGGCCGCTCGCCCTGAACGGCGGTGCCTTGGCGGTCGAGATCCGGGCCCGGACGCTACCCTAGCGCGGCACCAATATCACCCTGGCGACGCGCAGATCCGGGGGGAGCGGGGGCTCGCTCAACCCCCCGCACTCGCGCCGCTCGCGCGGCGGGAACGCCATCCGGAACGCCACGCCCGGCAGCGACGAGAACCAGACTCGCAGTACGCAGCCTGGCTCCGCCACTCCCGGAGCGCCGTACGCCCGCTGCAAGTCCCCGAGCGTCGACCCGACGCCTAGTCCTGCCGCCGTCTTCGGCCCACTCCGTTCCAGACTCACCTCGCGGACGGTAGCGCTCGGGAGGGTGTCGGTGAACAGCGCCGTGACGGTCGCTTCGCCGAGTCGTGCGGCCACAGTGGGCACGGCGAAACCGTCGGGATCTGACGTCCAGCGATACGTGAGCCCCGGGCAGTCACGTTGCAGGTCCGCCAGCGACGCGTCCAGCCGAAACGGCCCGATCGAGTCCGACGTGATGCGGGGGGGTTCGCGGCGGCACTGGGGAATGGGGCCGACGGTCTTCGGATCGCTGGTGGTGTCGGCAGGCCACGGCGAGGCCGCCGCGATTGTGGCGCCGTCATGACCCGCGTCCCCGAACGCCGTCACCGAGGTGCGGATGTTATCGTGGACCAGGTGCTGGTTGGGCTGTCCGGAGTTGGCCGTGGACGGGTCGATGAGCGCGGTCTTGTCCGCGTTCAAGAACCAGGTCGCCAGTTCCATTCGCAGCGTCACGTTCACGGTCGTGTCGGGCGGGACCTCGAGCGGCGGCGTCAACGCCGTTTCCTCCTGCTCGCTGAACCCCGAGGTATACACGAAGTCGCCGCGCTTGCCCGCACGGCTGTAGGTGCCCTCGACCCGGATCGACGTGCCGGCGAGCTCGGGGCGGACTGCGAGCAACGCGGCGTCGTGGCTCGGGTGCGGCGGCTGGATCGCAAAGTGGAAGACGATGTACGTGTCAGCGCGTGCCCGCGCTGTGATCATGGGTGCCGCTGGGTTCTCGAGCGGGAGCGTCACCAGCGCCGGTCCCATCTCGAGCGGGGCGCACGCCTCCTCCTCCTTTTCCTCAGGGTCGCATTCCCCAGAGCCCTGTGGCGCGAGCTGGATCTCCGCCAGGACCAGTTGGACGCGGTGGATGATGATCGAGTCGCGCCCCCGCGTTGCCAGGCCGCTGCCTCCCGGGGCCTCAGCAGACGCCTGACCGGCCGACAGGTGCAGCGCGACCGAGCCGGAACGCTGGCGCTCGCCGCAGCCGAGCAGGGCCAGCGTCAGGGCGGCCGCGGCAGCGGCGGCGCGGTGTGTAGCCTTCCCGTTACGAGAGTGTATCATGCCGACCCCGGGTCCTTTCAGAGTGGTGGTATAAGTCGTTGCGGCATAAGGGGCTCACTCGGCCCGGTTGTTGCCACTGCAATGGCTGAACCTTCGGGAACTCTTTCATGCGCTCAGCTTCCAGCCGCGTGCGGTCGGCGTGTATCCTCGTGGCGTCGGCTCTCGCCGTCGCCGCTTGCAGCGATGCCGGTGACCTCACACAACCGACCCAGAAAACTTTCATCACGCCGTCCGGCCTGATCACGTCGAACCCGCCCGTCATCTTCTCCGGGGCCGGCGACATCGGGACGTGCAACAGCAACAACGACGAGGCCACGGCGAAACTGTTGGACAACATTTCCGGCCCGGTGTTCATCCTGGGCGACAACGTGTACGAGAACGGCACCAACTCCGAATACAACAACTGCTACGCGCCCACCTGGGGCCGCCACAAGGCGCGCACCTTCCCCTCGGCAGGCAATCACGACTACAACACCAGCGGCGCGTCCGGCTATTACAACTATTTCGGCGCCGCGGCGGGCGACCCCGCCAAGGGGTACTACAGCTTCGACCTCGGCGCCTGGCACGTCATCGTCCTCAACAGCAACATCTCGATGACCGCCACGTCGGGGCAAGTCAACTGGCTCAAGGGCGACCTCGCTGCACACCCCAACCTGTGCACCCTCGCCTACTGGCACCACCCCCTGTACTCGTCGACCGGCGGCACCGGCTCGGGAGGCGTCACCTACAGCAGCGTGCGCCCGCTGTGGGACGTCCTGTACCCGGCCGGCGTCGACCTGGTGCTCGGCGGGCACCGCCATTTCTATGAGCGGCTCGGTCCGATGAAGCCGAACGGCAGCCGGGACGACGTCTTCGGCATACGCGAGATCGTCGCCGGCATGGGGGGTAAGAGCGGCGGGAGCGTGAGCAACAAGTTCCCCACCAGCGAAGCGGCCGACGGCGTCACCTTCGGGGTGCTGAAGTTGTACCTGTACGAGGACGGCTACGCCTGGAAGATGATCCCCATCGCGGGCAAGACATACACCGATTCCGGGAGCACCAACTGTCACGGCGCACCGGGTGGCCCGCCACCGCCGCCTCCGGGCGGCGTCTCGGCGTCGCAGTCCACCGTGAGCGCCACACCCGCGACCATCACGGCGGGCGGTGGGTCCAACGTCGCGACGATCACGGTCACCGCCAAGGACGCGAGCGGCAACCCGGTCAGCGGCGCGACCGTCACGCTGGCAGCCTCCGGATCCCTCAACACCTTGACCCAGCCTGCCGGGCCGACCGGCGGGAACGGCGTAGCGACCGGTACGCTCGCCTCCAACGTCGCGCAGCCCAAAGTGGTCTCTGCCACCATCAACGGCATCGCGATCAACCAGACCGCGACCGTCACGGTGCAGGCGGCTGCGCCGAGCCGGCTGGGATTCAGGGTCCAGCCCGCGTCGACGGCGCCGGGAGCGGTCATCACGCCCGCCGTGCAGGTCGGCGTCGAGGACCAGTTCGGTAACCTGGTGACGGCGGGCACGCCGCCGGACGTGACGCTGGCGATCGGCGTCAATCCTGGGGGCGGCACGCTCTCGGGCACGACGACGGCCACGCCGGGGTCGGGCATTGCAACCTTCGGTGACTTGAGCATCGACCAGCAGGGGAGCGGCTACAAGCTGGCGGCGTCGGCGCCCGGCCTCACGGGGGTGACGTCGCTCGCGTTCGACATCACGACCAGCTCGGTCGCGACGATCTCGCAAACCTTGTTGACGGCTGGTACGAACGGCGTCAACCAGCGCATCTACTCCACCGCCGCGATCGCGCCGGCGTCCAACGCCCTCATCACGGTCGCGGTGCTCGAGCAGAGCTCGCTGGGAACGCCCCCGATCCCCACGCTGTCGGGGGGCGGCATGGCGGCGTGGGATGTGGTCGCGACGGTCACGTTCGACGGCGGCACGCCCCTCAGACGCCTCACGATCTTCCGAGCGTTGAACGCCCTGCCGGGGAGCGGGCCACTCACGATCACGTCGACCATGACGCTGTCACACGCCCAGTGGATCGTGTCGCAGTTTGACGGGGTAGACGTGAGCGGGGTGAACGGGGCGGGGGCGGTGGTGCAGACCGGCTCGGCCAGCGGCAATACGGTGAACGGGCTGACGGTAGCCCTGGCCGCCTTCGGGAGTCCGAACAACGCGGCGTACGGGGCGTTCGGCGTGGCCAAGAACGCCATCGCCGTGACGCCGGGGGCGGGCTTCTCGGAGATCAGCGAGCAACCCTCAGGGGAGAGCACGCCCGGGGATCTCGAGGCGGAATGGGCTCCGAATATTCCGAGCGTCACGGCGAGCTGGGCGAGTCTCACCGCCGGCGCCCTCGGCGTCGAAATCAAAGCCCGAAACGGACCGTAGACTCCCGAATCGGCGGGCTCGGGTTGGCTGTCGTCGTGGCAGCCTGCGGCGGGGATCGGGGGCCCTTTGGGCTCCCGCTCCCCGTCGCGTCGGTGGCTGTCCGTCCGTCCTCCGCAAACGTCGACGTGGGGCAGAGCCTCATGCTCACGGCCCTGCCGAAAGACGCGGCCGGTCACCCGCTGCCCGGGCGCACAGTGGCGTGGGCAAGCGTGAACCCGGGCCTCGTAAGCGTGAGCTCCAGCGGGCGCGTGGCGGGTCTCGCGGCCGGGTCGACCGCGATTACCGCCACCGTGGAGGGGAAGGGCGGCACTGCCGCCATCAGGGTCCTCATACCGCCCGACGTCTCCTGTGTCAGCCAGGTGGGCCCGCTGCTCAGCTTGAGTGGCGTACGGCCCGCCTCCTATGCCAACACCGCCGTGGCCGACAGTACGAAGATCGACGCGTCCACCGCTCAGTTCTTGACGCCGGCAAACGATCCGGTACGCGTCGGCGGCGGTGCGAACATCTGCTTCCATGGCGGCGAAACGCTTGGACAACTGCCGCCGTCCACCGACTGGAGCACGATGCACGATACCTACGCATTCGAGGTGCGCGGCAGTCCGAGCTTCACCATCGAGGATATCAAGGAGTTCGACTACGGAGATGGCATCACGTTGGACGAGAACAGCACCAGCAATTGGAGCATTCGGGGGGTGCACTTCCGGTACATGCGGGACGACTGCGTGCAGAATGACTATCTCAACAGCGGCAGCATCGAGGATTCCTTCTTTGACGGATGTTACGAAGGATTCAGCTCGAGACCGTTCACCACCACGCAGGACGGCAGCAACCACCTGGTCGTCGTGAAGAACTCACTGTTCCGGCTCCAGGATATGGATCACGGCTACGCCGAGCCCGGGCATGGCGGGTTCTTCAAGTGGTCCGCCGAGGGACCCATGGTGGCGCTGTACAACAACGTGTACCGCCTCGACAGCCCCAGCACCCTCTCAACCCACACCCTGGGCCCTCCACCCGGTAAGCTGTGGGATTGTGCGAACAACGTGATGGTCTGGCTGGGGTCCGGCCCGTTCCCGGAGACCCTGCCTGCCTGCTACACCCTGCTCACCGGGGCCGCTGGTTTGGACTACTGGAACAACGCCGTGGCGCAGTGGAAGGCCAATCACCCGGAAACCCTGGCAGACGTCGGGCCGCCCATCGTGTCCCTGTACGTTCCCTCGGTGAGCTCGACACTGACGGGCAGCGTGATGCTCACGGCCACGGCCGTGGACGATCAGGAGATCGCGGGCGTGCAGTTCCGATTGGATGCCCAGAACCTCGGTTCGGAGGTGACGATCGAATCTCCCCTGACGAAATTCACGCTCACGTGGGATTCTCGCAGTGTGCCGAACGGGACGTACCTGCTCAGCGCGACGGCCAGAGATCCCTCGGGGAACACCAAGACCTCCGCCGCCGTAACCGTAACGATCAGCAACCAGCCCTAGCTGGGCGGCTGGTATCCCATCGCCTTGAGCGTCTCGTCGATGCGTGCGGAGCCGAAGTCGAGCAGCAGGCGCCGCAGATGGGCGCGCATGCGCCCCCGGCCCACGTAGGCGCGGAACTTCATGGCGCGGGAGAGATTGGGCGGCGGGATCTCCTCCCCGTCCAGCTCCCACGGGTGGAAGTAGAACATGAAGGGGCGTGACTTCAGCCCGCGGGCGACGCCCCAGCGGTACAGCCGATAGGGAATGA
>Ga0075434_100003375_pt1 | contig 14294 bp, 15 predicted proteins | sample RhiMethybrSRZTD3_FD_75298 | JGI IMG/M metagenome (GOLD analysis project Ga0075434, IMG submission 75298) | Populus rhizosphere microbial communities from Tennessee, USA - Rhizosphere MetaG P. TD hybrid SRZTD3 | ecosystem: Host-associated > Plants > Roots > Rhizosphere > Soil | place: USA... | reverse complement strand
GGCGGAGCGGCTGGCCGCTTTCATGGCCTGACCCGGCCGGTCAGGCGGTGCGCTCGAGCAGGTCCCGGATCGCCCCCTTCGGGTCGTCGGCGATCGGCGGGCCGTGGTCGAGGCAGAGCACGGCGAAGGGCAGGTCGAGCAAGCCCTCGACGCTGCGCCGGGTCGCGGCCGGGTCGTCGTGGTACTCGAGCGGGACGAACCGAAGCTCACCGCCCTCGCGCCGGCTGAGCAGGTCGGAGCACAGGAGCACACCCTCGGCACGCTCGAGCAGGAGGCAGAAGTGGACGTCCTCCGGCCCGGGCGTGTGCACGGCACGCAGGCCTCCCGGGAGCGAGTCGCCGGCGGCGTAGCGGTGATCGGGCTCGGCGTCCATCGCCGCCGTGCCCTGCGGCGCCCACACCGGCGCGCCGAGCTCGTCGCGGTAGCGCCACGCGGAGCGCTGGTGACATTTGGCGGTGAGGCACGTCGCCGTCGGGCGCGGCAGCGCCGCCATCTCGTCCGGCGCCAGCCGCACCGGGTCGACCAGGACCGCCTCGCCGTCGAAGGCGACCAGCTGGGAGCTCGAGAGCGATCCGCCGATGGCGCGGTTTCGGATGCGCCAGTGCCAGACGCCGTCGACGACCTCTTCGAATCCCGGAGCGGTCTCGGCGGGCTCGGTCATCGCGTCCTTTCCGGTCTGCGCATGTGAGGTAGGCCACAATCCACGGCGCGCCCGGGATCGTACTCCCCTCGTCCTCCGGTGCCCGCGGAGGTACCGGGTGAAACTCGAGGAGGGGGTACCTTGATGCACCGCTCGATATGGGGCCGGCGATGGGGGCTGGCCGTGGCAGTGGCGATCGCGGTGCTGGCCGTTCCGGCGGCCGCGCTGGCACATGGATACCGGCAGACGAACCTCGTTTCGGACCAGCCGGGCGTCGCCCAGATCATGGATCCGAACCTGGTGAACGCCTGGGGGCTCGCCGCCGGGCCGACCACGCCGCTGTGGGTGGCCGACAACGGCACCAGCGTGGCCACGATCTACCCGGGCGCCGTCGGCGGGATGCCGATCTCGATCGCGCCGCTGGTGGTCTCGATTCCGGCGATGGACCCGACCGGCCAGGTGTTCAACCCGACCATGGGGTTCAAGCAGGACGTGATGGGCACGGCCACGCCGTCGCTCTTCATCTTCGACACCGAGACCGGCTCGGTCGCCGCCTGGGCGCCGGGCACCACCACGGCGGTCACGATGTGGACGACGCCGGGCGCGATCTTCAAGGGCCTGACGCTGGCCCACGTGCACGGCCGTGGCGCGATGCTCTTCGCCGCCGACTTCGGCAACAACGCGGTCGACGTGTTCAACAGCCGGTTCCACCCGGTGAACACGCACGGCCGGTTCCGTGATCCGCGACTGCCGCACACCTTCGCGCCGTTCGGCATCCAGGCGATCGGCGGCCGGATCTACGTCAGCTACGCCAAGCAGGGCACGCCGCCCGACGAGGTTGACGCGCCCCACCTGGGCTATGTCGACGTCTACACGCCGCGCGGCATCCTGATCCGGCGGCTCGTCAGCCGCGGCGCTCTGAACGCGCCGTGGGGCATGGCGCAGGCGCCGCGTCACTTCGGCCGCTTCAGCGGCGCGCTGCTCGTCGGCAACTTCGGCGACGGCCACATCCACGCGTACGACATCCACAGCGGCCGGATGCTGGGGACGCTGCGGCGCCCGCACGGCGCCCCGGTCGTCATCGACGGCCTGTGGGGTCTGCGCTTCGGCAACGGCGTCACCGGCGCCCGCAACGCGCTGCTGTTCAGCGCGGGGCCGGATGGCGAGTCGCACGGCCTGCTCGGCGAGCTACGGATGGCCCACTAGCCGGCAGACGAATGGGGCGGGTCGCTGCGCGGTCGACGCGCGGCGATCCGCCCCTCGGTGCGGCGCTAGCGCCGCGTCGGCTCGAGCAGCGGACCCGCGGCGCGGCGGAAGCCGTTCAGGGCCGCCGGGATGTCCGTCACTGCGCCGGTGAGGTTGTAGACGGCGACATCGACCACGAGCGCAGCCGAGCCCGAGTGCGCCCCGATCTCGGTCGCAGCGTCGTAGCCGAACACGCGGGCGCCCACGTCGAGCGCGGCCACCGCCTCGGCATACGCCTCCGGGGTCACCTCGCCAGTCGGATCGGCCAGGTCGAGCGCCGCGCACAGCGACCCCACGCAGGGGACCCGGCGGCGGGCCGTTCGCAGCAGCCGCACGGCCGCTGCAGTGTGCGGGGTCGGGGCGACGGAGAGCTGCAGGTCGGGGGCCACGTCTCCAGGGTACGGGTCACGGCGGCGCCGCTCAAGCGCGGATTCCCGCCGCGACGCTGCCGATCAGGAAGCGGTAGCTCTCGTCCACGTCGAGGTCGATCCCGAAGCCGCCGACACGCTCGAGCTCGACGAACCCGTGCATCGCGCTTCGTAGCGCACGGGCGGCGTGAATCGCGGCGTCGCCCTCGAGGCCGAAGCTCCGCAGGACGGCGAAGACCGGCTCGAGCAGACGAGCGCCGGCAGCTGCCACGTCGTCGTCGCCGGGATCCGGCGCGCGCTGGAGCGCCCCGTAGACGCCGGGATGCTCGCGCGCATAGGCGCGGTAGGCCGCCGCCAGCGCGACCAGCGCATCGTCGCCGGCGCGGCCGACGGCGGCGTCGCGGAGCCGTTCGCCGAGCTCGGCAAGACCGGCCAGCGCCAGCTCGCGGCGCAGCCCGGCCAGGCCGTCGACGTGGTTGTAGAGCGACGGCGGACGCACGCCGGCGTCGGCCGCCACGGCGCCCAGCGTGAGCGCGTCGTACCCGTCCCGGTCCGCCAGCCGGGCGGCCGTCTCGACGACGGCCGCCCGGCTGAGTCTGCGGCGCGGCATCTAGGCGGCCTCGGCGCGGGCGACGCCGGCGGCGGTGAGCGCCCGCTCGATCGCGGCTGCGGGATCGGCGATCACCGGGCCGTGCCCGGCCGCGAGCGCGGCGGGCGCCAGGCCCGCCAGGCGGGCGGCCGTGGCGTTGGCCGTCGGGCGGTTCCACGTCGCCATCCCGACGAGCGGGAAGCGCGGGTTCGTGCGGCCGCCGGTGGACACACCGCCGAGCGTGGAGAAGGCGTCGCCGGCGATCAGCGTCCGGTCGCGCTCGTCGAGGAACGCGATGTGGCCGGGCGTGTGCCCGGGCGCGGCGACGACGCGCAGGGAGCCGACGCGGTCGCCCTCGTCGAGGAGCAGCGAGGGCCGCGTCTCGACGTCCTTCCAGCCTCCGCGCAGCTTCGACGCGGGCTCGCCGGGGTCGAGCGCGCGATCGCCGGCGAGCAGGCGGCTCTCGCGGGTCGAGCACGCGGCGACGGCGTCGGGCAGGAGCTTCGCCAGCTCGTCGAGCGAGCCGACGTGGTCGGCGTGGCCGTGGGTGAGGACGATCCGCACGATCGGGCGGCCGAGCCCCTCGGCGGCGGCGAGGATCGCGCTCCCGCTGCCTCCGATCATCGTGTCGACGAGGGTCAGGCCGTCGTCCTCGGGCACGAGGTAGGCGTTCACGAAGCGCAGCCGGGTCAGCTGGGTCAGGTTGGGGCGGACGGTGGTGACTCGCATGGGATGCTCCCTGGGTCGAACTTCTGAGATTAGTCTGTATACTAACAATCGTAGTTTCTTCATGCAAGTCCCTCCCCGAAATGGGGGAGGACGGTTACGTCAAAGCGTGGGCGAACCGGAACCCCTTCCTGTCGATAGTGGCTGGAGCATGGCGGCGCCCCTCGAATTCGCCCTTGTCGTGGTCCTGATCGGCGTGATGTACGCGCTGCTCCTCTGGGCGCGGCGGGTGCACGCCCATCGCAGCGAGGAGCTCCGGGCCGAGGCACGGGGCCGCGTCGAGCCCGTCGCCCACGCGCTGCTCGATGGCGAGCCGGCCGGGCGCACCGACCGCCGCGACGAGCACGCGCTCACCGAGATCCTGGCCGAGCTCGCGCCGGCCCTCAGCGGCGAGTCGCGCGAGGCCATCGCCGACCACTTCGAGACCAGCGGCGCGATCGCCCGCGTCAGCCGCCGCCTGGCCGATCCCCGCGCCCATCGCCGCGCCGAGCACGCCGCCCTGCTCGGCGACATGTGCAGCCCGTTCGCCGAGGTGCCGCTGCTCCAGGCCCTGAACGACCGCGACCCCGATGTCCGCCTGGCCGCGGCCCGCAGCCTCGGCCGCCTCCGCCCTCGCAGCGCCGCCGGCCCGCTCCTCTACGCGCTCGTGCAGGGGCTCGTCCCCCGCGCCGTCGCGGCCAACGCCCTGATCGCGATCGGCGCCGCCGCCCTCCCCGGCATCCGCAACCTGCTCTCCGACGAGGCGCCGGCCGCCCGCGCCAACGCGGTCGAGCTGCTCGGCCGGCTCGGCAACCCGCGCGACAGCCTCGCGCTGCGCGAACGGCTCGAGGACGACGCGCCACTGGTCCGCCGCCGCGCCTGCGAGGCGCTGGCCCGGCTCGGCGCCGACGACGCCTGCGACGCGCTCGAGGAGCTGCTGATGGACGAGGTGGCCGACGTGCGCATGTCCGCCGCGGAGGCGCTGGCCGCGATCGGCGACGAGCGCAGCGCGCCGACGCTCCTGCGGCTCGTCCACCACGACGAGATCGAGGTCGCCGAGATGGCCGCACGCGCCCTCACCGCCGTCGCCCCCGGGCTGGTCGTCGAGCTGGGCGGCGACATGGACGCCCACCCGCAGCTACGTCACGCCGCCAGCCTGATCCAGGCCGGCGTCGCGTGAGGACGGCCGTCGAGGTCGTCGGGCTCGCTTCGACCCTCTACGCCCTCGCGCTCAACCTGACCTACCTGCTGCTCTGGCCGCTGGCGCGGCGCGGTATGACGCGCACCGTCCGCCGTCGCAGCTGGGCCTGGCACGAGGAGGCCTTCGCGTCGCCGCTCACGCCCGGGATCTCGATCCTCGTCCCGGCCTTCAACGAGGAGACCGTGATCCTCGAGTCCGTCCGCTCGCTGCTCGCCCAGCGCTACTCGCGTTTCGAGGTCGTGGTCGTCGACGACGGCTCGACCGACGAGACGGCCCGCATCCTGATCGACGCCTACGACCTGCGCCAGGTGACACCTGCGCCGCGCAACAGGCTGCAGTACGAGCCGGTCACCGAGATGTACCGCGGTGCCGCCCCGCACGACATCACCCTCGTGCGCAAGGCCAACGGCGGCCGGGCCGACGCGCTCAACGCCGCCCTCGACGTTGCCCGCCATCCCTACGTCATCGTCACGGACGCCGACTCGATCATCGACCCGGACGGCCTCTCCGTGATGGTGCGGCCGGTGCTCGAGGATCCCGAGCGGGTGATCGCCGTCGGCGGGACGATCCGGGTCGGCAACTCGTGCCGGATCGAGTCGGGCCGGGTCGTGGAGGCACGGCTCCCGAACGGGCGGCTGGCCGCCTACCAGGTGATCGAGTACCTGCGCGCGTTCCTGTTCGGCCGCGTGGCCTGGGACTCGATCGGCGCCCTCGTGATCGTCTCCGGCGCGTTCGGGCTCTTCCGCCGCGACGTGGTCGACGAGGTCGGCGGCTACTGGACGGACACGGTTGGCGAGGACCTCGAGCTGACGGTGCGCCTGCACCGCCACATGCGCGAGCAGAACCGGCCCTACCGGGTCACCTTCGCCCCCGATCCGGTGTGCTGGACGGAGGTGCCCTCCGACATGGGCTCGCTGGGGCGGCAGCGGCGGCGCTGGCACCGCGGCCTGTGGGAGACCCTTTGGCGGCACCGGGCGATGATGCTGCGGCCCCGCTACGGCACGCCTGGCATGATCGCCCTGCCCTACTTCCTGACGTTCGAGTTCGCCGGGCCGCTGATGGAGCTGGCCGCCTGGATCGCGTTCCCGGTCGGCCTGGCGCTCGGCATCGTCAGCTGGCACCTGGTGGCCGCGTTCATCCTCTGCTCGTGGGTGCTCGGCACGCTGGTCACGCTGGTCGCCTGCGGCCTCGAGGAGCAGGGCTACCGCAACTACCGCCGGCTCCGCGACCTCGGCCGGATGATGTGCCTGGCGGTCTTCGAGAACATGTGGTTCCGGCAGCTGATCGACTTCTACCGGCTCGCCGGCGTCTACGACATCGCCCGCCGCAAGCAGGGCTGGGGCGCCATGCGCCGCACCGGCTTCAACGAGGGGTAGCGGGCTCCGAACAGATCGCTAACGGGTTGCCCACACGCCCTTCACCGGCCGGTCGGTAGCGTCTGCGCCGTGAGCCACGCCGGGGGGACGATGACGAGCGCTCCACCTACACGCGACCTCGCCTCCGAGGACCTGTGGCGCTATTCGCACGAGCGCGCGCAGCGACGGCGGGCAGCGGCCCGGCATCGGCGCACCGTCAAGCGCATCAGCGTCCCCCTGGCCGTGGCCGCCACCGCAGTCGGCGCCAACGCGACGGGCTTCGCAGCGCCGGCGCAGGCCGCGGGGAAGACGCGCTCGCGCGTCCATCCCCGCCGCATCCTCACGTGGGGCGCGTCCGGGCCCGAGGTCGTCCACCTGCAGCGCCTCCTCGGCGTGCATGCGGACGGCGACTTCGGCCCGGCGACGCTGCGGGCCGTGCGCCGGTTCCAGGCCGCGCACGGCCTGCTCGTCGACGGCCAGGTCGGGCCGCACACCTGGGCGGCGCTCGAGGCGGAGTGGCGCGGCTTCGCCGGCGAGGCCGTTCTGCGCGAAGGGTCCACGGGGCCGGCAGTCGCGGTCGTGCAGCGGCTGCTCGGGGTGACGCCCGACGGCGACTTCGGGCCGATCACGCTCGCGGCGGTGCGCGGCTTCCAGGCCCGCCACGGCCTCGTCGTCGACGGTCAGGTCGGCACCCACACGCTGGCGGCGCTGCGGCGCGGCCGGGCCGTCTCTGTCCGCCACCACCACTCCGCGCCCCCGCGCCGGGCCGAGGGCGTCGGCGCCCGCGCCGTCGGGATCGCCGAGCGCTACCTGGGCGTGCCCTACGTCTGGGGCGGCGCATCGCCGAGCGGCTTCGACTGCTCCGGGCTCGTCATGTACGTGTATGCGCAGCTCGGCATCGACCTGCCCCACTTCGCCGCCGCACAGTTCCGCGACGGCCGCCACGTTCGCATGGATCAGCTGCGCCGCGGGGACCTCGTCTTCTTCGACGACCTGAACCACGTCGGCATCTACGTCGGCGGCGGCCGCTTCATCCACGCCCCCCACACCGGCGACCACGTCCGCATCTCGAGCCTCTCGAGCGGCTGGTACGCCGAGAACTACGACGGGGCGACGCGGGTCGCGTAGCGGCCGGGGCAGCCCTTCTCCGCCTACCCTTCCCGCGTGCACCTGCGCGAGATCAGGCTGGCAGCACGACGGCTGGAGGAACAGCGGGCGCTCTACGCCGGGGCGTTCGGCCTGGAGGCCACGTACGAGGGCGGCGCGCTCGCAGTCCGCATCGGCGATGCGCGGCTCGTGCTCGGCCCCGGCGAGCCGACGCCGCAGCACTTCGCGATCCGCATCCCATCGGCGTCCTACGAGGACGCGCTCGACTGGCTGGGCGAGCGCGTCGACCTGCTGACCGGCGAGGACGGCGGCCGCGCGTTCGCGTTCCCGGACTGGAACGCCGACTCCGCCTACTTCGCCGATCCCGACGGGAACATCGTCGAGCTGATCGCCCACCACGACCTGCCCGAGCCGTACATGCCGCCCTTCGGCCCGTCCGCACTGCTCGGGATCTGCGAGGCCGGGATGCCCGTCGACGACGTGGGTGCGTTCCTCGACGAGCTGGAGCGGCGAACCGGCGCCGGCCGGTGGAGCGGCAACCGTGAGACGTTCGCTGCCGCCGGCACCAAGGCCGGCTCGCTGATCGTCGTCCAGCGCGGCCGCGTCTGGTACCCGACCGATGCCGCTGCCGCGACCCGCCCGCCGCTGGCGGTCGAGACCGACGCCGGGACGCTGCCGTGGTGACCGTCGCCGACGTGCGGGCCGTCGCGCTCACGCTCCCGCGCACCCACGAGGCCGTCGTCCGCGGCCGCATCAAGTTCCGGGTCGGCCAGATCGTGTACGTCGCCTTCTCCCGCGACGAGACGCTGATGGGCTTCGGCTTTCCCAAGGAGGAGCGCGAGTGGCTGGTCGGCACCGAGCCGGAGAAGTTCATGATGCCGGGCGAGTCCGACCTCCGCTTCAACTGGGTCGTCGCGCGGCTTGCGGCACTCGACGCCGAGGAGATGCGCGGCCTCGTGATCGACGCCTGGAGCCTGTGCGTGCCGAAGCGGCTCTCGGCTCCGTACCGAGAGAAGGCCTAGGAGGATTTGCGATGGTCGACCTGCGCATCCGTACGCCGAGTGGCGCCGTGCTGGCGGCCATGTACTCGCCGGCAGGCGAGACAGCGATCGTCGCGCTCCACGGCGCGAGCGAGGGAACCGGGCAGAGCCCCGCGTATCGTCACCTCCACGAGCTGCTTCCGCCGGCCGGGATCGGCGTGGTCACGTTCGATCGTCGCGGCGAGGGGGCGTCGACCGGCGAGACTTCCCGCGGCCGGTTCCCGCTGCAGGTCGAGGACGCGCTCGCGGTCATCGACGCGCTGGACGTCGAGCGGGTCGGCGTCTGGGGCCTCAGCCAGGGTGCATGGATCGGCCCGCTCGCCGCAGTCGCCTCGAGCTCGGTGGCGTTCCTGGTGCTCATCGCCTCGACGGGAGTGACGCCGTCGGAGCAGATGCACTACGCCGTCGCCTGCCAGCTCCGACTCGCGGGATACGACGAGCCCGTCGTTGCGCACGTCGTCGACCTGCGCCGCCGCTTCGAGGCATGGGTGCACGCGCCGGAAAACGGGGGCGCCGCCGCCCTTGCCACCGACCTCCAGCACGCGTCGGCGGCGACGTGGTGGGAACACGCCTGGCTGCCCCCCGAGCTCCTGGACGATGAGGACCGGAGGATGTGGATCGACGAGATGGACTTCGATCCGCGGCCGGTGTTCGCCGGTGTCAGCGTGCCCACGCTCCTCTTCTACGGGGCGGCCGACTCCTGGACGCCGGTCGCCCCCAGCGTGGCCGCGTGGCGCGCGGCGCGCGGCGATGACGTCGAGATCGTCGTGATCCCCGATGCCGAACACGACCTGACCCTGCCGGACGGCCGCCTCTCCGACACGTACACCCACCGGCTCGTCGAGTGGGTCACGCAGCGACGCGGCTAGGTGATGCGAGCTCGCGGCGCCGCCGCAGCCGCACGCCCATGCCCGCGCACACGAGCACGACGGCGCCGACCGCGATCAGGACGTCGCCCACGGAGAACACGTTGCCCATCGGGATCCACGCCGGCACCGGCCAGCGGTCGATCAGCCAGGGCAGGTTCGGGTGCACCGCGATCTCGCTGTTGTTGTGGACGCCCTTGTAGAGCACGCCCGCGGCCCGCAAAGCGGAGGCGCGCGCCGGCATGTGGCCGCCGTTGGCCACGACCGCGGCGAGGTTCGAGAGCATGCCGAGCCCGACGATCCCGGCGCCCGGCAGGCGCACGTTCACTGCGACGGCCGCGATCAGGAGCGCGTAGGAGACCATCCAGAGGACGGTCGCGAGCGAGTCGCCGATGCTCCACGGCAGCACGCCGGACGGGTAGCCGGCGATCTGCAGGCCGATCGCGGCGTAGAAGAGCCAGGGCGCACGGATCGGGATCGCCGCCAGGGCCGAGACGCGACCGCCCAGCAGCCGGCCGAGCACGAGCCCGACCAGGACGGCGAGGACGAGCACCATCAGCCGGCCGCCCGCACGTCTGCGATGTCCGGCTCCTCGGCCTGGAGCCGCTCGAGCGCGGCGACGACGCGCGCGTCGAACTGCGTCCAGCAGCGCTTGCGCAGCTCGACGATCGCAGCCGAGGCGGTGCCGGCGGCCCGGTAGCAGCGGTCGGACGTCATCGCGTCGAACGTATCGGCGACGAGGATGATGCGCGAGCCGAGCGGGATCTCCTCGCCCGCCAGGCCGAGCGGGTAGCCGGAGCCGTCCCACCACTCGTGGTGGTGCAGGATCCAGCGGTCGACCGGCGAGACGCCGAGGCCCTCGAGCAGGCGAGCGCCGAGCACGGGATGCTCGCGCATGACGCGCAGCTCGTCCGGGTCGAGCTTGCCGGGCTTCTGCAGGATGCGGTCGGGGATGGCGATCTTGCCCAGGTCGTGCAGCAGGCCGGCCAGGCGCACCTGCTCGACCACCTCGACGTCGAGCCCCATCGTGCGCGCGATCGCCTCGGCCAGGCGCGACACGGTCTGGGAGTGGGCGCCGGCGTAGGTGTCCTTGGCGTCCACGACCCGGATCAGGCCCTCGGCGGCGCGCAGGCGGGCGTGGCGCTCGGCGGCCTCTGCCAGCTCGGCCGGCGTATAGGAGCGGACGACGGTCGGGCTGTAGAGGCAGGTGCGGTTCTTGCCGTGGTTCTTGGCCCAGTAGAGCGCGGCGTCGGCAACGTCGTAGAGCATCTCGCGGTCGTGCCCGTGCTCGGGGAACACCGCCAGGCCGACGCTGACCGTGACCGGCTCGCCGTGCGGGAACTCGGTGGCGCCCAGCCGCTCGTGGACGCGGTCGAACACGGCGTCGGCCGCCCACGATGTGTGGCCGGGCAGGAGCGCGGCGAACTCCTCGCCGCCGATGCGGTAGGCGCGGCCCTCGCCGCACTGCTCGCGCAGGACCCTGGCGACGAGCCGCAGGACGGAGTCGCCGACCGGGTGGCCGAAGCGGTCGTTGATGTCCTTGAACCCGTCGAGGTCGATCAGCGCGAGCGACATGAGCCCGTCCCCGGCGGCGGCCTCCTCGAGCTCGCGGCGGAGGTCGATCTGGAACGAACGGTGGTTGCCGAGCGAGGTCAGGCCGTCGGTCTCGGCGTCGCGAACGGCGAGCACGGTGCGGTACGACGAGCGCAGGTAGAGCGCGAGCGCGAACACCGGCCCGGCCAGGAGCAGCTCGAGCGGCGGGTCGACCTTCCAGAGCGACACCGCCAGCGCCGAGATGAAGGCCATGATCAGGAACGCGGGCCCGGAGTCGCGGAGATACCCGCGCGGCGCGCTGCGGAGCGAGGTGCCGGTCGCAAGCGCGACGGCGACGGCGACCAGGGCGACGTTCGTGACGACGTACGTGGCGCCGCCGGCGAAGGCGAGGATGGTGAGCTTGGCGGCGTCATCCGAGGCGATCGCGCCGCCGTTCCAGCCGAGCAGGAATGCGGGCAGCGCCGAGGCGAACGCGGCGAGTGCGTAGGCGGACGCGTTGAACGCGCCGCGCAGCGACAGCCCGCGCTCGGAGTACTCGACGATGGCGGTGGCGACGAGGGCGGCGATGACCGCGTACTGCCACCCGAACAGGATCTGGGCGGCGAGCAGGAAGACGAACGCGAGCGAGACCCTGCGCGCGCCGCCCTCGTCCAGCGGGACGGGCTTGAATTCGGCGGCGAGGGCCGCGAGCGCAAACACGAGAACGCCCGCCAGGGCGTCCCTGGCGGGCGGCGCTGCGGCTGCAGTCAGGGCCGCCCCGACCGCCACCGGTACCGTCGCGGCGATGACCGTGACGACGTACCAGAGCAGTCGGGGCGGCAAGGCGTCGTTCGGGGGAGCGGCGGAGGAGGAAGTCACGGAGGTTCCAGTCCCGTTATCGGCCGGGACGGTTGACCGCGTGAGGGTCGACTCCGGCGCTCAGGCCGGCTAGGACCAGCGCATACCGGCGCCGGAGGCGATCACGAACGAGGCGATCGCGCCCAGGGCCAGGACGACGCGCACGGCGGGATAATTCCACTTGATCACAGCGCACCTCCCTCGGGGGCGGGATGGGGGTCAGGGCACACGACGTCCGCGGTCGTCGGGATGGGGTGCCGGCGGCCGCTGCTCCGGGCTGGGGGCCGCGGAGGCGTCTGTCTCGTTATGAGGGAGAAGGCCCCCGAACGGGAATCCCCCGGCGGGGGGATCGCACCCAGTTCCTTACAGGGGTACGCCTTCCGGGCGGCTCAGGGCGGCGCGATCCGGCCCGCCGGCGTCACCCGCACCGCCCGCGATCCGAGGTCGTCACGGGAGAGCCGGCCGATCAGCTGTGCGCCGGTGTGTGCCGGGTCGGGCTCGGGCATCCCGGCGTCGACGAGCCGCACCGACGTGATCCGCCCCGAGTGGAAGGCGCCCTTCGCCGTCAGCCGGACATGCAGCACGGCGGAGTCGCCCAGGGCTCCGTCGACCCCGAAGTTGTGGTACCCGGCGAAGTTGCCCAGGCTGTAGGCGATCAGACGGCGGTGGTAGACCTCCATCCCCCGCAGGACATGCGGGCCGGAGCCGAGGACGAGGTCGGCTCCGGCATCCACGGCCATGTGCGCGAATGCCTCGGCGTTGCCGCGGTCCTCGCCGACGTAGCGCTCCTCGGCGCCGGTGACGTGCTGGGCGTCGGTGCCCTCGGCCCCGGCGTGGATGGCGACGATCACGATGTCGGCCGTCGCATCGGCCTGCTGGATCAGCGCCCGGGCCGCGGAGAGGTCGAGCAGCGAGGCGGTGGCGGAGTACGGGGCGAAGCCGAGGATGCCGACGCCCAGGCCGCCGGCCCGAACGACGGTGATCTCGCCGGGGAGCCCGGTCTGGGCGATCCCGGCCGCGTGCAGCGCCTGGACCGTGTCCGCCAGGCCGGTCGGGCCGAAGTCGGAGGAGTGGTTGTTGGCGTTGTTCAACACCGTGAACCCGGCCGCGTGCAGGTCGGACGCGAACTCGGGCGGCACCCGGAACGCGAAGCAGTTCTTCGCCTTGCGCTTGCACTTGCTCGTGGTCGCGTCGGTGAGCGTGCCCTCGAGGTTCCCGAACACGATGTCGCCCCGCAGGTCGGCCCGCATCGCCGCCAGGTAGGTGCCGGGCGACGGCGGCAGCTCCGGGGTCGAGCCGAGCATCGTGTCGCCCACCGCCGCGATCGAGATCGTGCGCCTGTCGGGCGGCGGCGCGGCAGGTGTCGTCGTCACCGGCGTCGTGGTCGTGACGGTGACCGTCGTGTGCGACACGGGTTGCGCCATCGCGTGCTCGCCGCCGGACACCAGCGAGTGGGCGCCGTAGCCGGCCGCCAGGGAGACGGCGCACAGGCAGAGGACGGCCACGATGTGGGCCCACCGCCGCGGCCGGCGCCGGCGGCGGGCGTATGCGTCGGTCCGTTCCACCCTTCACTATCATCGCCCACCGTGACGTTGGAGGCACGCATCCTGGATGCGGTCACCGCCGGCAGGGAGGAGCTGGTGGAGCTCACGGCGCAGCTGGTCGCGTTCGACACGACGGCCCGCACGCCGACGGACCCTCCCCGCCAGGAGGCGGCCCTGCAGAACTATCTCGGCGACCGGCTGCGGTCGGCCGGGGCGTCGGTGGACGTGTGGGAGCCCGCGCCGGCCGACATCGCCGGCTCGCGGCAGATGCCGCCCGGGCTCGGCTTCGAGGGCCGGCCGCAGATGGCGGGCCGGTTCGCGGGTGCGGGCGGCGGCCCGAGCCTCCTCTTCAACGGCCACATCGACGTCGTTCCGTCCGAGCCGCGCGACCGCTGGACGAGCGACCCGAACCGGGCGGAGGTGCGCGACGGCAACCTCTACGGCCGGGGCTCCTGCGACATGAAGGGCGGCGTGGCCTGCATGGTCTACGCGGCCGAGGTGCTGCAGCGGCTGGGCATCCGGCTGCGCGGCGACCTGATCGTGAACACCGTCACCGACGAGGAGTCGTCCGGCGCGGGCGGCCTGGCCGCAGTCCGCCACGGCGTCAAGGCCGACGCGGGCATCGTCACCGAGCCGACCGCGTTCGAGGTGTGGGTGGGCTGCCGCGGCTCGCTCACGCCGACCTTCCGGGTGACGGGCCGGCCCGGGCACGCCGAGATGGCGCAGGCGCACTGGCGCGACGGCGGCGCCGTGAACGCGATCGAGAAGATGGGCATCGTGATGGACGCCATCGCCCGGCTGCGCGACGAGTGGCGCGGCAGCCCGGCCCAGCGCCACGACCACCTTCCGCCCGGCGACATCGTCCCGGTCAAGATCGGCGGCGGCGAGTGGACGGTGACCTATCCCGCGTCGTGCTGGATGACCTGCGAGGTCACGTACCTGCCCGGCCGCGCGGATAGCGAGGGCTGGGGCCGCGAGGTCGAGGCCGAGATCGCCGACTGGGTGGCCCGGGCCGCGGCGGCCGACGCCTGGCTGGCCGAGAACCCGCCGGTGATCGAGTGGGACCTCGACATCCCGCCGTCCGAGGTCGATCCGGCGCTTCCGATCGTCGGCACGATGATGCGGGCGACGGCGGCGGCCGGGAAGCCGGGCGTGCTGGGCGGACTCGACTCCTGGTACGACGCCGCGACCTTCACCCGCTTCGGCGACACGCCCTCGATCGGGTACGGGCCGCGCAGCATCG
>Ga0075434_100003374_pt1 | contig 14296 bp, 16 predicted proteins | sample RhiMethybrSRZTD3_FD_75298 | JGI IMG/M metagenome (GOLD analysis project Ga0075434, IMG submission 75298) | Populus rhizosphere microbial communities from Tennessee, USA - Rhizosphere MetaG P. TD hybrid SRZTD3 | ecosystem: Host-associated > Plants > Roots > Rhizosphere > Soil | place: USA... | reverse complement strand
CCGCCCCACCAGGATGCCTGCTCGTCGCTCGTGACCCCGATCTCGAAGCCGGTCACCTGCCCCGCGATGTAGGCCGCGTAGCCGTCGCCGGCCTGCACGCGCTGGTGGTCGAAGCGCGCCGGCATGAAGATGATCGGCTTGCCGTTCGCCGCCTCGAGCACGCGCACGACGTTGGTGGTGATCAGCGTCCGGCGCGCGAGAGCGCCGAGGTACACGGTCTCGAGATGCGCGAACGTCGTGTAGTCGCCCTCGATCGTCAGCACCGTCTCCCACGGCTCGAGCCGGTCGCCGTCGTGCAGGGCGCGGATCGTCAGCCCGTCCGGCTCGTCCGAGCAGAGCCGGAGGATTGCGATCGCCTCGTCCACGCCGCCGAGAAAGGCGTCGTTCTTTTGGAACACCTGGACGACGACGCGCGGGTGGCGGCCATCGGCGAGCAGCGTCGCGCGGGTGTGATTGAAGTACGCGTCGGTGTACCACCCCGCGCGCATCTTCTCGACGGGGAGGTCGAAGACCTCGGGGGCGAGGCGCTGTCTAGCCGGCTTGCTCGGCATGCTCGAGCTCGAGGCACGCCGCCAGCGCCGCCTCAGCCACCTCGAGCTGCTCGTCGCTCGGCTCCGCAGTCGAGAAGCGGTGCTGGAGCTCGTGCCCCGGCTTCGCCAGAGCCTGCGCGAGCGGGTTGTCCGGGTGCCGTGTCATCCAGCCGAAGAGCTCGGTGGCCACGGCGATCGAACCAATCTGGGCCGCCGCCTGCGCCTGGCGACGATGGCGCTCCGGCGCGAGTCCGGCCAGGACGTTGGCGACCGCGGATGTGGCGAGGAGCGGGCCGACGAGATGCCCACCGCAACGCTCGTGCTCTTTGGTCGCGCGCTTCCCGTGCTCATAGGTGCCGATCGAGATGTGCTCCGCGCCGTGGTACGCCGCGAGCTCGCCCGAACGCAGCGCGAACACCGCCGGCGCGATCGAGGCAACCGACGCCAACAGCTCCCGCGCAACCGGCCGCAGTCCGGACTCGCGCACGACGCGAACGAATACCGCCGCGCCGAACATCGAGGCAAGCGTACGCGGGGACTCAAGTGGCAGCTTCGCCGCCGGGAGCTTCCTCTTGATCTGCGGGAGTAGCGCCAGCGCCTCGGCGAGGCGAACCGGCCCGCGCAGGAACGGATTCTGGATCCGGGACGCCTGGAGGCGCTTGCGCGCCGAGGCGACCTCGATCCGCCCGTCCTCGCCCCGGATCGCGCAGGCCCAAGAGTGCGGCCCGTGCACGAGCACGCCGTTCGGGAGGGCCATGCCGCCGAGCCTGATCTTTTCCTCAGTCATCGCGCCGAAGGGTAGTCGGCTCAGCCGAGCATGGCGCGTGCTACGTGACGCAGCCAGTCGACTCCGAGCTCGATGTCGGCGACCGGGATGCGCTCGTCGGCGGAGTGGATGAGCGATGCTGCCACCTCCGGTGGCAGCTCGCCCGACGACGGGAAGAAGCCGTACGCGACCGTGCCGAATGCCTCGCGCAGCCAATGACTGTCGGTGAAGCCGACACACGCGAGCGGGGCGGCCATTGCTCCCGGCTCGGCCTCGGCGACCCACTCCTCGAGCGCGCGCCACAGTGGCGTGTCGAGCGACGAACGAGTGCCGCCGCGCGCTTCGATCCACTCGAACTCATAGTCCACGTCGCCGCCAAGCACCGCCCGGATCATCGGCTCGACGTGCTCCGGATGCTGGCCCGGCAACAGGCGGCAGTCGACCTCGATCTCGCAGAGCGCCGGAATGACATTCCGCTTTCGCGAGGCGGAGATGATCGTCGGTGAGAAGGTCGGGCCTAAGAGGGCGTCGACGACAACGGCCACGACCGGCGAGAGACCCGTCAGGCGCTCGACGGCCTGGTTGGCAGGCGGCACCTCATCGAGTACGACCCGGAGAAAGTGCTCGACCTCCGGCCCAAGCTGCGGTTCCGGCTGATAGGCAGCGATCCGATCGATCAGAGCGGTGGCATTGACAAGCGCGTTGTCGGCGATCCGCGGCACGGACGCATGGCCCGACCGGCCGTGCACGAGGAGCCTGAACGGCGCCGTCATCTTCTCTGCCACCGTCGCCTGGAAGAGCACGCGGCCGTCCTCGAGTTCCACCCGGTCGCCTCCGCCCTCGTTGATCGCGAAGTCGCAGCGGACAGCCTCGGGATGCTCCTCACACAGCCACTCCAGGCCGAAGCCGGCGCCGGCCTCCTCGTCGGCCGTCGCCGCAAAGATCAGGTCGCCGCTGGGACGGAATCCCTCGCGCGCCAGCGACGCCATGGCAACGGCATTGGCGGCGACCTCGCTCTTCATGTCGAGGGCGCCACGCCCCCAGACCATCCCGTCACGCAGCTCGCCCGAAAACGGCGGCACCGACCACTCGGCCGGGTCGGCGAGCACGACGTCGGTGTGCCCGAGGAAGAGGAGCGACGGGCCGTCGCCGCCCGGGATTCGCGCCACGAGGTTCGCGCGCTCGGGCACCTTCGCGATCAGCTCGCATTCGATGCCGTTGGCCTCGAGGTAGTCGCGCAGCAGTTCGGCCGCGGCCGTCTCGTTGCCCGGCGGGTTCGTCGTGTCGACGCGGATCAGGCGCTGGAGGAGGTCGGTGACCTCGTCGCGGAGCGTGGCCGTGCTCACCGGCGGGTTCCTAGCACGAAGACGTAGTTCCGCGAGAGGACACCGGCCGCGAGAGCCTCGAGATAGACGTTCTCCGCGTGCGCCCGTCCTTCCTCGCTCTGCTCCGCGAGCCAGGCCCGAAGCGGCGGCATGGACGTCGAGGCGAGCTCCCACAGCTCCTCCCCCGAGTCCGCTTCGACGCGCCACTCGCCGGTCTGCAGCTCGAGCTCGAACGCGCCGCCGAGCAGCTTGCGGACGTGCCCCTCGTTCGCCCATTCGCGCGCGTCCACGTCTTCGACGAACGTGCGACCCGCACGCGCGTGCGTCTCCGACCAGTGGTCGGCCGGCCACGCCGTGAGCGCCAGCCGGCCGCCTGGGCGGCAGACGCGCGCCAGCTCGGCTGCGGCACGCTCGTGGTCGGGGGCGAAGATCGCGCCGAAGGCGGAAGCGACCGCATCGAACTCCGCGTCCGCGTAGGGAAGCTCCTGGCAGTCGCCCTCGTCGAAGCGGATCGCGAGGCCCTCCTGCTCGGCGGCGCTGCGCGCCTTGGCGAGCTGGTCGGCGGAGATGTCGATGCCGGTCACGTCCGCCCCGGCCCGCGCGGCTCGCAGCGCCACGCCGCCGGTCCCGCAGGCGACGTCGAGAAAGCGCGTCCCCGACTCGACTGCGAGCGCCTCTACGACGCGATCGTGGATCGGCGCAAAGGTCTCTGCGATGCGCTCGTAGCTCGCGCCGCTCCAGGTGTCGGCGGCAGACACGCGGCGGAGCATACTGGCGGAATGGGTGACCTCTTCTCCGACGCCGCCGACCGCCATGCGAGCGAGGTAGCGCCGCTCGCGCAGCGGCTGCGGCCGGCGACGCTCGGCGAGTTCGTCGGCCAGGCGCACGTCCTCGGCGAGGGCTCGGCGCTGCGTCGCGCGATCGAGGAGGACCGCGTCCACTCCTCGATCCTGTACGGCCCGCCGGGCAGCGGGAAGACGACGCTCGCGCGGATCGTCGCCGCCTCGACCGGCGCGGCGTTCGAGGAGCTGTCGGCGGTCTCGGCGACGGTCAAGGACGTGCGCGAGGTGCTCGCGCGGGCCCGGGAGCGTCTCGGCACGACCGGCCGGCGCACGATCCTCTTCCTCGACGAGATCCACCGATTCAACAAGGCGCAGCAGGACGCGCTCCTGCCGGGCGTCGAGTCGGGGCTCGTGACGCTGATCGGCGCGACGACCGAGAACCCATACTACGAGGTCAACTCCGCGCTCATCTCCCGCACGCAGGTGTACGAGCTCGAGGCGCTGACGCCCGAAGAGATGACGGTGGTCGTACGACGCGGCCTCGCGGAGGTCGGCGCGGCAGCGTCCGACGAGGTCGTCGAACTGATGGCGCAGCGCTCGGGGGGCGACGCCCGTACTGCGCTGAACATCGTCGAGCTCGCGCACCAGACCGCGGTCGGGGCGATCACGGCGGAGAACGTCGAGGACGCCGCTCGCAAGCCGCCGCTCGTCTACGACAAGGCCGGCGACGCGCACTACGACTACACGTCCGCCTTCATCAAGTCGATGCGCGGGAGCGACGCCGACGCCGCCGTCTACTACCTCGCCGCGATGCTCGAAAGCGGCGAGGACGCACGCTTCCTCGCGCGCCGGATGATCGTGCTGGCCTCCGAGGACATCGGCAACGCCGACCCGCGTGCCCTGCTCGTCGCCGTCGCCGCCGCCCAGGCGGTCGAGCATGTCGGACTACCCGAGGCGCGCCTCAATCTCGCCCAGGCCGCGATCTACCTCGCCCGCGCCCCGAAGTCGAACGCGAGCTACCTGGCGCTGAACCGCGCCACGGCCGACGTGCAGGAGAGCGGTGCCTCGCGGCCGCCGAAGGCGCTGAGCGACGGCTCGTGGTACGGCCGCCGGCTCGGTAAGGGCGAGGGCTACACCTACCCGCACGACGACCCGCAGGGCTTCGAGACGAGCTATCTCCCCGAGGAGCTCGAGGGCCGCCGCTACTACGAGCCGTCGGGTTCCGGCGAGGAAAGCTCGGACGAGAACGCCTCGTAGGCCTCTTCGCCGTAGACCGCGAAGATCACGCGCTCGAGCGCCTCCGCCGGGAACATGCGCACCTCCTCGACCATGATCGAGGCGCACCGACCGAGCGGAAAGCCGCCGACCCCGGTCCCGAACGCGGGGAGTGCGAGCGAGCGAGCACCGAGCTCGTCGGCGAGCTCGAGACAGGCCCGAGTCGTGCGGCGCACCAGGTCGGCGTCCGTCCGAAGGTCCTGTCCCATCACGGCGCCGTGGATCACCCAGCGCCCATGAAGTCGGCCGGCCGTCGTCGCGACGGCGGTACCGAGCGGGATCCCGCCGATAGCCATCGCCTCCTGCTCGATCTCGTCGCCACCCGCCCGCTTGAGCGCTCCCGCCACGCCGGCGCCCATCCAGAGCCGGTCGTTCGCGGCATTCGCGATCGCATCCGCCTCGACCCGGGCGATGTCGCCCTGCCGGATCTCGAGCTCCAGCACTAGAGAATGCGCGCGCCGAGCGCCGAGGCCACGAGCTCGACGGCGAGCTGCCCCGTCGCGTTCTCGCGGTCAAGGATCGGGTTGACCTCAACGATGTCCAGCGAGTCGAGCAGCCCGGACTCGGCCACGGTCTCCATCGCGAGGTGCGCCTCGCGGTACGAGAGCCCGCCCCGGACCGGAGTACCCACGCCCGGCGCGTAGTCGGGATCGACCACGTCCATGTCGAACGAGAGGTGGAGGAAGGCTGCGCCGGCCGCATGCGCGATCGCGTCCCGCATGCAGGGCTCGATCCCGATCCGGTCGATCTCGCTCATCGTGATGACCTTCGCGCCGAGCCGGCGTACCAGCTCCCGCTCTCCCTCGTCGAGCGAGCGGACGCCGACGAGCGCGATCTTCCCCACTTCGACCGCCGGCAGCGGCCAGCCGTCACGGCTGAATGAGTCGCCGGCCAGCCCAAGCGCCGCGGCGAGCACCATCCCGTGCACGTTGCCGCTCGGCGACGTAGCCGGCGTGTTCAGATCGCCGTGCGCGTCGACCCAGACGACACCGCCCGCGCCCCGCACCTTGGCCATCCCGACGAGCGAGCCGAGGGCGACGGAGTGGTCGCCGCCGAGGACGAGGGGCAGCGCGCCGCGCTCGGCGGTTTCCGCCACGAGCGTGGACAGCCGGTCGCAGAGGTCGAGGATCTGGGCGAGATACCGCGCGTGCTCGTCACCCATGTCGGTCGTCTCCACGACCGGCGAGATCACGTTCCCGGCGTCGGAGACCCGCACTCCGAGCTTCTCCACGAGTTGCTGGTGGAGGCCCGCGTAGCGGATCGCGGACGGGCCCATGTCGACCCCTCGCCGCCCCGCGCCGAGGTCGAGCGGAGCCCCGATCACGGCGACCTCGCGGTCGGCCTGCTCCTGCGCACCCACGGCGGAGAGGCTAACGCTCTCGGTGGAGGATGCCCGGCTACACTGACCGCCGCCCAGCCGCGGCGAGGTAGCTCAGCTGGTAGAGCACTCGGCTGAAAACCGGGGTGTCGCCGGTTCGAGTCCGGCCCTCGCCATTCGCAGATCAGCAGCCGTGAACGAGGTGCGGCGTCGCCCCGTTGATCGGAACGCGCCATAGGCCACTGGGACACTTCGAGTGGGCCGGCGGCCGCCACACCACCAGCATCTGCGTCGAGTCCGGCGACCAGGCGATGCTCGACGGGCCCCACGGAGGCCGAAGCTTCAGCAGCTTCCGCACGTTCTTCGTCGTGACGTCGACGACGGCAAGCCTTCCGGCCGAATCCGCAAACGCGATGTGCTTTCCGTCGGGCGACCAGGCGAAGACGGCACCGATGCCTTTGCGCAAGAGTGTCGTGTTCGCACCCCCTTGCGAGGAGACGAGCCGAAGCGCCGACGGATAGGCCCCCGCGAGGTAGGCGATTCGACTTCCGGCCGGCGACCAGAGCGGATTGCTGCCGCCGCCCCGCACCAGCCGCTTCAGGTTGCTTCCGTCAGCGGAAGCGGTCCAGATCCCGAGTCTCTTTCCGGAGTCGTTGGCGGGGAAGCGCGCGAAGACGACCTGGCTCCCGTCGGGCGAAAGGCTCGGTTCGGTGTTGATGACCTTCGTGCCGCCTGCCTTCCCGACGACGGCTCCGGACGGGACGCCGAAGACCTTCACGGGCCACGCGCAGCCGGTGTTCGTACAGGCCGAGTACGCGCCCGCGGCGACGCGATCACCCGCCGGGTCGACGGAGAACGGCTCGGGCGGCTTCTTGCCGAGCAGCTTGGGCTTCTGGCCGGGTGGGATCGCATAGACCCCGAAGTCGTTCCCGTAGAGCAGCCCTGGCCCGCGCCAGTAGAGCTGGTTCAGGGGCTCGCTCATGTTGTTGGTGCAGTGCTGGCTACACACCGTGTGCGGGACCCGGTGGACGTTTTTGCCGTTGGCATCCATGACGCAGATCGCCCGCAGGACGGTGTAGCTGGCGCCGCGGTGGTGAAGCGTCGGCAGAGGCCAGCGGTGGCCATACCAGGCGATCTGGGTTCCGTCCGGAGACCAGTCAGGAAAGGTCGCCGTTCCGCACGGCGACACCGCCGACTTGGACGCCGCCCCGGCGCCGGACGCGCAGCCAACCGCCACCGCAATCACGAGTGCGGAACCGACGATTGCCACCCAACGGCCGGACGGGACCATGGCGAGAGGGTATTCAGCGACACCAACGGGGGACCAACGCCGAGCGACCAAAAGATGAGGCCCCCGCTCACGCTTGCGCGTTCTCGGGGGCCTCTGGTCGTTCGGACCGGTGCAACCGTGTCGCGGACGACCGTTGACCAGACCCTAACCCCTCTTCGCCCGAAGCGCCGTAGCCGGCTCCGCCGAAAACTCCGCAAATTCCGTGAACCCTCGACTGGCGAGCTCCCGGTGCAGGCGCGCGGGCGCGACATAGATTGGCGTCTCGGCGCCCCGGGAGAACGAGAGCACGAGCGTCCCGCCCGGCGCGACGACGCGAGCGAGCTCGTCGGCGAACGGAATCATGTTCGACAGGACGACGAGGTCGAACTCGCCGTCGGGATACGCGAGCGCCGAAGCGTCGCCGACCTCGAAACTGACGCGGCCCGAGAGCTCGGGCGGTAGCTTCCGCCGAGCCTCCTCGATCATGCCCGGGCTGAGATCGATGCCGACGATCTCGGCCTCGGGATAGCGCTCGGCAAGCGCGAGCGCCACAACGCCGGTTCCTGTGCCGAGATCGACGGCGCGGCGGGGCGCGGACACATCCTCGAGCGCGAGGTCGAGCGCCCAGAAGTGATGCGGTCCGATCCGCGTCTCCCAGGTCGGGGCCAGCCGGTCGAACATGCTGCGCAGCGGGCCGCGGAAGACCCGCCACAGTGCCGGCCGCCGCACAACCGCGTCGGTGACCAGGCGGGCGAAGCGCTGGGCGTCGATCACCGCACCGCAAGGTCGAGGACGATCTCGCCGCCCTCCTCGACGCGCAGCAGCTGGGCGGCACTACCCCGCGAGACCGCGAGGGCGAGGTTGCCGTAGCTGTCCTCGTAGACGATCAGCGAGCCACGCGGTGCGTCCGCGAAGGTGCGCACAAACACGGCGTAGAACCGCTCGCTTCGGCAGGTGAGCTCGAGCCGCATGCCGGCAGCGAGCTCCACGGGGTCGAGGTGCTCGCGGCGGAGATTGAGCCCGACGTTGCCGAAGCGGTCGACGGCGAGCGCGACCGCCCGGATGCGGTTGTGTCCCACCTCCGGTTGCGGGACCTCGAGCTGCACGAGCTCGTCCGCGCCGACGGGCGGTCCGAGCTCCTCGAGTGCCAGACCAGCGGCCAGGTGGGCCGCGGCCGGCGAGAAGAGGTCGCGGCCGTGGAAGGTGCGGGACACCGGCTGCAGCGAGTACTCCGGGTTAGCGAGCTCGTGAGCCTCGACCACGCCGCCGAAGCGCTCTGCAGCGGGCAGGAGGAGCCCGTTGTCGGGGCCGACGTACAGCCGGCCCTCCCGGTCGCGGAGAGCGAGGGCGCGCCGGCTCCCGCCCACGCCGGGATCGACGACGGCGAGGTGAACGCCGGCCGGCATGTAGGCGAGCGTGTTCGCCAGCACGAGCGCACCCTGGAGCACGTGGCCCGGGCGAACTCCGTGAGTGACATCGATGACGTGCGCATCCGGCGCGATCGTCGCGATCACTCCGTGACAGGTGCCGACGAAGTCGTCCTGGAGCCCGAAGTCGCTCAGGAAGGTGATGACCACGTGTTGGAACGTAATGCCTCGAAGAGCCCGTCGACGTCGTGAGTGGCGGCGACGGCCACCACGTCGAGGCCGGCCGCCCGCGCCTCGGCCGCGGTCTGAGGCCCGATGGCCACCACGGGCACACGCGCACCGGTGGCCGCAAGAGCCCGTGCGGCGGAGCCGGACATGAGCAGCGCGACGTCGGCGTCCGGCGCGTCCGGCCGCAGCTCGATCGTCCGGTAGAGCGGCAGGAAGTCAGCGTCGAGGACGTCTCGCCGCGCGCCTTCCGCCGCAGCGAGCAGCAGTGTCCCTTCCGGTAGCTCGTCCCGTAGGCCTTCCTGCGTGTGCGTCGCGGCGACGAGGTTGACCGGCAGCCCGTGCGATCGCAGCGCCTCGGCCGTCGCCGGGCCGATCGCGGCGATGCGGTTCGCCATCACACCGCGACGCGCGAGCTCGTGCGCGCCGTTCCGGCTCGTGACCACGAGCCAGTCGTGCGCGCGAGCGTCCACCGGCTCGTCCCCGAGCGGCTCGACGCGGATCAGTTCGCAGAAGACCGCCTCGTGCCCGAGCGACTCGACGCGGGCGACGAACTCCTCACGCGTGACGAGCACTCGCACCCGCCAGCTCCTCTCCGAGCGCGGCCGGATCGGCGCTGGTGCGCCGCTCGATCCACGATCCGTCCTCCGCCGCGACGAGGCCCGTCAGCGTCGTTCCGTCGTGATGCGCCGCGACCGGAGCGAGACAGCCGCCGCCGACCGCCGCCACGACTGCGCGTTCCGCCTCCACGCGCTCGCGCGTCTCGGGATCGTCCCTGGCCGCGACGAGCTGCTCGTCGCCGGCGCGCACTTGCAGCGCGAGCGCGCCCTGGCCCGCCTCGGGCAGCATCGTCTCGGGCTCGAACCGATGCCCGATCTCGCCGTCGAGCCCGAGCCGGTCGAGCCCGCACGCGGCAAGCACGATCGCATCGAGCCCCCGCTCGCCCCGCTTGCGCAGCCGCGTGTCGATGTTGCCCCGCAGCGGCTCGATCGAGAGCGTCGGCTCGAGCGCGAGCAGCTGTGACTTCCGCCGCACCGAGGCGGTGCCGATCCGCATCCCCGGCCGCAGCTCCGCCGCACCGCAGAGCGCGTCGCGGGGATCCTCCCGGCGAAGATACGCGCCGACCACGAGGCCCTCCGGGTCCGCGGCGGTCAGGTCCTTCGCGGAATGAACGGCGACGTCGATCCGCCCGTCCAGCAACGCCTCCTCGAGCTCCTTGACGAAGACGCCACGCGAGCCGATCTCGCCGAAGGGGCGCGAGCGGTCACGGTCACCCGCGGTCGTAATCGGGACGAGCACGAGCTCGATGCCGGGCGCCCGCAAGGAAGAGAGCGCGCGTTCGGCCTGGGTGAGCGCGAGCCTACTGCCGCGACTGCCGACGCGGACGAGCACAGGTCAGTCGCCTCCGTACGGGCGGCGCGCAGCCGACGCCGCGCGGCCTCACTCGGATGAAGGCCGTCGGCACCTGGAGCGGCAGAGGACGCCCCGTGGCGGGCTTGACGTTCAGCGCTCGTCCTCGCCGAGACCGAAGAGGTGCCGCACCGCCTCAGCATAGAGGACCCCATCGGCCGACACAGCTGCCTGCTTCATCCGCACGGTCGGCTGATGGAGCAGCTTGTTCACGATCTGCGCCGTGACCGCCTCGACGGCCCGGCGCTGGCTGTCGTCAAGCCGCTCAAGCAGCGCCTCCGCCTTCTGCAGCTCGGCCTCGCGGATCTCCTCGGCGCGTGCCCTGAGCGACGCGATCGCCGGCACGACGTCGAGTGACGCGTGCCACTCATGGAACTTCTCCGCCTCGGCCGCGACGATCGTCTCGGCCCGCTCGGCCTCGCGGCGGCGCAACGACAGCGTCTCGACCACGATCTGCTCGAGGTCGTCGATGTCGTAGAGATAGCAGCCGTCGAGCTCCCGGATCGCAGGATCGAGATCGCGCGGCACCGCCAGGTCCACGAGCAGCAGCCTGCGACCCTTTCGCCGTCGCAGCCCATCCGCCACGGTCGCCGCCTCGAGCACCAGCCCCGGCGCGTTCGTCGAGGCGATCACGACGTCGACGTTGGTGAGCTCACCGCCTATGCGCTCGCGCTCCGTCTTGCTGTTGGCGACGAGCGCGATCTTGGCGCCCCGGCTGCGGAGATTACGGGCAGCCTGCTCACTCACCTTGCCCGCACCAAGGAGGAGGATCGAGCGGCCCTCGAGACTGCCGAACACCTGCTCCGCGAGCGCGGCCGCCGCAGCCGACACCGAGGCCGGACTCTGGCCGATCGCGGTCTCGGCCCGCACCTTCCTCCCGCCGTGGAGCGCCTGCCGGAAGACCCGGTCGAGCACCGGCCCGGTCGTCCCGAGCTCGTGCGCAAGCCGCACTTGACCGAGGATCTCGCCCTCGCCGGGAACAAGCGAGTCCAGCCCGGCGGCAACGCGGAAGAGGTGGTGCGCGGCAGCCCGGTCCTGCAGCCGGTAAAGCGCGGGCTCGACCTCCGGCCCGAGCGACGCAAGTGCGGCAACCGCATCCCGCTCGGCCTGCTCCGCGTCCTCGGCTGCGAGGTAGAGCTCGGTGCGGTTGCAGGTCGAGAGGCAGACAGCCTCGCGCCCGTCCGCCGCCAGCCGGGCGGCGAGCGCCTGCGCGGCGTCGCGGTCGACCGCCACCTGCTCGCGCAGCGCCACGGGGGCGTGGTGGTGGGAGGTGCCGACGAGGACGAGGCGGATCATGCGAAGTGGGTCGCGGGAAGGGCCAGGCGGACGACGATGACGAGGACGAAGCCTGCCAGCGCGAGATACGCGGCGCGCCGTCCGGCCCAGCCGCCGAGCAGCCGCAGGCCGAGATACGCACACCAGACGAGCCACGTCAGAGCGGTCACCGCGATCAGCGCGTCGAGCCGGTCCCCACGGGCGACGAGGCGCACGAGCCCGACGGCGGCGCCGAGCGTGAGGAGCGGCACCGACCATGCCACCGTGCGCAGGGCGAGCGAGTCGAGCGTCGCCAGCGCCGGCATCTGCCTGCGCAGGACCGTGGCGGGTCGCGTCACGAGCCGCCGCTCCTGCCAGATGTACAGCCCGGACAACGCCGCGGCAAGCGTGAAGCCGGCGAAGGCGGCGAGCACGAGCCCAACGTGGACAACGAGGAAGAGGCTCGAGTAATGGCTCACGCCCCCGTTCCCGGTTCCCCCGCCCGCGCGCGCGACGACGAGCAGCGCCACCGCGAGCGGCATCACGACGAGGCCGAGCAACCGGTACGGCCGGCGACAGCCCCAGATCAGGTACGCGGAGACGACGAGCCAGACGAAGAGAGTGAGCGACCCCGCCCATGTCCCCCACGGGAAGCCGTCGTCCCGTGTCGCCTGCACGGCGAGCAGCGCGGTCTGCGCCAGCCAGCCGAGGCGCACGCCCCATGTGGCGGCACGTCCCGCGCGGCCCGGCCGCCGCACGTCGCCGAAGTAGCCGACCGCCGCCTCCCCGTAGAGCAGCAGCGCAGGCCAGAAGAGCAGCTCAGCCAACGCGCGCCGTCTCCCGCGGCGCCTCTTCCGCATCCTCATCGGGCAGACGTTCTGCGAGCTCGTCCACCTCGCGCTCGAGCCGCTGCACCTTCAGCGCCATGATCAGGACGTAGACGAGGACGACGGCGAACACGACGCAGTACGCAGCCGTGACGTATTTCTCCGCGGTGGTCAGGCGAGCACCTCCCTCAGGCGGCGCAGCCGCACGTCGAGCTGCTTGCCGGCGTACTCGAGCCGATAGAGCGTGTACGCGAGGACGAGCAGCGCGGCCTGCGCGATGCAGTACGTGACAAGGATCCAGCCGCCGAAGTTCGGGCCGTGCAGCGTGAAGACCTGCGGGTGGAAGTACGCCTTCGCGAGCCGGATCGCGGAGAAGCTGACGGGGATCAGGACGACGCCGAAGAGCGCGTACACCGCGCTCAGGTTCGCACGCTGCGGGCCCGGATCGACCGAGAAGCGGAGCATGAAGTACGCGCAGTAGAAGAGGAAGAGGACGAGGAACAAGACGAGCTCGTCCTCGCTCCAGATCCACCAGCGTCCCCAGGCGATCTTCGCCCAGATCGAGCCCGTGATCAGCACCATCGTCCCGAAGATCAGGCCCTGGTGGACACAGACGTAGCTCGCGAGGTCGGCGCGCGGATCGCGCTTCCAGAGGTGCCGAAACGCCTGCCACGCCCCGGCGGCGAAGCACGCGTACGCGGTGAATGCGAGCGAGACGTGGAAGTAGAAGATCCGCTGCGAGAACCCCAGGGTCTGGTCGTTCGGCGCCACGAAGAAGACGAAGGCGAGCGCCGTCGAGACGAGCACGAGCGAGCTCACGGCGAGCGCGGGCAGGGGGATGCGGCGCGGGCTGCTCACGGCAGAGATTGTCGCAGCAGCCACGCTACTCGGCGACGACGTACTCGAACGACGCCCAGCACACGACCGCGAAGAGCAGGTCGTAGAGAGCGAGGAACCCGAGGTACCGGCCGGGGGAGGCGACGACGCTCGCGCCGACGGCACCCACGACGATCGGCAGCGCGAGCGGCAGGAAGAGCAGCGGCAGCAGCAGGTCACGCGCCCGGGTCACCACGGCCATCGCGCCGAGGAACGTGCCAACCACGCAGATCCCGAGATCCGCGAGGAGAACCGCCGCGACCATCGCACCGCCGACAGGGTGGAAGAAGAGCGCGTAGAGCGGCAGTGCGACAACCTGCGCGGCGAGGAGAAAGGCCAGCGTCGCCAGGGACTTCGCGAGCCAGATTGCGCTGCGGTCGCACGGCGCGAGCACGAGACCGTCCATCGTCCGCTGCTCGCGCTCCGGCACGAAGGCGCGGCCGAGACCGAGCAGGGCAGTGAACAGGATCGCCACCCAGAGCAGCCCGCTCGTCTCGAGCCTCGACGGCGTCCCCGGCACCGCGAAATGGAAGACGACGAAGACGGAGGCGACGAAGAGGAGCATCGCCGGCAGCGTGTCCCGCGCCCGCAGCTCCAGCAGGAGGTCCTTGCGCGTCAGCGCCCCGACGTCGGCGACGTAGCTCATGTCGCGAGAGCGAGCGCCCCGCTCGCGAGGGGCTGGACGCGCGCCGGGTCGTGCGTGGAGAGCAGGAACGTGCGCTCGGCGCGGAGCTCGGCGAGCTGCTCGTCGAGGAGTGCCGCGCCGGCCTCGTCGAGTGCGCTGTACGGCTCGTCGAGCACGAGCAGCTCCGGCTCGTGGAGCAGGACGCGACAGAGGGCAAGCCGCTGCGTCATGCCGCGCGAGTACGCGGCGACGCGGTCGTGTCGCACCTCCCACAGCCCGAAGCGCTCGAGCAGCATGCCGATTCGCTCGCGCCGCTCGGGCACGCGATAGAGCCGCCCGTAGAGGTCGAGGTTCTCGAGCGCCGTCAGCTCGCGGTAGACGAGCGGCTCGTGGGCGAGGAAGCCGAGCCGGCCGCGCGGCACGCCGACCTCGAGCTCGCCCGCGGT
>Ga0075434_100003373_pt1 | contig 14298 bp, 6 predicted proteins | sample RhiMethybrSRZTD3_FD_75298 | JGI IMG/M metagenome (GOLD analysis project Ga0075434, IMG submission 75298) | Populus rhizosphere microbial communities from Tennessee, USA - Rhizosphere MetaG P. TD hybrid SRZTD3 | ecosystem: Host-associated > Plants > Roots > Rhizosphere > Soil | place: USA... | reverse complement strand
GAGCGCAGCATCGACGTCATCTGATAGGCATCGCGAGGGTCCATCACCGGCACTGGCGACACCGCGTCCTGCGACCAGAGCACGCTCCCGTCCGCGCGCTCAATGCGCCTAACGAGACGCGGCCGCACGCGGAGCCCGCCGTTCGAGAACGGAGCGTACGCCGTCACGAGCTCGAACGGCGTCACCTCCAGCGCGCCCAGCGCGATGGCCGGAACCGGCGACAGCGGACTCGTTATGCCGTTCCGGTGCGCCGCGAGGATCACGCGCTGCTCGCCGATTGCCCGGCTCACGCGAACGGTCGCCGCGTTCGCCGATTTCATGAGCGCGCGTCGCATCGTCACGCGTCCGAGGTACTCGTCGCCGTAGTTCGACGGCGTCCAGATGCGCCCACCCTGTTCGACCTCGACCGGCTCATCATCGACCAGCGACGCCGGCGTAAATCCCGCGGCGAGCGCTGCCGCGTACACGAACGGCTTGAACGCCGAACCCGGCTGCCGATGCGCCGCGAACGCACGATTGAAGCTGCCCCGCTCGTACTCTCGCCCGCCGACGAGCGCGCGGATATCGCCACTTCGCGGATCGATGGCGATCATCGCGCCTTCGATCGTTCCGCCGTTCCGGCCTGACCAGTATCGCGCTTCCTGCTGGATCGCCGCAGCGCGGCGCCTAACGGCGCGATCGCCTGCCCGCTGCGCGGCCAGGTCCAGCGTCGTGTAGACGACGTAGTCGGTCGACGCCTCAGGCTCCTTGAGCGCGCTCGTCACGGAATCGACGAGGCTCCGCACCGCGTCCAGCGCATAGGAGTCGTCGGGCTGCGGCGGGCGCCATTCGTTCTGGGCGACGCGGAGAGGCTCAGCGCGCGCCGCCGCGACACCGATGTCGTCGAGATATCGCTCGCGCCGCATGAGCCCGAGCACGAGATCTCGGCGTGCCAGCGCGCGCTTGCGGTTGTTGCGCGGCGTGTACATCGACGGGCCCTTCGGGAGTGCCGCCAACATCGCGCCTTCAGCGATGGTGACATCGTCCACACTCTTGCCGAAGAGATCGCGGCTCGCTGCCTCCACCCCGAACACCCCGTTGCCGAGGTAGATGACGTTGAGGTAAAGCGCCAGAATCTGGTCCTTCGTCAAGCTCTTCTCGATGAGTCGTGAGAGCCGCAGCTCCATGAGCTTGCGCCGCATCGTGCGCGACCCGACGAAATGCTCGGCGATGAACGTGTTCCGCGCGACCTGCATCGTGATCGTGCTGAACCCTTCACGCACTCCGAAGGCACCGACGTTGCGGGCACCGGCGCGCAGGAGGCCGTGCCAATCGAGTCCGTTGTGGTCGTAGAAGCGACGATCCTCGGTTGCGAGGAAAGCCTCACGCACGTGCTTTGGAATCTTCTCGATCGGGACGTTCACGCGGCGGATCACCGTCAGCCGCCCCATGAGACGGCCCTGCCGGTCGAGAATCTTGCCACCCTCAGGCGGCCGGAACGCGCGTATCTCCCCGGTCGTGGGGCAGCCATTGTATCCACACGTGCCCAGCCACACATCCATGGCGCCAACGCCAACGATCGCCAGGACCAGAGCCGATACCCAGGGCCACTGCGAACGAAGCCAACGACGAGCGGGGATATTTGGATCGGGCCGCATGCGCTGTCGGAGCAAGCGCCAGCGATCCCGGGCAAAAGACGATATGGACAAAGGCGTCAGCCGAGTAACGTCAGTCATATGACACCCCGCCCTATCTGCAAAGTTTCGACCCCGGCAGTAGGGCCAGCGGTGGCGTTTTTCATGTCACATCGAGCATTCCGGTGTAATATCGACGGAGGTTGAGCACGCCACTGCCGTTGGCTGTTGCGCTCCAGTAGGGTTGTCGTCCTTCGATCGACCCGCCCTCGGTTCCTCCACCACCAACAGGTTCGATGGTCCCCCGGTTCGTACTGTTCGGGTGCGTCGCCGCGTCGATCGCGGCGGGCATTGCCGCATGCTCTCACTCCACGGATTCGCGCGACGGCGGTTCCGCCGCGCGCCCCGATAGCGCTTCACGCGCGACCGTCGCCAGCTCTGGCGAGGCCGCCCAATCGGCCGTGCCGAACGAGCTCGGTCGCATCCCGGTATTCGAGTATCACCTCATCGTCGACAAGAACGGTCTGTACGAGCGTACACACGACGGATTGCGACGCGATCTCGAAACGATGTTTGCGCGAGGCTACCGTCCGATCTCGATCGCGGAGATGATCGACAGGAAGATCGACTTGCCAGTCGGGCAGTCGCCGGTGGTGCTCGTGTTCGATGACGCGTCGCCGTCGCAGTTCCGCTACATCGAAAAGAATGGCCAGCTCGAGATCGACCCGAATTCCGCGGTCGGTATTCTGACCGCGTTCAACAAGGAGCATAGCGACTGGAAGAACCGCGCGGTGTTCTGCATGCTGCCGGCGGCGCAGGCGGGCCGCTCGTTCTTCGGCGACAAGGGGATCGAAGGGCAGAAGACCGAATGGCGGTACAAGAAGGTGAAGTTCCTCGCTGACGAAGGCTTCGAGCTGTGTAACCACACGCTGTACCACGCCCGCCTCGATCGAGCGGGCAGTATGGTCGAGGAGTTCATCGCCCGCGGGAACATGGCGATCGACTCGGCGGTGCCTGGCTACAAGGTTCGCACATTGGCGCTGCCGCTCGGGATGTGGCCGCAGAACCGCGAGCTCGCGAAGCGCGGCGCATGGCGAGACGCGAAAGGCCACACGGTGAGCTACGCCAACGACGCGATCCTTGAAGTGGGGGGCGGTCCATCGCGCAGCCCATACGATCCGCAGTTCAACCCGATGTCCATTCCGCGCGTCCAGGTAATCGGCGACTCGGCCGTCACGCGGACACTCAACGCGCTCGAGAAGCATGGGCAGCGCTATGTGTCGGACGGCGATCCGAGGACCGTCGCCAAACTCCCGACCACGACTGCTGCTGCGAGGAACTGACCCGTCAGAACTTCCAGGCGCGCAGGGCGCTCAAGGCCGAATTGATCGCTTCGATCTGGTCCGGATTCTGGGCGGTCTTCAACAGTTGCTCGTAGGTCTCGATCGCGAGGTCGAGCGCATCGTAGTCCTGCTCGGCGCCCGCAAGCGCGGTGGCATTGTCGGCAAGCGCGGCCCGGGCGAGATCATCCGTCGGAAAGCGAGCGATCACCTGCTGCCACCGGGTCACTCGTTGGCGAGGGTCCGATTCCGAAAGCGCCCAGAGGTGCCAGCCACCGCGGTTCGTTGCGTCCGCGGCAATGGCGCGGCTGGCGAGATCGCCAACGACGTCCGGGCCGCGCCCTGTCAGCCAGTACGCGTTCGCGAGGATCACGAGCGCTCGCGCGTTGCTCGGCTGAGCCGCGACGATCTCCTCGTAGACCGGGGCAGCTACCTCGGGGATGTCCCGATACGGCTCGACCGCGGTAATGAGCGCGTCGGGCATGGCGGCTCCGGCAATTTCTTGAAGCCTCGACCGCAGCGCGGCGGGATTCCCGTGGGCCTGGTACTCATCCACGGCCGCGGCAATCTCGGCCTGGACGCTCGAAGTCGGTGGAAGCATGGCAGGAATTCTAGCGCGTCTCTTTGTCGTTGCAGCCTGGACGGTCAGGCGGCCATCACGGAATGCACGGATTGTTCGAAATTCGCCCGGGGGGATCATCCATAACGCTCGACGTGTATTAGGTTTCTTACATACTCTTGGACGGAAATCGGGGCTGGTGACGTCAGTCACATGGCATCCCAACCCCGAGTTCTTGCGCGAATCGCTTCAAGCTGCGATACTCGTAGCGGATGCCGGTGCGAGGAATAACCGCGTGACCGGCAGGAGCTGCGGATACGGTGTGAAGGTCTCAGTTGAGGTTCGAGACTTGCGTCCCTGTACCCGCGCGTAGAGGAGCAAGGTCGCCTGGCCGCGTGTGTGGTCCCGCGCTCGTCGGCGACAGCAGGGGTTCGTGCGATGCTCGCACGACCGATCCCGTCTCTCAGGCAGCAATTCCGAACCGCACCCGACGTGCATCATTCGTGGCCTTCACGGGCTCGCATGCGCTTTCGTGCGACCTCTTGATCCACAGGAGCACCGCGAGAACACACCGGCATTCAGCTGGCGTGACAACGCGAGAACAAACCCCATAACGAACATCGTTGCATGACCGAACGCCGACGCCCTCATCGTCGTGGCGGCCGTGGCCCGCGCTCGTACAATCGTACGGCCGCAGAGTCCAACGGCGAGCCGAACCCATACCGCGACGGAGCCACCGAGACTCCAGTCGATGAAGGCGACCCAATCGATAACGCGAACGCGCCTCCCCCGACGATCTCGGTCGCGACCGAGGACGCCCCAGCAGCGTCTCCGCCGCCCCCTCCTCCGCCGTCACCTGCGGCCGCTCCACCCTCGGCGGAATCGTCGAGCGAGCCGAGAGAGCAGGAGCAGCGTCCTCCCCGTGAGGATCGAGGGCCGGACCAGCGGCCTCCCCGCGAGCATCGCGAGCATCGGCACCACCACCGCGACCAACGCGGCGACCGGAATGAAAACGGCTCGGGAGGCCGGCAGCACAACCAGCAGTTCAACGGCAATGGCCGACGCAGCCGGCGTAACCGAGGCCGTGGTCGCCAGCGAGACCATCAGCAGCACCAGCCGCCCACGCCGGTCGTCGCCGACAGCGAAACCCAGGGTTGGTTCGACCCGTCGCGCGACGGTGGCTTCATTCGCCGCGCCGCGAACAGCTACCTCGCCGAGGCGGGCGATGCGTACGTCGCACCGCATCTCGTCAGGCAGTACGGCCTGCGACGTGGCGACACGATCGTGGCAAGCACGGGACGCGATCACCGCGGGCGCAGCGCCGTCGTCGAGCTGGTGAAGATCAATGAACAGGATCCGGCGCTCGCGACTCGCCGACCGGATTTCGGCTCGCTCACCGCGACCTACCCGGAACGCAAACTGTTCCTCGAGACGGGACGTCCCGCGAAGGGCGGTCCCGAGCTGACGCGCCGTGCTATCGACCTCATCGCCCCAATTGGCTACGGTCAGCGCGCCTTGATCGTCGCCCCGGCTCGCGCCGGCAAGACGATGCTGTTGCACGCGATCACCGAGGGCATCGCGATCAATCATCCGAACGCGACGCTGCTGATCCTCCTCGTCGACGAACGTCCCGAAGAGGTGAGCGAGGCAATCTCGTGGGGCGTCGGAGAGGTCATCGCGTCGAGCTTCGATCAGCCCGCTGATCGGCACGTCGAGGTGACCGAGATGGTGCTCGAGCATGCCCGTCGTCTCGTGGAGATGGGTACGGATGTGGTGATCGTGCTCGACTCGCTCACACGCATGGCTCGGGCACACAACACGGCCGAGCGTGGCACTGGTCGCACGCTGTCCGGCGGTCTCGACTCGTCGGCGATGGCGAAGCCGAAGGCGTTCTTCGGCTCCGCGCGCTCGGTCGCCGCGAAGGACGGCGGCGGCTCGCTCACGATCATCTCCACCGCGCTCGTGGAAACGGGCTCGCGGATGGACGACGTGATCTTCGAGGAGTTCAAGGGCACGGGCAATTGCGAGATCAAGCTCGACCGCTCACTCGCCGAGAAGCGCATCTTCCCCGCCTTCGACATCGCCACGAGCGGGACGCGTCGCGAGGAGAAGTTGTACAAGCCCGAACAGCTCGATGCGGTCTACACACTGCGTCGCGGACTCCAGCAGATGCCGCCGCAAGCGGCGATGGAGTGGATGATCAAGCGCATCGCGAATACGCCTAATAACGACGCTCTGTTAGCCGGCTTGTAAGGCAAGCGGGCGGCAGGCGACAGGCGGCTGGCGGCGGTAAAAGCGACAACCCTCGGGATGCCTCACTGAGTGAGATGCGCATCCCGAGGGTTGGCGCATCATCGCCAGTCGCCGGCCGCCAGCCGCCTGTCGCCTGCTTTCGGCCCGGCCTTTGCTTTACCGCCGGGCACGATGCGTATTCGCCCATTCGCTTCCGCCCTCGGGGTGATCGCGGCGCTGCTGGGCACGACTCGCGCAATTGCAGCACAGCGCGCGGAGAAAAACGATCAGAGCGAGCGGCCTGAAGTCAGATCATTGACGTTGAGCGGCGTCCGGTCCGTGGACCGTGACGAGCTCCTGCAGAGCATCGCGACATCCGCGTCGCACTGCAAAAGCTTTCTGCTGTACGCGTTCTGTCCGCTCAGCCACTCGAGCAGCATCTGGGACAAGCGCTATCTCGACCGAACAGAGCTCAGGCGCGATCTGCTCCGGATCCGCGTGTTCTACTGGATCCGCGGATTCCGGCAAGCCACGGTCGATACCACAGTCGCCGAGCGAAACAACGATGAAGTTGCCGTCACGTTCAAGATCGCCGAGGGCGCGCCGACCCTCGTGCGCGACGTTCACATCCGCCAGCTCGACTCGGTCCTGACGACCGCGCAGGTCAACCGCGTCGTCGACCTCAAGAAGGGCGAGCCGTTCAATCTGATCAAGCTCGATTCGACCGTCTCACGCCTTCGCGCAGCACTTCAGGATCGCGGATATGCCAACGCGCGGGTCGACACCGCGACGGCGGTCGACACGGCCGCGCACCAGGGGGAGGCGACGATCACCATGAACCCACGGCGGCTCGTGCACGTTGGGCCGATCGGGATCGAGGGCAACAAGGAGGTATCGGAGCGCACCATCCGAAATTCGCTGAGCTTCAAAACCGGTGACCTGTTCCGCCGCGTCGATCTCGCCACGAGCCAGCGCAGACTGTACGAGTCATCGCTGTTCCAGCGCGCGTCGATCACGGCCCTGCGCGTGCGCGACACGACGCGCGCGGCGCGTGATAGCGCCGCCGCGCGGCTCGATAGCGTGAGAGCACTGCGCGACACGGCGCGCGTGCAGCCCGCCGACTCGCTTCGCCCGCAGCGCGCGTTCGCCGATACCAGGGCCGACACGATCCGCGCGATCGAAATCAACGTGGCCGAGGCGCCGCCGCGTCTTTCGCGCTTGAGCGGCGGGTTCAACACGTTCGACTTCGTCCAGATGGACGCGCGCTTCACGCACAACAACTTCTTCGGGGGCGCACGTCGGCTCGACGCGGTTGCGACGTTAGGCAACCTGTTCGCCAAGCAGCTCAACGGGAGCGCTATCGGCGGCCTGATCCGGTTCGAGGACGTGACGGAAGACGTGACCGGCGACGCCGACGAGTTTCTCCGCCCCACGTACAACACCAGCCTCGACATCACCCAGCCATGGCTGTGGTCGCCGAGAAACTCCGGCGGGCTCGGGATCTTCGCGTATCGCCGGCTCGCGCCGGGCGTATTCGTCGAGCGCGGCGAGGGTGCGAACATCTCGTTCACGCGCGAGGTGGCGGACCGCGTCCCCGTGAGCATCGCGTATCGGTTCGAGCTCACCGGCGTCGCCGCCAGCGACGTCTACTTCTGCGTGAACTACGGCGTGTGTGACATCCAGACGATCGCCGCCCTGAAGGAAACCCAGCGGATCGCTCCGATCGTCGTCACCGCGAACCTGAACCGCGCGAACGACCCGCTCGAGCCGAGACGCGGATACACGTCGCAGGTCCGCCTGGAGCATGCGTCGGCATACACCGGGTCCAGCTTCAGGTACAACAGTGTCTACCTCGATGGTGCAGTCTACCGGCCGGTCGGCAATCGCTCGGTGCTGGCGGCGCACACCCGCGTGGGCTGGGTGCGTGCGTTGTCGAGCACTACTCTCGCGACGAGCACGGGGATCGACGTGAGTGGCGAGATCCTCCACCCGAGGACGAGGCTGTACGCAGGCGGAGCGCGGTCGGTACGCGGGGTCGGCGAGAATCAGCTGGGCCCACGCGTGCTGACGGTTCCCCCCAGCAAGCTCCAAGAAATCTGCCCGGAGTTGACCGGGCTGGCCGTCGTGGACTGCGATCTCTCGCGTCCCAACGCGGACGGAAACCACCTCGCCGATCGCGACTTCATCCCGCGCCCGTTAGGCGGCCGGGCCCTGCTGGAGGGGAGCGTCGAATTTCGGTTTCCCGTATGGCGCAACGTGTTCGGCGCGACGTTCCTGGACGGCGCGGTCCTCGGGCAGGGGTCGATCGAGACAGCGGCCAAGGGCGCCGGCGCGCTGACGCCCGGCGTGGGCATTCGGTACATCTCGCCGGTTGGTCCGATCCGCGTCGATGTGGGCCTCAACCCCAGCCGCGCCGACGCCTTGCCGGTCGTCACGCAAGTGATGGGACCGGACGGACAGCTCCGCATCGTGCAGCTCAAAGACGACTGGAAGTACAACCCGACGAAGGGAGCATCCGGCATCACGGGCATGGTACGGCGCCTAACGTTGCACCTTTCCATCGGTGAGGCGTACTGACATGGGCCGGCGCATTCTGGCGATCGGCGCCGTGGTCGTGGTGCTGCTGGTGTCCGTAGCACTCGTCGGGCTGCTCGTCTTCACCAACACCGACTACGGCCGCGAGCGCGTCCGCACGTTCGCGCAGTCTGCCGTTCAGGGCGCGGCCAAGCACGGCGTGGTGCGGCTCGGCCGCGTGAGCGGAAACCTGCTCGAGGGGTTCACGATCGCGAACGTGTCGATCAAGGACTCCTCCGGCGCGCCGTTCCTCGTCGCTGACACGGTCAGCCTCAATTACGGGCTGTTGGCGCTGGTCCGCAAACGACTCGAGCTGTCGGACGTCAGACTCGTCCACCCGCTGGTGGTCATGGATCGCCCGCCCGGCGACAGCGCGATCTGGAACTACAAGGCCATTTTCAGGAGCGATAAACCCGAGACGCTGCGCGACACGACCAAGATGGCGTTCGGGGACTGGATCGTGCTGCGCGATGTCACGATGCTCGACGGGCGAATCGTCATCCGCTCGCCGTGGAAGCCAAAGGAGGGATCCACTGCCGCGCAGCGTGATTCAGCCATCGCGCTCGCAGTAGCAGGCAAGGAGCGGGTCGTGGTCGTGCCTCGCGATGCTGGCTACCAGAAGGTCATCGAGTTCCGCTCGATGAACGCCGCGATCCCGTACCTGCGGCTCAAGCAACCGGATACGAAGGTTCGCCGGCTGGAGATCGCGAAAGCGTCCGTCGTAGCGCTGCCGTTCCATCCGCCGGCTGCGGTGGTGAACAACTTCGTCGGCGCACTGGACTTCACCAGCGACTCGATCTGGTTCAAGGACACGCACGTCTGGATGCCGGGATCGAAGGCGGCCGGCGACGGACGCTACAACTTCGAGAACAACGACTTCGATCTCGTGCTGCGCGGACAGCCGATCTCGTTCGCCGACATCCGGTTCATCATGCCGCAGATGCCTGCCCGAGGCGAAGGCGCACTGGACTTCCGGCTTCGGTGGCGAGGCGACACAACGACGTACATCGCGCAGAAGGCCGACATCCGCATCGACTCGGCGCGAGCCGGCGGCGACTTTGGCATCTCCATGGTCGGGGACAGTCTCTGGTTCCACGACACGGACATTCGGTTCTCGTCAGTGGACACGCACCTGATCGAGCAGATGGTCCCCGGCTTCGATATTCCGCGTCATGGAACACTGAGCGGCAACGCGAAGCTCGACGGTCCACCGGGACTCATGAACGTCGATGGCGACGTGGCGTTCGACGACGCGCGCTATGGTCGGAGCCGGGTGGTTGCGAAAGGCGCGGTGGGCACGACGGGCCGTGGCGTTAGGTTCCGAGACCTGGACGTGACACTCGATCCCGTGCAGGTCGGCATGGCGCGGACTTTCGTGGCGACGTTGCCGATCGCTGGCGCCGTTCGCGGATCGGCGCGCCTCAACGGCGAGACGGACCGACAGCTCGCCGTGCGCACCGATCTCACGCACACGGACGCGGGAGTGCGGTCTCGCGTCGCGGGCAACGCCACGCTGCGGCTAGGCAAGACGCCGTGGATGGATGTGGACGCGCGACTGCTTCCGCTGTCGCTGACCGAGGTCGGGAAGTTCGTTCCTGCCGCCGGGCTGCAGGGCGCTGCTGTGGGGCCAGTGCGCGCCACCGGCGATCTTCGCAATCTCGCCATCGATGCGCGGCTCGCGCTGGCAGGCGGCGGCAATCTCGACGCACGCGGTACGGTCGATCTCGCGAGTAAAGACAAGGGCTACGACGTCAACGCCCAGATGCGCGTATTCAACGCGAAGAGCGTGGTGGCGAAGGCGCCGGCGACGTCGCTCACTGCCACGGCGTTCGCGCGTGGGCGTGGCATCGACCCGGCGACGATGCAGGCGGCATTCGGGGCGAACCTCGCCACGTCGACCATCGACACCGTCGCGATCGACTCGGCACTCGTTCGCGTTTCGACGGCGCGTGGCATGTTGCACGTCGACACCGCGACCGTGAGCGGGCCACATACGGTGCTCGCACTCGGTGGAACGTTCGGCCTCGCGACCGGGCACAGCGGCGAGCTGCGCTACACGGCGTTCGTTGATTCGCTGGGCGCGGTAAATCGATTCTTCCCGGCGGCGGATACCGGCGTCGTGGTACCGCGTCCACGGGGATACGCGCGCGTCGCCGCACAGGCGCGCGCCGACTCTGCCGCGGTTGCGCGCGCAACGGAGATCGAGCGGCTCGCGACCGGCGCCGCCGCCCCGCGTCTGGGCCCGATCCCGGCACCGCCGGCGTCTATCCGCCGCGACTCCACAGCCGGGACCATTCGCGCTGGCGGCGTCGTTCGCGGTGGCATCAAGGGCTTCGACGTGCGCGGGCGCGCTGGGTTGCAGGACGTCGTCTTCCGCGGGAACACGCTGCGTCGAGGGCGGTTCGAGTATGCGTGGCTCGGCGCGATGACGCCCAAGTCGTCGATCGCCGTGGGCGCCTCGCTCGACTCCGCGCGCGCCGGCGGGTTCGCGCTGGACAGCGTGGAGATCCGCTCGTCGTATCACGCGTCGGCGGGCGAGGTCGCGCTCGGGATCTTCCAGAAGTCTGGCGAGGAGTACAGCACGGGTGGTGACTTCGTCCTCCACAAGGATCACAACGAGGTCCACCTCCGCGATCTGGCGCTGCGCTTCGACAGTACGCGTTGGGTGGCCTCGCATCCGTCGGCGATTCGATGGGGATCGGGCGGCATCTTCGTCGACAAGGTCGAGCTGAGGAACGGGAAGGACGGGCGCATCTTCGTCAACGGGAACGTCCCGCCAGAAGGCGCGGGCGGACTGGACATCGCGATCGAGAACTTCCAGGCGGCCGATCTCGCGGCGCTGACTCAGACGGACCTGGACTTCCGCGGCCTCGTCAGCACGACGGCGCGGATCGAGGGCACTACGCGGGCACCGCGGATCCGTGCGGCGTTAGGCGTCGCGGAAGCGATGTACGGCGGCACCCGAGTCCCCGACGTGCGCGCCACCGCGACGTACACGTCACCCGCCCTCGTCGTACACGTCGAAGCAGCGGACAGCGGGCGACGCCTCGCGGTGGTCGATGGCCGAATCCCGATGAACCTCGGGTCGGGGGCGGGCGACCTCCTGCCCGATGCACCGATCAGCGTCGACCTCACCTCGGACGGCTTGCCACTCGACCTCGTGTCACGGTTCACCGACGCCGTCGACAATGTGCAGGGACGCGCTTTCGGCGTCGTTCGGGTGCGCGGGACGACACGTCACCCGAGTACCGCGGGCGCGCTGGCGCTGCACAACGGGTCGGTGCGACTGGTGGCGACCGGCACGCGCCTAACGAACGTGGCGGCGTCCATCCGGATGCTCGGCGATACCATCATCATCGACTCGATTGCCGCGCGGGCCGGCGGCCGCATACTCGCGCGGGGTGGCCTCGGGATCAAGACGCTCAGCCAGCCGTCGTTCGACCTGACGCTCAACGCCGAGAACGCGCGCGTGCTGGACAACGACCAGGGCTCGATTCGGGCGGACGCAAACCTTCAGGTGAAGGGACCGTTCGACCGCACGAACATCACGGGGCGCGTATCCGTGCTGAATGGCGCCATTGTCGTGCCGGAGTCCGACAACAAGCAGGTCATCAGCACGCGCGACCCAGCGCTCTTTCAGGTCGTCGACACCGCGCGCGCGGACGAGTCGAATGCGGAGCTCGTCCAGCAGTCGCCGCTGATGGCGAACTTGCGAATGAACGTGACGCTCGACGTGGCGCGCGACACGTGGGTGCGGACGAGCGCGGCCAACGTCGAGATCTACACGCCGCCCGACCGTCCACTGGCCATTCGCATGGACCGACGCCGTCAGTCGATTGTGCTCGACGGCGAGGTTGCGACGGATCGCGGCGAATACGAGTTCCTCAGCAAGCGTTTCCAGGTCCGCCGCGGGTCCGCGATGTTCGTCGGGACGCAGAAGCCGGATCCAAGCCTGCAGGTCACGGCCGAATATGAAGTCCAACTGGCCGCGAGTCAGGCAATCAACATTCGCGTGCAGATCGGCGGAACGTTGAGCAGCCCGCGCATCTCGCTCGACAGCGACGCGCAGCCGCCGTTGTCACAGTCGGATCTTTTGAGCTACCTCGCGTTCGGTCGGACGTCGAGCTCGTTGCTCCAGTTCGGCGGGTCGTCGCTCGCCGGTGGCGGCGGCGGGACCGGTCTCGCCGGTACGGGCGCGCAGCTCGTGACGCAGCAGCTTGCCGCCGTTGCGCTCGGCGTGTTCGTCGACCAGTTCGAGAGCTCGGCGCAGCGTACGCTTGGCGCGGCGTACGTGAACGTCACGCCGGCGGATCTCTATACCGAGCTCGCGCAGAGCGGCCAGATCGCGGGATTCTTCAAGGGGACCCAGGTGGAGGTCGGGAAGTACACCGACCCGAACACGTTCCTCGCAGTGAACGCGCGACTGAGCTCGTTCGCCAGTAACCCGGGTGACCGCGCGGTGCCGGGTATTCGCATCAACCGGCGGATGGGCAAGGGATTCGCGCTGGATGCGAGCTTTACGCCGAGGTATGTGCCGCAGGCTCCATCGCTCGAGGTGGTCACACCGAAGAGCACAGGAGTATTCGGGACGTTCCTGTCTCGCGAATGGAAATTCTAGCCGCCCTTCGGGCGGCAGCTATCAGCCATCAGCCATCGGCACAGGGGGTGTACGGAATTCTGTGTGTGAGGTCATACTCCAGTCAGTAGGAGTTGAGATGACCAAGCCACGGAAGAAACGCGAACCGGCCTCGGGGTTTGACCCGGCGGCGCTCGACGCCTTGCTCGGCGAGCGCCGCACGCTCGGGGAGGTCGATGAGTTGTTCCGGCAGATGAAGAAGGCGCTGATGGAGCGCGCCTTAGCCGGTGAACTCACCCACCACCTAGGCTACGCCGCGGGGGAGGCGAAGCCCACCGAGCAGCCGAATCATCGCAACGGCACCACGCCGAAAACGGTGCTCACCGAGGACGGCGCGATTCCGCTGGCCATCCCGCGCGATCGGGCCGGCACGTTCGCGCCGCAACTGGTGCCGAAGAACGTGCGCCGCCTGCCGCGCTTCGACCAGAACGTGCTCTCGCTCTACGCACGCGGGATGAGTGTGCGGGAGATTCGCGAGCATCTCGAGGAACTCTACCAGGTGGAGGTGAGCCCGAGCTTGATCAGCGCGGTCACCGACGAGGTGATGGAGGAGGTGATGGCCTGGCAGCAGCGGCCGCTGGAGACCTGCTACGCGGTGGTGTTCTTCGACTGTCTGCGGGTGAAGATCCGCGACGAGGGCGTGGTCCGCAGCAAAGCGGTCTATGTCGCGTTAGGCGTGACGGGCACCGGGAGCAAAGAGGTCTTAGGCCTCTGGATCGAGCAGACCGAGGGGGCGCGGTTCTGGCACCGCGTGTTGACCGAGTTGCAGGGACGCGGGGTCCAGGACATCCTGATCGCGTTGATCGATGGGCTGACGGGGTTTCCGGAGGCGATCACGGCGGTGTTTCCGCAGACCCAGATTCATACCTGTGTGGTCCACCTGGTGCGGCGCAGCTTGGCCTACGTGGGGTGGCAGGATCGCAAGCGCGTGGCAGCCGCGTTGCGGGCGATCTACCGGGCGGAGACTGGGGCGCTGGCGGAGGCTGCGCTGGCGGCCTTCACCGCGAGCGCCGACGGGCAGCGCTATCCGCAGATTGCGCCGATCTGGGAGCGGGCCTGGCCCTACGTGCTCGCCGCCTTTGCGTATCCCCCGGCGATTCGGCGGATTCTGAGTACGACGAACGCGATTGAGAACGTGCACCGGCAGCTGCGGAAGATCATCAAGACGCGGGGCCATTTCCCGACCGACGAGGCGGCGCTCAAGCTGCTGTACTTGGCGTTGCGCCACATCCAGACGCGTTGGACGACGGCCCGGCCGTGGACCGACGCCCTCCCGCACTTCGCGCTCTTGTTTGGTGATCGGTTTGTGCCTGAGACCTAACGCACCTCACACACAGACTTTCA
>Ga0075434_100003371_pt1 | contig 14304 bp, 15 predicted proteins | sample RhiMethybrSRZTD3_FD_75298 | JGI IMG/M metagenome (GOLD analysis project Ga0075434, IMG submission 75298) | Populus rhizosphere microbial communities from Tennessee, USA - Rhizosphere MetaG P. TD hybrid SRZTD3 | ecosystem: Host-associated > Plants > Roots > Rhizosphere > Soil | place: USA... | reverse complement strand
GGGTCGGCGTTGACCAGCGTCCAGGTCAGGCCGGCGTCGTCCGAGCGGTAGAGGCCGCCCTTCCGTGCGGACTCCACGGTCGCGAACAGCCGCCGCGGATCGCTGGGCGCGACCGTGATGCCGATCCGGCCCAGGCCGTCCGCGGCGAACGTGGGCAGGCCGCTGGTGAGCGGCCGCCAGGTCGCGCCGCCGTCCGTGGACTTGTGCACTCCGCTGCCCGGCCCGTTGAAGACGCCGTTCTCCCACGGTGCCAGCCGCTCCTCCCAGAGAACGGCATAGACGGTCTGCGCGTCTTTCGGATCGAGCACGACGTCCACGCCGCCCGTGTCCTCGTCGCGGTAGAGGACCTTCTGGAAGGACTCGCCGCCGTCGGTGGAGCGGAAGATTCCCCGTTCAGGACCCGCGCCGTACGGGCTTCCCAGCACGGCCACGAAGAGCCGGTCCGGGTTCGTGGGGTCCACGACGATCTGCGGGATCTGCCGGCCCTCGCGCAGTCCCAGGTGGCGCCAGGTCTTTCCGGCGTCGGTGGACTTGTAGATGCCGTCTCCGGTCGACAGGTCCGGCCGCTGCAGGCCCTCGCCGCTGCCCACGTAGATGACGTCGGGATTTGAAGGGGCGATGGCGATGGCCCCGATGGATCCCGTCGGCTGGTCGTCGAAGATCGGCGTCCAGGTCCGGCCGAAGTCGTCCGTCTTCCACACGCCGCCATTGCACACGCCGACGTAGAACACGCCCGGGCGGTCCGGGATGCCCGCGGCGGCCTTGGTCCGGCCGCCGCGGTGCGGGCCGATCATCCGCCAGCGCATCTCGCGAAAGAGGCTCGGGTCGTACGACTCGGCGCGCGCCGCCGTCGCGACGGCGGCGGTGGTGGCGAGCACCAGGATCGCGGCTCGGGCATGGGTCATCGGCGCAAATTCCTCCGGTTGGGGAGATCACTCTATCCCAGTCGTGAGAGAGTGTGTGGATGCCCGACGCAGCGTTTTACGAGAGCTCGATACCCTACGAGGCCGCGCGCATCCATGCCGCCGCGATCTATTGCAGCGATGGGCGCGTGGGCGAGCAGATCGACGAGTTCCTGCACCAGGGCCTGGGGCTGCCGCGCTACGACCGCCTGGCCATCCCTGGCGGCCCGGCGTGCCTTTCCGGCAGCCTGGCCACGTTCCTCGAGGGCCGTGCCCTCGAGGATGCCCTGCGCTTCCTGATCCGGGTCCACGACCTGCGCCAGGTCGTGCTCATCGCCCACGACAGCTGCGCCTACTACCGGGACCGGCTGGGCGTGCCGGAGTCGTCGGTCACGACGCAGCAACGGCAGGACCTGGCGACGGCGGCCCGCGCCGTGCAGAGGCTTCGCGACGGCCTGGGCGTGAAACGATTCCTGGCCCATACGGTAGACGCCCGCATCCGCTTCGAGCCGCTCTAAGACTAGAGTGTGCGGGTGCGCCGCCCCGCGGTCCTCGCCGTCTTCGCCGCGCTGCTGGTGGCGTTCCTGGCCGCGCGCACGTACCGCCTGACCAGCCTGCCCATCTTCATCGACGAGTCGTTGCACCTGTTCTGGGCCCAGCGCGTCCGCGACGACCTGGCGCTCGACCGTCCGCTCCGGGACGGCAAGCCGCTCCAGGCCCTGGTCACGGCCTTCATCGTCCCCGGCGCGGGCGATCCGCTCTGGGCCGGGCGCTTCACCTCCGTGCTCGTCGGGGCGGTCGGCCTCTGGGCGACGTGGCGGATCGGCCGGCGGTTGTTCGACGAGCCCACCGGGCTGGCCGCCGCGGCGCTCTACCTGGCCTGCCCGTTCACGCTCTTCTACGACCGCATGGCCCTGAGCGACGTGTACCTCTCGACGTCCGCGGCCCTCACGCTCCTGGCTTCGATTGCGGTCGTGCGCGACCCGCGTCCGCGCAACGGCGTGGGGCTGGGCCTGGCGCTCGCCGCCTGCGTGTGGTCCAAGGTGCCCGGCCTGATGCTGGCCCCGCTGCCGCTGGCCGCGGCCTTCCTCCTTCCGCCGCGGCGCCCCGGCCTGTGGCGCGCGCTGGCCGTCGCCTACGCGGTGGCCGCGGCGCTGGCCGCGTATCCGGCCTGGTTCTTCCTGGCCCGGAGCGGCCAGATCCACAAGGCCGCCGGCGTCGAGGAAGACGTGGAGATGTCCCACCTGGTGGTGGACAACCTGGGCGATGCGGTGCGGTGGCTCTGGGCGTACTGGACCTGGCCCGTCACGCTGGCCGGCCTGGGCGGCGTGGTCCTGGGCGTGGTGAAGCGGCGTGGGGCCGAGCTCCTCCTCGCCGCCGCCAGCCTGTCCCCGGTCGCCGCCTTCGTGACGCTGTCGTTCTACTGGTACCCGCGCTACATCCTGTTCGCCACGGTGCCCTTCCTCGTCCTGGCCGCACGGACCTTCGTCCTTCTCGCCGAGCGCGCGGCGCGTCTTTCGGGCCGGCCGCCGGTGTGGCTGGCGGCGCTCCTGGCCGTCGCGCTCGTCCCCGCCGTCCGCTTCGACGCGGCCCTTCTGGCCGACCCCGTCCGGGCTCCTCTGCCGCGGCTGGAGCGCTTCCAATACGTGGACGGCTTTTCCTCGGGCTACGGCTGCCCCGAGGCGGTGGCCTGGCTGACCAAGGAGCTGGCGCGCGACCCGGGCCGCGTGACGGTCGCCGCGGAGACGCCGGGCCGGCGGACGCTGTTCCTCTGCCTGCGCACGTATTTCATGGACGAGCCGCGGGCCGAGCTGCGCTGGCTGGATCCGAACGAGCCCGTGGGCCGCCGGATGCTCCTCGAGCGCGCGGCCGTCCATCCGACCTTCGTGGTCACGGGCTCGAAGGAGGCGGCGGGGAACCGCTTCGACCCGCTGGGCGGCGTGCTCGTCGCGCAGTGGCGCAAGCCGAACGGGACGCTGGCCGGCGAGCTGTACCGCGTGGACGGGCGGCCCGAGTCGGGGACCGGTCCGGAAGGGCCGCCGTGACCCGTCCCCCCGCGGACGCGCTCCGCCTCGCGGCCGCCGCGGCCCTGGTGCTGATCGTGGCGGCGGTCGTGTACCGGGCGCTGCGCCCGCTCCCGCGCTATTCCGACGAGATCCACCACTACCGGCAGATCAGCGGCTTCTGCGCCGGAGACTACACGCCGAACCCGCGGGTCACCACCATCCCGGGCTACCACGTCGTGAGCGCGCTCGTGGGCCGGGCGACGGGCGACTGCTCGCTGCAGCAGATGCGGCTCGTCAACGCCGTCATCGGCGTCCTCTCGGTGGCGGCCTTCTTCGCCGCCGCCCGGGCCGCGGGGGCTGCGGCGCCCCTCGCGCGAACGTTTCAATATCTCTTCCTCCCGGTCCTGCTGCCGTACCACTTCCTGGTGTACGCGGACTCCATCTCGCTCCTGGCGAACCTGGTCACGCTGGCCTTGATGTTCCGCCGCCGGTTCGTCCTGGCCGGCCTGGCCGGCAGCCTGGCCATCCTTGTCCGGCAGACCAACGTCGTGTGGCTGGCCCTGGTGTGCCTCGCGGCCTGGATGGACGATCCGGACGTGCGCGCCGGCCCGCGTCCCCTGGCCGCCTGGCTGCGCCGGGCCTGGACCGCGCTCCTGGGCTTCGCCGGCTTCGCCGCGTTCGTGCTGTGGAACGGCGGCGTGGCCGTGGGCGGCCGCGGGGCGTTCAAGGCCGGCTTCTACACCGGCAACGTCTTCCTGTTCCTGGTCCTCTACTTCGTGATGTTCCTGCCGGCCAACCTGGCCGCGATCCGGCGCCGCGCGGCGCGGTTCGCCCGGCCGCTCTTCTGGGTCCTGCTGGCCGCGGCCTACGTCGTATTCCTGGCCACGTTCCGCGTCGATCACCCGTTCAACAAGTTCGAGGGCTTCCTCCGCAACGAGATGCTGAGCGTCGTGGTCTCCAGCGTCTACTGGAAGACGGTCTTCTTCCTCTTCGCGGCCGGCGGCCTGGCCGCGCTGTACGTGACGCGCCTGCGCCGTCCGTCGCTGTACCTCGTGTATCCGCTGGCCCTGGCCACGCTGCTCCCGCTCCGCCTCATCGAGCACCGGTACGGGCTGCCCGCCTTCGTCATGCTCCTGGTCTGCCGCGAGGACGACCCGCCGGCCGTGGAGTACGCGGGCGTGGCGCTAGGGGCGCTGCTTTCCGCCGCGGCCGTCTACGTCCTGGCCCGCGGGCTCTGGCTGCTGTAGCCGCGGATCGACCGGCTTGTCCTGGCCTCGCCACACCCGCTCGTACACGGCCCACTCCTCGGGTCCGGTCGTCCACTCCGCGTAGAGGGCCACGCCCTCGAAGGTCCCCCCGCCGCCGACGCCGCGCAGTCCCGCCACGCAGCCGAGCAGCCCGTTCTCGAGCGTCTCCACTCCCGCGCGGTGCATGATCCCCGTCTCGTCATAGCTGGGTATGCCGATGAGGACGCGGGCGCGGGCGTTGCTGCTCACGAGGGTCGAGGTGACGCGCTCCGCCGCGTACGAGACGTAGCGGCGATAGAGGACGGGCGTGGGCAGCGCGGTGTCGTAGGCCATCACCACCACCTGGTCGGCCACCGCCGCCACCCGCTCGTAGTATCCGGCGGTCCAGAAGAAGTTGCGGGCCAGGGGCAGCGAGAAGGGACCCGGCCGCGTGGCGGAGAGGGACACGATGCGGTCCGGTCCCACGGCCGTCCGTATGGCGCGCAGCAGGGCCAGGAAGTCCACGTTGCCGTCGCCGATGGGCTCGACGTTCACGTGGACGCCGTCGAAGCCTTCGTCCACCAGGCCGCGGCACTCCGCCACGATGCGCTGGCGCTGTCCCATGTCGGCCAGGTCCAGCGTGCCCTGCAGGGTGCGCTTGTAGCCCACGCGCAGCCCGCCCACCCAGGGCAGGACCTTCATATCCGGGGCCACGCGGCGCGTCACGGCCAGGAAGCTCCGCATCTGCTCGCGGCTGTGGACCGGGAGCCGGCCGGAGGCGTCGAAGGGGATGAGATGCGGGTAGACGTAGCTGACGCCGCGGCGCGCCAGGCCGGAGACGAGCGCCTCCACCTGCGCGGGGGGCTGCTCCTTCTCCAGCCAGCGGTGGGCCAGCCAGACCGCGTTGCGGTCGTGGTTGAAGGGATGGGGGGCGGCATCGCCGCTCGGCGCGAGGGAGAGATAGGCGGCGGCCAGGAGCGCGGCCAGCACGACGAGGAGCGCCAGGCGCACCAGGCTGCGCCCCAGGCTCATGAGGCGTCGCGCAGGAGCAGCACCACGGCCGCCGCCTGCTCCCGGCCGTGGGTGAGGCTCACGATGGCGCGGTCCGCGCCCAGCCCGGCCAGCCGTTCCCGCGCCCGCCCCGACAGCTCCAGGCGCGGCGGCCCGCCCGCGCCGCGGAGGATCTCGATCTCGGACGGCTGCGCGCCGCCCCCCAGGAGTCGCGCGGCGGCGCGCTTGGCGGCCAGGCGCGCGGCCAGCCTCCGCTCGGGGTCGCTCTTCGCGCGCGCGTAGGCCAGCTCGGCCGCCGTGAACGGATGGGCGGCGCCGGAGGCGAGCAGCGCCGCCACCTCCGCGATGTCCAGGATCTCCACCGCGTGGCCCACCACGCCCTCGTCGGCATTGCCCACGATATCGAGTCTAAACCGGTCGGTTTACGATGGGCCATGACCGCAACGCTGCGCGCCGCCACCGTGCCCGCGCTCGACGCCGTCCCCGGCCTCGTGCACGGCTTCGAGCAGCGCCTGGGGCCCGCCGGATGGGAGGGCCGCGCCGCGGGCCGGGTGCGCGTGGCCGCGGCCCTGGCCGATCGCGGCCGCCTGCATCTGCTGAAGCAGGTCCACGGCACGGTCGTGGTGGCGGCGCCGTGGGAGGGGCGGCCGGAAGGCGACGCCGCGGTGGCCGATGGCCCGGGCCTCCTCCTGGGGATCGAGACCGCGGACTGCCTTCCCGTGTTGCTCGTCGATCCGGTCCGCCGCCTCGTGGCCGCCGCCCACGCGGGGTGGAGAGGCACGGCGGCGGGCGTGGCCCGGGCCGCGGTGGACGCGCTGGTCGCGCGAGGGTCCAGTCCCGCGGACCTGGTGGCTGCGCTGGGGCCGGGCATCGGTGCCTGCTGCTACGAGGTCGGCCCCGAGCTGGTGCCCGCCTTCGGGCCCGGCGGCGAGGCCTTCTTCCGTCCCGGCCCGCGCGGCCGTCCCCACCTCGACGTGCGCGCGGCCAACGCGGCGCAGCTCCGCGCCGCCGGCGTGCCGGACGCGCGGATCCACCTGGTGAGCGACTGCACCTACTGCCGCGCCGACCTGTACCACTCGTACCGGCGCGAGGGCCGCGACGCGGGTCGCATGATCAGCTACGTCGGCTGGTCGGCGCCCGGCGCGGAGCCGGATACCAGGACCGAGACGTAACGGCGCGAGGGTCGCGCGAGAGCGCGGGCGTCTGGTTCCAGGCAACGCGCCCCGCGCGACGCGCGTACCCGAGCGGCGTGGGGAGACGGTGGGGTCAGTCGAGTTGCGAGGCCCTCTCGTCCAGGGCCTGGTTGGCCAGCCGGTCGGCCTCCTTGTTCCGCTCGCGCCGCACGTGGGCCAGCCGGAACTCCTCGAAGCGGAGGGAGAGGGCGCGCGCCTCGCGGTGGAGCGGCACCATGGCCGGGTGCTTCACGCGGTAGGCGCCCGACATCTGCTTGACCACCAGCTCGGAGTCCGAGAAGACGTGGACCCTCTCCGCCCCGCGGTGGAGCGCCCAGCGCAGCCCGTGCAGCAGGGCCTGGTATTCGGCCACGTTGTTGCTGGCGGGGCCCAGGTACCCGTACAGCCTGGCCAGCTCGTCGCCCTCCGGTGTGGTGACGTGGATTCCGAAGCCGGCCTCTCCCGGGTTGCCGCGACTCGCGCCGTCGATGTGGAGGTGGAGGACGGGCGGGGCCGCCGCCGTCACGGCTCGGCGCCGGCGGCGGCCGGCGGCGTCGCGTAATAGAGGATGCGGTTGCAGGCGGGGCACTGCTGGATCTCCTCGTTGTGCTTGAGCTCCGCGTACATCTGGAGCCGCAGCTTGACGTGGCAGGCCTGGCACATCCCGTCGCGCGCCTCGGCCACCGCCACGCCCCGCAGCCGCGCCACCCGCTGGAAGAGCTCCAGGACGTCGCCGGGGACCGTGGCCGCCACCGCGTCGCGCTCCGCGGCCAGGCGCGTCCGCTCGGCCTCCAGCACGCGCGCGCGCGCATCGAGGGCGGCCCCGCTCTCACGCGCGCGGGTCTCGGCGGCCTTGAAGGCCTCTTCCTCGGCCTTCACCTCGGCCACCAGCCCCTCGCTCTTCTCCATCTCGGCCAGGATCTGGTCCTCCCGCCCGCGGATCTCCCGCTCCACCCCCTCGATCTCGTGGAGCATGGCCGTGTACTCCTTGTTGGTCTTCACCTCCATGAGCTGGCCCTTGTAGCGGGAGCGCTTGGCCTCCAGGTCCTGGAGGTCGGACTCGTGCTGGCGGCGGGCCTTCTGGCTCTGGGCCTGGGCCTCGCGGCTGCGGTCGAGCCGGCCGCGCTCACCGGCCAGCTCCGCCTCGAGGTCGCCGCGCTGGCGGGGGACCTCCTGGAGCTCGGCCTCCACCCGGCGCAGCTCGCTCTCGGCGGTCTGCAGCCGGATCAGCCTCTCGAGGTCGGGATTCATCTGCTGCGCCGAGCATTCTAGCCGACATCCGGGGGGCTGTCCGCGCGCGTAGTCTTGACAGGACCGGGAATAGTGCGAGCATAGGGTGCGTTTTCAAGCTCACGGAGGCCCGGTACCACCCACAAGGGCCTCGTTCAAGGAGATGAATTCCATGGAGCGTAGACACTTCACCAAGGCGATGGGTGCCGTGGTGGCCGGGATGGCGGCGGGCACACGGGTGTTCGCCGAGGAGAAGAAGGCGCCCCCCAAGACGGAGGCCAAGGCCGAAGCCCACGACACGCACGTCTGCAAGGGCATGAACGACTGCAAGGGCAAGGGCGGTTGCGCCTCGGACGCGGCCAAGCATGCCTGCAAGGGCAAGAACGAGTGCAAGGGCATGGGCGGCTGCGCGGCGGGCGCGGCCGGGTGCGCGGGCAAGAACGAGTGCAAGGGCAAGGGCGGCTGCGCGGTCCCGGTCAACAGGGCCCACATCGACGCCGACAAGGCCGCCGGCAAGCACGCCTGCAAGGGCAAGGGCGGCTGCAAGGGCCGGTAGGAGCGTAACGCCTCGAGACCGCGTCTCGGGGCGGCGGGGTCGGGGTCACGGCTGCGCCCGTGGCCTCGCCCCCTCCATCCATCGACCGCAGTGGGACACCCTCCTGCCGTGAAAGCGAACCGCTGGGGCCTGCCCGACCTGGGCATCGGCGTGGGCCTGCGCACCGTGCACTTCGCGCACATCCTGTCCCAGCACCCGCCGGTGGACTGGTTCGAGGTCCTGTCCGAGAACTTCATGGACAGCGGCGGGCGTCCGCTGCACATCCTCGACCACGTCACCGAGCGCTACCCGGTCGCCCTCCACGGCGTCTCGATGTCGATCGGCAGCACGGATCCGCTCGACCGCGAGTACCTGCGCAAGCTGAAGGCCCTGGCCGCGCGCACGCGCGCGCACTGGGTATCCGACCACCTGTGTTGGACGGGCGTGATGGGGCGAAACACCCACGACCTGCTGCCCATGCCCTACACCGAAGAGGCCCTGCGCCACACCGCGGCCCGGGTACGGCAGGTCTCGGAGATCCTGGAGCGGCCCCTGGTGCTGGAGAACCCGTCGTCCTACGTGGAGTTCGCGGCCTCGTCGATGACCGAGTGGGAGTTCCTCTCCCGCCTGGCCGAAGAGGCCGACTGCGGCCTGCTGCTGGACGTCAACAACGTGTACGTCAGCTCCTTCAACCACGGCTTCGACCCGCGCGCGTACATCGCGGGCATCCCCGCGGACCGCGTCGTCCAGTACCACGTGGCCGGCCACACCCACAAGGGCACGCACATCGTGGACACCCACAGTGACCACGCGCTGGCCGAGGTGTGGGACCTGTACCGCCTGGCCTGGCGGCGCACGGGGCCCACGGCCACGCTCTACGAGTGGGACGAGGACATCCCGTCGTTCGACGTGGTGCACGCCGAGGCCCTGAAGGCGCGCGCGCACCGCGAGGAGCTCGTGGCGGAGGCCGCGGGCGTCGCCCGTGGCGCTTGAGGTCCCGCTCGGCCGCCTGCAACGCTGGCTGCAGGAGATAGTCGTCCATCCCGGGACCACGGAAGAGGCGGTCGCCGGCCGGACGGCCCGCGCCCTCGTCCCTCGCCGCCGCGTGGGTGAGGTGATCCTTCCCTCGTCCCGGCTGCGGCCCGAGGAGCGCCTGGCCATCTACCACGACATGTACCTCCTGCGCATGGAGGAGGCCCTCGAGTCCGACTATCCCGCCCTGAAGCACTTCCTGGGCGACGACGGCTTCCGCGCGCTGGTGGCGGGCTACGTCCGGGCCCATCCCTCGCGCAGCTACAGCCTGAACTTCCTGGGCGCCCATCTCCCCGACTACGTGCGGGCGGCGCCGGGCCTGCGCCGGCGCGCGTTCGCCCACGACCTGGCCCGGCTCGAGCAGGCCGTGGCGGAGGTCTTCGACGCGCCCGAGGAGGAGGCGCTGCGGCCGGAAGGGATCGCGGCCGTGCCCGAGGCGGCCTGGGACACGGCGCGGCTCCGGGCCATCGCTGCCTTCCGCCTGCTCGCCCTGCGCCATCCGGTGAACGCTTACCTGCAGTCGGTGCGCGACGAGAGGCACGACCACCCGCCCGCACGGCGCGGAGATTCCTGGGTCGCCGTGTACCGGCGCGGGTACACGGTGCGGCGGCAGGATCTGGACCGCGCCGCCTACCGGCTCCTGGCCGACATCGTGAGCGGGAAGCCGCTGGGCGTGGCGGTCAAGGCCGCGCTGCGTCGCGGGCAGGGAAAGCGGCCGACGCGGACGCAGCTGTTCCGCTGGTTCCGGGGATGGATGGCTTCCGGAATCTTCCGATCCGTCGAAGCGGGAATGACGGGACCGGGGGACCGGCGGAGTGGGGGACCGGCATTGAAAGACCGGGTGACAGCACTGGACAAGAAACGCTGAATCGACGACGGTCGGAGCGGCGTCGATTCAGCGTTGGATATGGGCCTGGAAGGATTCGAACCTTCGACTATCCGGTTATGAGCCGGACGTTCTGACCAGCTGAACTACAGGCCCGCGGAGAAGCGTAGCAGAAAAACGGCGGGACCCAGGCGCCCTGCGCGGGCCTGCCCGGTTGCGCTAAGCTAGGACGTGGCCGCGTGGGCCGGGAGGTCGAGCATGAGATTCGGGGCAGGGCTTATGGTGTTGGCGGTGGCCGCGCTGCCATCGGTGCTGGCCGCGCAGACGAAAGCGCCCGCGGCGCCGTCCACCGCGCCGCCCACCGCGCCCGCCGCACCGGTGGCGTCACCGCCCACCATCGTGATCGAGCGCGTGAGCATCGACGAGCTGAAGAAGCTCATGGAAGCGGACAGGGTGGTGGTCCTGGACGTGCGCGCCGCCGAGTCCTACCGTGAGGCGCACATCCCGGGATCGCTGTCGGTTCCGCTGGGCGAGCTCGACAAGCACCTCGAGAAGCTGAAGTCGGAGAAAAAGGCGATCGTCGCCTACTGCTCCTGAACGGCCGAGGCCACCAGCGCCCGTGCGGCGCTGAAGCTCAACACTGCGGGGATCCCCGGCGTGCGCGCGCTCCTCGGCGGCTTCGGGAAGTGGCAGGCGGACGGCAACCCCGTCGCCCACGGCGACACGCCCCGCTAGGAAGCCGTCAAATCTTCGCTCCTCCGCCGGGTCCCCCCCGCCGCCCGTGCTTGAATGGTGGGTGGGACCCGGATTTCCTTTTTCCCGGAGTGAATGATCCATGACCGCAGCATGGCTGCTCATTCTCGCCCTGGCCGCGCCCGCGGCTGGAACCGACGACGACAAGCCCAAGCACAAGGAGACCGACGCCGAGAAGGAGGCCCGCAAGCGGGCCCACGAGGAGGCCGAGGAGGCGGAGAAGCGCGCCGAGGAGACCGCGGAGTTCTCGGAGAAGCTGGCCAAGAGGATCGAGAAGGGCCAGGAGCAGCGCCAAAAGGACACCGAAGAGGCGCTCAAGGACTTCGACGACCGGGTGAAGGACTACCTGAAGCTCCACAAGAAGGCGGCGGCCACCCTGCCCCCGCTCACGGGCAATGAGGACCCCGCCGCCGTGGCCGCCTACCGGGTGTCGCTGGCGCAGGCCATCCGCGCCCGCCGAGGGGCGGCCCGCCGCGGCGACGTCTTCGACGCCAAGGTGGTACCGGCCCTGGTGGACCGGGTGCGGACGGAGCTCGTGGGGATCGAGGCGGGCCCGGCCCGCAAGGTGATCAAGGAGGGCAACCCGAAGTTCGACGAGGAGGGCTACGTGCCCGTCCAGATCCGCGTCAATGCCGACTACCCGCTGCGGGCGCCGGTGTCGACGGTCCCGCCCAGCGTGCTGCTGGTGCTGCCGCCCCTGCCCCACGACGTCCTCGAGTACCGCTTCGTGGGGCGAGACCTGATCCTCCGCGACCTGGAGGCCAACCTGATCGTGGACTACATCCTGGGCGCGGCGCCGCCGCTCCCGACGCGGTGACATCGATGCAAACACGCCAGACCACCGCAACGCTCCTCGCCGTCCTGCTCGGCGCCGCTGCGGCGCAGGCCCAGACCATCACGCTCCCCAACAAGGAATCGTCGGTCCGCTTCATGGTGATCGGCGACACGGGTCGCGGCGACCGCGGGCAGGACGAGACGGCCGCGATGATGGACAAGGTGCACGGCAAGTTTCCCTTCACGTTCGTGATCATGGTGGGGGACAACATCTACGGCGCCGATACGCCCGGGGACTACGCCCGCAAGTTCGAGCAGCCGTACAAGCCCCTCATCGACCAGGGCATCAAGTTCTACGCGGCGCTCGGGAACCACGACAACCCCAACCAGCGCTTCTACAAGCAGTTCAACATGAACGGGGAGCGCTTCTACACGTTCCGCGGGTCCGCGGGCGGGCTGTCCAAGCTCACCGAGGGCGGCGTCCGCTTCTTCGCCATCGACAGCAACTACCTCGACAAGTCCCAGCTCGACTGGCTCTCCAAGGAGCTGGCCGCATCAGGGTCGGACTGGAAGATCGCCTTCTTCCATCACCCGCTCTACTCCTCGGGGAAGACGCACGGGTCGGCGCTGGAGACGCGCGCCGTCCTGGAGCCGCTCTTCGTGAAGGACCATGTGAGCGTGGTCTTCACGGGGCACGATCACTTCTACGAGCGGATCAAGCCCCAGAAGGGCATCCTGCACTTCGTGGTCGGGGCGGGAGGATCCCTGCGCAAGGGCGACATCCGCCAGACGGACATGACGGACAAGGGCTTCGACACGGATTACAGCTTCCTGATCGCGGAGATCGACGGCGACCAGATGTACTACCAGGCCATCAGCCGGACGGGAGCGACGATCGACTCGGGCGTCTTCAAGCGGCCCGACGCGGGCAGCGGGGCGGCGGCGGCCGGCAAGCCCGCCGCCGAGGTGCCGGCGGCGGTGGCTTCGCCCTCGGTAGAAACCGTGAAGGAGCTGAAGGCCGACGTTGCCAAGGAGCAGAAGGCCGAAGCTGCGGCGGTGTCCCCGGCCCCCTCACCCGCCGCCGCGCCCTCGCCCTCGCCTTCGCCGTCGGCCTCCAAGTCGAAGCCCAAGGCGCGCAAGAAGCCGCCCGCCAAGAAGCCCTAGGCTCGCCCGCCGAGGACGAGGGCCGAATCGCCGAACTCGTGGGCCAGGTAGCCCTCGGCCTCGGCGTGCGCGAGCGCGTCCCGTAACAGGGCCTGGGGCGCGAAGGCCTTCAGCAGCTCGAAGTGGCTGGACCCCGGCTCGTGCAAGCCGGTGAGCAGGCCGTCCACGACGCGCGGCCGGTGCGACGCGCCGATGACGAGGCCCGTCGTCCCGCTGCCCGCCACCAGGCGCCCGTCGTGCAGCGCGGCCTGTCCCTCCAGGGCGCGCACCGTGCTCGTGCCCACGGCCACCACGCGGCCGCGGCGGGCCCGCGCCTCCTCGATCGCGCGCACCGCGCGCGGCGGGACCTCGAACCGCTCCGGCAGCGGCAGGCGCGCGTCCAGCGCCGCGTCTCCCGTCGAAGAGAGGCCGGCGGCATGGGTGACCGAGACGAGGCCGACGCCGCGGCGCGCGAGGTCCTGCCGCGCCCGCGCGGTGAGCGGCCGGCCCGCGGACGGCAGCTCCACCGCCCAGGGACGGGCCGCGTAACCCGTCTGCACGTGCCACAGCGCGAGCGGCGCGCGCAGGTGCGCGTACTGCACGGGCCGGCCGTGGCGGTACAGCGCGGACCACAGCTCCGCGCCGGCACGGTCGAACGCGATGGCCACCAGTCGCGCCGACGCGCCGTCCACTCCACGGACAAGGGCGTTGAGATCGGGCCCGATGGCGATGCGGTCCCCGGCGTGGAGCCGAGGGGGCAAGGGCCTGTCCTCCGTCCGAGTCCGCCAGTCTCCGGCGCCGAAGAGGACCGCCCACCAGCCGCCGTCCTCGCGCAGCCCCGCCAGCCGCATCTCCACCTCTTGGCCGGCGGGACCGCGGCCGCGCAGCGACGCCGGGAGCGTGGCCGCGTCGTTCACCACCAGGACGTCGCCGGGGACAAGCTCGTCCGGCAGGTCGCCCAGGCGCGCGTCGCGCCAGGTCCCGGCCGCGGGATCGATGCGCAGCAGCCGCTCCTCGTCCGGCTCCGGCCGCGGCCAGGTGGCGGGCGTCACGACACGCGCGCGGCCGGCCGCGGGGCCCAGGCCGACGTCTCCAGGCGGGCTCCGCTCGGGATGGTCTCCGCCGCGCGGATCATGTCGAGGATCGTCTCCGCCACGGCCTCGGGCCGGGCCAGGCCGCTGCGATCCGCCTCGGGCATGGCCTGCGCGTGCATCTCGGTATCCATCTCGCCGGGGTCCACGGTGAGGAACCGGACGCCGCTGCCTTCGAGCTCGGCGGCCCAGATCCGGCCCAGATGGTCGAGGGCGGCCTTGGACACGCCGTACGCACCCCAGCCGGGATAGGGCGTCAGGCCGGCGTCGGAGGTGACGTGCAGGACGAGGCCGCCGCCGCGCAGCGCCATGGATCCGGCCAGGGCCTTGGTGAGACGGAACGGCCCCACCAGGTTCACGGCGAGGACCCGCTCGAGGTCCTCGCAGTCCGTGTCGAGCAGGAGCGGCAGCGGCGTGCGACCCAGGGTGCTGGCGTTGTGCACGAGGATGTCCAGCGGCCCCACGAGCGCGGCCGCCGCGCCGGCCAGGCGGTGGATGTGCTCCTTCTCGCCCACGTCGAACGCGAGGGCGTGGGCCTCGCCACCGGCGGCACGGATCCCCGCTGCCACGCCCTCCAGCTCGTCGCGCCCCCGCGCCACCAGG
>Ga0075434_100003369_pt1 | contig 14307 bp, 12 predicted proteins | sample RhiMethybrSRZTD3_FD_75298 | JGI IMG/M metagenome (GOLD analysis project Ga0075434, IMG submission 75298) | Populus rhizosphere microbial communities from Tennessee, USA - Rhizosphere MetaG P. TD hybrid SRZTD3 | ecosystem: Host-associated > Plants > Roots > Rhizosphere > Soil | place: USA... | reverse complement strand
GCCCGCCGCGACACCCCCTCGCCAGGGCTTTTTACCATTGTGCCGCTCGGTGGCAATAACATCTGGGTATGACCAGCGTTCTGCTTGCCGAGGATGATGCCTCTATCTCCGACCCTCTAGCACGTGCGCTCCGGCGCGAGGGTTACGACGTGAACGTCTCGGCGGACGGCCCCACCACGTTGGACGCCGCCCTGGCTGGCGGGATCGACCTGATTGTGCTCGATCTCGGCCTGCCCCGCCTTGACGGCCTGGAAGTCTGCCGCCGCCTGCGCACGGAAGGCCAGTCGGTGCCGGTGCTGATCCTCACCGCGCGGGCGGATGAGGTGGACACGGTGATCGGTCTCGACGCCGGCGCGGACGACTATGTCACCAAGCCATTCCGCCTCGCGGAGTTCCTCGCCCGGGTCCGGGCCCTGCTGCGCCGTGGCAGTACGGAAACCAGCGTGGCCCAGGGGGTCAGGGTGGACACCGAAGCCCGGCGGGCCTGGCTCGGCGACACCGAGCTGGACCTCACCACGAAGGAGTTCGACCTGCTCTCGGTGCTGGTGAACGAGGCCGGCAAGGTGGTCACCCGGGAGCAGATCATGCGCGAGGTGTGGGACAGCAAGTGGTGGGGGTCCACGAAGACACTCGACATGCACATCTCGTGGCTGCGCCGCAAGCTCGGTGACGACGCCCAGAGCCCCCGCTACATCACCACCGTGCGCGGCGTCGGGTTCCGCTTCGAGCGGGGTGATTGATGCGCGGCCGGGGCCGGTCAGGCTGACGTATGCGGCGCCGGCTGCTGTTCTCGACCTTGGCCGTCGCGGTCACGGCGGTGCTCCTGTTCGGCGTGCCGCTGGCGTTCGTGCTCAGCCGGTTGCAGGTGACCGTGGCCCAGGATCAGGTGCAGCGCGACGCGACCACCCTGGCCAAGACGCTGGAGAACCGGGTCCGCTCCGGGATGCCCGCTTCTCTCACCGACGCGGAAGACGCGGCCCGGTCCCTGCCGGACCGCTACGTCAGCATCACCCAGAACGGCGGCCAGAGCTACCACACCGGTACCCTGCCGCCGCGCGGATCGGCGATCATCGGGCGGGCGGCGACCAAAGACTTCCGGGTCATCGTGGAAGCGGACAGGGCGGTCTCGAACGAGGGGGGGAAGCTGGCCCTGGTCATCTCGCTCGCCGGGCTGGCGGTGGCGGTCGCCGTGGCACTGGCCATCATTCAGGCCAGGCGGCTGACCCGCCCGCTGCAGGAACTGGCTGAAGCGGCCGGCCGGCTCGGTTCGGGGGAGGCGGGCCCGCTGGGGCGAAGATACGGCATACCTGAGCTGGACCAGGTGGCCGAGGGCCTGGACGGGTCGGCGGAGCGGATCAGCGAGCTGCTCGCGGCCGAGCGCGAGTTCGCCGCGGACGCCTCCCATCAGCTCCGCACCCCGCTGACCGCCTTGTCTATGCGGCTGGAGGAGATCCTGGCGGCCGCCGACCAGCCCGAGGTGGTGCACGAGGAGGGGACGGCGGCGCTCTTGCAGGCGGAGCGGCTCACCGACGTGGTCAGCCAACTGCTCGGGCGTACCCACCGGTCGGCGGGGCGGCGGCCTGCGGAGGTATCCGTCGACGACGTGGTGGCCCAGCAGGTGGTCGAGTGGGATCCGGCGTTCCGGCGCCGGAACCGCAAGCTCGAGGTCTCCGGCGAGAAGAACCTGACCGCCCACGTCACCCCCGGCACGCTGTCCCAGCTCATCGCCACGCTGCTGGACAACGCGCTGGTGCACGGTGCGGGGACCGTGGGAATCCGCACCTCGCTCACCCCGAAGTCCGTGGTGATCGAGGTCCGGGACTCCGGTCGGGGGGTGCGCGCGGACCTGGTGCCGCGGATCTTCGAGCGCAACGTCAGCGGCAAGCCGGGCGGTACGGGGCTGGGCCTGGCCCTGGCCCGCAGCATCGCCGGGGCGGAGGGCGGCCAGGTGGTGCTGGTCCGCCCCCGCCCCGCGGTGTTCGCGATCTTCCTGCCGCGGACCCTGCCGGTGAGCGGGGAGGAAACCCCGGTGGTCAGCGGCCCGGCGTGACCGCGGCCGGCCCGCGGCTGCCCGCGCCGCTCCGGGTGATCGCGTGCCAGGTCAGGTAGACCATCGCGGTGATGACGAACCCGGCCTCGAAGGTCAGGTCGCCGACGGCCGGCACGTGCGTAGGGATCGGGCCGACGTACTTGGTCTGGTTGGAGAACAGCCACACCGACAGGCCCACGCCCAGCGCCATCGCCACCGGGCCGGCCCAGTTGCTGTAGTGCCGGTTGAAGAGCAGGCCCTCCTCCTCGGTCAGGCTGCGCCGGCGGTACAGGAACTGGTCGCAGAACATGACGGCCAGCCAGGGCGCGATCCAGTAAGAGATGATCAGCAGGAAGTCGGTGTACTTGGCGCCCGCGTCGTGCAGGCCGGTGATCGCCACGATGAAGCCGATCACGCCGAACACCAGCGCGACGATCGCGCGGCGCAGCGCCAGCGGCAGCCGCACGCCCATCGCGACGAACGACATCGCGCCCGAGTAAATGTTGAGCACGTTGGCACAGACCGCGCCGAGCGCGATGGCCAGCAGGGTGAGGTCGGCGAGAGCGGTCGGCAGGTGCCCGGTGAAGGTGCCGGTGGGGTCGCCGAGCGAGGCGCCCGCGTTAGCGGCCGTGGCCGATCCCGCGCCGGCGATCTCCAGGACCACGCAGGACAGGAACAGTCCGGCGGCCGCCCACCAGCCGATCGCTTTCTTCGACGTGTTCGGCGGGAAGTAGCGGGTGTAGTCGGCCGCGTACGGGTTCCAGCCCGCGGCGTAGCCGAACACCGCACCGATCGTGAGCAGGAACCCGCCGGGCAGCGTGTGGTGCGTCACGCCAGGGTGGGACTTGGACAGGATCCACACCGTTGTGATCAGGAAGATCACGGCGAGGATCGGGAAGGCGTACCGCTCGAAGGCATGGACCAGGTTGTGGCCGAAGAACGCGATGACGATCTGCAGGGCGACGATGATGATCAGGCAGAGGATCTTGGGCCAGCCCAGCAGCGTGTTGAGCGCGAACGTGCCGCTGACGCTGTTCACCGCGAACCAGCCGATGCCCGCCGTGATCGAGTTCAGCCCGGCCGGCAGGATGTTCCCCCAGTAGCCGAAGCCGAGCCGGGACAGCACCATCTGCGGCACGCCGTGTTCCGGACCGCGAGCCGACAGGATGCCCTGGGAGAGCGCGCCGCCGGCCGTGCCGATCACGATGGCCAGCACCGCCTGCCAGAAGCTCAGGCCGAACAAGGCGACCGCGAGCACGCCGACGAAGACCGTGGCGAACTCCAGGTTGGGCGAGGTCCAGGTCCAGAAGAGCTGGAGTGGCTTCCCATGTCGTTCGTGCAGGGGAATGAACTCTGCCCCGCCGGGCTCGACCGTGATGACCCGGTCGCCGTAGTCCCCTTCGCGTACCAGCACGCCGGCCGGCGCGTCCGCAGACGCGAGTGTGGTGATTTCCTGGTCCGATCCTGCCATCGCCTGCGCTCCTTTAAGGCTGGCTCCTCCATGGCTGGCCAGTTACCTGAGTTTTCAGCGGAAACCAGGACTGCGCAAGGCCTGTACGCGTGTCTCCGGCATGGCGGGGCCGAAGGCGGGCGGCCAGGCGGTAGCGTGGCTGGCGTCAGGTACCGCCGGGCTGGCGGGAACGGTGCCCCGCAGGGGCACGAAAGCCTGTGGAGTCTATGTAAGACCAGCGAGAATGCTGGCGGTGGACGGTGAAGCAGGAACCCACCGGGACACCGCGCAGGCGGCGTGGACGGGATCTCCCGTGTTATGCGGGAGAGGAGGTCAAGCGGGTGAGCGATGATCAGCGCGGCCCGCGCCCGCCGGTGGTCGGCATGGTGGGGGCGGGCCAACTCGCGCGGATGGCCTGCCAGGCGGCGATCAGCCTCGACATCGGGTTCCGGGTGCTGGCTGAGACGCCGGCCGACAGCGCGGCGCTGGTCTGCGCCGGCACCGTGATCGGGGACTACACCGCGCTGCCCGACCTGCTCGCGTTCGCCCGCGATTGCGACGTGCTGACCTTCGACCATGAGCATGTGCCGGGCGAGCACCTGGCCGCGCTGGAGCGCGCCGCGGAAGAGGCCGGCCCGGGTCAGCGTGGCCCGGCGATACGGCCAGGCCGCGCGGCACTCCGCTACACCCAGGACAAGCTGGCCATGCGCGAGCGGCTGTGCGCCCTCGGCGTGCCCTGCCCGCGCTACGCGCCGGTGGCCGACCTGGCCGGGGTCAATGCCTGCGCGGCAGACTGGGGCTGGCCGGTCGTCCTCAAGGCCGTCAGCGGCGGCTACGACGGGCGGGGCGTGTGGGTGTGCGGCACACCGGAGGAGGCGGCTGCCGTCCTGGCCCATCCGGTCGCGGTGTTCGCCGAGGAGCACATCGCCTTCGAGGCCGAGCTTGCCGCGCTCGTGGCCCGCTCCCCGCACGGCCAGGCCGCCGCGTACCCGGTGGTGCAGACCGTGCAGCGCGGCGGGGTGTGCCACGAGGTCCTGGCACCCGCACCCGGGCTGGCGGCCAGCCGGGCACGCGAGGCGCAGCGGATGGCGCTGGAACTCGCCGCCGAACTCGGCGTCACCGGCCTGCTCGCGGTGGAACTGTTCGCGGGCAGGGGGGCGTTGCTGGTCAATGAGCTCGCGATGCGGCCGCATAACAGCGGCCACTGGACGATCGAGGGCGCCAGGACATCCCAGTTCGAGCAGCACCTGCGGGCGGTGCTGGACCTGCCGCTCGGCGACCCGCGGATGGCCGCCCCGCAGGTGGCGATGGCCAACGTGTTCGGTGCCGCCAGCCCGGACATCTTCGCCCGGTATGAGCACGTGATGGCGGCCGACCCGGGGGTGAAGGTGCACCTGTACGGCAAGCAGGTGCGCCCCGGCCGCAAGATCGGGCATGTCACCGTCCTCGGCAGCGATATGGCCGGCCTGCGGGCGCGGGCGCGCCGCGCGGCGTCCTATCTCGCGACCGGAGAGGAAGGCAATGAACGCGACTGATGGCAGGCTGCCCGTGGTCGGAGTGGTGATGGGCAGCGACTCCGACTGGCCGGTGATGACGGCCGCGGCGGACGCGCTCGCGGAGTTCGGCGTCCGTTACGAGGCCGACGTGGTGTCGGCGCACCGGATGCCGCAGGAGATGATCAGCTACGGCTCGCACGCCGCGAGCCGCGGCCTGCGGGTGCTCATCGCCGGCGCGGGCGGCGCGGCGCACCTGCCCGGCATGCTCGCCGCGGTGACCCCGTTGCCGGTGATCGGGGTGCCGGTGCCGCTGGCGCACCTGGACGGCCTGGACTCGTTGTTCTCGATCGTGTCGATGCCCGCGGGCGTCCCGGTTGCCACGGTGGCGGTGGGCGGCGCGCGTAACGCGGGCCTGCTGGCGGTCCGGATCCTCGCCGCCAGCGACGAGGCGCTGCGCGAGCGCATGGTCGGCTTCCAGGCCGAGTTGCGCAACCAGGCGCTGGCCAAGGGGGCCGCGTTGCGGGAGCGGGCGGGCCCTGGCTTGCCTTGACTTTCCTGGGCGACGCCGGCCATGTGCCCTTCGTTGTTCAGCGAAATTAGCGGCAGCTCAGCGGGACCGTTCGGGCCGCCGGGAGCGGACGCGGACGCGCTTACCATCTAGTGCTATGAGCCTTGACTTTCCCGCGTTCGCGCTGACCGAGGAGCATCAGCAACTGCGAGCGGCGGTGCGTGCCCTCGCCGACGACAAGATCGCGCCCCGGGCGGCGGAGGTGGACGAGTCGGGCGAGTTTCCCTGGGACGTGCACGACGCCCTGGCCAAGGCGGAACTGACCGGGGTGCACATCCCCGAGGCCTACGGCGGGCCCGGCGCCGACGCGATCGCGACCTCCATCGTGATCGAGGAGGTGGCCCGCGCGTGCGCGTCATCCTCCCTGATCCCCGCGGTGAACAAGCTCGGCACCGTGCCGCTGCTGCTCGCCGGGGGCGAGGCGGTCAAACAGCGCTACCTGCCGCCGGTCGCCCGCGGCGAGGCCATGTTCTCCTACGCACTGTCCGAGCCCGAGGCGGGCTCGGACGCCGCCGGCATGAAGGCACGAGCGGTCCGCGACGGCGGCAGCTACGTGCTGAACGGCACCAAGCGATGGATCACCAACGCCGGGGTATCGGCGTACTACACGGTGATGGCGGTCACCGGCTCCGCCGCGGGGCCGTCCGGGATCTCCGCCTTCGTGGTGGAGAAGGGCGATGAGGGGTTCTCGTTTGGCGCCCCGGAGCGGAAGCTCGGCATCAAGGGCTCGCCCACCCGGGAACTGTACTTCGACAACTGCGTGATCCCGGCGGACCGGCTGGTCGGGGAGGAGGGCGACGGCCTGCGCATCGCGCTGGCGACGCTCGACCACACCCGGATCACGATCGCCGCGCAGGCGCTCGGCATCGCGCAGGGGGCGCTGGACTACGCCACCGGGTACGTGAAGGAACGGCGCCAGTTCGGCCGGCCGGTCGCCGACTTCCAGGGCGTGCAGTTCATGCTCGCGGACGCGGCGATGAAGCTGGAGGCCGCGCGGCAGCTCACCTACGCGGCCGCGGCAAAGTCCGAGCGCGCGATAGCCGGCGAGAAGGTCGCCGACCTGACGTTTTTCTCCTCCGCCTGCAAGTGCTTCGCGTCGGACGTGGCGATGGAGGTCACCACCGACGCGGTCCAGTTGCTGGGTGGCTACGGGTACGTCAAGGACTACCCGGTGGAGCGAATGATGCGGGACGCGAAGATCACCCAGATATACGAGGGCACCAACCAGATTCAGCGCGTTGTCATGGCAAGACAGATCCTCAAGTAACCACCGCGAACCCCGCTATTCCGTCACCGCTCCGCCGGCGACGCCCGCCGGACCTCAGTGTCAGCAGGCGACAGAAGCCGTGTCGGCACGGCAACAGACACAGACCACCGCGGATCGTAGGTTGACCGTGGTCAGCCAATCCCGGCCGACCATAAGGCCGGCAGCCGGGCAGCTGGCTGTCCCGGGCGGTGAAGCCCCGGCACCGCCCGGGACCCAGCCAGATGGTCACCGCTCGGTGCGCCTGTGCTGTCCTGGCGTTGACCACATCCGTCATGAACCTGCCATGCTTGGTTGATGCCTGATAAAACGCCGCCGCAGACCCGGCGGGCCCGCCTGTGGCGGTCCGCGGAGTCTCAGGGCATCCCGCTGCGGGCGATCCTCGTCACGGTCGCCGTGGTGGTGGTGACCTACGTGGCCGGCAAGCTCCTGTACCGGCTGCGGGACGTCGTCCTGCTGCTGGCGGTGTCGGGTTTTATCGCCCTGCTGCTCAACCCGCTGGTGGTGTACCTGCAACGGTGGAAGGTGCCCCGCCGTGGCTTCGCCGTCGCCGTCGTGACGTTCTGGGCCGTGCTGGTCTTCGTCGGCCTCGCCATCGCGTTCGGCTACCCGCTGATCAACAGCGCCACCCACCTCGCCGACCAGTTGCCCACCTACGTGGACCAAGCCGAGCACGGGCGGGGCTGGATCGGGCAGTTGATCCGCAGGTACCACGTGCTTCCGTGGGTCCAGCACAACTCGGCGAAGATAGCCAGCTTCGCGCAGAGCCTCGGCAAGCCCGCCCTGGCCCTCGGCAAGGGCGCCGTCTCGCTGCTCGTCGCGCTGGGCACGATCTTCTTCCTGGTGGTCCTCCTGCTCCTGGAGGGCCCGAAGATGCGCTCCTGGATCCTGGCCAACATGACCTCGGAGCGGGCGGCGCGGGTGACGCGGGTGTCGGCCCAGGTGAACCGGGCGGTCACCGGGTACATGGCCGGGAATCTTCTCACCTCGTTGATCGCAGGGGCCGTGGTATTCGTCACGCTGCTGGTTCTGGGCGTTCCGTTCCCGTTCCTGTGGGCGCTGTGGGTCGCGCTCGTCGACTTCCTCCCGATGATCGGCGGGGCCCTCGCGGGGATACCCACCGTGCTGTTCGCGACCGCCCACTCGCTCACCGCGGGCATTGTCACCCTGATCGTCTTCCTCGCCTACACCCAGATCGAGAACCACGTGCTGAACCCGGTGGTTATGAGCAAGACGGTGCAGATCAACCCGCTGCTCGTGCTCATCTCGATCCTGGTCGCGGCCTCCATCGGCAGCTGGATCGGCGGTCTGTTCGGCGGGTTCGTCGCGGCGCTGCTCGCCATCCCGGCCGCGGGCGCAGGCCAGGTGATCGTCAGCGAACTCTGGCGCGACACGGGGCCAGAGAGCCCGCCGGGACCGGCCGGCACGCCGGGACCCGGCGCTAAAACGGTAGCGCCCGCTGGTGCGGGGGCCGCGCCCGGTAGTCCCGCCGCTGGGACGGCCGGTGCCGGGGCTGGGACGGCCGGTGCCGCCGCTGGGACGGCCGGTGCCGGGGCTGGGACGGCCGGTGCTGGGACGGCCGCGGACGGGCCGGCCGGGGCGGAAGTGGCCGGTAGCGAGTCGGCCGGCGTCACGAAACCCGCGAGCTAGCCGGTCACCGGATCACCGGCGTGGGTCGGCCGGGTACCCGCCTGGATCGTGAGCAGGCCCTTGCTCATGACACCGACCCGTCCCGCCCGGCGGGCGATCGCGGTGTCGTGGGTGACCAGGACCAGGGTCAGCCCGCGTTCCCGCCAGAGCTTCTCCAGCAGGTTGATGATCTCGTCCCTGGTGTCCTCGTCGAGGTTGCCGGTGGGCTCGTCGGCGAGCAGCACCTTGGGTTCCTTCACCAGGGCCCGGGCGATCGCCACGCGCTGCTGCTGCCCGCCCGACATCTCGCCGGGCAGGTGCCGGGCCCGGTCGGCGAGCGCCACCGACTCCAGCGCGGCCTCCACCCGTCGGCGTCGTTCCGCGGCCCCCGCCCGGAGCGGGATCAGGGCGGCTTCCACGTTCTCCGCCGCAGACAGCGTGGGCACCAGGTTGAACGTCTGGAACACGAACCCGATCGACTCCGCCCGCAACCGGCTCGCCCGTGCCTCGCGCATCCGGGTCAGGTTCCTGCCGTCGAACTCGATCGTCCCAGAGGTGGGCCGGTCCAGCATCCCGAGCAGGTTGAGCAGCGTGGACTTGCCGTGCCCGGTGCGGCCCTGGATCGCCAGCCATTCGCCGTCGCCGATCGCGAGGCTGAGATCGCGGACCGCGGGAACGGTGCGCTTCCCCGTGGCGTAGAGCTTGGTCACGTCGGTGAGCTGATACATGGGTGTCCTCTCCTGTCCGATGTCATGCCACCCGGGCCAGCGCATCCGCTGGCCGCAGCCGGGCGATCCGCCAGCTGCCGAAAGATCCCGCTAGGAGCCCGCCGGCGACGGCGAGCAGCACGGCTGCCACGATCGCGGCCACGGTCACCGATGCGGACATCGGAACCGCCACCGTCGGGGCGGCGGCCTGCGGGAAGGCCCGCCCGGCAGCGGCGCCGCCGCCCACGGACACGATGCGAGGGCCGTTGGAGCCCGGGATGCTGGCCGACAGCTCCGGCGCGACCGCGGTGATGATCGCCGCGCCAGCGAAGCCGAGCGCGATGCCGGCCGCGCCGCCGACGATGCCTATCACCAGTGACTCGCCCATGACCTGCGCGGTAATCCGCCGGGAGCGCCAGCCAAGCGCCTTGAGCGTGCCAAACTCCCTTACTCTCCGGGCCACCGCTGCCATCGTGAGCAGGCTGGCCACGGCGAACGCCGCGATCAGCACCAGGACCGAGAGCCACCGGCCGAGGTCGTTGGCCAGCTTGGCGGTGCTGGACAGGGAGCCGGTCACCTGGCTGGCCAGGCTGGCGGCGGTGGTGACCGTGTCTCCGGGGAGCAGTTTCCTGATCTCGGCTTGCACGGCGGGAATGACGGCAGCGCTGGCGGCGGTGACGTAGATCGTGTTGACGTCGTTCTTCAGCGACTTACCGGCTGCCGTGCCGATCGCCTGGGCCCGGGCCAGCGGGATGTACATGTCGGGCGGGTTGCCGCCCTGCGGCTGGGCCACGATCCCGATGACCTTGAAGCTGTGCTTGACGATGTGCACCGTCGAGCCGATCTTCAGCTTGTGCGAGTGCGCGTAACTGGAGTCCACCACGGCCACGTTCGACGTGCCGTCGGAACTGTGCAGTGAGCGGCCCGAGGTGATGGTGCCGGCGCTGAGCGGGCCGAGTCCCAGATCCCCGGTGTCCGCTCCGTCCACGGTGAACGAGTTCGGTGTCGGCAGCGGACCGCCCGGCTGGCCGAACTTCTTGGGGATGGTGATCGAGGTGTCGGTCAGTACGAGCCCGCCGGCCGCGGCCTTGACGCCGCTCAGCTTCGCGACCTCCGCGACCTTTGACTGGCTGATCGGGCGGTAGCCCGCGCTGTCCAAGCGGTCGATCGTCTGGCCGGCCGGGTTGTGGCACTTCCCGTTCTGGCAGACCTGGGCGCCGCCGGGGCCGATCTGGAAGGTCTGCGCTCCCTTCGGCGGGGCGCTGCCGGGCCGGACCGGTTTGGGCGGCGCACCGGTGACCGTGACGTCGGTGCCGACTCCGTACAGCGATCTCAGCACGTCCGCCTGCGCTTGCCGCACGCCCGCGGAGGCGGCGGTCACGGTGACGACCAGGCCGATCCCCAGCGCGAGGCCCAGCGCGATGAAGATGGCTTGCCGCATCCTGCGGCGCAGCTCGCGCCGCAGGTAGGTGAGGAAAAACATGTTCTGCGCTCCCGTTGACTCTGCGGTGCCCGTGACCGCCATGGCCACCGGCAGGTGCAACCAGGTCTATGCGGCCACCGGTTGCGCGGGGGTTACACCTGGGACTCACGCTGCGGGGCGCTGAGCCGCCCGCCTGCGGGTGTAACCGCGGTGCAGGCCTGCCGCGACGCCAGGCACTTTCAGCAAGCCCTCCGCGGTCTCTCAGCTCACCCGCAGCCAGCAGGTTCACGATCAGGACTGGCGCGTCCCGCGATCAGGAGCGCGTCCCGGGACCGAGGAGGCGGTCGCGTGCGAGTGCTCGTGATCGAGGACGACCGTGAGCTTGCCGAGGCTCTCGGCGTGGGTTTGCGCCGCGAGCAGATGGCGGTCGATCTCGCCTTCGACGGCGACGCCGGGCTCGAGCGGGCGCTGGTGCACGACTATGACGTGATTGTGCTGGACCGGGACCTGCCCAGGATCGGCGGCGACGAGATCTGTACTTACCTGGTCCAGCAGCGCAGCCGCAGCCGGGTGCTGATGCTGACCGCGGCGGCCACGATCGAGGACCGGGTCGACGGCCTGGGCATGGGCGCCGACGACTACCTCCCCAAGCCCTTCGCGTTCACCGAGCTGACCGCCAGAATCCGGGCACTCTACCGGCGTGCCCAACCAGCCCTGCCCCCTGTGCTGGAGCGAGCGGGCCTGCGGCTGGATCCGGCGCAGCGCAGCGCCAGCCGGGGAGGTCGCGCCCTGGACCTCGGGCCGAAGGAGTTTGGCGCGCTGGAACTGCTGCTCGCGGCCGGGGGCCGGGTGGTGCCAGCCGAGGAATTGCTTGAGCGGGTGTGGGACGAGATGGCCGATCCGTTCACCACCTCGGTAAAGGTCACGATCAGCCGGTTGCGCCGCAAGCTCGGTGATCCGCCCGTCATCGAGACCATCGCCCAGGCCGGCTACCGGATCGGCGCGTGACGGTGGCACCGGACCCCGCACCGGTCCTCGGGCCGGGCGCCAGGCCCTGGCCCCGCCGCTGGTTCCGGACGCCGCGCCGTTGGGACCGGTCGCTGCGCCACTGGTTCCGGACGCCGCGCCGCACCGTAAGGCTGCGGCTCACGCTTGTCTACAGCGCCCTGTTCCTGGTGCTGGGAGCCGCTCTGCTGGCGATCACCTATCTCCTCGTGTCCAAGTCACTGCCGGCCGGGCCGATCGCCGCCGGGACGTCCGCCACGGCGCCGTCCGCCACGGCACCGTCCGCCACGGCGCCGCCAAGCGCCGCGGTGTTCTTCCGCTCCAGAACGGGCAGCTGTCATCTCAGCGCCCCGCTCGTGGGACCGCCGGGCCAGCTACAAGCTCAGGCGCAGCGATGCCTGAGCGAGCAGCGCGCGGCCGAACTCCGCCAGCTGCTGACCGAGTCCGGGGTCGCCCTTGCGATCATGGCGGTGGTGTCGATCGGGCTCGGCTGGCTGGTCGCCGGGCGGATGCTGGGCAAGCTGCGCACGATCACCGCCGCTGCCCGGTCGGTTTCCGCCAGGAACCTGCACGCACGGCTGGCCATGGCGGGCCCCGAGGACGAGCTGAAGGAATTGGGGGACACCTTCGACGGGCTGCTTGCCCGGCTGGAAGCGTCGTTCGGCGCGCAACGGCAGTTCGTCGCGAACGCCTCACACGAGCTGCGTACTCCGCTGGCCAGGCAGCGGACGCTGATCGAGGTCGCGCTCGCCGACCCGGAACCCTCGATCGCCTCACTGCGGGATGTCTGCCAGCGGTTGCTGGTAACCGGTGAGGAACAGGAGCGGCTGATCGAGGCGCTGCTCACGCTGGCCCGCAGCCAGCGCGGCCTGGACCGGCGGGCGCCGGTCGAACTGGCGTCGATCGCTGACCGGGTGCTGCGGGCGCAATGGCCCGAGGCGGAGTCGCGCGGCCTTACCGTCACGGCCAGCCTCCAGTCCGCCCCTGCCCTGGGCGACGTGCCGCTCGCCGAGCGCCTGGTGACAAACCTGGTCGAGAACGCCGTGCGGCACAACGTGCCCCGCGGCGCCGTGGACGTCAGCACCGGAACCTGGGCCGGGCGCGCGATCTTGTCCGTGTTCAGCAGCGGCCCGCCGATTCCGCCCGACCAGGTGGACCGGCTCTTCCAGCCGTTTCAGCGCGGTGTCTCGCGAGACCGCACCGGAGACCGGGATGGGCTGGGGCTGGGGCTGTCCATGGTCACCGCGATCGCTGAGGCACACGGCGCCTGGGTACAAGCGCATGCGCTGCCTGATGGTGGGCTCGGGATCAGGGTCGGCTTCCCGCTGGCCGCACCCGCCGCGCCACCGGGCAGCCCAGGCCAGGTCCAGGCGCCGCCGGCCCGCCAGGCACCACCTGGCCACCAGCCACCGCCTGACGACGAGCCACCGCATGGCCACGAGGAACCGCCTGGCCATGAGCCGCAGTCCGGTCACCAAGCTCTGCCCGACCACCAGGCACCATCCGTGAAGAGCGGGGCTGCAGCGAAGTAGTGGGACTCACGAGGCGCAATACCGGGCTCACCGCGTGCAGTTTCGGGGCACCTTGTGTGACCGATAGTGATCGTATTGATACGCGTTGTTGCTCATTGGCCTGCGGAACCAGTGGCGGTGGCGACGCGCCGCTGCTTTTTCCGCGAAATCTCAGGAATCCCACCTGTCCTTCTGGCAAGGTATCGCCGATGGCCGAGGGCGGACGGCCCGTAAACCGGGGGACTTCCCGGCGCAGGGCCGGGGAGCGTGCCGGCGGCCATCACGCGACACGCTGCCCTGCCCCGCAGCGGTCCGCACCTTGGGCGCCCCGCCCCGGAGTGCATGGCCGACGGAAGGACTGTCTTGTCACAGCACCGGAGGCGGAGCCCCGGAAGGAGGCGCGCCGCGCGCCGGTCCAGGTTTCTGCTGCCGGCGGCGATGACTGCCATCGCCCTGATCACCGGGACGACCGTCACCGGCTACCTGGTTGTGCAGTCCGATCGCTCCAACGTGGGCGCCGCCTTCGCCGCTGCCGCGCTCCCCGGCAGTCGCGCGATGACCGTGCTGGAGGACGCGCGCCAGCAGATGATCGTCATGAACAGCGCCTCGCACACCGTGCACATCGTCGGCGCCCCCAAGCTGGCGAGCACGGCGAGCGCCACGGCTGCGACAAGCGCACCTACCAGTGCCGCTGCCAGCGGCACGGGGGCCGCCGCCACGGTGAATGTCCCGGCGCCGAACCCGGGCACCGCGCAGTCGACCGCCTACAACATGATGTCGTCTTTCGGCTTTGACCCGAAGACCCAGTTCGGCTGCCTGGATGCCATATGGACCCGGGAAAGCGGGTGGCGGTATAACGCCGAGAATGCCAGCGGTGCGTATGGCATACCGCAGGCACTGCCTGGGTCGAAGATGGCCAGCGCGGGTGCGGACTGGCAGACGAACCCCGCCACCCAGATCAGCTGGGGACTGGGTTACATCAAGTCCACTTACGGCAGTCCGTGTAATGCATGGTCATTCTGGCAGGCTCACGGCTATTACTGAGAGTTCTACTTAGTTACATTCTGTTTGGCTTAAACGTGATTCATGTCACAAACCTTTTTAAGCTAATTCCGGCGCAACTGACCTTGGGTGACCGGCACAATCTCAGCAGACAGCACCCAGCGTGTGTGATGGTTGCTACGAGCGACGCGTCGCCCTGAACCTGCGTCACATCAGCGCGCCT
>Ga0075434_100003366_pt1 | contig 14314 bp, 15 predicted proteins | sample RhiMethybrSRZTD3_FD_75298 | JGI IMG/M metagenome (GOLD analysis project Ga0075434, IMG submission 75298) | Populus rhizosphere microbial communities from Tennessee, USA - Rhizosphere MetaG P. TD hybrid SRZTD3 | ecosystem: Host-associated > Plants > Roots > Rhizosphere > Soil | place: USA... | reverse complement strand
AGGTCGAGCCCTCTCTTTGCTTCTGGTAAATCCTTCGCGAGCAATGCCTCTACTGTCGCTAGGTATTGCTCCTTCGCATTCATGCCTCGAATGCGCAGTACCTCAAAGCACAGTATCGCCAGCAGAGCATGGCTGGCGTTCACTAAGGCCCTCTTGCGGTGCCGTATCTTCTCCAATTCAGCCGGAGAACCATACTCATTGATCACTAGCCACGAGAGATCAAATCCGGAGTCAGTAAGATTCTCGAGAATTACTTCCTTCAAAATGCCCTTGCCTGTCGGTATCCAGAAGGCCGAGAAGCCGGATTCACATTTGGCGTACCGCTCATTGTTCGGTGCGCCCAACCGGTGACCGGAGCCCCAACAGATTCTGTCTACGACCACTTGGTCGACTTGGCCTGAAAGCCCTGTAAACTCCCTCGCGAGAGTGTTCTCAAAGGCGAAAAGCTGTGACCACGACCGAGGCGTTGCTCGAAGCGCGCTGGCAAGCATCGGCTGACCATCACCTAACGAACAAGTCACGACAGTTGACACGCTGCCGATCTGCTTGAGCGTGGCGCCAAGTAGGCCATCAAAGTCCTCCAGTAACACAAGGTGGTCCTCTGGTTCTCTGCCAGACGCTCCTACAAGCCTTGACAGGTCGGCACGCGTTTTCACCTGATAGACTCGGTAAGAATGAAAAAACCCTCCTTCGTTTTCTAAATTGCAGTGCGCACCGTCTTGCAAGTTCTTCCACATGGGATTGTGCGATCGTTGGATCAGAAAGAAGCGCGATTCCGGGAACGCGGCATGAAGAAACGGTATCGTCGCTCCGATGCCTAGATCACCGCAACCTAAATGAACGACCGTTGGCCCGCTCACCTTAAGTGGCCTCAATTGACATTTCTTCGGGTTCTCGGTGATGGAAGTAAATGCACTTATGAAACTCGGCCGCATCCCTAAAGGACGCGCGACTCTGTAGGAGCCAAGCCATCTCGTTAAATGCCCTATAGACGGAATAGAAAGGAGGGCAGCGCCCAGCCTCTCCCTCGTTTGAGACAACAAGACGCCGATGGTATTCGACGAGAGTTGCTTCTCCCTCTCGTACTGCTTCCTTATCGACAAGCAAAACTGTCTCTAACTCCTGAATACGTCTGGCCTCTACTTCGTCAGCGTCGAACTCCAAAGGTAAGTAGCGACCAGCTTTCCGCCAGAGATACATGCTGAGGGGTCCCCCATATACGAAAAGCCTCAGCGGTGACCAACTCTGAATTCGTTGCGAAAACGGAATCGGCGGCATCAAGTTCGACCCATTCTCCGATAGGGAGAAGACCAAGACCTTCTTTTCAGGCAACTGTTCAGCGATGGCCTGCTCAAGATATGAGCCGAGTTCTGGGATTTCTGCATAGATAGCAACAATATCAATCGAGGGAACCAGCTCTGAAATTCCTTCCAGCAGACTCCCGAGGGAGGGGTATCCGCCACTCCTGGGAAGACTCTTGTAGAGCTCACTGGTCCAGAGATTCCTCTCCGCGAATACCAGCCGTGGATTGAATCGAGTCACCCTGACTAAATGCTGTCTTCCTTTCCGATCCGCGCTTGACCGAGTCGCGTAGCCCCATTCCTCCCGTTCCGGGACATTGAATCCTCCTGCGAACCTAACGAATCCTCGCGGATCCTTCCCGGCTGCCAAGAGAGCCCAAGAGTAATGATAGGCGAGCGGGAAAGTGTTTGCAAAGAAGTGGTAGCGAAGTACCGGAGGCACCGGCCGGTCCGCAAAGGGACGCACAAGCGCCACCATCTCCCTGTCCCATTCGGTGGGCGGAGGCAAAGCTTGTCCCTGGCTGGATGCATCCATCTCCGACTCACGCGCCACGAAGGCGTACAGTCAACGCTACCTCGCGCCTAGGAGAGGCCGAGGAAGCTCCGTCGGCTTCGCGACAACCTTGTTGGCGACCAAGTAAGCGTTGATCTCGTTTCCGATACGTATGAAATCATACTTCGCGCCTTTTGCCAATACCTCTCGCCGGAGATCCTCCGTCGATCGAGGCAGCAGCTCCTGGGAGAGTGCCCTCTTGTACTCGTCGAAAGAGTACTGCGTGGCAGCGTTGGCGCGGAGATATGCGAGGCTCTTCGCGGAATTCTTGCGGAGATCCGACATCACGTAGTCAACCGAGGCGAACCACATTTCGACAAGTGCCTCAAGGTCGGCTCGCCTCGTTTCAAGGGTACTCTTCCTGCAGATGAACCCCGTGACATCTGCGAAACCAGCGTCCTCCATTGAAATGACAATCCTACCACCCCGTTTTTCGACCTCCGTCACTTGGGTGAGGCCAGCTGCTGAGATGTCTAGACTTCCTGCCTGCAGCGCAAGCAGGCCGTCGTTCATCGGAGTGTCAAAGACCTGAAGATCGGTTGAACGTAGACCTCCGCGGGCAGCGACCGAGTAGATCATCATATCGTAGAGGCTCTCCTTCTGAGCCCCAATCCGAAACCTCCGAAGCCTTGCTATCTGCTCGGCCGAGCAAAGGTCGCTTGCCGAAAAAGGCTTGATATCCTTACGCAAAGCGATGAATCCGCCACCTTTGTAAACGTAGAGAGGTTGGAAATAGATCACCGGATCTCCCGACCCTACATTCAACTTAGAGTACTTTGTGAGGTACTCGACGTAGCTACCAAAGCCGACGTCCACCGTCGGCCCAGCACTGGCAACAGCCGGGAGAATTTCTTCCCACCCCATCGTCAGGAGTTGCAACTTGATACCTCTTCGTTTATACTCTCCGGTCGACTCTGCATTCACCAACATGGCGAGATCCTGGTACGGAGCAATCGCGATGCGTAGTACGCGTTCTGATTTCGGTTGGATGCGCGATGTGTGTTGCCACACAAAAACTGCGATAAGAACGCCAATCCCGCACACACCGGCGACAAGCGACATGTTTCGTTTCATTGTGGTCGCCTCCAAAAGATGATGACGCCCCAAAGCACCTTAAGCAACAAATCGAATGCTGCGCTTAGCGCTCCCAGGACAATCATCGCAAGAAAGAGTAGGTCCAGAGAGAAGGTCAGTCGCGATGTCTGGATCAAGTACCCCAATCCCACTTGTGACCCGAGCAGTTCCGACACGGTAACTGCACCAATCGCGAGAGCCATCGAATACCTTAACGTTGGAAGGATATCCTCAAGGATACGTGGCAGACAATACCTGAATGTGAGGTGACCGGCCTTCAGTCCCAAGGACTTGAAAAGGCACTCGTGAGCACTCGAATGGCGTGTAAGTATCTGTCCTGCCGCAACTGCGACATTGAAGGCCACCGCGAGAAGCACTAAAGCGTAGCGACCGCCCTCGGAGAATCCGAACCAGAGCAGAAAGAATGGCACGGTGGCGGCAGCTGGGATAGCCCGCAGGCTTTGAATACTTGGAATCAATGCAGCCTCGGACGCCGGCGACCGTGCCATGACAAGAGCTAGGCCAATCCCGAGCGCAGTTCCCAAAACAAAGCCGACAGAAAGTCGGGACGCCGTGAAAAAGGCGTGAGTCCATATTGGCGGAGACACGCGCTGCCAAGCGTATGCCACTGCTGTAATAGAGGGCAGATATCGACCGCTCACTCCAACAATATCTGTCATGGCCCACCAGAGCAGCGGAATCGCTGCTACGCCAAAGGCGCGCCAAAGCAGAAGCGACGGTTTTTTCTCCTGCGCCGAACCTTTCACATTAGCGGCCTCAAGGAACTTACGGGAAGGTCAGTGCCGAAAGCGAATCTAGCGGCCGGTTCCAATCCAAAATCGGCATCGTAGTGAGTGGTCACAACAACTGCTGTACCGGACTCTGCCCGCGCGCGTAGACACTGAACGGCAAGCGCTCGCTTCTCACTGTCCAAGAAGTTCAGGGGTTCGTCGAGGAGGAGAAGCCGAGCATTACTTGAGAGCACCCGAAGCAGTTCGACAGCCCTCCTTTGGCCAAAGGAAAGGAAAGCAGCATATCTCCTGTGCAGGGGTGCCAGGAGTGCAGCAAAGGTAGCGAAGGGCTCTTGGAAGCCATCCCATCCTGGCCAATCAGATGCCAGGGTGAGATTTCCGTCCACCCGAAGCCACGGGAAGAGGGCATCATCCTGAAGGATTAGCCGACTGGGATTGGGCATGGAAGCAATGTGACCGCTTTGAGGGTTCAGTTGGTTCGCGAGAATCTTGAGGAGCGTTGTTTTGCCGCAACCGCTGGGTCCCTGAATCACTGAAAGCGGCATATCGGTGCGCCACGAGAAGCTCCGGAAGACGGGCATTGAAGGGTAAGCGAACGAAAGGTCCCTTACCTCAATTATTTGAGATTTTCCAGCCTCTGTCAACTGGCCCTCAAAAGCGCATAGGCCTCATCGAGGGAGTTGTAATCCTTAAGGGGACGTGCCGTCGCTCGGTACTCCGCTGGATGTAGAGACTGGTATGGGGTCATTATAAAGCCGTCATAAGTCAGACGTAGATAACCGAGGAGCAATGGGTCGTGAGCAACATGCGTCGTTTTCTCGGCAAGTAGTAGCTCACCGAGAAGCGCTTCAACGTCGGCGAAGCTGAGACCTTCGTCTGCCCCTGCATCGGCGCCAAGCAGGAGCACCGATTTTGTACTGTTCATGAACGAGGCACAATCTGCCAACGAGTGAAGAAGAGTTGAAACCGAAAGGGGTTCAACCCACTGTTTCCCATGGCTCCGAACGGTCGCGAATGGCGAGAACACTAGCCTAGCCCAGTCTAAGACAGCTTCAACCGCTAACATGTCTTCAAGGAAAGGGAGCGTGGCGGAGGACAAAGTAAATAGGCCGTTAACCAAACCCAGACCCGACTCTAGTGCGGCTCGCACTAGTCGAGTAAGCTTCGAGAATGAACCTCGCCGATAGTCAGGATAACTCATCGGCCCACCGTCGAGACTTACATCTACCCAAGCCAGTTCGGAGAGGGCTTTCGCCGATAAAAGGTGGAGACCAAATCCATTTGTTATGATGCTGCAGGATTTGTGCGTCTCACTGCATCTTTGGATTAGTTCCTCACAAATTCTGGCAGACTTGAGATCCAAAAGAGGTTCTTTCCCTACGACGGCTAAGTGACGATATTGTGCTGCCACAACCTCCGCGAGGAGGGACTGATCGATTAGTCTGCTTGGCCCGTCGTACTGTAGGTAACAATGAGGGCACTCAAGGTTACAGCTGTTGTTTATCGTAAGGGTCAGCACATCCAAGCGCCCCCTTGGTACTCCGAACCGAATCGCTGTTGAGCCAGCCATTGCACCAGTCATTCTGCACCTCGTTTAAGTTCTAACGCCGACAGGGCGCGAGACTCCATGCCTTCCCTAATGTAGATTAGCAAGACCCGCGCCGAGTGGCGTCGCAGGCGAACCTTAGCCCACAAGGGTCTCTACGGCGCAAGCAATCCCAGAAGTCATCTGGCCTCCCACTGGTCAACCTCCGAACTGCTCCTCTCAGTCTTCCGGCTTTCCCGACTTCCTTGAGCGGCTCCCTGGATCTTGTGGTGCTCCCACCCGGGGTAGCGTGGGATTCCTTTAGGGATTGCCGCAAGGCCAGAGAAGTTCGACGTGAAGCTATGGTAGCGCTTAAGGCCCTCGGGAGCAATGGGGCATGCTGTCGCTAGCGCCCCTTGGCGAGGCTGTCGGCGTCCTCATCAGAGGACATGCTGTCCTCGGAGCATCTCGCACCGACCACCATAGTCGGAGCGTGGGTGCCAGTTACTCCCGGTGTAGGGAGGGCGGGAGAGAAGGGCCGGCGCGGTAACGGTCCTACTGATCTCCGGCGGTCCCTTCCGCGTCGAGGCCGAGACTCATCGCGCCTTCGACCGTGGCGTCCGGGACTCCCCATTTCCAGTTCTTGATCTCCGGCATGTCGTCCCCGTACTGCTCGATATATTCCTTGTGATCGATCAGCTTGTCGCGCAGCGCCTGCTTGACGTAGGCGGCCTTGGGGCCGAGCCTGGGGACGCGATCGATCACGTCTCCCACGAGATGGAAGCGGTCGAGATCGTTGCGCACCACCATGTCGAAGGGCGTGGTGGTCGTTCCTTCCTCTTTATATCCCCGCACGTGGAAGTTGTCGTGATTCGTCCGCCGGTAGGTGAGGCGGTGGATGAGCCACGGATAGCCGTGGTAGGCGAAGATCACCGGCTTGTCGCGCGTGAACAGGACGTCGAAATCCTTGTCCGATAAACCATGCGGATGCTCTGAGGCCGGCTGCAGAGTCATCAGGTCCATGACGTTGACCAACCGCACGCGGAGGTCCGGCAGCTTGTGCCGCATCATGTCCACGGCCGCCAGGGTCTCCAGCGTCGGCACGTCGCCGGCGCAGGCCATCACCACGTCGGGCTCGCCGCCCTGATCGTTGCTCGCCCACTCCCAGATGCCGATGCCCGCCGTGCAGTGCTTCACCGCCTGCTCCATGGAGAGCCACTGCGGCGCCGGCTGTTTGCCGCAGACGATGACGTTGACATATTGCCGGCTGCGCAGGCAGTGATCGGTCACCGAAAGCAGCGTGTTGGCGTCCGGCGGCAGGTAGACGCGCACCACCTCGGCCTTCTTGTTCATCACGTGATCGATGAACCCCGGGTCCTGATGGCTGAAACCATTGTGATCCTGCCGCCAGACGTGCGAGGTCAGCATGTAGTTGAGCGAGGCGATGGGCCGCCGCCAGGGGATTTCCCGCGTCGTCTTCAGCCACTTGGCGTGTTGATTGAACATCGAGTCCACGATGTGGATGAACGCCTCGTAGCAGGAAAAGAAACCGTGCCGGCCGGTGAGCAGGTAGCCCTCCAGCCACCCCTGGCACTGGTGCTCGGAAAGCATTTCCATCACCCGACCGTCCGGCGAGACGTCCTCGTCCGTGGGCAGGATCTCGGCAACCGATTCGCGGTCCGTGACCTCGAAGACGTCGTTCCAGCGGTTCGACGCCGTTTCGTCCGGGCTGAAAAGACGGAAGTTGCGGGAATCCTCGTTGCGCTTCAACACGTCGCGCAGGAATTTCCCTTGCACCCGGGTGGCCTCTTCCTGCGTCGCGCCGGGCGACGGCACCTCCACTCCGTAGTCGTGGAAGTCGGGCAGCCTCAGGTCGCGCAGCAGGACGCCGCCGTTGGTGTGCGGATTGGCGCTCATCCGCCGCTCGCCCTGCGGCGAGAGGCCGGTGATCTCCGGCCGCAGCCGTCCTGTCTCGTCGAAAAGCTCCTCGGGCTTATAGCCACGCATCCAGCTTTCGAGGATCTTCACGTGTCCAGGCTTGTCCATGTCCGCCAGCGGCACCTGGTGGGCCCGCCACGTCCCCTCGACTGGCACGCCGTCCACCTCCTTGGGACCGGTCCAGCCCTTGGGGGAGCGCAGCACGATCATCGGCCAGCACGGGCGCTCCTTGAAACCATTGTCCCGGGCATCGGCCTGAATGCGCTTGATCTTGGGAATGATTTCATCGAGCACTGCGGCCATGCGCTGGTGCATCGGCTCGGGCTCGCTGCCTTCGACATAGTGGGGATCGTAGCCGTAGCCACGCAGCAGGGCGTCCAATTCCGCGTGGGGGATGCGGGCCAGCACTGTTGGGCCGGCGATCTTGTAGCCGTTCAGATGAAGAATGGGGAGCACGGCGCCGTCGTGCACCGGGTTCAGAAACTTGTTGGAGTGCCAGCTCGTAGCGAGCGGTCCCGTCTCGGCCTCGCCGTCGCCGATGACGCAGGCGACGATCAGGTCCGGGTTGTCGAACGCCGCTCCGTAGGCGTGGGACAGCGCATAACCGAGCTCGCCCCCCTCGTGAATCGAGCCTGGCGTCTCGGGAGCCGCGTGGCTCGGGATGCCGCCGGGGAAAGAGAACTGCTTGAACAGTAGCTTCATCCCTTCCTCATCCCGCGAGACGTTGGTATAGAGATCGCTGTAGGTCCCCTCCAGGTAGGCGTTGGCCACCACCGCCGGACCGCCATGGCCCGGACCGGTTATGTAGAACATGTCGAGATCGAACTGCTTGATGACCCGGTTGAGATGCACCCAGAGGAAGTTGAGGCCCGGTGTGGTGCCCCAGTGACCGAGAAGACGGGGCTTGACGTCCGAGAGCTCCAGCGGCTTCTTCAGCAGCGGGTTGTTGAACAGATAGATCTGCCCCACCGAAAGATAGTTCGCGGCCCGCCACCACGCGTCCATCCTCCGCAGGAGATCGGGAGAGAGTGGTTCTTCGTTGGTATCCGGCATGACTCGGCACCTCCTTCCACCACAGGAGGGTATCCTGCCACAGATGCAGACAGGTGCCAGCCGTTTCGCGACGGCAAGGTCGCCAGGACCGACGGCAAGGCCGCGATGATCGGGATTAGGACAGGGAACGAGGCATGCTGGGCGCGATGAAGAGTGACTTGAGAGCTCGTGGGGGGGTGTCTCTTGGGGGCGACGCGCCGATGTCTCGGTTTTTGTAGACACTTCGGGCCCGGGCCCTTACCAAGGCTTGTTCTGAGCCTATGCGGCGACGAAGGGCAGCGCAGGCGGAAAGCTGCTGCGCTCAGCAGGTGCCAGCCGTTTCGCGACGGTAAGGCCGCGAGGACCGGGATTCTGACAGGGAACGAGGCATGTTGGGCGATGAAGAGTGACTTGCGAGCTCGCGGAGGGTTGTCTCTTGGGCGCGACGCGCGGATTTCTCGGTTTTTGTAGACACTTCGGGCCAAGGGCCCTTGCCGAGGCTTGTTCTGAGCCTATGCGGCGACGTAGGGCAGCGCAGGCGGAAAGCTGCCGGCCGGGAAGCGGGCTGTCGGGTCTCCCGCTCGTAGCTTTTCGGCGGCAGTGCGATAAATCGCGACAAACCCTCGATAGGCTTCATAGAGCTCACGACGGATCTGGCGGCTGGCGGCATGAACGAAGGGGGCTGGAGACTTTTTCGATCGCTGGGGGCGATCGTGCGGATGCTGGCCGAGAACGGCGGCAACGCCGAGAGGCTGCTTCCCAGTTCTAACGCGCTGCGCTGCAAACTCTTCCTCGATCTCGGCCACAAGTGCGGCGGCACGCTGGCGCCAGACGGCTTCGGAAAGGTTTTTCCAGCAAGGGAGAGGAGAGAGGGTTAGCGTTTCACGAGTCGCGAACCGCAGCCTGTCGAAGGACTCGCGCCGGCGCTTGGCAGCGTACTCTTGAGTGCGATCGAACCAGTAACCCTCGACTGCCCTGCCTTCGACGAAGTCTTTAGCAGCGTGGAGACCGGGCCATTCACCAGGCCTCTCGACCAGTCCTTCCTTTGGGCCATGGCTGAGGACGTACTTCAGCCTCTCCCTCTGTGCGCCTTCCTCCGCGCTCACCAAGATCGCCTGATATCGCCGGGACCAGAACTTGTCACGCCAATCGGCGAGTCGGCCGACTTCTCGCGCCAGGTTAGAGTTGACGTAACCCATGAACTTGGCGAGCTGCCGTGCTGAGTCTACGTCGAGCAAAAGGTGGTAGTGGTTGCCGAGGAAGCAGTATCCGCAGCAACGGACTTGGAACGTTCTTTGGGCGCGAGCGAGGATACCGACGACGATCTCATCGAGCTGCTGGCTGGGTCGCAGCAGCAGTCTTCCGTGGATCGTCCGGCAGGTGACCTCGACCAGGGCGCCGCCCTCAGGGACGAAGCGAAGTTTTCGGCTCATACCCTCTAAAAGAACGGAAAAACCGTCTCTCATCTTACAAGGATCTGTAAGTCTCTCCTATGCAAGGAGTTAGGACGTCGCCAAATTGGACTGGACGCGACATCATGCGCGGGCAGCGAAACGGCTGGCACCACGTTGGGGCACCACGTTGGGCTGACCTCCAGCGAAACGGCTGGCACCACGTTGGCAATTCTTTGGCCGTCCTCACTCATAGCGCGCCCGGACCGGCAGCGAGCGGACCCGCGGCGGCGCGGGCCCGCGGGCATCTGGCCGAGCTAGCCGCTGCAACTGCCGTGAGCGCCAGGGTTGCCTCCTGGGCTCGGGCCCTGCGCCTCGACCGTACAACTGATGATGTTGTCGGGACTGCCAGGGGGATTGGTGGCGTATCCAATCAGGGTCACGGTGTAGTTGTGAAAGGAGCCGGAGAAGTTGTAGTCGTGAGATGCCGTCGTGCTCGTGGTCGGTCCGTAGGTCGAGCTGTCGCCGAAATTCCACTGGTACATCGCATGGTTGCCGCTCGTCACGTTAAAGGTACATACCCCGTCGGGAGGCTGACAATCCCAACTGAAAGAAAGCGGGGCATACGCGGAAGCCTTCTTCGGAGCCGATAGGATGGCTCCTGTGGCCAACAGTAGGCAACCAGAGATCAGAAGCATCTTTCTGGACAGTGTCATACCTGTTCTCCTTCCAATGGCTCGATGCTCCAATGCATCGGCCAGCCAGGGTCACTGTTGCTCCTCGACCCTTTATCCAAGGCTACATTCCTCCACCACCCGATCGCTTGCCTATTCGTGCTATCTTCGGGTCTCAGAACAGAACAGGAGCCAGCGTCTTTTTGGGAAGCCTCCCCCAGCCCTCAGCAGGTGCCCCTCAGCAACTACGAAGCGGACCGCCTCGCCGTCTCCTTGGACACACTCAACGGCTCAGGGCGCACGCTCAACGCCTCGCGGGGCACATTCAACGCTTCCTTGGACGCACTCAACGCCTCGCGGGACGCACCCAATGGCTCGCGGGGCACACCCAACGTCGCATTGTGAGGTCGCAACGGCGCATTGCGCGCTCACAAAGTCAGATTGTGAGGTCGCAAAGTCGGATTGCGAGGTCGCATTGCCGCAAAGTGAGGTCACAAAATCAGATTGCGAGCTCACAACGGCGCATTGCGAGGTCGCAAAGTGAGATTGCGAGGTCGCAACGGCGCAAAGTGAGGTCGCAAAGTCAGATTGTGAGCTCACAAAGTCAGATTGCGAGGTCACATTGCCGCAAAGTGAGGTCACATTACCGCAAAGTGAGGTCACATTACCGCAAAGTGAGGTCGCAATGCCGCGAGATGGGGGTCTAATGCAACGAGGTGAGGTCGCAACGTCGCGTTGCGAGGTCACAACGCCGCGAAGTGAGGTCGCAATGCCGCCATTGCGAGGGTCGCAACTTGTTGCTGTTCTCCCTCTTCTCCCGGCGGCCGGGGGGGGAGGCGCTGGGAGAAGAGGGCCGGGTCGCAGGAGCTCAGTGAGATCAGCAGGGCCATGCTAGGCTCTCCTCCATGCGAGTCGGTACTCCTCTGATAACCGCCGAGGAGTTCCTCCTGATGCCCGATGACGGCTGGCGGTATGAGCTGGTTCGAGGAAAGCTGAGGCGCCTGCCCCTACCCGGTTTTCGGCACGGCAGGATCGCCAACCGTATCGGCTTCCATCTTACGGCCCACGTCCAGGGCAACGATCTCGGCGTCGTCGTCGCGGCCGAGACGGGGTTCCTCCTCCATTCCGATCCCGATGAAGTTCGGGGTGCGGACGTGGCCTTCGTTTCCAAGGCCCGCCTTCAGGCCACCAACTTCTCCCAGGAGAAGCACTTCCCCGGCGCACCGGACCTCGCAGTGGAAATCGTTTCCCCGTCCGACAGTTATGCCGACGTGGAGGGGAAGGTCCTTGTCTGGCTGCGCGCCGGTGTCCAGCTTGTCATCGTGGCAGACCCCAAGAAGCAGGTCATCCTGGTGCATCGCCCCAACAGGTCCGCCGAGATCCTGACGATCTCTGACTCTATTGACGCAACTCCGGTGGTTCCGGGTTGGGTCTTCAAAGTCGCGGACGCCTTCCCACCGGAGTAGGGCGCCTCAGGGGGCGCTGTCACGTCCTCCTTTCAATGGGTAATGCGCCGGTCCGCTTCCCGGATCACCTCAGCCAGGAAGCGCAGACGGGCGCGCTGATCTTCGCTGTCCTCGCCTCCGACTTCGACGACGGCGATCTCCGTCGCGGACGGCCAGTCGGCATCGTTCCAGGGGAAGACTACGGAGGCGCCCCTGCGGATCCAGGCCTCTTTCACTCGCGGCAGGGCGCGGTGATCGCTGGGAGGGTCGGCTCCGGCCTGCCCCAGCGCGGAGGAGACGCCGAGGCTCGATCGCACGGCCGACGCTTTGATGGTCCGTCGTTCCAGGTTGGCGACGAGGGTGCGCAGGAAATCGTCGCCGATCTCCTCCGCGGCCACCAACAGCGACTCCTCGGCCTTGGCGGCGCCTTCCAGCAGCGGCAGCCACTTCCAAAATGGCGCCGTGACCCTCTCGATCGCCAGCATCCGCGGCTGTTGGAGTGTCATCGTCCAGGGTACCGGCCAAAGGTCCGAGGCCTCGCCCAGGAGTTGGGGGGACCAGGCGCCGCCCAGCAGCAGTCCCCGGCGCCGGGCGACGGTCGTCTCGAAACGGACAGACGCCGTGCACCACACCGAGCGCGAGTCCGGCACCGTCTTCAGGGTCTCGTCCAAAAGCTCCCGCAGGTCGCTGTACTCCGTCGGCATTCCTCCTCCAGCGGGCGACACGAGCCCATCCAGGTAGACACCGAGGCGCAAGGAATCGGGTTAGACGTACCGTATTGCTAGTTGAGCATGTTGTGGTATTATAGGAACGGCAGCGTGATCGTAAAAGCAACCACGAGAAAGGAGCCCACAATGAACAAGCTGCTCTTGGTAGTCGCTGCGATGATTCTGGTGATGGCGGCGATGTCACCGCGGAAAGCCCAGGCCTTTATGTGCTGTGATCCAGGCGGCTATTACGCCACCTCGACCCAGACCGGAACCGGGTCGAGCTGCGCCAATGCGCAATCGGCGCTCGCCAGCGGGCTGCGCAGCGAGGAGCTTGCCGATTGCGGCACGCTTAACCAGCTCTGCATCGGCAGTACCGTCCAGTACACCGACGATTGCTTCGACGTGTCGCCGGGAGTGCTCGGCGCGAGTGGCTATCAGTTGTACGAGTGCAAGTCGACGTGCCTGCCGTGAGGCCGTGGCCGGCGCGGAGGCCCCTGACCCGGTAGCTCAACCTCGGCCGACCGATTCCGGCTCGCCGCGGTCTGTCCGATCTATGCTCGTCCCGACCCGCTTTTCGGGAAGGGAGGACTTCATGGATCGACTCAAGTGGTTTGCCCCGTTGGTGCTGTGCGCCGGCCTTCTCGTTTCTCCGGTTGCGGCCCAGCCGGCCGCTCCGGCTCCATCGCCGTCGAGGATGACCAGTGACACGCTCAACGTTCAGCTCTTCAACGTCACGCCGACGACGGCGGTGACTCTCGCGTTTCACGGGCTCCGCTTCACCGGGCCTCCTCTCGCCAAGCCCGGATCTGAAGCTGCGGTCCAGGGCGTCTCGTTCCAAGGCAGCACGATCGTCTTCAGCCCGCCCCAGCGCTCTGTGCCGATCGGCCAGTTCACCACCGTCTCTTTCTCCGTCGGCATCGCGATCATCGGACCGGTCACCGGCACCGCCACCGTCCACAAGCCGGTCGTCGTCACCCTCTCGATCCCCACCGGCTTCGTCTCGACGCAGGATGGCCCCTTCTCCCTCGGGAACCCTGCGGTGGTGCCGGCGGCCGCTCCAGGCAATCGGTAAGGCGGGCCGGCGATGGCCAGCGGGCCGTTCCAGGACGCCGTGGCCGTGGTGACGGGTGGAGCGTCCGGCATCTGCGCCATCGTTGCACTTCTGCTGCTGCTATCCTCCGCTGCCCGGGGGGACCAAGCGCCCGCGCCCGGAGCGCCATGCCGAAGGTCGCGAACGGCAGCGACCTGGACTCCAAAATCCCCAAGTCCCTGGCGCAGGCCCTCGAGTTGGAGGAGCGCTGGAGCCTTGGCGATCGGTCCGGCACCGTCCGCTTGCTGGGCTATCGCAACGGCGCCCACATGGGCACCTACCGCCAGGCGATCGAGCATCCGGGTCCGCAAGGTCCCGACGTCACCCTCACTCGCGCCTATACGATCAAATATGGATGCGGTGTCAGGATCGAGCAACAGCTCACCAACACCCTCGGCTTTTTCGGCCACGCCGGATGGAACGACGGTCGCACCGAATCGTTCGCCTTCACAGAGATCGATCGCACCGCCGTCCTTGGCTTGAGTCTCAAAGGAAACCGCTGGCACCGGCCCGAGGACGTCTTGGGCATTGCCGTAGTGGGAAACGGTCTTTCAAACGATCATCGAGACTACCTCGCAGCCGGCGGCTACGGCTTCATCATCGGCGACGGCAGGCTGCGCTACGGTTACGAGGAGATCACCGAGGCCTACTATCTGATCAAGCTCGCGGATCACGTGTCGATCACCGCCGACTTTCAATTCGTCGAGCATCCTGCCTACAATCGTGATCGCGGACCCGTGACGATCACCGGATTGCGGGCGCACTTCGAATTCTGATCATTTCAATTGGTCCCGCAGGAAGGCCACCGTCCGCGGCCAGGCTTGCTGAG
>Ga0075434_100003362_pt1 | contig 14316 bp, 7 predicted proteins | sample RhiMethybrSRZTD3_FD_75298 | JGI IMG/M metagenome (GOLD analysis project Ga0075434, IMG submission 75298) | Populus rhizosphere microbial communities from Tennessee, USA - Rhizosphere MetaG P. TD hybrid SRZTD3 | ecosystem: Host-associated > Plants > Roots > Rhizosphere > Soil | place: USA... | reverse complement strand
CTGGGCGTTGTCCAGGTACGACCGCACGCACCGCAGCGCTATTGCGTTCGGCTATGAATTACCGTGGGGCGCGGGCAAGCGGTGGCTGTCGGCGAGCGGGCCAGTCCAGTACGCGTTCGGCGATTGGCAGCTGTCGGGGGCGATGCGGATGCAAAGCGGCATTCCCTTCAGTGTTTCGGTGAGCGCGCTGCAACCGCTCGGCAGTTTCGTGCCTCAGCGGGCAAACTTCGCGCCCGGTCGCGAGAGCGATCAGGGCAGGCTGGACAACCCGACGCCGGACCGATGGTTCGATGCGTCGGCGTACACCGTGCCGCCAGCAGGCTTTCAGGGCCATGCTGGGAGGAACACGCTGAGGGGGCCGGCATTCCGTCGAACCGACATTGCGATTTCCAAGAGGTTCCCACTCGCGGCCGCAAGGCGGCTCGAGTTCCGCGCCGAGATCTACAACCTCTTCAACAACACGAACTTCGGTTCACCCGCGTCGAATATCTCGAACCCGAACGTGGGTATCATCACGACTGCGGACGAAGCAAGGTACGTGCAGCTCGTGATGAGGTTTGTCTGGTAGGTCGCGATTCTTCCATGAGGCTGTTCGTTGTTGCGATGGCTGCGTGTCTGTGGGTCGGTGCGCTCTGGGCCGTCACACAAGCGGCACCGCAGAACACAGCCCCGCCTGCGACAATCGACTATCAGCAACAGGTACACACGATTCTTGCGGCGAAGTGTCTGAGCTGTCACAGCGCCGAACGCCGTTCCGGCGGACTCTCGCTGGCGGCTTACGCCGACACGCTCGAAGGAGGCCGCAACGGCGCAGCCATTCGCCCCGGCGACTCTGCGGGAAGTCTCCTCGTGCAGCGCATCACGGGCGACGTGACGCCGTCGATGCCACTAGGCAGGCCGCCGCTCTCTGCCGGAGAGATCGAGACGATCCGCCGCTGGATCGACGAAGGCGCACGCGAAACGATCTTCTCGGCCGCGGCGAAGCCGAAGTGGGAAGCGCCGCTTGCGCTCGAGCGTCCCGCAGTACCTGATGTCGTCTGGCGAGACTGGACAACACCGGTCGATCGGTTCGTCGCTGCGTATCTCAGCGAGCACGTGAGTGCGCCGCCGGAGCTCGTCGGCGATGCGGCGTTCGCCAGGCGCGCGTACCTCGACTTTTGGGGTCTGCTGCCGCCGCCGGAAGATCTTCACGCATTTCTCGCCGACCGAAACCCCACCAAGCGACCTGCGCTCGTCCAGCGTCTTCTTGCCGACAACGACAAGTACGCCGAACACTGGATCTCATTCTGGAACGACCTTCTGCGGAATGACGAGGGCGTCAACTACTACTCCGAAACGTCGTCCCGCAAGAGCATCAGCACGTGGCTGCTTTCGGCGTTGACCCGGAATACTCCGTACAACCGGTTCGTGGAGCAGCTCCTGAACCCGGCGGCGGCCGACGATCCGGATGGATTCCTCATTGGCGTCAACTGGCGCGGCGAAGTAAATGCCAGCCAGACGCCGGCGATGCAGGCGGCGCAGAACAGCGCGCAGATCTTCATCGGGATCAATCTCAAGTGCAATTCGTGTCACGACAGCTTCATCAGCAAATGGAAGTTGAAGGACGCGTATGGTCTCGCGAGCTTTTTCAGTCAAGACGTGCGCCTGCGTTTGTATCGCTGCGATGTGGCGCAGGACGCCTACGCCACGCCGGCGTTCCTGTTTCCGGAGCTGAACCGCGTGCCACCGTCAGGTTCGCTGCACGATCGGAGAAGTACGGCCGCCGCCATCTTCACCGATCCGCGCAACGGCCGCCTGCCCAGGACGATGGTCAATCGGATGTGGCAGCGCCTGTTGGGGCGTGGGATCGTCGAGAACCCCGACGAGATGGACGGCGTGCCGTGGAGTCCCGGGCTGCTCGATTGGCTCGCGAGCGACTTCGTGGATGGAGGTTACGACCTGAAGCGCCTGATGGCGACGATCGTCTCGTCGAAGGCGTATCAGCTGCGAGCGGTGCCGCGCGTCGGAGAGCAGCCGCGTGGTTACGTGTTCCGCGGTCCGGAAATCAGGCGCCTGACGGCGGAGCAGTTCGGCGACGCCATCGGCGCGATCACCGGCGACTGGAACGTGTATCAGCCTCCGGCTGCTTCCGGTTCTGCAGGGCCGCCGCCCGGACGCTCCACTCGTGAATGGCAGACCCCTGCCAGTTCACTCGCGCGCGCCCTTGGTCGACCGATTCGCGACCAGGTTTTCTCGACGCGCAACAACGCCGCGACGACGCTTCAAGCGCTCGAGTTGGTCAACGGCGAACGATTGACCAACTGGCTGCTTCGCGGCGCCAGAAACATGCTGAGCGAGTTGCCTCGGCCTCCGACTGCGTTGTTCGTCACGCCTATCAATTCGCGCGGGGCGCCAGCCGGACAACCGCCGGCATCGCGAATCGCCCGCGCGTCGTTCGATATCGACATCTCCGGCGCGATGCGCCTCTGGCTCATCGTACAGGATGCCAATTCGACGGCTGCGGACAAGTCGGAAGCGGTGTGGGCAGGCGCCGAACTCGTCGGAACAAACGGTGCGGTGACTCCACTGGAGGATCTCAAGGCGATCGATGAATCGGTCCTGCGTGTGGCGCGCGGTCCGGTGGTTCTCGATGACACGACATTCCCGTCAGGCGTGCGCGTCAAGACGCCTTCACGGCTCGTGTACGACATCTCCGGTCGTGGGTTCACGCGAATCCGTGGAGTTGTCGGACTCGAGAACGTAGCCAACCTCGCACAGGGCGAGACGATCCTCGGGCGGTTCCTGATTTTTGGAACGGAACCCGACATGGATCGTCTGGTTCCGCCGACGCCCGGAACGCCGCTGCCTCCCGGTCCACCGCTCAGCACGGCGACACAAGTCATCGATCGTATTTACTGGTACGCGCTCGGACGTGCACCATCGGCCGACGAACAGGTCATCGCACTGGACGCGCTGGCCGATTCGAATCGCCCTGGCCGTCTATCCGCAGAAGGACTCGCCGACTTGTTATGGGCTGTGATGATGAAACCCGAATTCCAGCTGATTTTCTGAGGGCGTCCGTCATGTCCAGTGAAGAGATGAACCTGACTGAAGAACAGATGATCTTCTTCCGACTGATCGGCCGACGGGCTTTCATGGGCGCGACTGCAGGCGCCACGCTCGCGGCGCTGGTCGGGCGCGAGTCGCGACTCGTGCAAGCGCAGGGAAGCCGTCCGAGCGCCACCGCAGATGCCGTCATCGTGCTGTGGATGGCAGGTGGCATGGCGCAGAGCGAGACCTGGGATCCGAAACGCTACACGCCGTTCGCACCCGGTGTTCGCACCGAGCAGGTGTTGAGCACATTCCCCAGCATCGACACCGCGGCGGACCCCATCAAGATTTCCCAGGGGCTCGAGCGCGTCGCACGCGTGATGGATCGGGGCGCCATCATCAGAAGCTTCCAGGCGCCGGATCTCGGATTCATCCTGCACTCGCGCCACCAGTATCACTGGCACACCGGCTACGTCCCGCCGCAGACCGTCGCAATGCCGCACATCGGATCGGTCGTGTCCAGAACGCTCGGGCCGAAGAACCCGACCGTGCCGGCGTTCATTTCCATCGGCCAGAACATGGAAATTGGCGCTGAGAGCGCCGCAGTGAAGGCGTTTCACACGGCCGGCTTCCTTGGTTCGGAACACGGACCGTTTCTCATCACGAACCCGCAGGACGCGGCCGCTGCAGTCCGTCCCCCCGCCGAACTTGGCGCGAAGCGTTTCCTGAGCCGTCGTCAGCTCTACGAGAAACTGTTGGCGAAGGAGCCCGTCTATCAGTATGCGGGCGACTTCCAGCGCGAATCCCTCATACGGTCGCTCGAATCCGCTGATCGCCTGCTGACGTCGCCGTCAGCGAAGGCGTTCGATCTGGCGCTCGAGCCGCGGCGGGTATACGACACGTACAACACCGGCCGATTCGGTCAAGGGTGTCTCCTGGCGCGTCGTCTGCTTGAAGCCGGTGCTCGCTTCGTGGAGGTGACGACCGAATACATCCCATTCCGTTACTGGGACACCCACGAGCGTGGTCACGAGCGGGCGAAGGGCATGAAAGAGCAGATCGATGCGCCCCTCGCGCAGCTGATTCTCGACCTCGAGGAGCGAGGGCTGCTCAATCGCACGCTCGTGGTCCTCGCGAGCGAATTCGGACGCGATGCGATCACCGAAGGGAAGGTGGGCAAAGAGGTTCGAGACCAGGCGAACACGCCGGACGTGATGCGGGCACCCGAGCATTACGGCATGCACCGCCACTTCACGGGCGCCGGATCGGTCGTCGTGTTCGGCGGAGGCATCAAGAAAGGCACCGTCTACGGAAAGACGGCAGACGAGCGCCCGTGCACGACGATCGAAAATCCGGTGCCCGTAGAAGATCTCCACGCGACGATTTACCACGCGCTCGGAATTCCGCCGAACACGTCGTATGTCGTCGAAAAGCGGCCGGTGTATGTAACACACGATGGCAAGGGAAAGCCGATCCGCGAGTTGTTCGAGCGGAGTTGATCGTTGGGTCACAGCGTCTCGCGCGCGGCTGGCTGCCTTCCGGCGATGACCATCGCCGTCGTGATGACGGCACCCTCCACGCCGCCTCAGTCACAGTCCCGGCTGGAACCCATTCCCGACAAGCTCGTGGTCCTGACCTTTGACGACTCGAAGGCGAGTCATTACACGCTGGTCCGGCCGCTCCTGAAGAAGTACGCGTTCGGCGCGACGTTCTTCATCACGGAAGGGTTTACGTTCCGCACGAACAAGGCGGACTACCTCACCTGGGATCAGATCAGCGAGTTGCACCGGGATGGTTTCGAGATCGGCAATCACACGCGGGATCACATGGGCGCATCAAAGGCGAATCTCCCGAAGCTCAGGGAGCAAGTCGAAGCGATCAACGCGCAGTGTGCGGCCCACCGCGTTCCTAAGCCGACATCTTTTGCGTACCCGGGCAACGCCATCGATCCGGACGGTCTCCCGATATTGGAAGAACTGGGATTTCGATTTGCTCGTCGCGGCGGAGCCCCGGAATATCCGTACGAAGAAGGCAACGGAGTGGCATATGAACCGGGCCGCGACCATCCGCTTCTGCTTCCCTCGGCCGGCGATGCGCGCCCGTTCTGGACTCTGGAGAACCTGAAGCGCGCCGTGTCGCAGGCGAAGAACGGAAAGATCGCGATCCTCCAGTTTCATGGAGAGCCAGATCTCGAGCATCCGTGGGTGCATACACCCCCAGAGCGATTCGAGGAGTACATGAAGTACCTCCACGATGAGGGGTTCAAAGCCATCGCGGTGAGAGACCTTGCGAAGTACGTGGACTGGAGACAGAAGCCTGCTGATCCGTGGCAGATCATCGAGCAACGAAAAAGCGTCTTGCCACGCCCGCCCGGACGCTGAATGTACTCGTTCTCGAGCTTCGCGAGTGCGGGCTGGGCGAGCCACTCTTCGAAGCGCGTCTCGCGAGCACCGGGGCCAGGCGTACGGTATTGCCCTCCGTCCGTCATGAGAGCAGCCGCGCGGCTGCGGCGTCTGCGAAAGGTGGCCGCATGCTTCAGAACGTCACGCCAACCTGAAGTTGGTAGGCGCGCGGCGTGACGAAATGCGTCCCGCTGAACGTCGACAGGAAGTTGTAGAGCGCCTCCTTGTTCGTCAGATTGATGACGCTGAAGCGAACGCGGAGTTTCGTTCTGTCTGTGTGAAGAAGGTTGTCCGCGCCGATGCCGAGGTCGAGAAGATGCCGAGGCGCCACCCGCGGCGGATTTGCCACATCGTCGGCCGTCCCTTCAGCGGGAATCCGCAGCCGCGTCGAACCGTAGTTTGACGTTGTGCAGGTCGCGCTTGTGAGTGGGACATCGCGCGTGGCGAATTGACTGCCGCAAAAGAAGCCGATCGCAGCCTGCTGGTCGGCAGTCAGCGCGAGCGCGTCCTCGAGACTCGCGACGGCGCCGGCGACGAGGCCGGAGTCGTACCGCCACGACAGCGCTGCCCATGCGCCGGTCCGCTTCTCGAAGACATATTGAACGTTAGTCGTCGCGTTGAACTTCTGATCGTGGTCGATCCGGAAGTCGCCTTCGGGCTGCGCCAGCAAGATGCCGCCGACGCCGGGGGGCGAATAAATCGCATTCGTATGCGCCATGACCACGAACGCGCTGAAGCCGCGGTGTTCGACGAGGTTCAGACGACCCGTGAACCCATCGATGCGGGAGTGATCCCATGCGACCGGAAACGCTATCGGCGTGTTGAACAGCACGCCGAAGTCGTAGCCGTTGTCCGTCCGCTTGTTGAAGTACCCGAAGTCAGCGACAAGCCATCGGCCGAATCCCTGTTGGATCCCGAGTTCCACTTGGTTGCGGCGGCCAGGCGGAACGGGCTGGCCCTCGCCAAAGAGGCCGTTCAAGCCGTAGCCGGCCGAGAGCAGCAGGTTCTCGTTGTAAGGCGTTTCCATCGTCCGCCCGTAGGAGGCACGCAGCACCGTGTTTGTCGTCACAGCATACGAGACCCCGACGCGTGGCTGAACGAGGGTTGCGGTGGTCAAGCCATCGTAGTGATCGAGTCTGACGCCGAGGTTCAGCGTCGCGTTGCCCGCCTTGATATCGTCCTGGACGTACGCCGCCTGCTGCTTGATGGTGAACGACTGGTCGTACGCGAGTGGCGATCCGCCATTCGTCAGATCGAACGGTGCCAGCGCTGGATCGAAGTTGCCGTCCTCTCCCGCAAAGGCGCTGTCGGTCGGATCGGTGATCCCGAACGTGAATTGCTCATGAAGGCGGGTAGCGCCGATCGTGCCGCCAAATTTCAGACTGTGCGCACCCAGCGTCATCGTGAGATCGGCCTTCGCGCCCATGTTCGTGAGCATTCGATCCTGACTGACCGTGGCCGGCGTGTCGTCCAGCGGATTGGGGCTCGGCAGATAGGTCAGGTGGTCCCGACGCACGAAACCGTTCGCGGTAAATAGAGTGTTCGCGCCGATGACGCGCGAGTATCCCGGTGCCACGTTGAACGTCGCGATGCTCTGGTGTTGCGTCTGAGTAGTCTGGTCATACGTGTTCGGCACGTCGAATCCGGAATGCGCCGCCTGGACATTCAGATGAATCGTGTCGGTGGTGCCGGGACGGAAATCAAACCGGTCGAAGAACGACACTTGGTTGCCGGTATCGTGGAGCGCTTCGAACTCCGGTGGATCCAGGAATCGGTCCGTTCGAAGGCCGGACAACGACAGGAAGTTGCCCACCTTGTGCGAACCAGCCCCGATGTTCACGTCACCGGTTGGACTCTTGAAGGAGCCAAACCCGAACGATGCACTGCCCGTGGGCTTCGCCTGATCGAGGCCGGACTTGGTGACGATGTGGACCACCAGGCTGCTCTTGTCGCCGTACTCCGCCGGCGCTACGCCCGTGATCACTTCCATCGACTGCACGGCGTCCTGTGAAATCTGATTGGAATACAGCCGGCTTTGCTGGTCGGTGATGGGTTGGTTGTCGATCGAGAACTGGGTCTGGGCGTGGTCGCCCACGGGGTGAAAGAACCCGTTCGAATCGGAGACGACTCCTGGCGACGCGAGGGTGATCACTTGGTTGAGCCCGGACGACGACGTCTCGAGCGGCAGCTTGGCGATCAGGGTTTGATCGATGTCGGTGTGCGCGCTTGGATCACGCTCGAGCAGGTCGCCCGCGTGACCGATCACTTCCACCGCGGTCGAAGCGCCAGCCAAGGCAAGCGTCAAGTCCATCGTGATCGGAACGCCGCTCCGCACGTCGACGTCCCGTTCGAGCGTCTGAAATCCTTGCGCCTCGACCGTGATGTGATACGGGTTTGGCGGCATATTGTTGAACACGTACTTGCCTGCCGCGTCGGTCGTGGCGGTTCGAGAGAATCCGGTCACCGGATTGCTGATCCTGACCTGCACGGCCTGCATCACGCCGCCGGTGGGATCCTTGACGGTGCCTTGAACCGTGCCAGCGCCACCCAGTCCTTGGGATTGCGCCGAAGAAGCCAACAGGCCAAGGCACAGCATTGCGATGGCAATCCGCAACGTCGTGCGAGTGTTCAACATGCTCATAGGACCTCGTTCGAAGACAGCCGTCCGAAGAGGTCACGCTAGCAACGTCAATTGGTGGCGGGCGAGCGCAAGCCAACGAACGGTCGGTTTGAACCGGCGGATGTCGTCATTCACGGCACAAACGGAATGGCCGTCCCCCAGGGACGAAGGCCGAGAACCCGTTCTGCCTACAGGAATTCACTGATAATGAAGCGGTAGCCAAGCTGCGCGGGCGTGCTGCCGCTCGTTGGTCTGGCGCAACTGTTCGTAGGGCGAAACGAACCAGTCGTTGCCTTCCTGTTACTCGTTGCCCAGCACAGGCGTACCGTGTCGACCACATTGAACGTCGGCGAGTTGCTAAACCTGGTCGGACTGAGCACGGGCGTCGTGCTGTACGCCATGCTCCTCGCGATGGTCGTGCGCGCAGGACGGACTCCGGGCTTGCGCTTCGGTTTTGACCCGCTGCTCCTGCTCACATCCCTGCTTGGGCTCGCCTGGAACCTGTGCGCCCTGCCAGCCTACGAACTCCAGAAGCGGGGGATCGAAGGACCGTTCCCCTCTCTGGCGGCCGTCGGATTCGCCGCGCTTGGCTTCCTGCCCGCTGTGGTCGTGCATTCCGTATTGCGCGATGAACGCCACGCAGTGCAGGGCGCCGCGAAGCGAACGCTCGTTGCCGCCGCGTATGGAGTGAGCGCGATCGCCGCTGTTCTGCATCTCCACGCCGCGGCCAATGACTGGCCGGTGCCCGCGCCATTCGGCATGCGGCTCCTCACCTACTCGTTCGTCGTGCTGGTCGTTCCGCTCGTCGCGGTCACGCGTGGTCGGCCGGGCGCGGCTCGCGCGCTCTGGGCCGCTGCGCTCGCGACCTTCGCCGTCTCTGCCTTGCATCTCAGCCAGCTCCATCGCGGCGACGCGTCCTGGCCGGTCGAACTCGTCGGCCACCACGCGTCGCTGCCACTCGCGTTTGCGATCCTGTATCAGGACTATCGGTTCGCGCTCGCAGACTTGTTCTTGAAGCGAGCCTTGTCTCTGGTCGCGCTGGTCGCGGTCGCCTTTGCGGTCATTGCGACATTTGGCACGCGCTCCCCGGCGTTCGCACGTTTCGTGCAAACGGATCCGCGACAGCTGACTGTTCTGGTGACGCTGTGGGTAACAACAGCGCTGACCTACCCGCTCCTCCGCCGAGGTGTGACCTGGTTCGTCGATGCGGTCGTCCTGCATCGGCCGGATTACCGATCGCTTCGCGGCACCGTCAGCCGGCTCGCGCAGGACGCGGACGATGCGGGTGATCTTCTGACGTCCGTCTGCGAGTTACTGACGCCAGCGCTCAACGCCGGATTCGTCCAGTGGCGCGAATGGACGTCGGGCGACCCAGGCGGGAGCCTCGGCGTCGCGGTCGCTGGCGGGCCAGATGCCGCCGCAATGGCGGCGACGGCATCGGGTGAGGCACTGCCTGGCCCGGTGACCACCTGTGTCACCGTGCCGACCACCGATCAGCCGCAATTCGTGCTCACCGTTGGCCAACTGAGCGCGGGGCGGCGCCTCTTGTCCGACGATGTGGCGACACTCGACGCGATTGCCGTGATGGTCGCACGTCGAATCGATGCGATCCGCATCACAAACGAGCGATATACGCGAGAGATTCGAGAGCAGGAGATTGGCAAGCTGGCGAGCGAGGCGGAGCTCCGCGCGCTGCGCGCGCAGATCAATCCGCACTTCCTTTTCAACGCACTAACGACCATCGGCTACTTGATCCAGACGGCGCCGCCACGGGCGCTGGAAACACTGTTACGCCTGACGTCGCTCCTCCGCGGCGTACTGAGGTCCGAAGGTGAGTTCACGACACTCGGACGCGAGCTCGAGCTCGTCGAGTCCTATCTAGACATCGAGCGCGCTCGCTTTGAACACCGACTTCGGGTCACCGTGGACGTCCCCGCGCGGCTACGCCACATTCGCCTACCGCCGCTGCTGCTTCAGCCGCTCGTCGAGAACGCGGTGAAGCACGGGATCGGTCATAAGCAGAGTGGCGGCGAGGTGGAGATACGCGCGAGGATCGACCGAACGGGTGACGCTCAACGACATCTGGCCCTCAGCGTTAAGGACACCGGTGCGGGGACGACGTACCAGGCGCTCGAACGAGGTCGTGCGGCAGGGGTCGGTCTTCGCAACGTGGAGAGGCGCCTCGAATGTCAGTACGGCACAGAAGGGTCGCTGACAATTCAGACGGCGCCCGACGAGGGAACCATCGTCGAGATCAAACTGCCGCTGGCGATCAAGGTCGCAGATGGCGATGTTCGCCAGGTGGCATCGTGAGCGCACGGCTCAGGGTTGTCGTGGCCGACGATGAGCGGCCGGCTCGATCGTTCCTGGTAACACTTCTCCGGTCGTTTGAAGACGTCGCGGTTGTCGGCGAGGCCGCCTCGGGCAAGGACGCAGTCGCGATCATCGAACGAGAGCGACCAGATCTCGCCCTGCTCGATTGGCAAATGCCGGAACTGGATGGCATCGGGATCGTTCGAATGCTGAAGAAAGACGCGATGCCGCTAGTGGCATTCGTTACGGCCTACGACGAGTACGCCGTCCGGGCTTTCGAGGTCAATGCCGTCGACTATCTGCTCAAGCCAGTCGACAAGGCGCGCCTTCGTCAAACGCTGAATCGAGCGCAAGAGCGGATCGAGCATGCCGAGATCGTTGCAGAACAGGCTTCCCATCTCGGTGCCGCAATTGATACCTACGAGACGCTGGCCAAGCCGCCATTTCTCGAGCGGATTCCGGTGCGCCGGCGGGAAGATGTCGTGATCGTTCCGGTGCAACAGATCGCATCAATCGTCGCGGATGGAGAGCTCCTGCAGATCACGACGATCCAGAAGGAGCGGCACACGATCACGTATCGACTCAAGGATCTCGAAAAACGACTCGATCCGGCGCGCTTCATCAGATTGGGCCGAGGCACTCTGGCGAATGTGGACCTGATCACGAAGGTCAACGCGATGCCCGGAGGTACTCATGTCGCCGTACTGAGCACCGGTCAGAAGCTGCCGGTCAGCCGCCTGCAGTCGCGGGTCTTGCGCGAGCGACTTCTGAAGCTCTAAGCGCATCGCCGCTCGCTCCCACTCGCCGCCCAGCCAACTCTGCGTGAGGACCGTTCATTGAAAACCTAGGGAGCAGGGCCGTCCGACCCGCGTACGTTGGCGCTCGTCATGCGCGGCTCGCAACCTCGTGTCTCAGGTGCCGGCCCTCATTTCGCGAGAGCTGGTGCCGGTCGTGTCTATCGCGGATCAGCGAAACGCATTCGGCGCATCAAATGGCGCGACCACACACCGCGCGAGTTCGTCGTGTTGGTGATTCTGGGAGTCGCGATGGTTCTCGTCCTGATATCGTGGTTGATCATGCATCCGGACACGGGTCACCATCACCCTGTGCCTGTCAACCGCGACTCACGCTAGGCCGGCCACCACGATACTTGCGGCTCGCAATGTCGAGCTCAAGATCCAGGCGTTTGAATCAGTCCGCGGGTAGTGGAGTCGCGACGTGGCACGTTGACCCCGGCGCACCACTCGACCCCGGCATGGTAGTCTACGGTCTCATGTTCTGGATCCGACCTCGGCTCGCGCGTGTCGCCGCCGGCTGGCTCGTGTTCCAGCTGACGCTCCTGCTTTCCGTTCCGACGACACTCTGTTCGACGATGTCCGCGAGCACCGTCGGCGCCGAGTGCACGTGCGACCACGCCGATGGCACCATGTGTCCGATGCATCACACGCGCGGCCGCGCGTACGGCGAGTCGGGAAGTCACTCGTGTTCATGCCGCAGCACATCGGATCCGATGGCTGCGTTGGCGGCTGCTCTGACCGGACCGCCCGCCGTGCTCGTCGCAGAAGCGAACTCCGCCGCGTCGTTCGATTCCGCGGAGTATGTTGAGATCGCGGCGTCCGCCCCGCCTCCCTGGATCGCCGTTCCAGATTCGCCCCCGCCCCGCGCCTAGATCCACCTTCACCGTCACCGGGATCTGACCCAACGCGCGGCAGATCTCGCCATCTCTGAGACGTGCGGATTATCCCGTGCGTCTGGATGCTTTTTGGTGACCGGCTTCACTGGTGGTTTATCGCGGAGGGAACAGTGAGACTGCAGATTCCTCGCAGCTTTTTGGCGCGGGCGTTCTGGGCTGTTGGCTCAGTGTGCGCGCTGCACGCACAAGAAACGTTCAATCGTCCCGGCGCAGCGCCGCGGAGTAACCGCTGTCATCGACAGACATGGGTTGTACGAACCAGCATTCAATACCTCGTTCTGGTCCTGTGTGTCCTTGCGGCATCGAACAGCGACGCGGCGGTCCTCGGCACGGTCACCGGCCTCGTCGAGGATCCGCAGCAACACGCGATCGCCCAGGTTGTCATGACGATTCGCTCGCCCTCGTCGGGGTGGCAGCAGACCACGGAGACGGGCGTCGACGGACGGTTTGTCTTTCAAGCCGTGCCAACAGGCGACTACGTCATTTCCGCGGCCAAGCAGGGATTTCGGACGATCGAGAAGTCGATCCGCGTTCGGCCTGGAACGGTCACGGACATCGGCTTCGCGATGCCGCTGGGCACGATTGCCGAGACGGTCGATGTCGTAAGTAAAGAAGGCACGGTCAACACGAAGTCGGTGACGACCGAGAGCCTCGTGAGTCGAGGCGAAATCGAGCATACGCCTGGCGCGCTGCGCACGAACAGCATGGATCTCGTCACGCAGTACGTACCCGGCTCGTACATGATTCACGACCAGCTGCACATCCGGGGCGGTCACCAGGTGTCCTGGCTCGTCGACGGCGTGCCGGTGCCCAACACCAACATCGCGAGCAACGTCGGACCGCAGTTCGATCCGAAAGACATCGAGACGATCGACATCCAGCGGGGCGGCTACTCGGCGGATTTCGGGGACCGCGCCTACGGCGTCTTCAACGTCCTGCCGAGGTCTGGCTTCGAGCGCAGCCGGGAAGCGGAGGTGATCGGGAGCTATGGCAATTTGCACGAGACGAACGATCAATTGAGCGTCGGCGACCACAGCGAGCGCCTGGCGTACTACGTCAGCGGCAACGTCAACTCCAGCGATGTCGGCCTCGAAACCCCAACGTCCGAGACCCTGCACGATCGGACGGTCGGTGTCGGCGCGTTTGGATCGTTGATCTTCCAGTCGACGGCCACCGATCAGATCCGGCTCGTGTCATCCCTTCGCGGCGACCGCTACCAAGTGCCGAACGCGCCCGACGATCAAGCGGCCGGCATCGACGACATCGAGCGGGAGCGCGACGGATTCATCAATCTGTCGTGGATGCACACCGTGGGCTCGAGGGCGTTTCTGACCGTGTCGCCGTTCTACCACTACAATCGCGCGGCGTTCGATGGCGGATCGGCGGATCCGCTTGTCACGACAACCCACCGCACGTCTAACTATGTGGGGGGCCAGGCCGTTCTGGCCGCCTCGAGCGGGCCGCATAACTTCCGCATCGGCGGCTACGGATTCTTCCAGCACGACTCACTGCTATTCGGGCTGCAATCGGCCGACGATGGGATCCAATTGAGACAGGAGCAGGCACTCAACGGCCACGTCGAAGTGTTGTTCGCGCAGGATCAGTTCGCGGCCACCGATCGGATCACGCTGAATGGCGGGATCCGGCTGACGCATTTCTCGGGCTCCTTGAGCGAGACGGTCGCGAGCCCTCGCATCGGCGTGGCGATCCGCATTCCCGGCGTCGAGTGGGCAGCTCGAGGGTTTTTCGGCCAGTACTATCAGCCGCCACCGCTCATGACGATCTCGGGCCCGCTCATGGACATCGCGGTCGACCAGGGGTTCGGCTTTCTTCCGCTGAAAGGCGAACGCGACGATCAATATGAAGTCGGAGTGGCGATCCCCGTGCGGGGCTGGGCGATCGATACCGACTACTTCCGCACGAACGCGCGCAACTTCTTCGACCACGATGCGATTGGAAATTCAGACATCTTCCTCCCGCTCACCATCGACAGAGCCAGAATACGCGGCTTCGAGGCCACGCTCCGTTCGCCGCAGCGTCATCCGCTCCAGGCCCATGTGGCGTATTCCCACCAATTCGTTGAAGGCCGCGGCGGCATAACCGGCGGCCTCACGGACTTCTCGCCGCCGAGCGACGAGTACTTCTTTCTGGATCACGATCAGCGCGACACGCTGACCGGCGGAATCAACGTGCAATTCCCTCGCGAGGTGTGGGCATCCGCGTCGGTCGAGTTCGGTTCGGGGTTCCTCGAAGGCGAC
>Ga0075434_100003361_pt1 | contig 14317 bp, 14 predicted proteins | sample RhiMethybrSRZTD3_FD_75298 | JGI IMG/M metagenome (GOLD analysis project Ga0075434, IMG submission 75298) | Populus rhizosphere microbial communities from Tennessee, USA - Rhizosphere MetaG P. TD hybrid SRZTD3 | ecosystem: Host-associated > Plants > Roots > Rhizosphere > Soil | place: USA... | reverse complement strand
AATAGCTGGGGTGGTGGTGTGATTGAGCCGCCTCCCAACGCAAAAGATTCACTACGTGGAGACAGCAGTCCGTTTGGCGATGGGCGCGCGGGTTCTATGGCCGCGGGCGTCGTCCCTCCGCCTCCGAGCATGCAGGGGACGGATGGAGGTGGCCGAGGCTTGAATTCGCTGCCAGGAGCGGGTGGGTCGGTCGTCCCGCCTCCGCCTTCAGTCCTGGGCGAAGGCCGTGGCGGAGCGGGGAGACTCGGGGCACTGGCAGGTGGAGGATCGCAGGTTGTGCCGCCGCCTCCGTCGATACAAGGTGCAGGGAACGGCGGAGCGGGACGGTTGTCGTCCCTCTCAGGAGGTGGGTCACCCATTGTTCCACCTCCACCCTCGGTGCAGGGAATTGGGAACGGCGGAGGCGGACGCGGAGTGGGAACGCTTGCCAGCGGAGGCTCTCCGGTCGTGGCGCCACCCCCTTCGATGCAAGGTACCGGACACGGCGGAGGCGGTCGTCTCGGCGCGTTGGGGGGTGGAGGCTCGTCGGTCGTGCCACCGCCACCATCGATTCAAGGCACAGGTCACGGGGGCACTGGACGGCTGGGTACGCTCGCGGGAGGAGGCTTGCCGGTGGTTCCACCGCCGCCATCCATGCAGGGGACAGGAACGGGCGGTGGAGCAGGAGGTGGGGGAAGCGGGCGAGGTTTTGGATCGTCGGCTGGTAACGGCGTCGTGCCGCCTCCGCCGTCCTTGCAAGGTACGGGCAATGGCGTGGGCAACGGAGGAAACGGACGAGGTATTGGCTCCTTGGCCGGGACCGGTTCGCAAGTCGTACCGCCGCCCCCGGCAGTGCAGGTCGCTGGAAATGGTGGAAGCGGCCATCGACTCGGGTCACTGGGCGGCGGAAGCGGCGTAGTGCCTCCACCTCCTTCGGTCGGAGGGATGGAAGGCAACGGAGGCGGCCGGGCGGGCCCGCCTGGCGGATTAGGAAACCGTGCCGCACCCCCATCCGGTTCAGGCAGCGCACTCTACCCAGGTTCGACTGGGCCTCTAGCGCCAATGGATGCACTTCCGACTGACGCCCCGACTCCCGGTCAACCGGCCGCGGTTCCGCAAGAGACTCCCGGGGAAGACGTGCCGCTTCGGCTATTGAGCCCAGTGATGCCAAAGGCGGGTTCCTCCTTTTTCTCGAACTTCGAGGTCTACATCGCTGAGCGGCGCGTGAAGAAGGGCACGACGGAACTGATCAAGCTGGTCTACGAATTTCTGCCGTATCAGAAGCGCTTGTCGGAGTACGTGCAGAGCAACGCGCGAGTGTATACGCTGCGGGTCCTGCGCGACCCAGCCTGCGACGAATCACTCATGCAGATGACGTGGTCTGAGACGGATCAGTCGACGGGAGACTCCGATAATCACGATCTATTTGCCGAGAGCGACAAGAACAGCAAGCTGCCATGCTACCGCACAACCGCAGCGGACTATCAGAGAGCGGTGGAGCGAGCCCGATAGGTTGCGGTCCGCTGTTTGTCTGTTTGTCCTGAAATATTCCCCACCCATTCGTGCCATAACGGTGATGCCTCGGTGCCATTGCGGAGGTGTCCGCGCTAGCTTAACCTCCGCCTCGGACAGAATGTTTGGCCGGCGCTTTTGGGAAGCCGGCAATTTCGCCCAAGGGTCTTCGGGGGAGGACGCCTTGGGCCTAATTTTCGCCTTCACGCGACTCGACTGGCCGCGGGTCTTAACGGCAGGCGCGCTCCTACAAGTAGGGGCTTGAAGTCGCGCCGGCAAAGTACCGAGCTATGCTTCGATGTTGCGGCAGTTATTTACGCTCCCCCGGCGGAGAACGGCTGTGAGCGACAAGCGCCTCTTCTGGATTTCGATCATTGTTGTCGAGCTTGTTCTCCTGTACATCGTGTGGAGACCGCATGGATTTCGGACCACACGGCCAATCCATCGAGCCGCAGTTGGTACCCCCGCAGTCAAACCACCCGCACCGGTGAACGAGCCGGAAACCAAGCCCACGGCCGCTGTCATTACTCCCCGGAAGAGTTGGAGAGCGTCCCGCTCGAACGTATCGGGGCTGGCAAAACCACTAGTCGTGAAGACGAGCTTGAAAGAACCGGAGCCCGTTGCAGCGCCCGGGTCGCCGCTGGTCATCCAAAAGTCGACCAACCCCAGGGATAGCTTCTGGTGTTCCCTTGCAATGATGGAAGGAAACTGTGACTGCAAGGTGAGCGAAGAGCGCGCCAGCAATCTGGTACCGTAAGCGCTGCTTCGAACGGGCAAAGACGCCAGCGGTTTTCAGTGGCTTTTCAAAAACTCCAGCGTTCTGCTGTTGAACTCTTCGACCTTCTCATAAATCGCCGCGTGAGCACAGCCTTCGAAGATCACAAGCTCGGAATTACGGATGCCATTCTTAAGCCGATCGGCAAAGCGAGTCGACGTCAACAAGTCGCGCTGTCCGAAGGTGATTTGCGTGGGGACAGTGATGCGTCCGAGTTGCGCTTCCACGTCGTGAGCGAGTACTGCATTGGACTGCTGCAGGAAGGACGTCAATGATTGCGCGGGCCGGCTACGGACAAAATCTCCCAAAGACTGAATGTAATCTGGCTTGGCTGCATAAAGTTCGGGGGTAAGACACCAGGGGAAAAGAGCACATATCACCATTTCCGGGACGCTCTCCAGTGCCTTGGCCACGATCTGGAAACATTCAATCGCCGTCTTTACGAAAGCATCCGTTTTTGGCCAAGCACTGTGGGCGGATACCGTCCTGACCAGCCCGGGATACTTCGCGGCCATCCACATACCAATGACTGCGCCTAGAGATAGCCCTGACACGTGTGCTTTCGGAATGCCGAGGGCACGCATGAAAGCGGCTACATCATCGGCAAGAACTTCGGTAGAGTAGGCGCCCTCTGGCTTGTCGGTCTCACCCGTCCCTCGCAGATCCAGCGAAATGCAGGTGAAGTGTTTGGAATACTCAGCGACCTGAAAAGCGTAGCAAGCGTGATCGGCGGTGAGGAAGGGAATCATAATGAGCGGGTCGCCGGATCCCTGCTGCTCATAGTTTATGTTGATGTTGTTCGCTTTGACCTTGGGCATGGAGACCTCCTCAAAGCGGGGAAAGCGGGCGAAATGGTTGCTGGCAGTCTACTCCTCCTTTCGCCTAGGCGCGTGAATCAGTTGCCAAATGTGCGCGAGATGATGGTCGTCGTGTTCGGCTGCGAAGTAGAGATGATCGACGACCCGCATGGGTTTTTTGAGCCGCGGGTGCAACATCGAACGGCGAAGCAAAGCAGGCTCGATCGTTTCCACTCGATCGACCAGTTGGGTGCGGGCTGATCGGAGATCCGCCAGGATCTTCTCGATCGCACGCGCATTGTGGTTGGCTTCGTGGGTCTTGCGGTTTTTAAGATCGGCAGCGGTGAGTTCAGTTCCACCGCGGAGAAAATCCTCAACACGTTGCATCCAGAGAGACTCGAGATCGAGCAAATGTCCGGCATGTTCTTGCGCGGACCATTTCTCCTGCGGTTTGTGGACCAGGATTTCATGAGCGCAACCGCGGATCATCTCCTCCAGACGAGCAGGCGTGCCTCGCAATCGGACGCACAAGTTGGGGTGCTGCTCCGGTGGGAACGTGAAATCGAACTGGCGGTCGAACCACCCAGGAATGGCAATCATGCTTGCTCCTTGGGACGCGAACCCCCAAACAGATGCTTGGAGCAGATGCAACGACTCTTGTTTGGGGGGAAATCCCGCCCGGGTCACGCAGCATCTTCTACGGCGACGATAGCCATGGGCTTTCTTGCCGGCATCGTGGTGATCACCACAACACTAATGAGAACCAACAACGTTCCAATGATTGTCCGGCGATCAAGGGCTTCTCCACCCAGGAAGTATCCCAGCAAAACCGCAACGACCGGGTTCACGTAGGCGTAGGTCCCGACTTTGGTAGGCGATTCGTGATGAATGAGCCACACGTACGCGGTGAAGCCGATGATCGAGCCGGCGACTATCAAATAGAGAAGCGAAAGCCACCCGCCGAGCGAGACGGCTTGAGGATGAAAGCCGCGAAATTCCCCAAGCACCGCGGCAGTCACGGCCAGAAAGGCACCGCCCACGAGCATTTGTGCTCCAGAGCTCATTACCTTGGAGGGAGGCAGCGGAAGTTTTCGCGTTAACACCGACGCCACCGACCAACTCATTGCAGCAATGATCAGTGCGACAGCACCTTTGCGGTCGATGGGCGCACCACCGAGATCCAGTGAGTGGCTCATCAACACCGCGACCCCACCGATTCCAACCAACAAAGCGAATGCGAGCGGGAGCGTAAATTTGCGCGTCCGCAGAAAAATGATTTCCGACGCTGCCATGAAGACCGGGATGATGGCCAACATCACCGCCGCAATGCCGGAAGGGACATGTTGCTCAGCCCAAAACAACAATCCGTAGTCCAGGACGAAGATAAGGAAAGCAAGTAACGAGGCCGAGATCCATTGGCGACGGGTGGGCGTGCGCTCGCCGCGTGCAGTTGTCCATCCAAATAGGACGAGACCCGCGATCAGGAAGCGCATCGCAGCCAGCAGAAACGGAGGAACGTCGCGCACACCTACGCGAATGGCGAGGAACGTGGATCCCCAGACGAAGTAGATGACGGCGAAGGCCAGGAGAGTCTTCCACGTCGGGCGATGGGATGAGGACTCCATAAAATCAAAGGTCGATAGCACTGTAACAGCTTTCGCACGATTGCTCGTGCCCGGTAGACGCGGAGGAAAAACACGAGGTCCCTCAACTGGGTTCGGATGCTGCCTCTCCGCTCGGGGATCACAGTCTCTGGAGTGGGCATCACAATTGTGAGGCGTCAAACGCACATTCTGTGATGATTAGTGCACAGATTGTTAGGTCGACGCGATCGTGGTGCACTATTCCGCGATTCTCGGGGGATGAACTACTTTGGCTTGGGTGCGGGTGCAACTTGCACCTGCACAGCGGGGGCCTTGTCTGATTTCGTCATGTCTACGGAAACGACGTTCAGCGCACCATTGCTGCCGCGGATTTCAACAGTGCGGGCCTGCTGCATTCCCGCGGAGCCCTGACTCTGCGAGTCGGTGGACTGAATTGTTACTTGCAGGCCGGCATGGGTATCGCCGGGATTGACCTGCTCGATCTGCTTCTGCGTCGTGCGGCCACCGCTTGTGTTGTTTCGCGCGTTGGTGGTCATTCGTTGCACCAAGTGCATACTGCCGTCCGACGAGGACCCAGGAACGTCCCTCGAATAGGTTTCAACCGTGCCCTGCGATTCACCGGAAGCATCTTGCGATTCTTTGCTCAGGGTTCTAGATACTTCCGTCAACGGTCCAGCACCGTCCGAGCGCAGGACATGCTCTTCACTGCTGCGGTTCTTGCCATCGTCCGTGATGGTGCTTTGCCGGACTTCGCCGGTTTGCCAGCGGCCCTCGAGGTCGGGAAGGAGCGTGGACGTTTGCACCTGCACGGTGTGTTCGCCGGTGCGCTCCTGGCGTTCCTGTGTTTTCATTTTTGGCGCCAATCCGCCATTAGAATCGGGCAGCATCACCGTTGTGCTGGTCTCCTGAACGGTTGCACTCAACTTCTTGGTTTCTTGTACTTCACGCTGAACGACTTGGAGACGCCCATTCGCATCGGGATTGGAAGTGGACCGAACCACCTTCCCGCTACCATCGGGAAGCGCCTGCGTTTCCTCTTCTGTCGTTTGCGTCAGAACTCGGTGCCCGCTGCTGTCACGACCATAGGTGCGAACTACGGTGCGCGTCGTATTGGCGTTGACCTTTACAGATTCTCGTTCGATGTCCTGGTAAGGCTCATAACTGCCGGAACGCAAGATCTGAACCGATTGCTTGTCGATGGTGCGGTTGCCATCGGTGGTGTGGCTTTCAGTTTTGCGCGTACGGCTGCCGACTGAAGCATCCTGCGAATCGGATGTGGAGGTCCAGGATTGGTCGGAGGAATCGGATGTCTGAGCCGCAGCCAGGGTGAAAGAGAACGTGACCAGGAAAAGCACTCCCACAAGTCTTGCCCGAGATCTCCAGGATTTCGCCGCCTCCCAGAGAAGATCTGCCGTAGTGCCTGCCCACATACGTTTATTGTGTGCCCGCCGGGAGCTGAAGTCCAGCGAGGAGACACAATTATTGACGTACCTTGAATCAGGTCGTTGGGTTGAGTAGAAGGCAAGAGTTCTTCAAGACAAAGGAAATTCCCCGTGTCCTCAGCAAACTGAAGACTGCAACGTTCACATTCGTATCAAGCAGCGGAACGCTTACGCACAGCGTGATAGATGGCAAGAAGGAGGATCGCGCCGACCACCGACATGATGAAGCCGGCGGACTGTCCTTCGTGATACCACCCCACGACGCGTCCCAGCCAAGTTGCAACGAGTGAACCAGCGATGCCAAGGAGAATCGTTACGATGAACCCGCCGGGATCCTTTCCCGGCATGACGAGCTTGGCGACCGCACCGACAACGAGACCAATCAAGATGACCCAAAGCCAATGCATGCGAGTCCTCCGAAAGGAAGATGTCCAAAAATCACCGAGGTCTATGCGTGGCGCGTAGTATATATCGTTTCCAGAATGGAGACCTATGCGAACCTTACTGATCTGCCACGCCTTCTTGGTATTCGTTATTTCCGCATCCGCACAAACCGAACGCCATCTCAACCTTGTGCCCATGCCCTCCAGCGTGCAGTTGGGAACTGGGCCGTTGTTAATCAATCAGTCATTTTGGATAGCTGCGTCAGGTTCCAAAGACGCGAGCCTCGAGCGCGGCCAACAACGATTTCTAGCTCAGTTGTCGCGGCTTACGGGTATTCGCTTCCTGCAGAGAGGAAGCGATGCGGCACATGCGACTCTCCAGATTCGTACGGAGCACGGGCGCGAGGAAACTCAGAAACTGGGCGAGGATGAGTCGTATCAGCTGACTGTAAACGAGTCCGGCGCACAGCTTTCGGCGGCCACGCCGCTAGGAGCTTTGTATGGATTGCAGACATTTCTGCAATTGGTGGAAGCCACTCCAAGTGGATTTGCTGTACCGGCGGTGACGATCAAGGATCAGCCTCGTTTTGCGTGGAGAGGACTGCTGATTGACGCCAGCCGCCACTTTATTCCGCTCGACGTCCTCAAACGCAATCTGGATGGTATGGCCGCGGTCAAGATGAATGTGCTGCACTTTCATCTGTCGGACGATCAGGGATTCCGCGTCGAGAGCAAGCGGTTTCCCAAACTGCATACAGAAGGATCTGACGGGCAGTACTACACGCAGGTTGAACTGCGTGAGTTTCTCGACTACGCGCATGACCGCGGTATTCGCGTCGTGCCGGAGTTTGATATGCCGGGGCACAGCCGGTCGTGGCTGGTGGCGTATCCCGACTTGGCGAGCAGCCCGGGGCCTTACAAGATCGATCCGGTCGACGCCGGACCGGACGCGGTTATCGACGCAACACGCGAGGAGACCTACAAGTTTCTCGACAAGTTTGTCGAGGAAATGGGCAAGCTCTTTCCTGACGCCTATTTCCACATCGGGGGTGACGAGGTTAGCGGCAAGCCTTGGGACACGAATCCGAAGATTCAGGAATACATCCACGCACATGGAATGAAGAACAATCAGGATCTGCAGGCGTATTTCAATCAGCGTCTGCTGAAGATTCTGGACAAGCACCACAAGATCATGGTGGGTTGGGATGAGGTGCTGCATCCGGATCTGCCCAGGAGCGTGGTCGTGCAGTCATGGCGCGGACAGCAGTCACTGGCGGCAGCTGCGCGGCAGGGATACCGCGGGTTGTTGTCTTTCGGCTATTACATCGACTTGATGTGGCCTGCCTGGAGGCACTATGAAGTGGATCCGATGAGCGGCGATGCATCGACGTTGAACACTGACGAGAAGGCTCGCATTCTAGGCGGCGAAGCCTGCATGTGGACAGAGTGGGTTACGGCAGAGAACATCGATTCACGCGTATGGCCGAGAAGCGCCGCCATTGCGGAACGCTTGTGGTCCCCGGCCGAGATCAAAGATGTGGCGTCGATGTACGAACGACTTGGCAAAGTAAGCTGGCGCTTGACCACGATTGGGCTGACGCACGAGTCCGGCAAGATTCAGATGCTGCAGCGCATGGCAAATTCAGATGATGTATCGGCTTTGCGGGTGCTCGCGGATGTCGTGGAGCCGGTGAAGGACTATACGCGCATCGAAAGCGTGAAAGGGCCGTGGGATTTCCGTGCTCCACTGAACCGGCTGGTCGACGCGGCACGACCTGAAAGCGACCTGGCACGTGCTTTCCAGGAGGCGGTGCAGGCCTATATCCAGAGTGGATATAAGGATCGCGCGGCGGAAGAGCGAATTCGGACCCGCCTCACGACGTGGAGGGATAACGACCGGAAGCTACGGTCTTCGTTGGCACAGTCTTTTCTCTTGAGTGATCTGGCGCCTCTTTCCGAGGAGCTGTCGACTCTGGCGAATGGTGGGTTGTACGCACTGGACTACCTTGGAAGATCAGAATCAGCGCCGCAGGCTTGGCGCACCCAGCAGTTACAGCTGATCGAGCAAGCCAAGGCGCCGAAAGCCGATCTGCTTCTAATGGTCGTGTCACCGATACAGCAGTTAGTTGAGGCAAGCGGAAAGCAGTGATTGGTTTGGAGAGGCGGGCGATCCCGCCCGCCTCGACTCGCTTGCCCCTCCCCAATGGATTGCGGCGCAATCGCAAAATCTTAAGAATTCTTAAGCACGCATTCTGCCTTTGACCTGGGTGTGTGGCCTGTCGGACGATGAACTGGTTCGGTAGCGGTGTGCGTTGATGGACGTCCGCAAAGAACAAGCCCAACTCTCTCTGCTGCTCGTCGATGACGATGTGGAACTCTGCAGCATGATGAAGGAATACTTCAGCCAGATGGGGCACCAGCTGGATTGTGCCCACAACGGGCGCGACGGACTGTCGCGGGCGTTCAAGAATTCCTATGACTTGATTGTGTTGGATGTCATGCTGCCCATCGTGAATGGCTTTACGGTTCTGCAGCAACTACGACGGCGAAAGGAAGTGCCGGTCATAATGTTGACGGCACGCGTGCAGCAAAGCGATCGAATCGAAGGACTGAACCTGGGCGCCGATGACTACCTGCCTAAGCCTTTCGACGCCGATGAACTGCTGGCGCGAATTCGCGCCGTGCTCCGGCGCACAGGTCGGCTGGAACAGGCCGAAGAAGTGCAGAAGTTCGGTGACGTTCATGTGAATCTGCAGGCACGCGAGGTCTGGGCGGCAGGGGAGATCGTCGATCTCACTGCGCTGGAGTTTGACATTCTGGCATTGCTAGTCCGTTCCGCTGGACGGATCGTTACACGGGACGAGATCACGGCCAGCCTACTGGAGCGCGAAGCGAGCCCCTACGACCGCGCTCTGGATGTACACATCAGCCATCTTAGACAGAAACTGGAAGGCGGGCGGACGCTGATCCGCACTGTGCGAGGTGTGGGATACGTGTTCACAGCGGACACTGGGGCGAATGTATGAGATCTCTATACCTAACGGTCCTGCTGGCGATGCTGGTGACGCTCTCGGTCTCACTGGCAGTCTTTGTTGCAATCTCCGATCGGGTCACAAAGCAGTACATCCACCCGGTATTCGAGGCCATGGACGAGCTCGAGCTCGAGAGCGCCCGCAATGCTTGGGAGGCGAGTGGGATATCTGGACTCGCAGCCTACGTGGAGCGGTTGAACCACCACTTTGGGACAGCGCACTACATTCTGAATGCCCAGGGCGTAGATCTTGTTTCGGGACAGAACAGGGCGGACTTGCTCCCTTCCCATGAGACCGCATTCCGCGGTTGGACTAAGCGAGGATATCTCGTTACGCACCGATCTTCCGACGGACTCTACTGGCTGGTCGCAGTCGATCCGCGCCAGCCGGGAGGGTGGAGTTTCTCTCCCTACTACGGACTGGTGGTGGGTGTGACGGGCCTCTTGTGCTGCTTGGCTGCGGTTTTCGTGGTGTTGCCCATCCGTCGCGTAACCGCTGTGGTCGAGCGGTTCGGACACGGAGATCTGTCAGTGCGCGCGAACATGAAGCGGAAGGACGAGATTGGGGCGCTGGCGCGATCGTTCGATGCGATGGCAGAACGCATGGAAACTCTGGTCATGAGTGAAAGGAGACTGCTGCAGGACATTTCGCACGAACTGCGGTCGCCTCTTACTCGCCTGAAGCTGGCGATTCGGCTTACCAGAACAGCGGCAGATCCGAATGTCGCACTCGACCGGGTGCAACGTGAAACGGACCGTATCACCACCTTAGTCTCCGAGATTGTCGAGATGACGCGCATGGAGGGCGATCCTCACGCCCACAAAATGGAGCCGCTGAGTCTTGGCCAAGTGATGCAAGAGGCCGTCGAAGATTGTGGGGTAGAAGCGCAGCTATACCGGGGTTGCGGCATTCGAGTGGACGGTCGGCTGACCGGCGAGGTTTCTGGCAATCGCGAATTGCTGCGCCGGGCGGTCGAAAACGTTTTGCGCAACGCAATTCATTACTCTCCGGAGCGTGGGTCCGTAGACGTTCGGCTTGCCGAAAACCAGCATGGGGCGACAATCACGATACGAGACTACGGTCCGGGAGTGCCTTCGGAATTGCTGCTGCAGGTTTTCGAGCCATTCTTTCGCGTGGAAGAAGCCAGGGATGGGGATTCGGGAGGAATTGGACTGGGCTTATCTATTGCGAAGCGTGCGGTTCGACTGCACCAGGGAACAATTCGCGCCCAGAATGCGTTCCCGGGATTGCAGGTCGAAATCGCCCTGCCGACGGTTCAGCCCGCGTCAGAACAGCAGAGGGAAGACCAGGCTGGAGCGGGTTCGTTGTAAGGGTCGCTGCTAGAGTTGCTTGGCTGAGGCGCCAGCGGCGAGTTCACGGAGAACCGTAAGGAAACCAGAGGCGGCCTCAGGGTCGGCCAACGATTCCAGATCCACCGTTGCGGAGAAATTCGGCGAGTCCGGCCGGAAGTGGACCTTCAGGAAGTTGTGCTCGCGCGAAGTCATCAGCGCATTCACCACCGGAGTTAGTTCTTGTGTCCACTTGGCGCGGGTGGTCAGGACCACCGGGCCCGGTCGTGAAATCTCCCAATCCCCATCCCGATGCGAAGACTTGCCGTTGCTGTGGCCGCACCAGCGGTGATTGAGGACTTCGAGCCGGAAGGCGGGCGGGCAATCCAGGTCAGCCTCGAAGGTGAGAGTCTCTTTCTGCTTGCGCCAATGACTTACCAGCCACTGAACCGGCAACGGGCGCGGCAGCAACTGCAAAGTAAGATGGGCGTTTTCAAACCACCGGGAAGGGAACTGAAAGCGGGCATAAAGGCGGGAACTTCCAGACCAGCGAGACTCAACTACTTTGCCCCGACCGCGGCAAGCGATCTGCACCCACCGAAGCGCGGCCGCGCCCTTGCGCCGGTTATAGCGCGCGAACGCGAAGTACCAGATGCCCAGGGAGACGGCGGCACCCAAAGCGTCGATCAGTAGCAGGCGCCCCACAGAAGGAGACCTCTTAACCATCATGGTACGTCCGAAGATAGAAGGAGGGCAAGAGTGGGCGAGAGGAAATTTTTGACGCAAGACGGCCTGGGGGAATGTGGCCTCAGGCCGCTGGGACATCCCTACTCCTCCCGACCCTTACAATGAGTCTCACCATGCGCGCGGTCGATTTCGCCATTCGCGAGTTTCGGCGGGAGGATTTCGAGGCTCTCTGGGCGATTGATCAGAAATGCTTTCCGCCCGGGATTTCGTACTCCCAGGTGGAATTGCTCGCGTACATGCGGCGCCCGCGGTCATTCACGCTCGTTGCCGAATGCCTGCCGGATGGGGGAGGTTGCGCGCACACCCAAGGTCCGATCGGTTTCATCGTCGCCGAGGCGGGCCGGACCCGCGGTCACATCATCACGATCGACGTCCTGGAGCATGCCCGGCGAAGCGGCATGGGAACGCGGCTTCTTACGACCGCGGAAGCCCGTCTCCGGGAAATGGGTTGCATCTGGATATTGCTTGAGACGGCCGTGGACAACACGGCTGCCATGGCTTTCTACAAGAAACATGGATATTTCCTCGTAAAGACGGTGCCACGCTACTACACAACGGGTGTGGACGCCTTCGTTCTTAAAAAGGATTTGCTCTTGTCTGCTCCGCCAGCTAATTTTCCAGCATGAAAATCGCGATCCAGGGAGAGCCTGGAGCCTTCAGTCACGAAGCGGCGATCCGCATGGTGCCGCGCTGCACGATTGTGCCGTGTGCGCGGTCATCGGAAGTGTTCGACCGCGTGGTCCGCGGGTTGGTGGGAGGTGCGGTCATTCCCATTGAAAATACTCTGGCGGGCTCGGTAGCTGAGCACTTTGATCTTCTGCTCAGCAAGAACGTATTCATACAGGCTGAGTTTCCACTGCGCATTGTGCACAACGTGATTGCGGCGGCGGGCGTCAAATTTGCGGACTTACGTCGCGTGTACTCCCATCCCGTCGCACTTGACCAATGCCGCGATTTCTTCCGCCGTTATCCAAAGATAGAGCCGGTGCCTTTCTACGACACCGCAGGCAGCGTGAAACATGTAGTCGATAAGGGGTTGACTGATTCGGCGGGAATTGCCGGACGACAGGCGGCCACCGTTTATGAAGGGAAGATCCTGAAGGCTGGGATTGAAGATGACAAGCAGAACTTCACCCGGTTTTTTCTTATCCGCAGGCGGCGGCAAGTAAGGCCTGGCGCCAACAAGACCTCGTTAGCGTTCAGCGTCAAGAATATTCCGGGAGCATTGTTCAAGGCCTTAAGCGTCTTCGCGCTCCGTGACATCAGTTTGAGCAAGATCGAATCCCGGCCGGTGCGCGGACGACCGTGGGAGTACGTCTTCTACGTGGATATCCTTCGGGGTGATGACGAACCTGCTCGCAACGCGCTGCGACATCTGGGAGAGGTAGCTGATTTGGTGAAAGTATTGGGAGTCTATCCTGCCGCGTAAACTGATACAACCTGGTCTCCAATGGCGGAGTCTGACTGGACAACAAGCGATGGATCTCAATCGAATTACTCGCCGAAGGCTTGCCTTGCGCGCAGCAAGTGTCGGTGCTGGGCTAATCCTTCCTGGCGCAGCCGCCTTGCTTGCTGCTGCCGAAGATAATGAGAAGGAAAAGGAAGACGAGGAGATTTCTCCAGCAGAAGATCTGATGCGGGAACATGGAGTGCTGAACCGCATCCTGTTGATCTACGACGAGCACCTTCGGCGCCTCGATGCGAAGCAGGAGTTTGACCCTGGAATTCTGGCCAGTTCGGCGGGAATTGTCCGGCACTTCGTGGAGGACTACCACGAAAAGCTCGAGGAGGACTTCCTGTTTCCGCGCTTTCGCAAGGCGAACAAACTCGTGGACCTGGTCGACACGCTGCTCGCCCAACATCAGGCCGGACGGCGGCTGACGGGTCAGATCGAGCAACTGGCCCATGCGGGCACTCTGAAGGACGAGAGCAAACGGCATGAATTGTCTGAAAACCTGCGAGCCTTTGTGCGCATGTATCGACCGCACGAGTCGCGTGAGGACACAGTCTTGTTTCCTGCATTTCGGAGCGTGGTTTCCAGGCACGAATATGACGCACTGGGCGACGATTTCGAGAAAAAAGAGGATCAACTCTTCGGCGAGGAAGGCTTCTTCAAAGTGGTCGATCAGGTCGCAGAGTTAGAGAAAAAACTGGGAATCTATGATTTGCATCAGTTTACCCCCAAGTAACTGAGACTCGTCACAAGCCCAAGTGAGGTTGCACACAGTTCCCCTCACCTACCCGGTTCTATGCTGGAGTGGACCCTCGAATAGAGTGGTCAATTCAGAAGGGAGTAATGCGAAATGCCATCCTCCAAGGGTTTGGTTTTAGTGATTGTGTGCGGGTTGGGACTGGCGGTGCTCGCTACAGCCGCGAACAACCAGTTCGGCGTCGCCGAAGTGCACCGGGTGAATTTTGTGAACAGCGTTCGGATCGGTGACACAGTGCTGCCGCAGGGCGACTACGAGGTAAAACATGTGATGGAGGCTGAGAACCATATCATGGTTTTTCATCGCATTGGTGGGCGGAAGACCACTGATGTAAAAGCGAAGTGCACGCTGGTGCCACTGCCTCAAAAAGCCAGCCAAACGCAGAAATCGTATTTGAGAAACGCCGCGAACGAGCAAGTCTTGCAGGAACTGGTGTTCCAGGGCGAGACTGCCAAGCACGTTTTCTGACCGAAGCCGATTGCCTAAGCAGAGGGCAATTGCCCTCTGCCTGGCTTTAAGCAAAGTTGCCGTTGGGGGCATTTCTTGT
>Ga0075434_100003360_pt1 | contig 14318 bp, 11 predicted proteins | sample RhiMethybrSRZTD3_FD_75298 | JGI IMG/M metagenome (GOLD analysis project Ga0075434, IMG submission 75298) | Populus rhizosphere microbial communities from Tennessee, USA - Rhizosphere MetaG P. TD hybrid SRZTD3 | ecosystem: Host-associated > Plants > Roots > Rhizosphere > Soil | place: USA... | reverse complement strand
AGAAAAGTAGTCCGGTTCCTGGGTGCTGCTGACGCCCATAGGCATGCTCGCCGAGTGGCAGGCCGTGCGCAGCGGTAGGGCGGCGGCACCGATGATGGTGGGTCGGATGGTTGAACTGCGTCGGGGGCTACGGCAGCACGCATTTCGAGATGTCGATGCCGGTGACGTTTGCGCCGGGCGCCACACCGGACGGCAATGGATGGGTGGGTGGCGTGGTGGTCGGCTATAGCCAGCAGATCGGAGTCTTTGTCGGTGGGTTGGAAGTGGATTTCATGGCCGGGACCATTGAGGCCAACAAGTCATTCCCCTCGCTGGTCGATACCACCTCGTGGAACATTACCACCAATTTTGGCACGCTCGCATCGCTTCGCGGCCGGGCGGGCTTGGCAATCGGTCCCGTGCTTGTGTACGGCGCAGGGGGCGGGGTGTGGGCCAACGCGCAGTCGGACATCGCCGTCGTGGATACGGGAGTGCTGGTTGCCCGCGGCGTGGCCACAGCCAATCATTTTGGTTGGGTCGCGGGTGCTGGTGCTGAGATCGCCCTGTCGCCTCGCTGGTTCGTCCGAGGCGAGTGGTTGCACTACGAGTTCGACGGCAAGAATTATCACTACACCGGCCAGTATTTCGCGACGGCGGTCCCGGCACCACCGTTCACGGGTGACACGTCTGTGAGCGGACTGTCGATCGACGTTGGGCGCGCAGCCATTATTCTCAAGTTCTAGCCACCAGCGGCATCACTCCGCATACGCAGCGTTGAATTCCTGAAACGCCGTCACCATCCCCAAAATCCTCTGCTGCACCCTTATTCGCCGCCCGCTCATAATGGCGCGGGCCCCGTCCCCTCAGAAATCATCCCCCAAAGCGGTTACAACGAAAGCACCATGCGCAACAGGCCGTCAGACACGGAACGAGTCGTGCGCAACCGATGTTCTGACCGCAGTGGACATACACGCGTCGACCATTCCGGACAAGGAACAAATGAATATGCGACTTAGGCTGACAGTTCTTCTGCTCTCGTGCGTGCCTTATACCGCCTATGCAGAGACGATGGTCACAAGCCATTATCGCGCAAAGGCCCCACATGTCGCTGCCCATCGCACACTACCCATGGGTACCCGGCTGACCGTCCGCAATCCGCGCAATGGTCGAACCGCGCAGGTCGTCATCGGCGACAGAGGGCCATTTATCCACGGCCGCGTGCTTGATGTTTCAAATGTCGTTGCGCGGCAACTGGGGTTTGGAAGCAGTGGCGTCCTAAGCCTTCAAACGAGTGTAGTCCGGAAGTGATGGATCCGATCTGTCATTCGCGGATGGCTTTGCTTTGCCGCTTGGCCCGAGCCCTTGAGCAGGCCTCCAAGAGCCTCGCAGGCCCACATGCCCGATGCCCACCAACAATTGGGTAGGGGTTTCCGTAGGCCGGACTCAGGTTCGCCACCGATAGCGGAGCGCTCGCCGTGTTGAGTAGGCTCGACACGGCAGCGCACGTTCTCACCCCCTGAGGAACATCCTCTGCGCGTTGAGAGACTCAGTCAGAGTGCAGGACGTGCCCTGTCAGTCGTCCGCGCAAAGGCCGCCAAGAAGTCGCCACTCTAGGGTCAGCCTGTCGGCAAAATGCGGAATTAAAGTGCCGAGGCGGCGCAAATCAGATAGGCGCCACAAGAGGAGTGTAGGCCATGCCGATCGTTTGGAGCCTCTATAGACTCTGGCCGGTCGTGCTTGCTGTCATACTGCTGGCAATTGCCATCCAGCTGGTTTCTTAAATTCGGGCGGTGAGCGTCGCCATGTGCACGCGATTGAGGCGCGCGCGCGTCATGTGTTAGGGCCACAGTCAACGCTCCAGTCAGGCCGAACGGCATGGGGACAGGCCCCAGTGCGCGAATGCCCGACCTATGGATAGGCGTACCTCATGGGATCGCGATGGGCTCTTGATGCCCTAGGAAAGAGACACTCGCGCTCCCGATCGTCCCGCATCGCCACGTCACAGCAGTCCCGCGCGCGAGTGCACCAGGTGCGAGCGCGCCCGCACGGCATGTTTCGACCAGGCCGGCGGCCACGCGCTGTGGTTTTACGTTCCGTGTGGCATTTGTCAGGCAAATTGAACCGCTCGCGTGGACTTGCGCTGTTGTGCATCGACGCTGAATTGCGCAATATATGAGGCCGGGCTTCAAAGCTCGGCGGATCATCGTAAGGTCTGCCTATCCTGCCGGCCCGGCCATACAGAAAAAACCGAAATCCCATAGGTCGTTGCAAGCGATTGCTCACTCAGCGCGCTCGTGCGGATCGGGGTGGATGTGCCTAGTTGATCTGTGGGCTTGGTGTTGATGCTGGGGGTGGTACCATTGCGAGCGCTGAGCGATAGGTTGACACCGAGGCTCGTCAAATCGATTCCGACGCCCTAGGGTTGCCTCCCGACCGCGATTGCATCCGTCGTCCGTGGCGGATCGTAGCTCTTGGAGGAGGAGGTGCCCATGCACGTCGGCGTGGCAATGTTCTGCACCGATTATGCGATTGCGCCCACCGAACTGGCGCGAGCGCTGGAGGAGCGTGGGTTTGAGTCGCTCTGGCTGCCGGAGCACAGCCACATTCCGCTCTCGCGCGTTTCGCCGTTTCCACAAGGTGGCGAGCTACCAAAAAAATACTTCGACGTCATGGATCCTTTCGTCGTGTTGGGTGCCGCAGCGGCCGTCACCACCCGGCTCAAGCTCGCTACCGGTATCTGTCTGGTGGCGCAGCGCGATCCGATCCAGACGGCCAAAGCCGTCGCCACCATCGATCAGGTCTCGAGGGGGCGATTTCTGTTCGGCGTGGGTGCCGGCTGGAATGCTGATGAGATGGCCGACCACGGCACCGAGTTCCGCAATCGCACCAAGGTCCTGCGCGAGCGCATCGAGGCCATGCGGGCGATCTGGACGCAGACCAAGCCCGAATACGCCGGAGAGTTTGTCAAATTCGGGCCGATGATGACGTGGCCGAAGCCGGTGCAAAAGCCGCATCCGCCCGTGTTGATGGGCGGCGGCCTGCCCCATGGTGCCCGCCGCGCGTTGGCTTACGCCGACGCGTGGATGCCGCACGTGCGCCGGCCTAGCTATCACCTGCTCGACAAGCTCGCAGAGTTCCGTGAGATGGAAAGGATCGCCGGCCGCACGCTGCCGATCACCGCGTGGGGCGTCGAGCACGATGCGGACCGATGGGGCGGCTATCGCGACGCAGGGATGGAGCGCATCGTGCTCAGCATCAATTCGGAGGCAGCTCAACAGGTGCTGCCGCAGCTTGACACATGGGCGGCGAAGCTGGCCACGGTCCGCTAGCGGGTCTGCGTGCCCAACGTCCCAGAGCCCTGAGCACGGTTGAGATGGACGGCTTGAATGACGAGCTAGCGCAACCGCGGCGCGACTTCCTCGCACATGAGCTGGAGCGAGCGCATCACCTTGTCGTTGGGGATGAGCCCACCGCAGTTGAGCTCGGCCAGCACACCGTTGAGGCCCAGCTTGCCGATGAGATCTTTGAGCCGCGCTGTGACCGAAACAGGCGTGCCAACGATCACCTTTTCGCGCAAAGCGTCCTCGTAGCGGATGGTCTGCAGGGCCTGGCCCCGTTCGGCGCGTTGCTCGATTGCTCGCGCACCCGACCTCGTGGCGGAATCCTCAAGTTGGGCCCCGAGCGTCCGATAAAACTGCATGATCGACCGCTCGGGTTCCTCGCGCGCTGAATCTTCGGTTTCTCCGACATAGACGGGTACACGCAGATAGACTGCGCCCTCGCCACGGTGGCCGGCCGCGCGGTAAGCCTCCCGGTAGGCCGCGATATTGGGCCCCAGCTCCTCGATGGTGCCGAGCCGGACGGCAACAAAGATGGGCAGCCCCATGGCGCCGATGGCGGGATAGGTGTCAGCGCTCGTTGCCGCAACGCGCAGCTCCGGATAGGGCTGCTGCAACGGCCGCGGGATGACCGTCACGTTGCGAACCTGGTAGTGCTGCCCCTTGAAGGAGAAGCGCTCTTGGCTCCAGGAACCTCGCAGGATCTGCAGCGCCTCAGCGAAGCGCTCGCGGCTCTCCGCATAGGGGACTCCATAAGCTTCATAGGTGCGCGGGAAGCCGCTGCGGCCCACGCCAAAAATGAGGCGCCCCTGGCTGATGTGGTCGAGGGTCGTTACCTCCTCCGCCAACCGCAACGGGTGGCAGAGCGGCAGCACCTGCACGGCGATGCCCACCTTCATGCGGCGCGTGCGCGTGGCGATGGCGCTGGCAAGGACGAGAGGGGCGGAGGCGACAGAACGATCGGGCACGAAGTGCAATTCCGCGAGCCAGACCACGTCGAGCCCCCAGCGCTCCGCCGCATCGACCTGAGTAAAGGATTGTGCAAAGGCCTCAGCGTCAGCCTGCCCGGCGCGGCGCTGGAACTCGTGAAAAATGCCGAACTCGAAAGCCATGGTCGCCTCTGTAGACGGACCCCAAGGGGGCTATTGTCGTGTCGCCCCTTCAAGCACCGCGCCACTGGCCGCCGCCATCCATGTCGATGACGATGCCCGACAGGTAGTGGACTTTGGCCGAAGCAAGCATGGTTGCCAATGCGGCCACCTCCTCGGCAGACTTGATGCGGCCGAAGGGCAGCTTGGCAGCGTTGAGCACCTCCTCCCACCGGCTCTCGTCACCGTGGCGCGCCTTGGCCCGGGCCTTGGACAGCGCAACAATGCGATCCGTCATCGTAGCTGCTGGGTTGATGCCGAAGACGCGCACGTTATAGCCGGGACTTTCGGCGCCCAGCGCATTGGTGAAGCCGATGAGCGCTGCATTGCCCGCCGCCCCGCAAATGTAGTCGGGGCGGACGGCGCGTCCACCCATGCCAATGATATTGATGATGGTGCCGGCTTGCCGCGCTTTCATCTTGGCGACGTAGAGCTGGCATAGGTGGATATAGCCAAACACCTTGAGGGACCAGGCCTCCTGCCACCGCTCCAGACTAATGTCGGCGATACCACCTCCGGGAATGGCTCCGGCATTGTTGACGAGGACGTCAATGTCGGGGAAAGCCTGCTGGAGCCCCAGGCGCTGTGCCGCATCGGACAGGTCGGCTGGATATGCCGCGACCTTGGCGTTGTGTTTGCGGCGAACGTCCCCGGCCGCCTTTTCCAGCGTTGCCTTCTCGCGCGCGACAATGACGATGTGCGCGCCTTCGGCGGCGAAGGCATTCGCTAGCGCGAGCCCAATGCCCTTTGAGCCGCCCGTGATCAGCACCTGCTTGCCAGTGAGGCCAAGGTCCATGGTGTTCCTCCTGCCGGCGGCCGATGCACGACCGCATTGCCCGCGAACACCCACACTCAAGCACCGGTCAAGCAAGCGAGCAACCAATCAGCGATGCGGCCGCACGCATGGGTCTGCTCCGGCGAGCGGACGCAGCGTGCCAAGGGCGGTCATCCCGACACCTCGGCCACCGCGCCACGCCTACAGGTGACGTGATCCATGGAACGTCCGCATCGAAGGGCGTGGTTGTGTGGGCCCAGCTGGGATCCGATACGGTCGATTGACACAACTTGGGTGGTTGGCTGGGGCGCCAGGAATCGAACCTGGGAATGGCGGAATCAAAATCCGCTGCCTTACCGCTTGGCTACGCCCCAACAGGCATTGCCTTCTACGCGCAACCCCGTGGGGTTTCAAGGCGCGCAAACCCGAGCCCGACTGGCGAACGGGGAGTGAACATTGGCGCGAAAAGCAACACGAGCATGGCGCCGCTTCGCATCAACGTTCAACAACGGTCGACTTCAGGAACTTGGGCCTCCAACGCCTACTCACCACTTGCGACATCGAGATGGGCCCGACACGACTGCTGGATCGGGCCTTCGTTTCGGTCGCGCGTCCGCTCGGCCATCGCCCGTCGTCAGATCCGCGCTGATCTCGCCGCCCGTGCCAATGTTGCTGCTGCAACCTTCGATCGCGTGGCCTGGCCTGTTCGATGCCCCGTTCCCAGATGCCGCTGTGGGGCCGCCCATCGTGCCCCGTCGTGCTGGAAAGCGAGGCGCCGGCCTTGGTTATCGCCGCGGGCACCGGGGTCCGCCGCGCTGGGGGTCAACGCAATTGCCTCCGCTCGCGCAAATCGATTGGCCGCTGGGGCACAACCCCTGCTTCTTTCCAACTTTTCCCAACTTCACCCCAGCAACTTCGCCCCATGCGGTGGCCACCCCATGCCCTCTGCTGGGCTGACTGCGACCTGGTTGCGCGGTGCCGCCGCTGAGGCGGCCCAAACTTGCCGCGGATCTGCCTTCAGATGCGTCCAGAGCGGTATTGGCCCATTTTCCGCGGGCCGGGCCGAAGGTGTTGCGAGGACAGAGCCGAGAGCGCGCCCATTGCGGTTGCGGCATGACAAGGAACATAGTGGCCACAGGCGGCTCAGTGCCACACCATGGTTATTCGGCACCCCCATTGGGGCGGGGTGGCGCATGCGGCGATTGCTGTGCGGCACCGAGCACGCCTATGCTGCACGGCACGCAGGCGCAATGGAGACGGGGGGAGCGGTTGGGCAACGATGCCAAAGACGGTAGAGAGAGGGTTCGCGGCCTGCCTCGGGCTCGCATTCGCGTGCATTGCCGGGTCGGTGCCGGCGGTGGCGCTCGACTGTGCCGCTCGTTGGCTGGGCGAAACTGAGATCGCCATCTGCCGCGACCCGCAGCTATCGCGCAGCGAGGACCAGATAACGCGCCGCATCGCGGGCTTTGCCCGACGAATATCGTTCGGTCAATACCTTAGCCTTCGGCATTGGCATGCGCTGTGGAGCGAGGAACGCTCCCACTGCACCTTAGAGCGCGCATGCCTTGCGGCGAGCTACCGAGTGCAGGCGCGCTTCCTGGATCGGCTGCAGCAATGCCTTGACGTCAGCCCACAGCGGCGCGCCTGCTTTCGCGGCACGCTCAATGTGGAGCGCGAGGCGCTTCGGCGGTAGGCGACGCAAGACACCTGCTCAAGGGTCGGCCAATATCCGTGCCAACCCCTACTTTGCCTTGCCCAGCATGGCCTCCACGTGTTCCCAGTTTACGAGGTGGTCGAACCAGGTCTCGAGATATTTGGGTCGTGCGTTGCGGTAGTCGATGTAATAGCTGTGCTCCCACACGTCGACGCCGAGGACCGGATGGGCCCCGTGCATGAGCGGGTTTTCGCCGTTGGCAGTCTTCATGACTTCGAGCTTGCCGCCTTTGACCGCGAGCCAGGCCCAGCCTGAGCCAAACTGCGTGACGCCGGCGTTGACGAAGTCTGCGCGCAGCTTGTCGAAACCGCCGCAATCCTTGTCGACCATGGTCTGCAACTTGCCGGGCAGCTTCTTGCCGCCGCCGCCCTTCTTCATCCATTGCCAGAAGTGGATGTGATTGTAGTGCTGACCGATGTTGTTGATGACCGGTGCATCCTTAGCCGTGAAGGCCGCCGTGCAGATATCCTCGATAGATTTGCCTTCGTATTTGGTGCCAGGGCCGGCCACCTTGTTGCCATTGTCCACGTAGGCCTGGTGATGCTTGTCGTGGTGAAACTGCAGCGTCTCGGCGGACATGTAGGGCGCCAGAGCATCGTAGGCGTAGGGAAGTTCGGGGAGCTTGAAGGTCACGGGGGGTCTCCGTTGCGCTCGTGCGAGGACCAATGAGGGGAATGACGTGCACGGTACTGGCTTGGGAAACGCAAGACAAGCCGAGACGTTCGCTCCCTAACCCTGCCGCCGAAGCCCTGGAGAAGATCGCTCATCGGTCGGCTGGGAACACCTCGCCGTCATTGTTGCAGCGCTCGCCAAAGCGCCGCTCCTGCCTGCAGAGCCGTGCCGAGATCGCGACCACTGGCAAGCGACACGGGCAAGGTCGTGGAGCGCGCTGCCGTCGGCATCGGCCACCGCCGGGATGGCGGGCCCCGGCCTTTTTAGGGATGGCAGGGGAGCGGCAGGGTCGCTCACTGCAGGTTGCCAAGTTGCCCAAGAGTTAATGGGGGATTGGCGTGTGTCCTGCTCGCAGGACGACGCGCGGTAGAGACGCCGCGCCCGAAGGATCGTTCGCGCGCAGCCCGCGTGGCCGATTGGCGCTCTTCCAGGCAGATGGCGAGCGGTCGTGATCGGCGTTGGTAACGGCCTTGTGAGGTTGTTGTCACCTCCGCGCCACAGCCGCAACTGAGAAGCGTTCAGCTGCGCTCGGGCAGCCCACACGCCGCCTTGACGGCGCCCGATTGAAAGGCTCTTTCTCGCTTTTGGCGGGGCATGATTTGCCGCGGGGGAAGATGGCCCAGCAGACCGGGCGAGCGCATGAGGGAGGTATCGATTTGTCTTCTCATCCCGACGTACCGGACGCTTTGCTGCAGCCCCAGGCACAAGCGCCGCAACCGGTGTCGGTGGGCTGGGCGCTGCGGCGGACGGCCCTTTGGCTGCTGATGCTTTCCACAATGGTGGCGGCGGGCGCCTGGCTGTTCTATGCCAGCATCGACCCCGACGAAGCTACTGCCGGGCCTGCCACCTCGCAGGAGACGGTCGAGACGACGCACTAGACGATTGACAGGCAGACCACCCCGAGATTGTCCAGGTTGCAAGGCGCCGTGCTTGTGGCGGCCACCGCGTCGCAGTGCTTTTCGCGCGGCATTGAGGATGCTGGGCGCGAGGAGGCCTGCAGATGAAGCTCGTCATGCTCGCCCGCAACCCCAGCCTTTATTCGCATCGGCGGATTGTGGAGGTGGCTCGGGCGCGCGGCCACGCCATAGACGTGATCAACACCCTCCACGTGCACATGAACGTCACCTCGAGCAAGCCCACCCTTTGGCACGGTGGACGTATGTTGGGCCCCTACGATGCGGTCATCCCGCGCATCGGCGCCTCCATCACTCACTATGGGCTTGCCGTGCTCCGGCAGTTCGAGATGCAGGGTGTCTTCCCGCTCAACGAAAGCGTTGCCATCGGGCGTTCGCGTGACAAGCTGCGCGCCCTGCAACTGCTAGCGCGCGAGGGCATCGGCCTACCGGTCACCGCCTTCGCCCACGATCCCCGCCGCGCCGAAGATGTGATCAAGGAGGTCGGCGGCACCCCCTGCGTCATCAAGCTGCTCGAGGGCACGCAAGGACGCGGCGTGATGCTGGCGGAGACGGCGGCTTCGGCCAAATCCATCATCGAGGCGTTCGGCGCCGCCAATATGAACATTCTCGTCCAAGAGTACATCAAGGAGGCGGGCGGCAATGACATCCGCGTGCTCGTCATCGGCGGTCAGACGGTGGCCAGCATGATGCGCTCGGGCAAGATGGGCGAGTTCCGCGCCAACCTGCATCGCGGCGGCAATGCCGAGGCGGTGGTGGTCTCGGAGGAGGAACGGCGCACGGCGGTGCGCGCAGCCGAGGTGCTGGGCCTCAACGTGGCAGGCGTCGATCTATTGCGTTCCAACCGCGGGCCCGTCGTCGTCGAAGTGAATTCATCGCCAGGAATTGAGGGGATGGAGCAGGCGAGCGGCAGCGACGTAGCCGGCGCCATGATCGAGTTTCTGGAGCACCACGCGCAGCGGGGTCAGACCAAGACACGCGGCAACGGCTAGCCAGCGGTGACCCCAGCGCCCCGGGAGCACGGCCAGAAACCCTCCCTCCCGGTCGGCCAGCCCCACGGCGAGCCCGCCTTCGGCGCGCTGCTAACCCTTGGGTGCATCAGGCGACTGCCCGGGCTTCATCCGGGGCGCCCGTCCCGCCGCCCCCTGCCGTTGGCGCCTCATTGAGGACCATCAGCAGCGGGGTGAGACCCTCAGCGTCGACCAGACGGAAGATTTCAATATCGTTGCGGGCCTGTTCGCTCCAGCCGGCGATCTCCAAGGCGCGCTCCGCCTTGGAGAACAGGCCGTGATTGCGGATCGGTCGTGCATTGTGCTCACGCACGCTCTTTGCGGGATCGAGGCCCTTCTCCTCGAACCATTGCTTGCGGATATCGGTCAGATCCGTGTGGCTGGCGTGAGCCTCCTCAGAGCGCAGTTGCTTGAGCTCCCTGGGCTTGGGCCAACGCACCATGTCCAGGTCGCTCAGCACTCCGGCGAGCTGATTCATGGCCAGGGCCTTGGCGGCTTCATCCTTGTTGGCCGGGTCTGAAGCGTAGAGGTTCGGAATGACCAGATAGGAAGCCCGGCGGTGGTGGATGAAGTGCCGATGCACCCATTCGTGGTCGACCCCCGATCGCGCGATGGCCGTATCGATGGCGTCCTTGATTTGGCGTCTGAGCGCGCCCGAGGGGCGGATCGACGGCGGCTCCTGCGGTGGGTTGAGCACGGCGAGCGCGAGCAATCCGAGGTCGATGCCGATGGTTGCGAGCAGCGCGATGAGGTCGCGACCGGTGATCGGCTCTCCGCTATCGGTGTGGCGGATCGCCTGACCTCCCCCAGAGAACACGGAAGGGAGGCTGAACAGATAGGCGCCAATGTTGCGCCATAAGTTCTTGACCGCATTGGCCACCCCTGCCGGCCCCTCGTTGAATACGGCCTCCCGCAACTTGAGTTCGGCCGGCTGCTCGGCTTGCGCTGCCGCCTGCCGCAGCCGCTCTGCCAGGGTCGGGTCGTAGCAGGAGAAGCCCGACGTGCCCGGCGCTATGGACACCGCGGCGGCGATGGCGCGCATTTCGGCGGCCGTAGAGCGCCCGAGTTGGTTGCTGCGTGCGGCGATGTTGCGTGCGCGACCTCGGATGTCGGATGCCCTGGCCTCGAAGGCCCGCTGCCGCTCCTCGATGGCCCCGCCTTCGAGGCCGGCGGCGCTCTGCTTGAGTTGCTCGACGTCGGCCTGCAGCGGCTCGAACCAGGCGCGCGTCATGCCATCGCGCAACGTGTTGACCGAATCGCGGACGCTGCGGCGCGCATTGTAGAGCGGCCCGCGCCCGGCGCCCGAGGGCGTGCCGCAGCTGCCGCCACTGTTCTCTTCGCGGGTCATCTGGCCGTCGGACCAGCTGACCACGCTGTCGAGCTGACCGCGTACGGCATCAAGCCGCGCCGCGACCACGGCGGTTGCGTCGCGCGCATCCTCTTGAAGTCCAGCAAGGCCGGTGCGCGTTGCCTCCTCGCCGGAGATCAGGCTCCACCAAAAGCCGTAGCCGAAACCGACCGACCAGACGGCTAGGAAAGCGTAAAGGGGGAACGTAACAAGGCGCTCGCGCAAGCCGCGCTTGGCGCCGAACGTTTCGCGCAGCATCAGCCACATCAGAAAGGTGAGAGCGACCACGACGGCGATCACCAACGCGTCATTGGAGATCGACAAACCCCCGGGTAGCAACTGCCCCTGGCTCCTTGGGGTGGACGAAACGCCAATGATGAAGTCGCGCATGCCATGCCAGGTGGCATAGCCCGAGAGGATGAGGAGCATGAACGAGGCGATGCCGATGAGGGCGTTGCGCCCGAACAGGTAATCGGCCACGCGGCCCCAACCCAAGCGGGGCGCCCTAGTTTCGGCCATGTCCGGTCCCCCTCTTTGTACGAGCCCCGCGCGACTATAGAGGGGGAGACGCTGCAGATTGCAAGCGCGGAGGTGCGGGTCAGCCGAGGCGGCGCGCCGGAATGGTCCAGGCAAGCACCGCGCCCACGCCAGCAAATAGGGCAATGGTGAGAAAGGCGTTGCGGAAGGCCACACCGACCTCGGAGAGGATGATCGCCTGTCGCTCGAGGGAAAGTTCGCCGAGCGTACCGGGTCCCAGCTGCAACAGTGCGGCGAACAGGCGCGCGGCTTCAGGATCGTTGAGTGAAACCGTTGCGAAAAGCACGCTACCCACCAGCGCGGTACCGACGGCGGCACCGATCGAGCGCGACAGTTGCACGGATGCCGCCGCAGAGCCGAGCGAGGCTGAGCCCGCAGCGTTCTGCACCGTCACCTGCACGACGCCCATGACCGTCCCCATAAAGAGACCGCTGATGAACAGGTAGACCGCGAGCTGGCGCGTTCCAAGCTCATTGGCGAGAAGGCCAAGCATCACGAGCGCAACGGTCACCACGACCAGCCCAACAGCCGGAAAAATCATGGTCAGTCCCGTGCGGCTGACAATGCGTCCGGTGAACATCGACCCGGCGCCGATGCCCAACATCAGCGGCAGCAGCAGAAGGCCGGTCTCGGACGCCGACGTGCCTCGCAGCACGCTCAGGTAGATGGGAAGGAAGGTGACGAGAGAAACGAGCGTCGCGCCGTGGCAGGCGGCGAGCGCGTCACTGCGCCAGATCGTCGGCTGGCGCAGAAGATGCATCGGCAGAAGGGGATAGATGGCGCGCTTCTCTCGCCGGATCAGCGCAACCAGTGCCGATACGCCGATCACCATAAACAGGAGGGCGGATGGGAGTACGCGGGCGCTCATGCTCCGCACCCGCTCGAGCGCCAGCAGGACGGGGGCAATGAAGGCCACAAAGAGCACGAGACCAAGCGTGTCAAAGGCTGAGCGCTCGCGCGCGGGCCTGGACTCCAACCGCAAAGTGAGGAGCAACGCCACGAGGCCCAGCGGCAAGTTGATCAGGAATACCGAGCGCCAGCCGAATTGATGGGTGAGGAGGCCGCCGACGAGGGGTCCGAAGGTGGAGGACGTGACCATGACGCCCGCGAGGTAGCCCTGATAGCGCGCGCGCTCGCGCGGGGGAACGGTTTCCCCGATCAGTGCCTGGGACAGTGTCATGAGCCCGCCGCCACCGAGCCCCTGCAGGGTGCGTGCAGCAGTGAGCATCTCCACGCTGGTGGAGATCGCGCACATCAGCGAAGCGAATAGGAATATGCCAAGGGCCACGAACATCATGGGCTTGCCACCGTAGGCATCGCGCAATTGGCCATAGACAGGGGCCGCGATGGTCGTGGCCACCAGGTAGGAGACGACCACCCAGGAGATGCGCTCTACCGCGCCCAGCGTCGCGGCCATAGACGGAAGTGCTGTCGCAACGATGGTCTGGTCCACCACTGCCAAAAACATCGGCAGCATGATGGAGGGAAAGACAGTGAGGAACAGCCGGTCGGTCGAGGGTTTGGCGCTGACGTCGTCTTTCACCTGATCAGGCCCTGGCCGCTTCCGGCCTAGCCCGACGGTTGGGCCTGGTGCGCCTCTGCAGCTTGAAAAGCAAACGGAACAGCAGAAGCCCTGCCACCAGCGCGGCGTAAATCAGCGGTTCGGCAGGCCAAGACTTCACCAACATTATGAAGTGTACCGCCGCTGCCCCGGCGGCCAGATAGATGAGCCGGTGCAGCCGCTGCCACGCGGTGCCGCCCAGGCGCTTGATCATCGCGGCGTTGGACGTGACGGCAAGCGGCACCAGGACAAGGAACGCCAACATCCCAACGGTGATGTAGGGGCGCTTGAGGATGTCCGCCCAGATGGCGGCGAGATCGAGGCCCTGATCAAGCACGGTGTAGACGGTGAGGTGCAGGGCTGCGTAGTAGAAGGCAAGCAAACCGATGCTGCGCCGATAGCGCACGAGGTTGGGACCGCCGAGCCGGCGCAGTGGCGTGATGGCGAGGCAAGCGATCAGAAAGCGCAGGGCCCATAGGCCAAGCGTGCGCTCCAGCGTCTTTTGCGGGTCGGCGCCCAGCTGGTCCATGACCGCGAAATAGAAGGTCGAGACAGCTGGCAGCATGCCGAGGATGTAGATGGCGCGCCGCACGGGGTCGCTGCCAAGCGCGACGCTGCGCCACCTCCCCGCCGATGATTTGCGCGTGGCAGCCATCTCAGTAATTGGCCTTCAGATCCATGCCATTATAGAGGCTTGCAACCTGCTCCGCATAGCCGTTGAAGAGGAGCGTGGGGCGGCGCTTGGCGAAGAGGCCACCCTCTCCGATCCGCCGCTCCGTCGCCTGGCTCCAGCGCGGATGGTCAACAGCCGGGTTGACGTTGGAATAGAAGCCGTACTCGCCGGAGTTGGCGATGTTCCACGTCGTTGGCGGCTGCTTGTCGGTGAGGCTGATGCGCACAATCGACTTGATGCCCTTGAAGCCGTACTTCCACGGCACGACCAACCGCACGGGCGCGCCGTTTTGATTGGGCAGCGTCTCCCCGTAGAGGCCCACGGCCAGAGTGGTCAGCGGATGCATGGCCTCATCGAGGCGCAGGCCCTCCACATAGGGCCAAGGCAGCGGCTGGAACAGCCCCCGTTGCCCCGGCATCTCGGCCGGCCGCACCAGCGTCTCGAAGGCCACGTACTTGGCGCTCGCCTGCGGCTCGAGCCTCTGCAGAAGTCGAGCCAGCGGCACGCCGACCCACGGGATCACCATCGACCAGCCCTCGACGCACCGCATGCGGTAGACGCGCTCCTCGAGTTCGGTCGGTTTGATGAGGTCATCGAGGTCGTAGTCCGTGGGCTTGGCCACTAGGCCATCGATCTTGATCTTCCATGG
>Ga0075434_100003358_pt1 | contig 14320 bp, 10 predicted proteins | sample RhiMethybrSRZTD3_FD_75298 | JGI IMG/M metagenome (GOLD analysis project Ga0075434, IMG submission 75298) | Populus rhizosphere microbial communities from Tennessee, USA - Rhizosphere MetaG P. TD hybrid SRZTD3 | ecosystem: Host-associated > Plants > Roots > Rhizosphere > Soil | place: USA... | reverse complement strand
GAGAAGGCCGGCGCGGCCCGGCTGAGCGGCCAGATCGCGTTCGCCGAGGCGGCCCAGGGACACCGCGGCGCTGCGGTCCGGTGGGCGGCGCGGACCGCCGTCCTGCGGCCGACCGAGCCGCGGGCCGTGCTGGCGCTGGCGGTGGCGGCGAAGGCGGTCTCCGGCGAGCGGGTGGTGCGCGAGCTCAACGCCCGCGGCCGCGGCATCTGAGACGGGACGAGGCCCCGGGGATCACCCCGGGGCCTCGTCCGATTTCCGGTCCTAGCCGGCGATCACCTGACGCCACGCGTTCCTGCTCGCCGCGTCGAGGAGACGGAAGTCCCCGCCGACGGTCGAGTCGAAGTACGTGATGTAGGCGGCGCCGTTGGCGCGGGCGTAGCTGCCGACCGCGGTCAGCCACTGGGCCCGGCCGGTGCCGTTGTCACCGGAGGCCATCTTGCTGCCCAGCTCCGCGACGGCCCAGTTGACCCCGGCGGCCTTGGAGGTGGCGACGGCCTTGCCGAGCATCGACGCCGGGTCGCCGTAGGAGCCCTTGGAGAAGGACTTGTTGTAGCAGTCCCACCCGATGGTGTCGATCACGCTGGCACCGGCGAAGTAGTCCTGCCAGTTGCGGTGCGAGCCGGACTGGAGCGTCCAGCACATGAGGATCAGGTTCGACCGCAGCTGCGGGTTGTTGGCCCGGTCGGCCAGCCCGGCCAGGTGCACCCAGGCCGCCCGGTAGTCCGCCGTGGTGAACGACCCGGACTCGACGTCGTTCTCCGGCTCGTGGAAGTAGGACCAGAAGATCGGCCGGTCCTTGGGCGCGCTCGCGAACCAGCTGGCGAACTGGCTGTCCAGCCGGCCGGACGTGACGTCCTTCGGGGCGGCCTTGAACGACACCGCGACCGGGCCGCCGCTGACGCCGGCCGAACCGGGCCAGGCCTTGGGCATGCCGGTGTAGTAGGTCCGGACGATGTCCGGCCGGCCGAACGCGGTGGTCTCACGGGCGAGCGCCTGCGTGGTGCTCGAGCCGTCTCCGGTCCACAGGCTGGTGCCGAACAGCGTGCTGCCCAGCGGCGCGGGGGCTGGGGCCGGCGCGGTCGAGCTGTGACTGGAGGACGGCGCCGGCTTGCTCGGCGATGTCGGCAGCGGCGACATCGACGGCAGGGCCGGTTGGGTGGAGGGGGCGGCCGACGGGGGTGCCGGAGCGGGCTTGCCGGCGGGGCCGGACCAGTCGAGGGCCAGCGTCGGCCCGTCGGTCCCGTGCTCGCTGGCGAACACCGCGGAGACCGTGTCGGCCTGGGGTGCGACCAGGGCGAACGAGTAGGTGCCGTCACCCTTCACGACCCCGGTGAGGTCGAAGTCGAGCGACTTCTGCCGGGCGGCCGGCTTGGCGGTGGCGACCACACCCCCCACCGCGGGGGCGTTGCGCATCGTCATCGACATCGCGTTCCAGCGGGTATCGGTGACGGCGTGCAGCTCGACGGTGCTGGGCTGGTTGCGGTCCGAGGACAGCAGCAGGTGGGCCTCGGGGGAGACGCCCGCCGGCACGCCGGCAACCGTGAACTTCAGGTAGCTGCGGGTGTGCAGCTTCGCCTGGTTGCTTGCGGTGAGCTTGGTCGCCGCGCCCCGGTTCTCGCCGGGGTATTCCTGGTAGACGTAGGTGTCCGCGTTCGCGGAGACCCGCAGTGACGTGGGGGCCGAGCCGTTGTCGGCGGCGCCGGCCATGACCGCGGTGACCCCGGCGCCGAGTGAGAGCGCGACGGTGGCCCCGACGAACTTGGCGGCGCGAGAACCGCTCCTCCTGGGGGAAGTGGTCGGCGCGACCTGCCGACCGTCCTGCGTACGTCCGTGCCGGCGACCCGGTGCGGGCCGCCTGTGGCGCGAGCCGTGACCCATTGATTCCTCTCCCGGCGTGCGTCTTCGCCTGTGGTGAGCCTGGTACGAGCAGGCAGCCGCAACCTTGCGACGGACCACTCACTGACCGCACGCCCCTGCCTGGGCACCGAACCTGGGCAAAGCCCGCGGCCAGCAGCCCCCGGCAGGTGTCCTCCCGAGAGGCTTGCGGGACCATAGCCCCTTACAAGAGCGGTCACAAGGCGCAGCCGCCGCTCGGGGTGACGTGTCCGGTTAGGTACACACGACCGGCCTAATGTCGCTACTGGATGCACACGCTCGGTCCCGGTGGGCCAGCAGCAGCGATGGACTAGAGTCCCCACGTCGGACCGGGTTCGGGTGGGGGAAACACAGGCGTGGACGATCACCGGTTGGTGTTCGTGGGCGGGCTGCACCGCAGCGGCACCACCCCGCTGGCGCGGACGCTCGCGGCCCACCCGCAGGTCAGCGGGTTCGCCGGCACCGGCGCGCGCGAGGACGAGGGCCAGCACCTGCAGACCGTCTACCCGCGGGTGCGCGACTACGGCGGCGCCGGCCACTTCGCCTTCACCCCGGCCGCGCACCTCACCGAGGACTCGCCGCTGGTCACCCCGGACGCCGCTGAGCGGCTGCTGGCCGCCTGGCGGTCGCACTGGGACCTCGACCGGCCGGTGCTGGTGGAGAAGAGCCCGCCGAACCTGCTGATGACCCGCTTCCTGCAGGCGCTCTTCCCGGACGCGCGGTTCGTGATGGTGGTCCGGCACCCGGTCGTCGTGACGCTGTCCACCCGCAAGTGGGCCCGCAAGATGCGGCTGCGCCGGCTGGCCGAGCACTGGTTCACCGCGCACGACCTGTTCACCGCGGACGCGCCGGCCGTGCGCCACCTGCACGTGGTCAAGTACGAGGACCTGGTCGGCCGGCCGGTGGAGACGCTGGCCGGGATCGGCGAGTTCCTCGGGCTGGACGGGCCGATCCCGCCGGACACCCTGCAGGGCCACCGCAGCAGCCGGTACGAGGCGCAGTGGGCGGCCTGGTCGACCTCGCGGGCGCCGCTGCCCTACCTGCGCTACCACGGGCTGGTCCGCGGCTTCGAGGACCGCGCCAGCCGCTACGGCTACAGCATGCGCGACCTGTCGCTGCTGGAGCCGTTCCCGGTCCCCGAGCACCGCTAGCTAACAGTCGCTAGCCGGCTACGGACGGCTAGCCTTCGAGGATCATGCCGGCGCCGGCGGTGGCGTTGGTCGCCTCGTCGACGAGGATGAACCCGCCGGTGATCCGGTTGCGCCGGTATTCGTCCGCGAACAGCGGCTGGGTGGTCCGCATCCTGATCCGGCCGATGTCGTTGAGCGCGAGCTCGGCCGCGTCCTCGTCCCGGTGCAGCGTGTTCACGTCGAGCCGGTAGCGCAGCTCGCGCACCACCGCCCGGGCCGACCGGGTGGTGTGCTTCAGCGCCAGCTTGGCGCCCGCCCGCAGCGGCTTGTCCACCATCCAGCAGACCATCGCCTCGACGTCCTGGGTCACCATCGGCGCGTTGTGCGGCCGGCAGATCATGTCGCCGCGGGACACGTCGAGGTCGTCGGCCAGCCGCACGGTCACCGACATCGGCGCGTACGCCTCCTCGACCGGGCCGTCCGCGGTGTCGATCGCGGCGATCCGGGTGGTGAGCCCGCTGGGCAGCACCATCACGTCGTCGCCGGGCTTGAGCACGCCGCTGGCGACCTGGCCGGCGTAGCCGCGGTAGTCGTGCCAGGCATCGGACTGCGGCCGGATCACGTACTGCACCGGGAAGCGGACGTCGATGAGGTTGCGGTCGCTGGCCACGTGCACGTTCTCGAGATGGTGCAGCAGGCTCGGCCCGTCGTACCAGGGCATGTTCTCCGACCGGGTGACCACGTTGTCGCCCTTGAGCGCGGAGACCGGGATCACCGTCAGGTCCGGCACGTGCAGCTTGGTGGCGAACGCGGTGAACTCCTCGTGGATCCGGTTGAACACCTCTTCCGAGTAGTCGACCAGGTCCATCTTGTTCACGCACAGCACCAGGTGCGGCACCTCGAGCAGGGTGGCCAGGAACGCGTGCCGCCGGCTCTGCTCGACGATGCCGTTGCGGGCGTCGATCAGCACCAGCGCGAGGTCGGCGGTGGAGGCGCCGGTGACCATGTTGCGGGTGTACTGGATGTGCCCTGGGGTGTCGGCGATGATGAACTTCCGCTTCGGCGTGGCGAAGTAGCGGTAGGCCACGTCGATCGTGATGCCCTGCTCCCGCTCGGCCCGCAGGCCGTCGGTGAGCAGCGCGAGGTTGACGTGGTCCTCGCCGCGTTCCTTGCTGACCCGCTCGACCGCCTCGATCTGGTCGGCGAAGACGGTCTTCGTGTCGTAGAGCAGGCGACCGATGAGCGTGCTCTTGCCGTCGTCGACGGACCCCGCCGTCGCGAACCTCAGGATGTCCACTAGAAGTAGCCCTCGCGCTTCCGGTCTTCCATCGCCGCCTCGCTGAACTTGTCGTCGCCCCGGGTGGCGCCGCGCTCGGTGATCCGGGTCGTCGCGACCTCGGCGATCACCTTGGCCACGGTGTCCGCGTCGGACTCCACCGCGGCGGTCAGGCTGGCGTCGCCGACCGTCCGGTAGCGGACCCGGCGCACGCCGACCTCCTCGCCGTCGCGGGGCCGGCAGTATGGATGGACGCCGAAGAGCATGCCGCGGCGGGAGAACACCTCCCGCTCGTGCGCGAAGTAGATCGACGGCAGGCCGATGCCCTCCCGCTCGATGTACTGCCAGATGTCCAGCTCGGTCCAGTTGGACAGCGGGAAGACCCGGATGCTCTCGCCGTCGTGGATCCGCCCGTTGTAGAGCGACCACAGCTCGGGCCGCTGGTTCTTCGGGTCCCACTGGCCGAAGTCGTCGCGGAAGGAGAAGATCCGCTCCTTCGCCCTGGCCTTGTCCTCGTCCCGGCGGGCGCCGCCGAAGATCGCGGTGAACCGGTGCTTCTCCAGCGCGTCGAGCAGGACCGGGGTCTGGATCCGGTTGCGGGTGCCGTCCGGCGGCTCGACCACGGAGCCGTTGTCGATGGCCTCCTGCACGCTCGCGACCACCAGCTGCACGCCGAGCTCCTCGACCCGGCGGTCCCGGAAGTCGAGCACCTCCTGGAAGTTGTGGCCGGTGTCCACGTGCATGACCGGGAACGGGATGCGCGCCGGATGGAACGCCTTCTCGGCCAGCCGCAGCATGGTGATGGAGTCCTTGCCGCCGGAGAACAGCAGCACCGGCCGTTCGAACTCGGCCACCACCTCGCGGATGATGAAGACGGCCTCGGCTTCCAGGGCCTGCAGCTGGGACAGCTGGTACCGCTGGGGGTCGGTCATCGCGTTCGTGCTCCCTCGTTCGTCGTACGGTGCCGGCCGATCAGCCCGACGATCCGGTCCGCCACTCCAGCGTCGCAGACGAGCAGATCCGGCGCCCACGGGTCGGGCTGGTTGTAACGCAGCGTGGACCCGTCGACGCGGCTGGCGTGCAGTCCGGCGGCCCACGCCACCGCGACCGGGGCGGCCGAGTCCCATTCGTACTGCCCGCCGTCGTGGAGGTAGGCGTCGACCTCGCCGCGCAGCACGGCGTCGACCTTCGCGCCGGCCGAGCCCATCCCGACCAGCTCGGCGCCCAGCTCCTCGGCCACCGGGTGGGCCCAGGCCGGCGGCCGGGTCCGGCTCACCGCGATCCGCCGCACGCGCTCGCGGGCCGGCGGCGGGACCGGCGTCCGGGACGAGCGCACCGAGCTGCGCGCCGGCAGCGCGATCGCACCGCAGGCCAGCTCGCCCCGCTCCCAGAGCGCGACGTGCACGGCCCAGTCGGTCCGCCCGGCCTCGCCGAACTCCCGGGTGCCGTCGAGCGGGTCGACGATCCAGACCCGCTCGGCGGTGTGCCGGGCGGCCGGGTCCGGGCTCTCCTCCGACAGCACCGCGTCGCCGGGCCGCCGGGCGGCGAGCTCGGCGAGCAGGAACGCGTCGGACTCCGCGTCACCGGTCCTGCCGTCCGCGCCCGCGGCGCGCAGCTGCAGCAGCAGCGCACCGGCCCGCTCGGCCAGCTCCTCGGCCAGCAGCGCGTCATCCACGTGTACGTCTACCTCTCCGATCGCGGGGTTGTTCCGGCGCTCCCCCATGGCGACGCGCACCGGTCACGTGCGTGATGCCGGGCGGCCGCCGCCGCCCGGCATCACTGATCGTCCACCGCCCCACCTGGGAGCGACACGCGGGGGTCAGTAGGCGCCGCGCCCCCGTACGACCGCGGACATGGTCTTCCAGAGGATCATCAGATCGAGCGTGAAGGACCAGTTCTCCACGTACCGCAGGTCGAGCCGGACGGATTCGTCCCAGTCCAGATCGCTGCGCCCGCTGATCTGCCACAGGCCGGTGAGGCCGGGCTTCACCAACAGCCGGCGGCGGACGTCGTCCTGGTAGAGCGCGACTTCCTCGGGGAGCGGCGGCCGCGGCCCGACGAGCGACATCTTGCCCTGCATGACGTTGATCAGCTGCGGCAGCTCGTCCAGCGACAGGCGGCGGAGGAACCGGCCGACCGGAGTGACGCGTGGATCATTCTTGATCTTGAACAGCAGGCCCTCGGCGCGCTCGTTGCGGTCTTCCAGCTCCGCTCTACGCCGCTCCGCGTCGACGTACATCGACCGGAACTTCAGCAGCGTGAACTCCTTGCCGTCCCGACCGGTGCGCACCTGCTTGAAGATCGCCGGGCCCGGGCTGGACAGCCGCACCGCCGCCCAGATGACCGCGAGAAGCGGGAGAACCAGCAGGAACACGAGCGTCGCCAGCAGCCGGTCGACGACGCCCTTGACCACCCGTCGCGTGCCGGCGAACTCCGGTTCCTCGACGTGCAGCAGCGGCAGGCCGGTCATCGGACGGATGTGCAGCCGCGGTCCCGCGACCTCCATCAGCCCCGGCGCCACCACCAGGTCGGTGTCGGTGCCTTCCAGCTCCCAGGACAGCCGACGCAGCCGGGCCGGGCCGACGCTCGCGCCCGCGGCTACCGCGACCGTATCCGCGCCGCACACCCGAACCGCCTGGACCACGTCCTCCAGGCCGCCGAGCAGTGGCACCCCGAGCCCGACCAGCCTGGCCCCGTCACCGCTGGACAGGCAGGCGCCGACGACCTGCATGCCGCAGTAGCGCTCCTGCCGCAGCTGCGCGGTCAGATCGGCCACGGACTCCTCGCCGCCGACGGCGATCACCCGGTAGGTGTACCGCCCCCGGGACCGCCCACTGTGGATCCGCTTGCGGAACGCGTAGTGGCCCAGGAAGGACAGCACCATCGCGAGCGGCAACGCCCAGACGACGTAGCCGCGGGCGATGTCGGCCTTGAACGCGTACGAGACGAAGCCGATCGTGGCGGTCAGGCCGACGAACGCGCGGAAGATCCGCTGGAACTCCTCGGACCCGAGCCCGAGCACGCGGGCCTCGTAGCCGCCGGACAGCGCGATCGCCCCGACCCAGAGCAGCGGCGCGGCGAACGTCGCCAACGCGTAGCCGTACGCCCAGGACAGCGAGCCGTCCGGGAAGCGCAGCAGGTACGCGGACATCGCCGCGACGACGCCGACGACCGCGTCGTAGCCGACCAGCAGCCGCGCATAGCGATGCTCCCAGCGCCGCCTGCGGGCTACGCCGACTCCGGACACATCGTCGACGAACCGGGTCGACCGGTCGAGGACGCTCATTCGTACCCCACCCCCCGGCCGGCAATGCACAGGCACCACCGGGCCAGCTTTCACATGACGCCCCCGGCCCGGCGAGTGCGGCAGCAGCACGACGGTTCCCCCCAAGAGCGAGCCCCAACATAGCGGCTGAGATCACGCAGTGTGAAGCGTTGAACGAAAACCCCCTCACTCGTCGGCGATCACTGGCCGACAGGGCAATTCGGTTACCGCTTGTGATGGAATTTTGGGTGCATCGACGCCCGCCAGGGCGACGCGCGCCCAGGGTGCCGCGAACGACCGAATGACGATACCCACGACCACTAACCACCACACGCGGACCCCAGCTGTTCTTTTCCGCGCAGTTCGCGCAGCCGTCGATGGTGGACACTGGTGGGCGTGCGGATCGACGGCGAGCGCGCGCCGGAGGCCGCACGGCTGCCGGCCGCGCGGGACGACTTCATGGACCTCGGCCACGGCACCGGGGACGACGCGGCGCTGCGGGCCGACGTGCGCCGGGTCGGCGCGCTGCTCGGCGAGTCGCTGGTCCGGCAGGAGGGGCAGCAGCTGCTCGACCTGGTCGAGCACGTCCGCGGGCTGACCAAGAAGTCCAAGGCCGACGACAGAGCCGGCGACGCGGACGCGCTTCGGGAACTGCGCCGGTTGCTCGGCGAGGCACCGCTGCCGACCGCGACCTCGCTGGTACGGGCCTTCTCCGCGTACTTCTACCTGGCGAACCTGGCCGAGCAGGTCGACCGGGTCCGCCGCCTGGCCGGCCGCCCGCCGGAGCGCGGCTGGCTGGCGGAGGCGGTGGACGCGGTGACCGCCGAGGTCGGACCGGACGGGCTGACCGAGGCGCTGGCGGCGCTCGCGATCCGCCCGGTGTTCACCGCGCACCCGACCGAGGCGAGCCGGCGCACGATCCTCGACGAGCTGCGCGCGGTCGGCGACGTGCTGCTGGCCGAGCCGGCCGGCCGGTCCCCGTCGCCGACCGCCCGGCGCCGCAACGACCGCCGGCTGGCCACCGTGGTCGACCTCATCTGGCAGACCGACGAGCTGCGGGTGGACCGGCCGGACCCGGTCGAGGAGGCCCGCAACGTCACCTACTACCTCGACGATCTCGAGGCCGGCACCGTCCCGCGGCTGCTGACCGACCTGGCGGACGAGGCCGCCGCGCGCGGCGCCCGGCTCGACCCGCGGTCCCGGCCGCTGACCTTCGGCACCTGGACCGGCGGCGACCGGGACGGCAACCCCAACGTCACCGCCGCGGTCACCGAGCAGGCGCTGCTGCTCATGCACGGGCACGGCATCGACGTGCTGCTGCGGGCGGTCGACCGGCTCACCCGCGAGCTGGCCTCCTCCACCCGGATCGTCGGGATCTCCCCGGAGCTGGCCGACTCGCTCGACCGCGACCTGGCCACCGTGCGCGGGCTGGACGAGCGGGCCCGCCGCCGCAACGCCGAGGAGCCCTACCGGCTGAAGGCGAGCTGCATCCGGGCCAAGCTGGTCGCGACCCGGGACCGGCTGGCCGCCGGCACCCCGCACGAGCCGGGCGTCGACTACCTCGGCAGCGCCGAGCTGCTCGACGAGCTGGCGACGGTCGGCGCGTCGCTGCGGGCGCACCGCGGCGAGCTGATCGCGGACGGCCCGCTGGCCGAGCTGGCGCGGACGGTGGCCGCGTTCGGGCTGCACCTGGCGACGATGGACCTGCGCGAGCACGCCGACGCCCACCACGAGGTGGTCGGCCAGCTGGTGGACCGGCTCGGCGTGGAGTCGTGGCGGTACGCCGACCTGCCGCGGGAGTACCGCAAGCGGCTGCTGTCCCGGGAGCTGGCCGGCGGCCGCCCGCTCTCGCCGTACCCGCCGGCGCTGCAGGGGTCCGCGGCCCGCACCTTCGCGGTGTTCACCACGATCCGCGACGCGCTCGACCGGTTCGGGCCCGAGGTGATCGAGTCGTACGTGATCTCGATGACCCGCGGCGCCGACGACGTGCTCGCGGCCGTGGTGCTGGCCCGGGAGGCCGGGCTGGTCGACGTGCAGTCCGGGGTGGCCAGGCTCGGGTTCGTCCCGCTGCTGGAGACCGTCGAGGAGCTGCGCTCGGCCGACGCGCTGCTCGGCGGCCTGCTGGACGACCCGACGTACCGGGAGCTGGTGCGGCTGCGCGGCGACGTGCAGGAGGTGATGCTCGGCTACTCCGACTCCAACAAGGAGGCCGGCATCGCCACGTCGCAGTGGGAGATCCACAAGGCGCAGCGCCGGCTCCGGGACTGCGCCGCCGCGTACGGGGTCAGGCTGCGCCTGTTCCACGGCCGCGGCGGAACCGTCGGGCGCGGCGGCGGGCCGACGCACGAGGCGATCCTGGCCCAGCCGTACGGGACCCTCGACGGCGAGATGAAGCTGACCGAGCAGGGCGAGGTGATCTCCGACAAGTACTCGCTGCCCGCGCTGGCCCGGGACAACCTCGAGCTCACCGTGGCCGCGGTGCTGCGGGCATCGGTGCTGCACCGCGAGTCCCGGCAGCCGGCGGAGGTGCTGGCCCGCTGGGACGCGGCGATGGAGGTGGTCTCGTCCGCGGCGTACGCGGCGTACCGGTCGCTGGTCGACGATCCCGACCTGCCGGCGTACTTCCTCGCCTCGACGCCGGTGGAGCAGCTCGGCTGGATGAACATCGGCTCCCGCCCGGCGAAGCGGCCGGACTCCGGGGCCGGGCTGGCCGGGCTGCGGGCGATCCCGTGGGTGTTCGGCTGGACCCAGTCCCGGCAGATCGTGCCGGGCTGGTTCGGCGTCGGTGCCGGGCTGGCGGCCGCCCGCGGCGCCGGGCTCGGCGACGTGATCGACGAGATGCACGCCGAATGGCACTTCTTCCGGGCGTTCGTCTCCAACGTGGAGATGACGCTGGCGAAGACCGACCTCGGCATCGCCGCGCACTACGTCGAGTCGCTCGTCCCGGTCGAGCTGCGGCCGGTCTTCGACCGGATCAGGGCGGAGCACGACCGGACCGTCGCCGAGCTGCTGCGGTTGACCGGCGAGGCCGAGCTGCTCGACACGCAGCCGACGCTGAAGCGGACCCTCCAGGTGCGCGACGCATACCTGGACCCGATCTCCTATCTCCAGGTGGCGCTGCTGTCCCGCGTCCGCGCGGCCGACGGGGAGGTCGATCCGCAGCTGCGGCGGGCGCTCCTGCTCACCGTCAACGGGATTGCCGCCGGTTTGCGCAACACTGGCTGAGCATTCGGCCGAGACCGCGCCAGCATTCACTACCCCGTCAGTAGATTTTGTTTCGAACAGCACCCGCGGCGCGCCTGAAGTGGCTAGTTTGAGCCCTGCCGTGGGGGGTCTACGGCCCGGCTTCGGTGGGGGCCGGTGGGGGTTGTGACGCGTGGCCTTGGGCCGCGCGAGGGGGAACATGAGCGAGCAAGGAGTCCTGCGCGAGCATGCCTTGGTGTGGTCGGGCCCGCGCGTGGACCGACTGCGCAAGCTCGACCAGGGTTCGGCCGGACTCGTGGATCGGCTGCTGCAGGTCGCCCGGACCGGCCTTCCGGGCATGCAACGTCCCGACGGCACCATGTGCTTCACCCGGCGGTTCTCGGCCGCCCGGGTGGTCGCCGAACCGGAGGGCTGCTCGCTCCGGTACACCGCGATCACCGTGCTGGGCGCCCGCCACCTCGACACCGCGGGCCAGCGCGCGCTCCTCGGCGGCCGCACCGTCGGCGAGGTCTGCGACGTCCTGGTCGACCGGCTGTCGAGCACCAACTCCGTCGGCGACGCGGCCCTCGCCGTGTGGGCGACGGCCGCCTGTGGCCACCAAGGACTCGAGCGCGCCCTCGGCCGCCTGGACGTACTCCACTCCGGGCCGTCCACCCGGTACATCGTCGAGCAGGCCTGGGTCGTCTCCGCCCTGGTGGCCGCCCGGTCGCTCGTCGACGTGGAGCGGCAGCTGGGCCAGGCCCGCGCCCGGCTGCTCGACGCGCAGGCGGGTGCCCTGTTCGGACACGTGACCGGACCGGACCTGGTCTCCCGCTTCCGCCGGCATGTCAGCTGCTTCGCCGACCAGGTCTACCCGATCCAGGCGCTGTCCCGGCTGCACGCCTCGGCCGGTGACCCTGGCGCGCTCGCGGCCGCGAGCCGCTGCGCGGAGCGCATCGTGTCGCTGCAGGGCCCGGCCGGGCAGTGGTGGTGGCACTACGACAGCCGCACCGGTGGCGTGGTCGAGGGTTACCCCGTCTACAGCGTGCACCAGCACGCGATGGGCCCCATGGCTCTGCTCGACCTCGCGGACGCCGGCGGGCAGGTCGACTGGGATGCCATCCGGCGCGGGCTTGGCTGGATGGTCGCTGCGCCCGAGGCGGGCGAGTCGCTGATCCTGGACGGTCCGGGGCTGACCGTCCGCAAGGTGGCCCGTCGCGACCCGCGCAAGCTCGTCCGCGGTGCCCGGGCGGTAGCCAGCGGGCTGCGTCCGGGCACCCGGCTGGCAGCGCTCGACCGGCTCTGGCCGCCGACCGCGGTCGACCGCGAGTGCCGACCGTACGAGTTCGGCTGGCTGCTCGACTGCTGGCTCGGCGGCGCTTCCGGCCCGTCGACGGCCGGCTCCGATCCCATGACGCACGGAACGGACGGGTGACGGAATGACCGGGGGCACTCCACACGCTGCGGAGACCGGACCGACCGAGGCTTCGTCGCCGGGCCGGCAGCTGAGGCTGGTGCGGCCGGCCGGGCTGCCGGTGCGGCGCGCACTGTTCGGCCTGCCGGTCGACGCGATCGTCCTGGACGAGGCGGTCGAGCGGTGCATGCGGGCGGTCGCGCACGGGCCGGCGATCGAGGTCGGCGTGCTCAATGCAGCGAAGATCGTGATCATGCGCACGAACCAGGCACTGGCCGAGGCGGTGTCCAGTGCGGACCTGCTGCTGGCCGACGGCCAGTCGGTGGTCTGGGCCAGCCGGTTCCTGCACCAGCCGCTGCCGGCACGGGTTGCCGGGATCGACCTGTTCACCGCGCTGCTTGCCGCGGCCGAGCAGGAGGACCGGTCGGTGTACCTGATCGGCGCGACTCCGGAGGTGCTCGCCCGCACGGTGGCCGAGATCCGCCGCCGGCACCCGCGGCTGCGCATCGCCGGCTCTCGCGACGGCTACTTCACCGACGCGGAAGCCGCCGGCGTCGCTGCCGGCGTCCGGGCCAGCGGAGCGGACCTGCTCTTCCTCGGCATGACCTCGCCGAAGAAGGAGATCTTCTGCGCCCGGTACGGCGGTGCGACCGGGGCCAAGGTCACGCACGGGGTGGGTGGCTCGTTCGACGTGCTGGCCGGCGTGGTCAGCCGGGCACCGCGGGCATGGCAGGTCGTCGGGCTGGAGTGGCTCTACCGGGTGCTGCAGGAGCCGCGCCGGTTAGGCCCGCGTTACCTGCGCACGAACACCAGGTTCGTCCGGCTGACCCTGGCCGAGCGGTGGCGGCCGACCCCGGTGGCCGCGCTGTCGACCCGAGCGGTCGGGAGCCCGTGATGCGCGTCGCCGTCTGCGGACAGGGTTACGTCGGGTTGCCGCTCGCCGTACGCGCGGCCCGCGCCGGCCACCAGGTCGTCGGCTACGACGTCGACACCGCCAGAATCGGCCGGCTGGTCGCCGGTGAGTCCTATGTGGACGATGTGCCGTCGGCGATGCTCGCCGAGGTGCTGGCGAACGGTAGCTACCGCGCCTCGGCCGAGGCCAAGTCGCTCGGCGGCTTCGACGTCGCCGTCATCACCGTCCCGACCCCCTTGCGGGACGGCGTGCCCGACCTCTCGTACATCGAGGCGTCGGCCCGGACGCTGGCCCGGTTCCTGCGCCCCGGCGCGACCGTGGTGCTGGAGTCCACGACGTACCCGGGCACGACCGAGGACCTGGTCGCGCAGGTGCTCGAGGAGGGCTCCGGCCTCCAGGCCGGTGACGACTTCCACCTCGGCTACTCGCCCGAGCGGATCGACCCCGGCAACGAGACCTGGACGGTGGAGAACACGCCGAAGGTCGTGTCCGGAGTGGACGAGACCTCGCTCAAGGCGATCGAGGCGTTCTACGCCACGATCGTCGAGCGCACCGTGCCGGTCTCCTCCTGCAAGGCGGCCGAGCTGGCCAAGCTGCTGGAGAACACCTTCCGGCACGTGAACATCGCGCTGGTGAACGAGATCGCGGTCTTCGCCCACGGTCTCGGCATCGACGTGTGGGAGGCGATCGACGCCGCGTCCAGCAAGCCGTTCGGGTTCATGCGCTTCACGCCGGGCCCGGGCGTCGGCGGGCACTGCCTCCCGATCGACCCGTCGTACCTGTCCTGGCGGGTGGAGCGGGCGCTGGGTCAGAGCTTCCGCTTCGTGGAGCTGGCCAACGACATCAACAACCACATGCCGGACTACGTGGTGCAGCGGCTGGTGCTCAGCCTCAACAAGCAGGCGAGGGCGATGAACGGCAGTCGGGTGCTGCTGCTCGGGCTGGCGTACAAGAAGAACACCGGCGACGCCCGCGAGTCGCCGGCGGCGCGGGTGGTGACCCTACTGGCCGACATGGGCGCCCAGGTGCGAGCCGCCGACCCGTTCGTGGTCGAGTCGCACGGCTTGGATCCGCGGATGACCAGGGTCGAGCTGAGTCCCGAGGAGGTGTCGGCGGCAGACGCGGTGGTGGTGCTGACCGACCACGACATGTTCGACCTCGACATGGTGGCAGCCAACGCCCGGCTGGTGTTGGACACCCGTCACCGCATGAGCGGCCCGACCGTCGAGCACCTGTAGGGGGAGCTGGTGCGAGCGATCTGCGT
>Ga0075434_100003357_pt1 | contig 14322 bp, 10 predicted proteins | sample RhiMethybrSRZTD3_FD_75298 | JGI IMG/M metagenome (GOLD analysis project Ga0075434, IMG submission 75298) | Populus rhizosphere microbial communities from Tennessee, USA - Rhizosphere MetaG P. TD hybrid SRZTD3 | ecosystem: Host-associated > Plants > Roots > Rhizosphere > Soil | place: USA... | reverse complement strand
CGGGCGCTTCGAATGGATTACGGGTACTTCGAGCTGATTGCGCCCCCCTCGATCCACACAGCGGTTTTATGAACGGTGTCGCACTTCGTCGGCGGCGCCCAGTGCCAGAGCGCGTCGAGGACAACGACCTGCACCATGCCGTTCTCGGTGGCAGTCGGATCGCTCACGGGAGTCCCGACCGGAATCGTGCTGCGTGCACCGCACGCGGTGGTCGCTTTGTCCGGCGTCGTGTAGAGCATCGCGTTCTTCGCGGTCACGACCGGACGATAAAACGCGTCCTCGGATCCAATCGTGTTGAAGAATGCGTCCATGTACGCCTTGATCTCGCGGCGTCCGTTGTCGTCGAGCGTGGCGCGATCGAACGTCTGATACGCCGCGTCCTTTCGATCGGCGAAGCGCTTGCGCGTGCTGTCGAGCATGTCACGCGTGAAGAGCGACCGCGTGCGCTGAAGTTGCGCGAGCACCTCGACTTCCTCGTGTGACTTCGATCGGACGAACGCTTCGTTGAACACATCCGCGAACCACAAATGGCGGCCAGCCACCATGCCCGAGACGTCGAAGTCGTAGATGAGAGGCGTGACGCGGCCGCGGACCTCCAGCCCGAGGATGTTCCACAACGGATGCCTCGCATCGCATCGGTACGTGTCGGACGCCGTGAACTTCAGGCACCAGTCGAAGTTGCCGATCAGCGCCTCGGCGAACGCCAGCCGCGCGGTGTCTTCAGGCGCCAGCATCTCGGCTGCATTCGTGAACTTCGCTTCGTCGATCTCCTTCTCCGCGCCCAGGCGCTTCTTCGCGTCGTCGCCGTCCTCCACAATCATTGCGTTCCGGACGATCGGTCGTGACTGATCCGGACCCTCGCCGTTCGGCTGCGGGTCGGCGTAGACATACGCGATTCGCGCCGTCCGTGCTTTGAGCGTCGGCACGTCGAGAGCGCCGAGCAATCGATACACGAATGCTTCACGCAGCGGCGAGTGCTCGTTCGGCAGCCGTCCGAACTTCGCGGTCAGCTCCTTGTCGTCCGATTCGCCGCAGTGCGTGCCGATCTTCACCGTGCTCAGCCCGCTGAAGACCGGATCGTCCGGTCGCGCATCGAAGCGCAGCTTGAGCTTTGGGAACGAACATTCCGTCTCGCGCTTGCTCGTGTTCCCGCGCAGCGAGACCTTCACCTGGCCGATTGGTTTTTCGGCGACGCCCTCACTGGCGTACGACAGCACGCCGTTCACCGCGTACTCGTCGTCGGTACGCGGGTGGAGGAACAAATCGTTGAACGGCGCCTTCAGCTGAAGCGTAAGCGGCGCGTCCGAGGAAAATACGCCGTCGCCCGCGGCGATGGCGAGCGCTGCCGCGGCCAGTGCACAGACGGCCGCGGGCAGAAGCGTCCGCACGACTCTCATGATCGAGAAGCGATCCAAGAGTCCGGCCAACCGCGGCCAGCTGTTCTGCGGCGCCAGCGCAGTTTCCCGATGCGTAGCGCGGCCCTTTCAGGGCCGCGTCTCGGGGGCTGAAAACCCCGCGAACGCTAGCGCGTCGGTACGAGGCGATTCAGTTCGCTGATCGTCTTCGACGCATCATCGGACACCCAGCGCAGCTGTCGCTGTTGGTCCGCGGTCGGCAGTCCCGAGAACCCCTCGATCGCGCGCGAGAGACCGGTGGCGACATTCAACTGCGACGAGAGGTCCGCCTGCAGCTGCGCGAGGCGCGTCTGCAATCGATTCGAATTGGCGGTCTTGCGATCGCCATCCGCCTGGGCCGACCGGCGGCGCGCGGTCGCGCGCGCGTCGCCGAGCCGCTTCTGCAGCGCATACAGTTCGAGCAGCGTGGTTTGCCGCGCGCGGCGGTCGGGCTCCGGGAACGCGACGCGCGAATCGCCTTCTATGACGAGCGGCGCGTTCAGCTGCGCACCGGACGGTGTGCGCAGCGTGACGGAGTACTTGCCCGGCAACACCAGCGGGCCCGTTGGTGGTCCGCCGAACCCGCCGCCGGCTGCCGGGTCGACTTCCACGAGCGGCGGCGGCAGGCGCAGGTCCCACGCGAGACGGTTCAGCCCTCGTTGTGCGCCGGCCGACAATGTACGTATCGGCTTGCCCTCGCCGTCGGCGAACGTGATCTGAACCTGACCGCCGGCCCCGCCGGGCACGTCGCGCAGATAGTAATAGATGACCGCGCCGAAGTCCGGATTCGGCGCGAAGAACTGTCCGGCTCCGTACCAGGCCTGCGGGCTGTAGATGCTCAGCAGTCGCGCGCGTCCCGGTGGAACGAGGAACGCATCGCGCGTCAGCACCTCAGGCGTGAGCGCCTCGAGTGGCGCGATGTTGTCGAGCACCCACAGGCTCCGGCCGTGCGTGCCGACGACGAGATCGTTGTCGCGAGGATGAACGAGCAGATCGTCGACCGGAACGGGCGGCATGTTGAGCCGCAGAGATGTCCACGTGTTTCCCGCGTCGGTGGAGAAGTGGATGCCACGCTCGTGACCGACGAACAGCAGCCGCGCGTTCCGCGGATGCTCGCGCAACCGATGCACGGACGTGTCCGGGAGGCCGAGCGAAATCGAGCGCCACGTCTGACCGTAATCGTCGCTGACGTAGACGTAGGCGTGATAGTCGTCGTCGTAGTGCCCGTCGAAGGTCGCATAGACGCGGCCGGCCACATGCCGTGATGCGAGCACGCTGCTGACGTACGTGTTGCGCGGAACGCCGGTCACCCGCGGCGTCAGCTTCGTCCATTTCTGTCCGGCGTCTCGCGTCACGTACAACTGTCCGTCGTCGCTGCCGGTGTAGATCACTTTCGCGTCGAGCGGCGACTCGCTGATCGTCGTCAGCGTCGAGTACGACGTCTGACCATCGTGGCGCGACAGCGCTTTGTCGCTGACGGTCGCTCCCATCATCTGCAGCGCGTCGCGATTCACGTTCGCGGTCAGGTCCGGGCTGATCGGCTTCCACGTGACGCCGCGATCGGCCGAGCGGAACACGACGCTGGATCCGATGTAGATCACCTTCGGATCGAACGCCGACATCACGATCGGCGCGTTCCAGTTCCATCGCTCGCGTTCGCCGATCTTCGGACGATCGGGCGGCAGCGGCGCGATGGCCTGACGCTCGAGCGTGATCAGGTTCACGCGGCTCGCGCGCCCTTCCTGCGATTCGACGATCACCGTCTTCGGATCGGTCGGATCGATGCGCGCATGGAATCCGTCGCCGCTGCCGATGTTGAACGAATCGCGGTTCGAGATGCCGTTCCGGCTCAGCGTCGCGCTCGGCACGCACCAGAGGCCGTTGTCCTGGAGGCCGCCGCAGATCGTGTAGGGATCGCCCATGTCGGCGCTGATCTCGTAGAACTGTCCCACCGGCAGGTTGTCGCGGAACATCCACGTGACGCCGCGGTCCCATGAGATCGACACTCCACCGTCGCCGCCGACGATCATGTGGTTCGGATCGTCGGGATCGATCCACAGCGCGTGGTCTTCGGAATGCACCGTGCTGAACACATCGCGGAAATTCCTGCCGCCGTCGTCGGAGACGTAGAAGCCGCGATTCGATCCGAGGAGGTACACGCGATTGCGATCCTTCGGATCGATGCGAATCTGGCTGAAGTACATCGGCCGCGGGTTCAACGATCCGAGCTGCTCCCACGTGTCTCCGCCGTCGGTCGTTCGATACACGCCGCTGTCACGCCCCGCCGCTTCGACGACCGCGTACACGACGTGACCGTCGCCGCCGAACACGTCGAGGCCGATGCGCCCTTTGTCTCCCTTCGGCAGTCCGTTCGCCAGGCGCGTCCAGTGCGCGCCGCCGTCGTGCGTGCGATAGATGCCGCTGCCCGGACCGCCGCCGTTGAAGCCCCATGCCTTGCGCTGCCGTTGATACGCCGCCGCAAAGAGCGTTTCCGGATCCTGCGGGTCCATCACGAGATCCGTGGCGCCGGTGTTCTCGTCGACGGTCAGCACCTGATTCCACGTCGCGCCGCCGTCGGTCGTCTTGAACACGCCGCGCTCGCGGTTCGATCCCCAGAGATGCCCGACGGCAGCCACGTAGACGATGTCGGGATTCGATGGATGGATGAGGATGCGGCCGATGTGCCGCGTCTCGACGAGGCCCATCGCTTTCCAGTTGCGGCCGGCGTCGATCGACTTGTAGACGCCGTCGCCCCACGAGGAGCTCTGCCGGTTGTTGGCTTCTCCGGTGCCCACCCACACGACGTTCGCGCTCGACGGCGCGACAGCGACGTCGCCAATCGACATCATCGCGTCGATGCCGTCGAACACCGGCGTCCACGTCGTGCCCTGGTTCGTGCTCTTGAAGAGTCCACCGCTCGCGGTCGCGACGTAGATCGCGTCCGGAGCGCCCGGCACGCGCGCCACGGCGAAGTCGTCGATGCGGCCGCCGGTGTTCGCCGGGCCGATGTTGCGCCACCGCATCGCGGACAACATCGACGGATGGAGCGCGACGCTCGATTGCGCGTGGAACGTCGTAGCGATCGCCGTTATGATGATGGCGAGCCCGGCGGCCGAGTTTCCTCGCATGGGCTCGCAGTATACATGGCGTCCGTTTTGCTCCGCGTGTGCGGCTATGCGATGGTCACCAGGCGATAGAAGCGACATTGAGGACGATCGCGGGACCACGGGCGGCCGGTTCGGCGTTGCCCATCTCGGCATTGGCGGGTTTCTCATCCTGCTCGTTCTGAGCTGGGCGACCGGAACGAACCTGTTTTCCCTGCTTGGTACGGGCGACTCAGCACGGTCGGGCGGCACCGTCGGCACGACCGGTCAGGTCGCCACCTCTCCGGCCGAAGAACGCATGGTGGACTTCGTCGACGCCGTCGCGCGCGACGTCCAGAACACGTGGTCTCAACTCCTCGGCAGCCGGTACGAGCGAACCCGCGTGGTGTTGTTCCGCGACGCGATCAATTCAGCGTGCGGCTTCGCCGAATCGGCGACCGGGCCGTTCTACTGTCCGCGCGATCAGAAGGTCTACCTGGATCTCGGATTTTTCAGCGAGCTGTCGCAACGCTTCGGCGCACCCGGCGACTTCGCGCAGGCGTATGTCGTGGCTCACGAGTTCGGACATCACGTGCAGAACCTGCTCGGTCTGAACGCGCGCGCCGAGGCGGATCGTGCGACCGGACCGAACAGCGCGTCGGTCACCCTGGAACTGCAGGCCGATTGCTTCGCCGGCGTGTGGGGCCATGCCGCATCGCAGCAGGGACGTTTCCAGGCGGGCGGCGTCGAGCTCGAGCCCGGCGATGCCGAAGAGGCGCTGCGCGCGGCCGCAGCGATCGGCGACGATCGGCTGCAGAAGATGGCCACCGGCCGCGTCATGCCCGAGCGGTTCACGCATGGCAGCTCCGCTCAGCGCGTGGAAAGGTTCCGTCGCGGCATGGACACCGGCGATCCGCGCGCGTGCAATACGTCAGCCGCCACGACACGGTGAGGAATTCAGCGCGGATGTGGTGCGTGAATTGAACCGGCGGTTCGCGATTAATGCGTCAACGCGTACAGAATGACGTTGATGCCGACGGCGTAGCCGTCGGCCGCGAAGTGATCGAAGTACTCGCGGTTCTCGCCCTCGCGTTCGAACGCGTCGCCGAAATCGGTGTTGTGCGTCATGAAGACGATCATCCGGCCGTCGCGATCGAAGATCGCCCGGGCGTGCGGCACCGCGCTGTCGGCGCCGCGCTCTGACGTGCGGCCGCCGCTGCCGAAGTAGAAACCAATCGATGGAATCTGCGGGACGTGTTTCACGTCGTACAGGACGTGGAACACCTGGTGATCGATCGGCAGATCGACGATCGGGAACTCGTTCGCGGGCAGCGCCTTCCGGATTTCGGTCTCCCATGCGCGGAATGCGTACTCGCCCCAGAAGTCGTCGGCCCACAGGAATCCGCCGCGCAGCAGGTAATCGCGCAGATGCGCGGCTTCGTCCTCGTCGAAGAACGCGCCGCCCGGCTCGGTCATCATCACGAACGGACAATGCGTCATCTGCGGATCGGTGAGGCGCAGCACGACGTGATTCCCGTCGCCGTTCACGTCTTTGCTGATCGTGGTGCTCGTCAGCTCCCCTAATCGAAACGAGAGATTCAGATCCGCGCGCGGATAGTCGACGAACCAGCCGTTGCCGTCGCCGTACGGGGAATTGCGGAACGCGATCCGGCAGAAGTTGAAGCCGCCGTCGTAGTGGAGCTCGGTCGAGACCGGCTCGGAGCGCATGAATCGGCCGCCGCGAAAACGCGGCTGCTGCGCCGCCGATTCCGCGGCGGCGAGCGCGACGGCGAGGAGCAGCAGGCCGGATGTCCTCAGGGCCATACCAACGCTGACGCGTTACGAATCACGATATCGCGCGAGCAGTACCGTCACATTATCGCTGCCGTCGCTGGCGACCGCCGTCTGCACGAGCCGGTCCGCCGCGCGCTCCAGATCCGGCTCCGATCGCAGAATCGACAGTATCACGTCATCGGCCAGCGCGCCGTGCAATCCGTCGGTGCAGAACAGGATCGTCTGCGCGTCGACGAGCGCGAGCTCTTCCGCTTTCACCTCCATCTCCGGACGCGCGCCGACGACGCTCGTGAGGACGTGGCGCATCGGATGCTTCTCGAACGCGTGGCGATCGAGCCCCGATTCGCGCTGCAGCATGACCACCCATGAATCGTCGCGCGTCAGCTGCTGAAGGTGTCCGTCGTACGCCGAGTACAGCCGGCTGTCGCCGACGCTGGCGAACGTCACGTGCGATCCGTCGGCGAGCGCGGCGACGACCGTCGTTCCCATCCCGGCGTAGCCGGAATTCTCTTCCGACGCGCGGTATACGCGCCGGTTCGCGATCTTCATAGCGGTCGTCAACCGGTTTGCCGCAAGCGACAGCGATCGGTCGATGCCGAACGGCCAGGTGATGTCTTCGGCGTGCGCGCTGCGCCGGATGAAATCCTGCAGCGCTTCGACCGCGAGACGCGAGGCGACTTCGCCGGCCTTGTGTCCGCCCATTCCGTCGGCCACGGCGAGCAGACCGAGCTCCGCGTCCCACAACACGGAGTCTTCGTTCGTCGCGCGCACGCGTCCGGGATGCGTCCGCGAGCAGACCGTCAACATCACCGCGTATGATACCGCCCGAGAGGCCGGTTTATTCCGGTGCGGCGCGACGGTAATAGACCGCGTCCACCGGGATCTTGCTGCCGGCGTAATCGCGATCCTTGAACGGATAGCGCGGCCGCGGCTGCGAGGTGATGAACGCGGCGACGTGCTGCGCGTCTTCGTCGGACAGGTTGCCCGGATCGAGGTAGGGCATCGAATAGCGGATGATGCCGGCGAGCGTATACACGCGCGAGGCGCCGGCGCCGTCGTTCCATGAATCGGGTCCCCACAACGGACCCGCTTTCTTATCGCCGATCTGCACGCCCTGTCCGTCGGCGCCGTGACACGACTGGCAGCGTTCCGTGAACACGCTCTGTCCGCGCGCGGCATCGAGCTTGTCGATCGGAATCAGCGTCGCAGGGGCAATCGCGTTCTGCCCGCGCCACGGAGGATTCTTGCCCACCGCGTAGCCCTTCGACAGCCACGCGAGATAGGCCGACACGGCGAGGACTTCTTTCGAAGTCGGCGACGGCATCTCGACGTCGCCACGTCCCGTCGCATTCTCGCTTCGCATGAAGCAGTCGACGACGCGGTCGCCGAGGCTGATGAGGCGCGCGGCGCGCGCGTTGTACTCCGGGAACGCGCCGGCGACGCCGACGACCGGCAGCGCGCGCTCGCGCTGCCCCGCGTTCAGGTGGCAGTTCGAGCACGACACCTTGCTGCCCGTGAAGCGCGACGCTTCGTGCGGCGTATTGGTGAAGATCTTGTAGCCCCACCTGATCTGCTGCGACAGCGGCGAGGTGTCGAGCGACTTGTCCTCGAGCGGGTTCAGCGGTACCTCCCATGCGGTGACCATCGTCGCCGACGCGCGGACGAGCGGCGAGCTCCGCCCGCGGTTGCACGAGATCGCCAGGGCCGCCGACAGGACAATCAGAAGGAAAACGCTGACGCGCACGACTGAATTATACGCGTCACGGTTTTGCGGGTGCAGTCGCCGGCGCCAGGCGAAGGATCGCGTCGTTCGTCGCCACGTAGACGAGACCGGCCGCGTCGACCGCCACCGCCCGCAGCGGACCGTGACTGGTCAGCACCGGTCTCATTGCGTCGATGCGCGTCCGATCGCGGTCGCCGAGCGTCAGCTGAAGCAGCTGCTGTCGGTCGGGCGATGTCACGAGCAGCATGTTCTTGAACGGCGTGCGCGCACCATGGTCGGGGGAGAACGCGACCGAGATCCGGCCAAGCGACGGGACGTCGAGCTGACGCTCGACGATGCCATGACGGCCGCCGTCGCTCTGATCGATCACTGCCGCAATCTCGCCCGCGCCCGATCGTGAGGCGCCGGCAATCCACAGCACGCCGCTGCCGGGATCCCAGTCGAAGCTCGTCGGCGTCTCGAGTGCCGTCGTGTACACGGGAGATCCGCCGGCCTGATCTGCGGGCGTTGTCCCGTCGGCGTTGAGACGCAGAATCTTTCCGTTGAACGATGCAGCGTCTCCAATACGATCGGGGTCGCCGCCGTCGTCGAACGCCACGTACAGCTTCGCATCGGGACCGAACCGCAGCGAACCGCGCGGCTGAACGGACGCCGGAACGTCGTCGAGCAGAATCGCCGGCGCGCCAAGCGTGCCGCCGGCTTCGCGGAATCGCGCGAGGACGAACGTCGGACCGCGATCCGGCACGTGCGTCGTGTACAGCGCGTACACGAGATGCGTCCTCGCAAAATCGGGATCGAATGCCAGACCGAGGAGCGTGTGCCACGTGTCCGCGTCGGCGACATGCATCGTGGCGGACGGCTTCAGCGGCGCCGCGTGCGATTCGATCTGATTGTCGACGACCTGAATCGATCCCTCTTCCTCGCCGACGAAGATTCGTCCGTCGGGTGAAATCGCAATCGTGGTCGGCTGTCGCAGGCGGTCGATGATGCGTTCCACTGCGAACGGCGCGTCGCGCGTCCGATCGCGCTCGCGCGGCTCCTCCGGATCGGATCGAGATCGCGACTCGTCGCCGATCGACGCGGCTGCGGCGACGACGTTCACCTGGAGCGGCGCCGAGCGGGCGCTCTCGAACACCGTACCGTCCACCAGAAAGGTGGCGATCTCTAGCGTGTGAGCGCCGCGTGAAAGTGACGACAGCGGAGCGGTGCACTGGAAGCTGCCGCCGCTCGGCGTGGTGCTGCACGTTGCGCCGCTGATCTCCCTGCGAGCGCCGTCGACGTAAATCGCGTAGCGGAACGTCGCGAGCTCGGTCGCGTTGGTCGCCTGCTGACTCCAGCCGATGCGCTCCGTGCCGGTGATCGTTTCAGTCGACGGCGTCGTCGAGGGCGGCGAGGGTGGAGAAGGTTGCCGATTGCACGCCGCGGTTGCGATGCATGCGATGGCAATTGACGACAATCGCACGGTTGATTCGAGTGACGGCATTAAATGGAACCAGGATTAGGATAGCTGTGTGCGGCCCGTTCGTGTCATCGGCATTTCGGTGCTCACGGCGTTCACGCTCGTCGTCGATTTGCGCGCTCAGCTGCGCGGCCGCGTTTACGCGTCCGGATTCACGACGCCTTTGGCGTTCGTGCAGGATCCAACGGATCGCGATGCGCAGTTCGTCGTCCAGCAGGACGGTCGCATTCGCGTCGTCCGCGGCGGGACGGTGCAGCAGGCGGACTTCCTCAATCTGATCCCGTTCGTCGTGTCGGGAGGCGAGCAGGGTCTCCTCGGCCTCGCGTTTCCACCGGACGCAGCGTCGAACCGGCGGGTGTTCGTGAATTTCACGGATCGCGCCGGCAACACCGTGGTCGCGCGGTTTCGCCGCCGCAGCAATCCGTTCGTTGGCGATGCCGCGTCGCGGTTCGATCTTCAGTGGGGCGACGACGGCGGTCCGCCCGGCTTCATCGATCAACCGTTCGCGAATCACAACGGGGGCAACCTGGTGTTCGGGCCGGACGGCTACCTGTACATCGGGCTTGGCGATGGAGGTTCCGCCGATGATCCCGAGAATCGCGCGCAGACCGGCAGCGAGCTCCTCGGCAAGATGCTGCGAATCGACGTCGGCGTTCCCGACTCCGATCCGAGAGGGTTTCGCATTCCACCGGACAACCCGTTCGTCGGAACCGATGCGCGCCCCGAGATCTGGGACTTCGGCCTGCGCAATCCGTGGCGCTACAGCTTCGACGATCCCTCGCGCGGCGGGACCGGCGCGCTCGTCATCGGCGACGTCGGACAGAACCGGTTCGAAGAAATCGACTACGAACCGGCGGGACGCGGCGGTCGAAACTACGGCTGGAGTCTTCGCGAAGGCGCGCACGACGAAGTGACATCGCACACCGCGGCGTTTCTTCCGCTCGTCGAGCCGATCTTCGAATACAACCACAGCGTCGGTGCCTCGATCACCGGCGGCTTCGTGTATCGCGGCGCGCTGCTGCCGGCAGACTATCGGGGCCGATATTTCTTTGCGGACTATTTCGGGCGCGTATGGTCGATCGCGCTCTCGATCAACGCGTCGACCGGGGAGGCGACCGCGTCAAATCTTCTCGAGCACACCGCGGAGCTCGGCGGCGCCGCGCAGATCGGCAACATCAGTTCGTTCGGTGTCGACGCCGACGGCGAGCTCTACGTCGTCAATCACACGGGCGGCCGCATCGTGAAGGTCGTCAGCCTGACGCCCCCACCGCCGTCAGGGTTGCGAATCGTTCGGTAGTGCAGTTTCCAGATGCGTGTAGACGCGGCCCTTTCAGGGCCGCGTCTACATCAATATCGAAAAACGCGCTAGATCCGCGATCGCAGCGGCTTGTCACACGCGCGGCAGTTGGGGCGGAACGGGATCCGCTGGATCGGGCCAGATGACGCGCGAGACGTAGTGCAGCGCGATCCCCGCGCCCCAACGATTCGGCGACGTCAACACGAGCGCGATCCCCATCACCACGAACGTGATCACGCCGAGCACGGGGTGCGTGCGGGCAAAGCCGAAGTAGATCAGCACGATGATCGCCGCGATCGGCAGGCGGTCGCCGATGATCGTGAATGCCCAGGTGTCGCCGGGATTGCGTTCGTAGATCAGCCCGCACACCGGACAGCGTTCGAGATGATGCGCCCAGCCGGAGAACAGCGGACCTTCGCCGCAATGCGGGCATCGCTTCGACAGCCCGCGCCGCAGGGCGCGACGGAGGATGGTCCATTTGGTCTCGTCGTTCGGCAATCGGCTCTCTATCCAGTATTTCTCATCCCGGCGGCGACGCCGTTCGCCGTCACGACGAACGCGTGCTCCGTGTCCGGATCGCGATCGCACTCGCGCAGGCGGCGGAGGAGCTCGATCTGAACGAGGTTGATCGGATCGACATAGGGATTCCGCACGTCGATCGATCGGCGCAGCACCGGGTTGTCGTGAAGCAGATCGCCGGCCTGCATGACCTCGAGCACGAGATCGACGGTCGCGTCGTATCGCGCCCGAAGCTGTGCGCCCATCGCGCGCAGCGGCGGCGGCACGAGGCGATCGTACTGCTGCGCGATGCGCGGATCGGCCTCTGCGAGCGCGATGCCGATGAGATTGATCGTCGATCGGAAGAATGGCCACTGCCGGTACATGTCGCGCAGTGTGACGGTGTCGCCGCGTTCACGCGCGCGCGCGAGCGCTTCGTCCATCCCGAGCCACGACGGCAGCAGCAGCCGGGTTTGAATCCACGCGAACTGCCACGGGATCGCGCGCAGGCTCTCCACACCGCTCGATCCGCCAGGGCGGCGCGGCGGACGGCTGCCGATGTTGATCGCGCCGAGCTCCTCTTCGGGTGTGGCCGCGCGGAAGTACTCGATGAAGCGCGGATCGACGACAACCGAGCGGTACGCCTGCTGCGCGTCGGCGGCGAGGCGATCGATGCACGCGCGCCATTCGGAGGGCGGCCGTGGATGAGGCGAGATGGCCGCATCGAGCATCGCGGCGGTGTACACGTCGAGGGTTCGGACGGCGATGTCGACGATCCCGAACTTCGCTTCGATCGTTTCGCCCTGCTCGGTCATCCGCAATCCGCCGCGAAGCGATCCCGGCGGTTGCGACTGGATCGCAAGATACGTCGGTCCGCCGCCGCGCCCGATGCTGCCGCCGCGCCCGTGGAACAACGTCACCTCCACGCCGTGACGCTCGCATGCCGCGACGATCTCCTCCTGCGCGCGGTACAGCGCCCAGGCTGCGGCAAGGCGGCCGGCGTCCTTCGCGGAATCCGAGTAGCCGACCATAACTTCCTGATGACCCGCAATCCGCGCGCGATACCAGTCGACGCCGAGCAGCGCGTCGATCGTGGCGCCGGCGTGCTGAAGATCGTCAGCCGTCTCGAACAGCGGCACGACGCGCTGTGGATTCCGCTGCCGTGCGATGCGTTGCAGCAGGTCGACGGCCAGCACGTCGGAGGCACTGCTTGCCATCGTGATGACGTACGCGCCGAGTGATTCGGGGTGAAGCGCCGATGCGGTCCGGAACGTCTCGAGCACGTCGCGCACGCGGTCGCTCGCGGACGCCAGCGGCAGCGCGTCGAGCGTCACCGGTTCCGATCTCGAGAGCTCGCGAACGAGCAGCGCGATCCGCTCATCCTCCGGCGCCTCGGCGTACGGTCCCCAGCCGCACGTCCGTGCGATCCAGTCGAGGGTCTCGGCGTGATGAGACGCTTCACGCCGGATGTCGAGCCGCGCGAGCGTCAACCCGAACGCGTGAACGCGGCGGATGATGTCGGTCAGCCGCCCCGCGGCAATCAGCTGATTGCCGGTCGATTCGAGCGACTGCAGACACAAGTGCAGCGGCGTCAGCAGCTCCGCCGCGGTCGCATACGGCATCGACGCTGGGTCGAGCGCGGGCCGGGTCGGCGCGTGTTCTGACCGCAGACTTGCAGCCGCCTCCGCGCGCGTAGCCTCCAGGCGATCGCGGACCGTGGCGAGCAGCGCGCGGTACGGTTCGTGGGCACTGCCCGCAATCCGCCGGAGATCGTCGCTCGCCGTCACGATCGACAGCTCGCTGCGCAGCGAGTGGATTTCGTGGAGATACAGATCGGCCGCGACCCACCTCGACATCCATGTGGCGCGGCGCGTCACGTCGGGCGTGACGTTCGGGTTTCCGTCGCGATCGCCGCCGATCCACGAGCCGAAGCGCAGCGGCGCGATCGACAGCGGCAGCGTCCCGCCGATCGTCTCGGACAACGCGCGATCGAGCGCGCGCAGGTACGCGGGCACCGCGTCCCACAGGCTCTCCTCGAACACGATCAGGCCGGCGCGAACCTCGTCGAGCGGCGTCACGCGTTCGTGCCGCACTTCGTCGGTCTGCCACGCCGTCGCAACCTCGCGGCGAAGCGCCGCCTGCAGCGCGTCGGCTTCGGCAGGCGTGAGATCGGATCGATCGCGTTCCGAGAGCAGCCGCGCGATCCGATGCTCGGTCTGCCGCACGGTCCGTCGAACGATTTCCGTCGGATGCGCGGTCAGCACGAGCTCGATGTGGACGGCTGCCGCCGCCCGCTCGATCGCATCCGCGGAAACGCCAGTGTCCCTGAACCGCGTCAGCGCCTCGGCAGACGATCCGCGCTGCGGCCGCCGGTGCGGATCGCGCGCGTGATCGCGGCGCCGCCGTACGCGATGATGCTGTTCGGCGATGTTCGCGAGGCCGAGGAAGTGCGCGAAGGCGCGCGCAACGCGCAGCGCGTCGCGGATCGGCAGCGCGCGCAGCTGCGCCGCGAGCGCATCGAAGCTCGCTTCGTCGCCGCTGTGCGCCGCTTTCGACAGCGCGCGCACCTGCTCGACGAGATCGAAGAGGTGCGCGCCCTCGTGATGGATCAGAACATCGCCGAGCAGATCGCCGAGCAACCTGACATCGTCTCGCAGCGGCTGATGCGGGTCTCGCAACCTACTACTGCACGTTCGACAGCGCGATGTCGAAGACGAGCGTCGCGTTGGGCGGAATCGTAGGGGGAACGCCTGCCGGGCCGTACGCCAGCGCCGGCGGAATGATCAGACGGCGCTGACCGCCGACCCGCATGCCGGGGACGCCCTGATCCCAGCCGGCAATCACGCGGCCCGCACCCAGCGGAAATGAAAAGCTGGGGAGTGAATCGAACTGACGGCCTTTGCCGTCCGGTTTGCTCGTGTCGTACAGCCAGCCCGTGTAGGCGACGGTGAGGGTTCGTCCGACCGTCGCTTCCGTTCCGCTGCCGACCGTCAGATCCGTGACGGTGAACGTGCCGGTCGACGTGGTTTCGGTCGGCGTTGGCGTCGGTGTGCTCGTCGAATCGCTGCCGCACG